>Ga0207650_10002094_pt1 | contig 13956 bp, 12 predicted proteins | sample KBSS63metaG_FD_184325 | JGI IMG/M metagenome (GOLD analysis project Ga0207650, IMG submission 184325) | Switchgrass rhizosphere microbial communities from Kellogg Biological Station, Michigan, USA - KBS S6-3 metaG (SPAdes) (version 2) | ecosystem: Host-associated > Plants > Roots > Rhizosphere...
CCGGGCGTCATCGACTCGCGCTGGTGGTTCGGCGTGCTGATGCCGAGCTGCGACAGCGTCGGCCGCTACTTCCCGCTCGTCATCGCCCAACCGCGCGCCCGCGCGCCCGAGGACCGGATCGCCTTGGACCATCTCGAGCTCTGGTACGAGCATCTCGCGCAGGCGGCGCTGCACACGCTGAGCGACGACGATGGCGGCTCGCTCGACGCGCTCGACGCCTCGCTGCACGAAGCGCCGCCGTGGCCGACGCCGGGCCGGCAAGCCACGGTGACCTCGCGCGAGACCCGGCACGGAGACCACCTGGGCCTCGCCCCCGCGGCGACGCTGAACCAGTGGCTGCACGGCATGGCGCTGCGCGACCTGAATCGCCGGCTCGCCGGCTGCACCGTGTGGTGGCGCGTCACCGAAGACCGCGTCAGCGATTCGGTCGACATCCTGCAGGGGCTGCCCGACGGCGGCGATTTCGCTGCCCTGTTGCGCGGCGAGTGAGCCGCGGCGGCGCGGCTGCCGCGCTAGCCCATCATCATCGGTCGGGTCGACTCGATCGGGTCGCGGACCCACAGCGCGATCGCGCTGAAGTTGTCCTGACGCGGCGCGGCGAGCGTCTCGATAACCTGCTGCATCAGCGTCAGCCATTCCTCCGGACCGCTGGCGCGAACGACCGCGTCGGCGATCGTCTCGTCATCGAGAGCGCCCCACCAGCCGTCGCTGCACAGCAGGAAGGAGTCGCCCTCGAGCAGGCCGTGCGGCGACGCAATGGTGTGTGGCTCGACGCCGTCTTCGATGCCCAGCGCGGCGATCAGCTGGTTCTTCTGCGGATGCGACTCGGCTTGCGCCGCCGTGATGAGGCCGGCGTCGACCATGCGCTGGACGACGCTGTCGTCCGAGGTCAGCGCCGTGACGACGCCGCGGCGGACGCGATAGAGGCGCGAGTCGCCGACGTGCGACCAGAGCGCGCTCTGGCGATCGAGGTCGATCCAGAGAACGACGACGGTCGAATGCATGCGGGAGAGACCATGCGAAGCGTCCTGCGCCGCCTGAACATCGTCGTGCGCGGCGATGACGGCGGCGGTGAGAACGGTGGCACTGAACTCTGCGTCTTCCTCGCAGAGCGCGGCCTCGAGCGCGGCGACGGCGCGCCGCGACGCCTCGGCGCCGCCGCGGTGGCCACCGGCACCATCGGCGAGCACGGCGACCCAGCGCGAGCCTTCGCGGCAGACGCGGACCTTGTCCTCGTTGCTCTTTCGCTGGCCGACCTCGCTGCGCGAGGCCGTGGCAATGTCGAGCGCGGTGCTCACTTCTGCGCCGCGGGTTTCTCGCGGCGCAGCCGTTCGAGCTGCTGCTCGTAGGCGGCCAGGAAGGCGCGACCGAAGAGAGTGTGGAAGTCTTCCTGCGCTTCGTCGCGGATCGACTCGTAATGCTGGAGATAGAGCTCCCAGAGCTTGGCCTTGCGGTTCATTGGCAGGACGCTGTCGAGCACCGACTTGTCGGCAAGCTTGGCCTCGAGCTCCTGCGGGCCGAAGCGCTTCAGCACGCCCTCGAGCGCAGCGCGCGTGCCGGCCATGGTGCCGATGGCGTGGCCCAGGAGGTCGTTCATGGCGTCGGTCATGGCGGCGGGACCGGGGAGGAAGCCTCGCACCGCGGGCTGCAAGACTTGTTCCATCGCCGACTGGCCATCGGGGGCGAACTTGAGCGGGTTGTTGTTCTTCGGCCGGATGACGGTGACCTGCGCCTGCAGCTCCTGGCGGGTCGCCTGACGCATCGCCATCAGCTGCACGGTGCCCTCGACCGAGGAGCGCAGCATCATGCCGACGACGCGCATGAAGGCGGGTCCGGTGTTCGGAGGCGGGTCGAGGCGGACGCCGGCGCCTTCGCAGAGGGCGTGCCAGACGGAGAGGGCTTCGGGGGACCAGCCGACGGCGGGGGGAACGGTGGACTCCTCGGCCGGGGACGCAGGGCTGGCGGCCACCGCCGCCGGCGGCACGCGAGCCCGATCCGCGGCCGGCTCCGCGGGTGCACTTGCCGGCGTTGGCTTCGGTGCGGCCGGCCTCTCGACAGGCTTCGGCGCGATTTGCGGGCGAGGCGGGGTGAACGCCGCGCGCAGCTCCGGGGTCTCGTCGGACAACGTCGGCGCGGAGGACGTCGGCGCTTTGGCATTGCCGGCGCCGCCGAACAGATCGAGCGGATCGGTCGATAGCGCCGAGCTGCCCGATGCGGCCGCTGGATTTCGCGCCGGCGTCGCCCCAGCGAGAAAAGCGGCGAGCGGATCCTGTGCGCCTGCGCTTCCCAAGCCGAACAGCGAATCGATCGATCCGGGCGCAACGCTGGGGATCAGGTCGTCGAACACTCCTCCCGTGCCCGAAGTCGACGGCCTCGCAAGCGGCGCGACCGGTGCTGGCGGCGGCGCGAAGGGATCGAAGTCGTCCGGCAATCGGCTGGGCGACGGGGCGGCGCCCCTTGGAAGTGGCGAAACGGGCGCGACGGACGATGAGCCGCCGAGCAATTCGGCGAAAGGATTGCCGGCCGACACGGACGTGCCGAGATCCGCGAAGGGCGACGACGGCGGGAACGCAGGCGCCTTCTGCGGAGGCAAAGACTTTCCGGCAACACCGCCCGCCCATGGCGCGGGGCCGCCGCCGAGGGCACCCAAGGAATCCAAGCCGGCGGCGCCGGCAGCATCGACGGCGGTTCGATCATCACTCGAGTCATCCGCGTTGACCTCGAGAAGATAGCCGCCGATCCGAACCTGATCACCGCCGCGCAGCGGTGCCGACTCGCCGAGCGCGAGCGACTGATCGCGAACGATGATGGGATTGGCGCTACCCACGTTCTTGATGACATAGCCCGAGGCCGAGGCGACCACGTCGGCCTGTCGGCGCGAAATGCGGCGTTCGGGGTCGGGCAACGAAAGCGTGTTGGTGTCGGCCCGGCCGATCGAGCCGCCCTGCGCGCCGAACTGCGCCGTAATCGGCTTAGTGATCGGCTGATCGTTCAGGGACACCGCGCGCAGGGTGAGAGGCATGGTCGAGTGTCTTCCCGGGCTCTTGCGGGGCGCGATTAGAACGCCATGGTCGCCGGGGTGTTCGTCAGTATCAATGAACGAAAGTCACTCCAACCCTACACGCCGACTCGGCGGGCACGGCAAGGGATTGCCGCAGATATCGCATCGACCAACAGCCACGTCTCGCCTTGTAGCTATTGACGCCGGCGTTCGGGCCCGAGCACGTCGAAGACCAGCGTCGGGTCAATCGATGGCACGGCATTACGTAGTCATTGCCGCCAGCAGCCGCTGCTGGCGCCGCGTCGGCGCCGCCGTGTTGAACAGCGGTGTGCCCGGCGTGAGCAGGGTGAGGTACTCAGCGGCGGCGATGCGTTGGCGCTGGAATCCGGTCTTCAGCACCTCGAGGCAGGTCGCCGGCGTTGGCACGTCGCCCATGAAGTAGCGCGTGCCCGAAGCAAACTTCGCGCCGTGGGCGCGCCACCAAGCAGCAATCTTTTCGGGATCGGGCCAGGGCAGACTCTCGTCTTGGTCCAACGCGACGTTGCCGTCTTCGGGGTCGCCGCTCGGGCCGAGTTCGATACCCTCCGGCGGCTTGCGGTCGAGATCGAGATACGCCAGATCGAGACCCGTGATGAATCCGAATGCCTCACCGGCAAGGCGCGTCAACTTCAGGTCTTGCATCTTTGCGATGAGCCACGGCACGTAGTGTGGGTCGCCGGCGATCGCGATGCCTTGGATCACTGCGCGGGCATGCACGGGGTCTTGTGCGAGCGTCGCCAGCATCGTTCGCGCACGTTTTGTCGGCGTCACCTTCAGCACGACTCTCAGCGCGGCAAGGCTGAAAGGGCCCGTTGGTTTGGCCGCCAACGCTTCGAGCATCGCTTGCGACTCCGTGCGATCACCCAGCAGCAGCGCGGAGCGGGCCGCCTCGAACGCACAACGCGAGTCCGAATCGACTAGCGAGGCCAGGCAGGCCTCGATCAGATCAGCGCGAGCACACCAGCCCGCCACGCGTAGCGCGCACGAGCGCAGGCCGTCGTCGGTTTCCCGCAACGCCGCTGCAAGCGATGTCCCGGGGTTCACGGCGTGCATCGCGCAAGCCATCAGCCCAGCCTGTCGCCGCCAGGGTGAAGCTTCGGACTCCAGCAGCGCTTTCGTGATGCCTCGCAAGCCTGCCGCTGAAACCCACCCGAGGGCTGACAGCATCCCCGCGCGGGCAGCCGGCAGCGCCCCGGTGATCGCGAGCAGTCGATCGAAGCGATCCGCATCGCGATCTTCGATTGCCCCCACGGCGGCAACAAAGACCTCGCCCACCCCGGGACGCTCCAGCGCTTGCAGGGCGAGCCCGGTGCCATACGGACCGGCGACGCTGACGCCGTCCAGGTGTGCCGCAATCCTTTCGTCGTGCCGAGCCAGGTGCAGCAAACGAACGTGTGGCGCACGCACGAGTACCGATCGCACATGGCGCAGGTGCGCGGCCTCTTCGACGTGCTGCGTCACGATGACCGGAATCGGTTTGCGGCTGACGGAACCTGGAGTGTTCAATGCAAGTGCGGCCGGCCGAGCGTTCAGGGGGTAGCGAATTCGATCATGCGTTCGCACTCTTCACGCGGCAACGGCCCAAGTCATACGTCACGCCAAATGGCCGCCAGGCCGAGCGCCCCATCGGAGTGCAGCGCCACGAGGCCACGGTCAAAGCTGAGCAGCTTGCCCCCGTGGTGTCGCGTGAGCGCTGCGATATAGGCATCCGACACGTGCCGACGCCCCAGCACGCCTCGCCAGGAAACAACGGCGTAGCCGAGGCTGTCGGCCAGGAGCGGTACCAAGGGGTGTACCGTGACCCCGAGAGCACGGCGAGCGCGGTCTCGGATGTCACTTCGATCCGCTTGACTTGAAGTCCATGTCGAGCAGATCTTGGCCCTGCCGCGTCTCTTCGAGCGCGTCGCGCGAGTCCGCCGCACCGGCTTTTAGGAACTCGGTGAAATTGTCGTGTCGTCGCTCGATGCCTTCGCCTTCGTCATATCCAATCACTCGCCACTCGCCCTCTTCATCCCTCGTCGCGGTGTCGAAGAGGTAGCAGTTAGTATTCTCCGGTGAAAGCGCGAAGATGAGCCAATTCTCGGATTGCGGAATACCGGTTCTGCGCGCAATCGCCTTCAAGACTAGCGGGCCTCGACCGGCACGAACGCCCACAACGTCGGAAGCGCTCAATATGTTCAACTCGCCATCGAACTCGGGCCAGCCGTTCTGAGTTTCTATAAACCGGCGATAGGACGGCGGCAGCGGCTGTGCCAGCTGACGCTCGAGTTCGGCGATCTCGGCTGCGCTGGCTGCCGCCGGAGGCGGCTGGACAGGCAGCGCAACGGCCTCGAAAAATGCGGCCCGCGCCGCGCGAAAGTCCTCCAGTGCGGTGAGCATCTCGTCCGCGGCACTCATGGCAACCCCCAATGCTTCAGCAACCCTTGGTCTGTACGCCAACCACTTTAAACTCCCCATTCACCTTCCGCTGATGCGCGATCTGCGCGCCGCAAGAGCGATTGACACTGGCATCGAGCATACGAAGCGGTCCGGCTGGATTGCCGCCCTTGAACTGCAGCTCCAAAACATGGTCGGCATCGCAAGGGCGGACCTTGCCCGTACTCTTGTCCACGTTCGTCTTCGCGCAATCGTCCAGATGCGTGGCACCCTGCGCAGCCGGTTCCAGCGCGGGCGGAAACTTGCCGGTGGACGTCGTCGCCGTGTGCAATTCTCGGAAGAGTTTCTGGAACTTGCCGCCTACGCGCCGCAGCAAAGGGTTGGTCTTACGCGGGCTGCGCGTCTGGAGGTAGCCGCGCTTCTTGGCGACCTTGTCCAACGAGTCGGCCTTAGCTTTCATTTGCGCCTTCTGGCAGTCATCCCAGGTTGACTTGCATTCCAGCTCGAGGATAAATTGGCCCGCCACAGGTGTTTGTATCAGGCCGCCGAGGCAAGCCGTGTTGCCATGATTCATCTGCAGCTTGTCGCTGAGCCGGCACGCGTTCTTGCCCTCGATCTTGACATCGGGCGAATAGAGGATCCAGGTGGCCTCTTTCATGTTGGTGCTGGACTTCACGCCGCCGGCGGTGCCGGGCTCGTCGCCCATGCAGCGCGAGAGTTCCGATCCCTTGATCGCGATCATGTTCCCGCCGTCGGCCTTGACAGTGGTCGTGCCGTTGGCCAGATCGGATGTCATCGAGACGATGATGGGGTACGGGATCGGTTGCGGCCCCGCCGGGGTCGGCGTCTTGCAAACGTCGGGCAATGTGGACTTCGAAATGCCCATGGATCCCTTGTGCGCCAGCGACAAGGATGTGCCGTTGAGGTGAACGGTCGTTACCACGATTGTTCATTCGCGAGCGTACGCAATAGCATGGCGACACGTTGCCCCGAATCAGATCCGGCGAAGACAAGGCTGAGCGGACCGGCCGCGTACCCACGCGCCGCGCCCTGCAGGATCAGCGCCACCAGCAATGGAACCGTGGCGGCGCCCGCATCTCCCCAACAGTCGGCCGGCGCGACGAACGCGCCGGGGTCCCTGAAACGATCGCCGGTGCGCGCGAGCATGAAGCCCATTTCGTCAGCGCGATAAGGCTGGCCGTTGTGGTCGCAGTAGACGTTGTCGATCGCAGCCCCGGCCGGGAGTCGGCCCAGCGCGGCGCGCACGGCATGGGTCAGGCCCCAGCCAAGGCAGACACCCTCGGTTGCCGCGATCGGCACGGCCTCGATACCAACGCCAATGCCTTCGACAACCGCCAGCGGTAGGACACCCGCTGCCTGCGCAGCTGGCAGCGACGCCAGCACCATGCCGCCAGCCGACTCACCGGGAACGAAACCCCAGGCGTTGTAGCCTGTGTGGAGTTGCCGGCCGGCGTCCAACCAAGCGCAGGTTTCACGGGACACGTAGGTGTCGATTCCGGCAATGACGGCCCAATCGATCTCGCCTTCGCGCAGTCGATCGAACATGGAGGCGAGCGCGATGCCTCCGCCAGCATGCCCCAGCGACGCAACCACGGGCGCAGGTGCCGCCGGCATCGCGGCCCGCACCTTGCGCGCGACATCTTCGGCAAAGTTTTCCGGCACCCCGGGACGCAATTCCGGCGCGGCAATGAAGAAACTGCCCATTGAGACGCCCCTCAGCGCCTTCTGCGGCAATGCTTCTAGTGCATCCGTCAACGCACACCCCAGGTTCCAGGCGCAGCGTGCGGCCAGTCCCTCCCCCGGCGCGCCCGGCGGCATCGCGCAGACAACGGGTTCGTCAAGCCTGTCGACGAACGAGGGATGTTCCTGGAAGCCGGAAATGCCGGCGCGAACAGCGGCGGCCGAAGCGGCTGCGGAGAGGCCAACCGCGGTGCACGCACCCGCCGAGACAAGGCAAACAGGTGCGTGCGTCATGCGCTCAGACTTTCCTGCCGCTGCGCCCTGAGGCGCCTGCGCTCCCAGATGCGGGTTTCTCGCAGTAGATAGACCCGGTGGTGGCACTCGAGATGGGTGTGCCAGACCATCGACACTGAAGGCCGCTCGGGTTCGATCACGACAGTGTGCAGGACTGCACCGTGCCGGACTTTGGTCAAGTCGTCGAACACGCTTTCGAAGACGAGTGACACGCGCGGCAGTTCGAATCGGAGCGTCCCGCCGGGGTGCACGCCTTCGATGGAAACTGGTTCGCCACCGCACAGGAATTGGCTGGTCTGCTGATTTTGCGGAGCACATTGATGGAAGCGGGGGTCAAAGTCGGCAGGAAGCAGCGGCATACGTTCCTCGAGCCAAGCGCGATCGTAGGTTCCGCCGTAGCGCCGCCGTGGCGGCCAATGTCCCATCAAGGGTCCGAAGCCGGCCGGAACGGGCCTGTCGAAGGCGGTACCGATCAGTCCGCGCGGATACTCGATGTTGGGAACGGGATGTCCGTCCAGCGCCGACGCCTTGGAACTGAATCCCACGCCAACGGGGTTGGCTTCGTACCACGAACGAACGTCGTGTGCCGGCTCGCTCAGGTCGCGACCGCCGAAGGCGCGCCGATAAGTCAGGGGCATTGCAGAGAAGGGTTTCGGTTCGTCCGGCTTGCCGCGGCGCCAGACACGATCGCCAAAGACGACGATCTCCTTGTCGATGTTGCCGACGCGCAAACGGACCGCAAGTCTTTCGGCAAGACAACCTTCCGGTGCATGGGCACTTCCGTCCACCAACACATCGGTGGTGAGTTTTTGATGCGGGAGGTCGGAGTCGGCAGTGATGAAACAGCCTATGCCCTCGCCCACGACCTGCGGCGCGATGTTCACGTCGCTCTGGTCTTCTGGCGCCGCCAACGTCAGGCCGGTCGCACGGATGTCGAAGCGCGCACGCACCGCCACGAGCCAGACCTCGCGGCCTGTGTGGTCGCGCACCCAGGCCCTGTTCGCTCGGTAAGGAGTCGAGTTCTGCACAGCCCACATGATTCTTTGAGCAGTTCAAAAACCGCTCACGCGATGGTTGCGGCCGCGCGACCAGTGGGCAATGAACCAAAGTCACCGCGCGCGCCGGGTTTGGGCAAAACAAAGGTGCCTTCGATGACGACCACCAGCGACTCCCTGCCACTTACCTCAGGCCCAGGTTGTAGCCCGCGACCATACGGGTGCGTTGATCAAGTTCCATCGCATCAGCCGCTCTGCACCTCAGTTAAGCTGCACTGAACCGCCTTTGATACGGTTCACGCCGGTCGAGCGGCTCAGCACGTACGAGCCTTCGATTAGAACCTTGCCGGCCTTCGTGAGGGTGATGCTGGCCTTGCCACAGCGCAGAACCAGTTGTTCCTTGGCACTGACGATCATGCGCTGGCCATCGACATCGACGTCGACCTGCGCCGGCTTGTCGGCATCGGGCCAACCGGTCGCGCCGCGCAGGACGCCGATCACGACGGGGTGTAGCGGGTCGCCGTCCTCGAACACCAGCAGCACCGACTGGCCGATGTGCGGCCCTTGCAGATCGACGCTGCTGCGCGCCGCAATGGCGCTGGAACCCGGTTGCCTCGGGTAGCGCACCAGCGGCGTCATTCCGGCGTCGGCAAGCGCCAGCAATTCGCCGATCACGACGTTCGGTATGCCGGCCGCACTCGGAGCCTGGTCGGCGGGCCTGACATGCGTCGTGCCTCGCAGCAGCGGCGACAGCAACGCGGCACCTTCATCGGGCTGCACGTCAACAGCCTCGACCTGAAAGCCGGCGCGCAGATCCTTTGGGTTCAAGTCGGTTCGCTCTCGGGTTGGCGTGCGGTCTAGTTCTGCAGAATCTTCGAGCCCTTCATCACGATGTCGCTGCTCGCCTTGACGTAGATCTTGCCCGAGCCGTCGATCGTGATGTCCTTGCCCTTGATGGTGATCGTTCCATCCTTTTTCATCGTAATACTGGCGCTGCCCGTCGTAATCGACACCGAGTCGGCGGCGCTGATCACCAGGTTCTTGCCGACCGTCAGCTTGTCGTCCTGGCCGACCGAAGTCGTACGCGCCTTCGCGACGCTGGTGGTCTGCGCCCCGCCGACTGTCAGCTTTCGGTCCGCTCCGATCGTGTTGTCCTGCGCAGCACCCACACTGGTGGTCTGCTTCGCCGCGATCGTGTTCGTCTGACTGGCGCCGACGCTTGTCGTCTGGTTGGCGCCGACAGTAATGCTCTGGAGCGCGCCGATCACGACCTCCTGCGCTGCGCCGATCGCGATCGTCTCGTTCACCCCCACAGCATGCGTCCGCTGAAGTGCCACCGTCGCTGTCTCGCTCGAGCCCACGCTGATCGTCCGGTTCGCCCCGATCGTGATCGCCTCGTTGGCACCGACGTTCTCGGTCCGATTGACACCGATCGTGATCGACTCGTTCAGATCGACCGTCTCCGTCCGGTTTTTGTGAATCGTGATCGTCTCGTCCTTGTCGACCGTCTCGGTCCGGTTCCCGTGAATCGTGATCGTCTCGTTGTTGTCGACCGTCTCCGTCCGGTCATGCTTGACGTGCGTCGTCTCGTCGTTGTCGATCGTCTTCTTGCGGTCGTGTCCCACCCAGTGCGTCTCGTCGTTCTCGACCTCGATGTCCTGGTTCTTCTCGGCGTGGATCCAGAGCTGCTCGCTGCCCTTCTTGTCCTCGAACCGGATCGCGTTGGCGTTGCCATACCCGCCGCCCTTGCTCGAGCGCGTCAGGATCCCCGACTGGGTCGCGTTGGCCGGGAGGTCCCACGGCGGCATCTGCTCAGCGTTGTGGACGCGGCCCGTGATGATCGGCTGATCCGGGTCGCCCTCCAAGAAGTCGACGACGACCTCCTGGCCGATGCGCGGCACCTGCACGACGCCGAAGTTCTTGCCCGCCCACGGATGCGAGACGCGCACCCAGCACGAGCTCTTCTCGTCCTTCCTGCTGTAGCGGTCCCAGTGAAAGTGCAGCTTGACGCGGCCGTACTTGTCGGTGAAGAGCTCCTCGCCGGCGGGACCGACGACGACCGCCGTCTGCGGCCCCTGCACGAAAGGCTTCGGCGTGCGCCGCGTCGGCCGGAACTGCTGCGCCGCAGGGATCGCCGAGAAGTCGCAGCGGAAATCGCCCGCCGCGTTGCCTGACTCGTAGGCATCGACATGCGCACTGACGTGCAGCGACGTGATCAGGTACTGCGCGTTCTGGTCGGCGCGCGGGTGCTTGGTGAGCGTGAGCAGCCGGCCGACTTCGATGCCTTGCGCGTTCGAGGCGCCGTGCAGCGCCTGGAACGGCGTCTGCAACTCGTCCATGTGGTCATCGGCCAATTGCTTGCCGTCGCTCTTCTGGATGTAGTCGCCGTCGAAGTCGAAGACTTCGTAGTCCGACATCGTGTACTTGCGTTCCTTCTTCGCGTCGACCTTCAAGTCCGTCGACGGCCGCTCGAAGTCGTAGCTCGTGAGCGCCACCTTGCCCGTGCGCACCTCCTGCGAGAAGCGCCATTCCGACACGCAGTCGGTGTCCGGCCCGGTGTCGGCGCCCAGCTCGATGAAGGGCAGCGATTCGCATGACTTCGCCGCGTCGTGCGCGCTCTGCGAATCGACGAGGATGAGCTTGTGCTGGCCGTCGCCGTGCTCGAAGTACCAGTAGATGCCCTCGTGCTCGAGCAGCCGCGCGACGAAGTTGTAGTCGCTCTCCCGGTACTGCACGCAATAGACCCACTTTCGATATGTGCGGAAGGTCTTGAACTCGAACTTGGCGATGCCGTGGTCCTCGAACACCTTCTTGACGATGTCGGGGACGGTGAGGTCCTGGAAGATGCGGCAATCCGAGGTGCGCGTCAGGAACCACAGCCACGGATTGACCGTCGCCTGGTAGGCGAAGTAGCGGCCCTGGTGCCGCCCAGCGCCGAAGCGCGAGACAAAGCCGTTGAAGTGGCGCTTGGCATCGTCGCGCAGCTGCACCGTCACCGTTACCGCCTTGCCGAGCAGGTCTTCCGGCTTGAGGTCGGACTTGGGGCTTAGCAGGTTGAGCTGCGTCTCGCCGAGCGAGCTCAAGGCATCCGACGATGTCATCGACTCGAACAGCAAGTCGGCGGCAGGCAGCGGGGATTTGAGCGTGATGGGCGGCGGCATGTCCAGCCTTCACCGTTCGGTGACAGCAATGCGGATGCTTCGGCCTCGGCCGGGGGGCGTAAAGCGACCAAAGTCATCCACGGCCCGCCGTGCCGGGGCGCCGAGCAGGCTCGCGCCGCGAACCGCCTTCATGGGCAGCGCCCGCCGTTGAGCGCGCTCTCGGCGTCGCACCGAAGGACGCCTTGCAGATCCGGCAACCGGCTTTTTACCGTTCCGCTGCAGACGACGTCGCGCTCCTTGCCGTCGGTACCCGTGACGTGGACGCCCGCCTCCCGGCGCTTGCCTTCCTGGTAGTCGAAAAGCACGTATTCGACGCCCTCGTTCTCGAACCGGATCTCGTGACGGTCGGTCTGGGCGCGAAGGTAGTGGGCGTAGCGGAGCGACCGGGCGCCGTCCTTGGCGTCGGCGGGAAATGCGAGCTCGACCGCTCCGTTGCGGCCGAACCGATACTGGACCGCGCCCTCGCCTGGACCGCAAAGATTGATAGAGCGTCCCTTGCCCGCGCTGCACTGGAAGTACGTCGTCTCTTTCGGCGTGCACAGCCCGCCGGCGGCGGCGCCTGACCCGTCCGACGCCCAGCAGAGCGACGCCGACAGGAGCGTGCCGAGGGCGCAGACCAAAGCCCTCGTCATGGCAGTCTGCGCGGCGCAGCCTTGACAGTCGGTCGCGAAGCCGCGGGTGCCGGGGCCGGCGCGGCGAAGCTCGCGTACGACGCCGCCAGCTTGGTGTCGTACCGGTTCTTGGCATAGCCCGGCCCGTTGTAGGCCTTCGCGAACGCCGCCCAGTTCTTCTTGCGCAGCGCCTCGGCCATCGCGCTTCGGCTTCGCACGAAGCTGACGAACGCCCGGAGTTGCGCTTCCTCGGATTGCGCCATCGCCTTGACGAAGGCTTGCGGCGAAGAAAAGCCGGCGGCGATGAAGTTGTCGCCCATGATCTGGAAGCGCCCCCACGACGCCGAGCGCAGCGCCGCATCGGCGTCGAGCGCGTACGCCTCCTCGAGCTTGCCGTACTGCGCCGAGAACTTGCCGTAGCCGCCGGCCGATGTGGCCGACACGCGCGCGTGCGTCAGGTCGAAACGGCCCGAGGTCAGGCGATGGAAGTAGTGGCGCTCGAACAGGATGCGCGGCCGCCCGAGCGCGTCGAAGGCATCGCCCGAGGTCTCGACGTCGGCCACCGCCTTGATCGTCGCGACATCCACGCCGAGCGACGTCGCGGCAGCTGCGTAGGCTTCGTCGCTGATGCCCCGGGCCGGATTGAGGCACGAGCGAAACAGGTAGCTCATGTCCGTCGCCGCATCGACGACCAGTGGCGCGCTGGCGCGAAAGACCGACGAGGCGACGCACACCGGTCCCGGCGCCGGCAGGCGCCAGAGCGCAAGCGTGCCGTCGAGCAGCGACCACGGCTGCTGCTCGCCGCACACCGGTCCGGGAAGTCGGTAGCCCGCCATCGCCGTCGCGCTCAATCGAACCCGTACTCGAACTCGCCGTCCTTGGCCGCGAGCCGCACCGCCTTCAGCGCCTCGCCGTTGCTGAGCCGTTGCAGGTACTCGAGCGAGATGCGCGGCAGCACGGTGTTGGTGAGGATCGCGTCGACGACGCGGCCACCCGATTCGGCCTCGGTGCAGCGCGAGACGATTAGCTTGACGACGTCGTCGCCGTACTCGAACGGAATGCCGTGGTTGGCGGCGACGCGCTTCTTGATCCTGCCCAATTGCAGGCGGACGATGTCGCCCATCATCTCGTCGGAGAGCGGGTAGTACGGCACGACGACGAGCCGGCCGAGCAGCGCGGCCGGGAAGACCTTCAGGAGCGGCTCGCGCAGCGCCTTGGCGATGCCCTCGGGCTCCGGCATGAGCTCGGGGTCGCGGCACATGTTCATGATCAGCTCGCTGCCGACGTTGCTCGTCAGCAGGATGATCGTGTTCTTGAAGTCGATGCCGCGCCCTTCGCCGTCTTCCATCCAGCCCTTGTCGAAGACCTGGAAGAAGAGCTCGTGCACGTCGGAATGGGCCTTCTCGACCTCGTCGAGCAGGACGATGCTGTAGGGCCGCCGCCGCACCGCCTCCGTCAGCACGCCGCCTTCGCCGTATCCGACGTAACCCGGCGGCGCCCCCTTGAGCGTGGAAACGGTGTGTGCCTCCTGGAACTCGCTCATGTTGATCGTGATGACGTTCTGCTCGCCGCCGTAGAGGGCCTCGGCGAGGGCGAGCGCCGTCTCGGTCTTGCCGACGCCCGAGGTGCCGCACAGCATGAACACGCCGATCGGCTTGTTCGGGTTGTCGAGGCGGGCGCGCGAGGTCTGGATTCGCTTGGCGATGATGTCGAGCGCGTGCTTCTGGCCGATGACGCGCTGGTTCAGCGTGTCGGCGAGCTTGAGCACCGACTCGATC
>Ga0207650_10002097_pt1 | contig 13941 bp, 15 predicted proteins | sample KBSS63metaG_FD_184325 | JGI IMG/M metagenome (GOLD analysis project Ga0207650, IMG submission 184325) | Switchgrass rhizosphere microbial communities from Kellogg Biological Station, Michigan, USA - KBS S6-3 metaG (SPAdes) (version 2) | ecosystem: Host-associated > Plants > Roots > Rhizosphere...
GAATCCCAACATGCGCTTGTAAAACAGCACGTGGCGCGGGTTTACCTCCACCACCAGATCCGTGCACGAGTAGATGCGGCGCGCGTGAATGTAGGCCGTATGAAACAGAGCGGCAATGACCGCCTGCGACTTGATCGCTCCTTCGATGGCCAGCTTCGTGAACTCGCACACCTTGCGGCCACGAGCACGCAGAGAGTCCACTTCGTCGCCGAATAGAGCGTTCACGAACAGATCATTGCTCGAGTCCAGGCCGACCGAAATGGTGGCCACGACCTCGTCGCCGTCGTACGCCGAAAGCGTGATCCGGGTCGGTTCCATGCTTGCCGGTCCATCGATCTGATAACCGCGCCACGCATAACGTCGTTGCACCAGAAAACTGGCCGATCGTCGTCTGCCTTCGCTGTCGGCGAACCGTATCTTGAACAGCTTCCGGGTCAATTCCGGCGCGGGCTCACGATTGCCGTCCGGGAAGCCCACGGCTTTGGCCGGACGACGATGCGGTGAAAGAGCGATGATCGTGTCGCCGCTGCCGACAGGGCCTCGCCGCGTCGAAGGTGTCGCATTGACCATCATCTTGCAGTCGCCGGCGTCCCGACGTATCCACGGCGTCGTGCGTGCGACGGTGTCGCGACGGATAGTGTCGAGCTTCGACCACAGCATCGCCATCCCCATCTTTCCTGTCTCCAAGTTAGTTACTATGCGGTTGCTGATCGGACGGCCGGGCAGTCCTCCCCACGACTAGGAATAGTGGTGTTCAGGGAGGCGCACCGGCGCAAAGCGATTCACGGACCGATCGCTATTCTCCAGTTGCGTCGGCCCTCATGGGGACGCGCACCGTAAAGCGATCATGACTTCGATTGGCCGTGCTGCTAATGATGCAGATCAACATGCGAAACACCGAGAGCGCAGTACTCCTTATCGAATTTTACTTGTTCGGCTCTCGTCGGTGTCAACTTTTTTTGGATTTTTGCATCGTAGTACGCAACTTTCTTTGCACCGTACAACACTCTGTCACATCGCTGAAGCAACAAGAATTATTTTCCCCCGACCTTCCGAGGCTGGAGGCGACGCGTACGTCGCGCGCTGACTCTGCGACAGGACCGGTGCAGTCGTCATGCGGTGGATATCCGATAGCGGTGGCATATTGAGAAGACCTGCAACTGTCGGCTACAGGCGACATTCCGTTTAACGACGCGCGAATGATCGACTTTCTGTGGTTCAAGGCTGTGGTCAAGACGCTGGTGCTGCCGCCTACCGGCCCGCTGCTCCTTGCGGCACTTGGAGTCGTGCTGTTGCGTCGCGCGCCGCGGGCCGGACGCGCGCTCGCCGCCGCAGGTGTCGCGGCGTTGCTCGTGCTGTCGATGCCTGTCGTCGCTGAATTCCTGGTGAGCCTGGTCGACAGGTCGGTCCCGTTCGATCCGCAATCGGCGAAAGGTGCGCAGGCGATCGTCATTCTCGGCGGCGGCATCCGTTATAACGCGCCCGAGTATGACGGCGACACCCTCGCAACGCTGACGCTGGAACGTGTGCGCTATGGCGCGCGGGTCGCGCGGTTGACAGGCCTGCCGGTACTCGTCTCCGGTGGAACCGTGCTCGCGGGCGATGCCGAGGCGGTGGTGATGGCCGCGGCGCTCGAGCGCGAGTTCGGCGTCCCGGTGCGCTGGGTCGAGCAGCGATCGCGCACGACGCACGAAAACGCGGTGCAGACGGCGGCGATGCTGAAGCAAGTGGGGATCGATCGCGTCGTGCTCGTCACGCACGTGTTCGACACGAGACGCGCGATCGCCGAGTTCGAAGCGCAGGGATTGAAGGTGCTCGTGGCACCGACGGGAGGCACCGGTCCGTCGCCGGGCGTGCTTCTCGACTGGCTGCCATCGATGCTCGGACTGACGCGCAGCTACTATGCAACCTACGAGTTGCTCGCCAACGTCGTGCTTGCGCTGAGCCCGGCACACTGAGCGGCGCAGCCCCGGCACGGGGATCGCACGCTTGAAAACGGATGCGCGCGATGCGATATCGGGCGGATGCTTCTCGATCCGCCCGGCGCCGAGGCCACGGTCGTCGGTGACGATACCGGCACTCCGCTGTCCCCGCCCGCCGCGGACGGCGACGCCGATGCGCTGCTCCTCGATGCGTATTCCCGATCGGTGGCCAACGCCGTCGAGCGGGTTGCGCCGGCGGTCGTTCACTTGCGCGTCGAAGGCCAGCGCCGTGGACGCGGCGCTGCGCCGTCGGGGGCGGGCTCCGGCTTCCTGATCACGCCCGACGGCTATCTGCTCACCAACAGCCATGTCGCGGGCGGGGCGAAAGCCGTCGAGGTCACGCTGTCGGACGGTCGCGTCACGACGGCGGACATCGTGGGCGACGACCCGGATTCGGACCTTGCGGTCCTGAAGGTCACGGCACCCAATCTCCAATGGTGCACGCTCGGGGACTCGCGCGCCCTGCGCGTCGGCCAGATCGCCATTGCAATCGGCAGCCCCTACGGCTTTCAGCACACCGTCACTGCCGGCATCGTGAGCTCGCTCGGCCGCTCGATGCGCGCACGCACCGGACGCCTCCTCGACAACATTCTGCAGACGGATGCCGCGCTCAACCCCGGGAATTCCGGCGGCCCGCTGATCGATGCGAGGGGCCGCGTGATCGGCGTCAATACCGCCGTGATCCTTCCGGCGCAGGGCATCTGCTTTGCGATTGCGTCTGCGACCGCTGAGCGCGTCGCGGTCGCGCTGATCCGCGAAGGCCGCGTGCGTCGCGCGTGGATCGGCGTCGGCGGGCAGACCGTTCCAGTGGCGCGGCGCATCGTCCGCCACTTCGGGCTGGCGCGCGAATCGGGCGTGCGCATCGACATGATCGAAGCGAGTTCGCCGGCGGAGGCCGCCGGTTTCGCGAAGGACGATGTCATCGTTGGACTGGACGGCGTGCCGATCGCCGACATCGACGACCTGCAACGCGCGCTTCAAGGCGAAGCGATCGCGCGCCCGCTCGAGTTTCGGGTGCTGCGACGCGGCGCGCTGCTTGCGCTCTCCGCAGTGCCACGAGAACGACGCACGGCGAAATGAGGCTCGCCTCGCCGCGGTGGCGTCGCGCCGATGCGGCGCCGACCTAGCCAATGACGATGAATTATGAAAGAATGGGTGCAACCAAATTCTCGGGGTGACCGCGATGCTAGACAGCGACGGTTATCGCCCGAACGTAGCCATCGTCGTCGTCAACGCAAAGAACCAGGTCTTTTGGGGTAAGAGGGTCCGCGAGCACAGCTGGCAATTTCCGCAAGGCGGCATCAATCCTGGTGAGACGCCGGAAAAGGCAATGTACCGGGAGCTGCACGAGGAAATCGGACTCCAGCCGAAGCACATCAAAATCCTGGGACGCACGCGTGACTGGCTCCGTTACGAGGTGCCGCATCACTGGGTGAAGCGCGAGTGGCGAGGCAGCTACCGCGGACAGAAGCAGATCTGGTACCTGCTGCGGCTCGTCGGACGCGACACCGATGTCTCGCTCCGCGCCAGCGAGCGCCCCGAATTCGACGCCTGGCGCTGGCACGACTACTGGGTGCCGCTCGAATCCGTGATCGAGTTCAAGCGTGAAGTCTACCGGCGCGCGTTGACCGAGCTCGAGCGCTTCATGCACGCGCATCCGCAGACGCGCCGCGAGCGCCTGTATGGGTTTCCCCATCCGATGATGCCGCCGTCGTACGCCGATCCGCCGCCGACCAATTAGCCAGGCAGGACCAGATTGTGGCGTCCGCCCAACCTCTTACTTCTGGGCGTTCAGCCGAGAAGTACGAGGTTGTCCCGGTGGATGAGCTCCGGCTCGTCGACGTAGCCCAGGATCGCCTGTATCTCGGATGACGGCTTGCCGAGTATGCGCGCGCTTTCCTGCGCGCTGTAGTTGACGAGCCCGCGCGCGATCTCGCGACCGGACGCGTCGAAGCAGCCCACGATCTCGCCGCGCTCGAAGGCGCCGTCGACGCCGGTCACGCCGATCGGCAAAAGGCTCTTGCCGTCACGGACGACGGCGCGAATGGCGCCGGCATCGAGCTTCAGCCGTCCGGCGAGCCGCACGTGATCGGCAAGCCACTGCTTGCGCGCGCCGAGCGACACATCCGGGGCAATGAGCGAAGTGCCGATGTCCTCTCCCGCCGCAAGCCTCGTGAGCACGTCGGGTTCGCGTCCGTTCGCGATCACCGTCGATGCGCCGGAACGCGCAGCGCGCTTCGCGGCCAGCACCTTCGACAGCATTCCTCCGCGGGCGAGGGCGTTGCCGGTGCCGCCTGCCATCGCCTCGAGCGCGGGGTCGCCGGCCTGCGCGGTCCGCACGAGCGTGGCCGTCGGATTGCGCCGCGGGTCGGCGGTATGCAGGCCCGGTTGGTCGGTGAGCAGAACCAGCGCGTCGGCCTCGATGAGGTTGGTGACGAGCGCGCCAAGCGTGTCGTTGTCGCCGAAGCGGATTTCGTCGGTCGTTACCGTGTCGTTCTCGTTGATGATGGGAATCGCGCTCAAGCCGAGGAGGGTCAGCAGCGTCGACCGCGCGTTGAGATAGCGGCGGCGATCGGCCAGGTCGTCGTGCGTGAGCAGGATCTGCGCGGTGCGAAGATTCCACTTCGCGAACGCCGATTCGTACGCCTGGACGAGTCCCATCTGCCCAACCGCGGCGGCCGCCTGCTGCTCGTGAATCGACGAGGGCCGCGTCGACCAGCCAAGCCGCTTCACGCCTTCGGCGATCGCGCCCGATGAAACGAGCACGACGTCCTTGCCTGCATGCTTCAGCTCCGCGATCTGGCCAGCCCACGCGGCCACGGCACCCGCATCGAGGCCGCGGCCGTCGTTGGTGACGAGGCTCGAGCCGACCTTGACGACGATGCGGCGGGCGAGCGCGACCGGAGTGCTCATGGCGAATCCGCTGCATCCGCCTCCGGCTCGGCCGCAAGCGGAGAGGGATGTGCGTCGAGCCAATCCTGGACCGCGAGGACAAGCTCGCGGCACCCGTCGCCACTGATGGCCGCTACGGAAAAGACCGGATCGCCGCCGCGCTGGCCGAACGCCTTGGCGAACGCGCGCACGCGCTTCTTGCGCTCGCCCTCCGGAATGAGGTCCATCTTGTTCAGCACGAGCCACCGGGGCTTTTCAAGGAGCCTGGCATCGTAGCGCGCGAGCTCGCCGACGATGGCGCGCGCATCCCTCACGGGGTCGGCGTCCGGGTCGAAGGGTGCCAAGTCGACGATGTGCAGCAGCATCCGAGTGCGCTGGAGATGCCGCAGGAAGCGGTGGCCGAGGCCCGCGCCTTCGGCGGCGCCTTCGATGAGGCCCGGGATGTCGGCGATGACGAAGCTGCGATTCGCATCGCTGCGCACGACACCGAGGTTAGGGGCGAGTGTCGTAAACGGATAATCGGCGACCTTGGGCCTTGCCGCCGACACCGCGCGGATCAGCGTGCTCTTGCCGGCGTTGGGCATCCCCAGCAGCCCGACGTCCGCCAGGATCTTGAGCTCGAGATGCAGCCGCCGCTTCTCTCCCTCCTCGCCCGGAGTGAACTGACGCGGCGCCCGGTTGGTGCTCGACTTGAAGTGGATGTTGCCGAACCCACCGGCGCCGCCTTTCGCGACTCGCGCCTCTTGCCCGTGGGTTGCGAGGTCGGCAATGAATTCGCCCGTTTCGGCGTCGGTGATGACCGTGCCGACCGGCACGCGCAGAAAGATGTCCTCGGCCCCGCGGCCATACTTGTCGGCGCCGTGCCCGTTCTCGCCGTGCTTCGCGCGATGGATGCGCGCATACCGGTATTCGATCAGCGTGTTGATGTTGCGATCGGCGACGGCGTAAATGCTGCCGCCGCGGCCGCCGTCGCCGCCGTCGGGCCCTCCGCGGGGAACGTATTTTTCCCGCCGGAAAGATGCCGACCCGTTGCCGCCGTCGCCGGCAATGACCTCGATGTTCACTTCGTCGACGAATCTCATGGCGCCTTGCGCACGTAAAGCGTGTAGCGCTCGATGTCGTCGCCGTGGCGATGGCCGGTCCATACGGAATGCCATCCCTCCGGAACCGGGCGTTCGACATCGTTGCGGCTCTGCTGCACGAGCAGAGTGTTGCACGTATCCGTAGGACCCGTCTCGGCGCGAACCGTCACGAGATCGGCGAAGTACTTGAAGAGCACGCGCTGCGCATCGCCGAGGCCTCGGCTTGCGACGCACCCAGCACGCGGCAGCGCCGTGCGCAGCGACTCCGCGACCGCCCGGTAGCTGCGGCGCGAATCGAGATACGGCAGCCAGATCGTCGAGTACAAGCCCCAGAGCAGCGTCATGCCGACGGCCCAGTTGAGCACGGCGCGGCGATTGGACCGGCGCGCCGGCCGCACCAGCAGCGCCCACAGCACGGTAAGCAACACCGACAGCGCGAACGCGAACCAGTGAAACGACGGCCGATAACCCGGCTCGGCGTCGCGGAAAAGCCGCGCGATCGGCGGCATGATGCCGTGCGCATAGGCGTCGAACCAAAGCCACCACATGAGCACCGACAGCATCCCGAACGTGAGGATTCCGAACCAGTCGAGCGCGCCCGAGTACCCCCGCTTCAGGGTGTCGATTTCGAGCGCCGCGAGGAGAGAGAGCGGCACGATCAGCGGCAGGAGGATCGTGAGCCGCGGGTCGCCCATCAGGACGATCGAGACGCACATCGTGAGCGTCAGCACTCCGGGCAACTCGATGCCTGGAGTCGCGAGACCGCCGTTGAAGCCCCGGACGCGAGTGACGAGCGTCCATACGACGAGCGGCAGCGCGGGCCACGCGAACCACGGCAGGTTCTTCAGGATGAATGCGGGATCGCCGGTGGACGTCCGGTCGAGCATCCAGAAGAAGTCGCCGGGCGTCTGCGTCGCCCACCACGCGGCGAGATGCATCGGCGCGCGGAAGTAAAGTGCCACCGGCCACGCGGCGCTGATGACGATCGACACGCCGAGCGCGACGGCGGACGCCGCCGCGTACCGACGCGAGCGCCAGCGCTTGCACGCAAGCGGCAGGAGGATCGCCGCCAGGACGATCCATGCGGGCCCGTTCAGTCCGACGGCGAGGAACGACGCGCCGCAGGCCAAGCCGACCACTGCGCCGCCCGCGATGGAGCGCCGCAATGCGAGCGCGAATCCGTACTGCGCAGCGGCGACGGCCAGCATCAGCACGAGCTCCGGCGACATCTGGTGCGCGCGCTCCCACAATCCGACCGAGCCGATGAACAGCAGCACCGTCGTCCAGCGATATTTCGCGCCTTCGAGTTCCGTCGCGGTCGCCGCGAGCAGCAGCATGGTGAGCGCAAGCACTATCGCGCATGCGACGCGCGCGGCGTCGGCCAGCGAAAGCGGCGGGGACAGCGCGACCGCGGTGCCCGCCGCCAGCCAATACGCAAGGGGAGGATTGTCGAGGTAAGGTTCGTCGGCGAGGCGTTGCGTGAGGCCGCTGCCACGCTCGATCATGTCGAGGGCGACGCCGAACGTCAGCGCGTCCTGCGTTTTCCACGGATCGTGGCCGATCACGCCGAGCAGCACCCACACGGCGCACAGGATCGTAAGGCCGAACTGCTTCCATCGGCCGAAGCGGCGCGGCGAGTCGAATGCCTCGTCGTCCGGTTCCTCGTCAGCAGGCAGGGGCGTCGCCATGGTCTTGTTTAACCGCGACGCGGCACCGTTGAAATGGAAAAAGGCAGCCTAGGCTGCCTTTAGCGATCGAGGCGCGGTTGAACGTGCCACGGCGCGCCCGCCACTCGCTGCCGCGCGGCAGTTCAGGGCGTGGGCTTTGCGCTCCCGGCGGCGGCCGGCGCGGTGGACGTCGACTTGTAGCGCTGGCGGAACTTGTCGATTCGGCCGGCAGTGTCCATCACCTTTTGCTTGCCGGTGTAGAAAGGATGGCACGCCGAGCACACTTCGACGTGCAGCGGCTTGCCTACCGTCGACGAAGTGAGGAACGTGTTGCCGCAGCTGCAAGTCACCTGGATCTCGGTGTACTTGGGGTGAATGCCGGATTTCATGATTGCCCTCTCCCTCGACCGCCGCTCTTGCACCGGCAGACTGCGACGCAGAACTGCCCGACCGTCGAATCGACTGTTGTGAGGCCATCGCCCTGCAGTTCAAGGGCGCCTGTCGGCCAAAAGCAAAATTATCCTGCAAGTTGCGCTGCAATGCAACAATTTTGACCCCTGCCCCTGCAGGGAATAGTAGCCAACTAACTATTTTGTATCAATGAGTTATGGCGGTCGATCCGCGTTGTCAGTTGCCGCGCCGCATCGAATCGAAGAACTCGGCGTTGCTTTTGGTCTGCTTGACCTTGTCCACCAGGAATTCGGTCGCCTCGAGCTCGTCCATCGGGTAGAGCAGCTTTCGCAGCACCCAGACCTTCTGCAGCACGTCCGGCTTCAGCAGGAGTTCTTCCTTGCGGGTGCCGGAGCGGTTCACGTTGATCGCGGGGTAGATTCGCTTCTCCGCCATCCGGCGGTCGAGATGGATCTCCATGTTGCCCGTCCCCTTGAACTCCTCGTAGATGACGTCGTCCATCCGCGATCCGGTGTCGATGAGCGCGGTCGCGATGATCGTCAGCGAGCCGCCTTCCTCGATGTTCCGCGCGGCGCCGAAGAAGCGCTTGGGCCGCTGCAGCGCGTTCGCGTCGACGCCGCCCGTCAGCACCTTGCCCGACGCCGGTACAACGGTGTTGTACGCGCGCGCGAGACGAGTGATCGAATCGAGCAGGATGACGACGTCCTTCTTGTGCTCGACCAGGCGCTTGGCCTTCTCGATCACCATCTCGGCGACCTGCACGTGGCGGGTGGCCGGCTCGTCGAACGTCGACGACACGACTTCGCCGCGGACGGTGCGCTGCATCTCCGTCACTTCCTCGGGGCGCTCGTCGATCAGCAGCACGATCAGCACGACGTCCGGGTAATTGGCGGCGATCGAGTGCGCGACGTGCTGCAGCATCACGGTCTTGCCCGACTTGGGCGACGAGACGAGAAGCCCGCGCTGGCCCTTGCCGATCGGCGCGATGATGTCGATCACCCGGCCGGTGATGTTCTCCTCGGCCTTGATGTCGCGCTCGAGCACCAGCGCCTCGTCGGGAAAGAGCGGCGTCAGGTTCTCGAACAGGATCTTGTTCTTCGCGTTCTCCGGCGGCTCGCTGTTGACCTTGTCGACCTTGACCAGCGCGAAGTACCGTTCGCCATCCTTCGGCGTGCGAATCTCGCCCTCGATCGTGTCCCCGGTGTGGAGGTTGAATCGCCGGATCTGCGACGGCGAGATGTAGATGTCGTCGGTGCCGGCGAGGTAACTCGTGTCCGGCGAGCGAAGGAAGCCGAAGCCGTCGGGCAGCACCTCGAGGGTGCCGTCGCCGAAGATGCTTTCCCCCTTCTTCGCATGGCTCTTGAGCATCGCGAAGATGAGGTCGTGCTTGCGCATGCGGTTTGCGCCTTCGATCTCCATCGTGTTGGCGATGTCGAGAAGCTCGCTCACATGCTTGGACTTGAGTTCGGACAGTTGCATTGGGGGACGCGCGAAAGGGCGGGCGAAACGGCCGGGTGGGCGGCCTTGGCCGCGGAATGGACTTTGGGATCTTGGCGCCCGGAAGAGAATCTGGCGCGCTGATTGTCGTGCTAACTGCGGCCTCGCGGGGCCGCCCCTCTAGGCCGAGGGGGGCGGCGCAAGCACCGGAATCAGACTAACCGGGTTCCGGGGTGACTGTCAACGGCTCCCCGGACTGCGCAATCAGAGATTGCTGTCGACGAATGCGGCCAGTTGCGACTTCGAGAGCGCGCCGACCTTCTGCGCGTGAGCATTGCCGTCCTTGAACAGGATGAGGGTGGGGATGCCACGAATGCCGAACTGGCTGGTGGTTGCGGGATTCGCGTCGATGTCGAGCTTGGCGACGGTCAGCCGGCCGGAGTATTCCTTCGCCATGTCCTCGAGCACGGGCGCGATCATCTTGCAGGGGCCGCACCACTCCGCCCAGTAGTCCACCAGCACGGGTGTGGATGACTGGAGCACGTCCTTGTCGAACGTGGCGTCGGATACGTGCTTGATGTTCTCGCTCATGGATTCCTCTTGAGGTTCGGAGACTTCGGGGCCTCGTCGGTCAACGGTAGCGGAAGGCTCCCAGCGACGCAAGACCGGCTCGGCTCCTTGGACCAGGGTGCGCCGAAGCTCGCTACGATGGAGGATGGGTTCCGATTTGCTAAAATCAACCTCTTTTGGCCGCCGGACCGCCCACAGCATGACCTACGTCGTCACCGAAACCTGCATCCGCTGCAAGTATACCGACTGCGTCGACGTCTGCCCGGTGGATTGCTTCCGCGAAGGGCCGAACTTCCTGGTCATCGATCCGGATGAATGCATCGATTGCACGTTGTGCGTGGCCGAGTGCCCGGTGGAGGCCATCTTCGCCGAGGACGACGTGCCGCCCGATCAGGCGGAGTTCACGGCGCTCAATGCGGAGCTGTCTAAAATCTGGAAGCCGATCATCGAGCGCAAGCCAGCTCCGCCGGACGCGGACGAATGGAAGGAAGTGAAGATCAAGCGCCAGTACCTCGAGCGCTAGAGCGCACGTCGCGCGGAGCGTTTCGCGTCTGCTACAATCGATGGTTTACATCGGCGGGGCTCGATCGACTTGCTTTCGCTGACCCGCCTTCCACCAAAAACGAAAATCCGTGCCACGTTCCTTCCACGACACAATCACGAGGCTGCTCCTGGCGGCCGCCGTTCCCGCCGTGGCCGCACTCATGTGTTCCCCAGTAAGCGCGCAAGGCGCGCCGGTCGGGGACGCCGCGAAGGGCGCGCAGAAAAACCTGCAGTGCTCGGGCTGCCACGGCATCGACGGGTGGCGCACGGCCTTCCCCGAGGTGTATCGGGTGCCGCGCATCGGCGGCCAGCACGAGGCCTATCTCGTGAAAGCGCTGCAGCAGTACAAGAGCGGGGATCGAAGCCATCCATCGATGCGGGCGGTCGCGAGCGCGCTGTCGGAGCAGGATATGGCCGACCTTGCCGCGTACTACTCGCAAGGCCGCGTCACCACCGCGAGCAAATGATGACGAGGGCGCGCTCGCTCTTGGTCCTGGTGGCGATCGTTGCGCTCGGCGCCAGTGCGCACGCTCCCGCGGCGGATCTCGCGGCGGGCAAGGCGAAGGCCACGGAAGTGTGCCAGGCATGTCATGGCGCGGACGGCAACAGCGCGTCGGCGGATTTCCCCAAGCTCGGCGGCCAGTACCCCGACTATCTCGCGAAAGCGCTGCGCGACTACAAGTCCGGCCAGCGCAAGAACCCGATCATGGCGGGGTTCGCGAAGCCGCTGTCCACCCAGGACATCGACAACCTCGCTGCGTACTACGCGTCGCAGCCCGCGGCTGTTTCGACCCGGCACTAGGACGGTGAACGCCGCGTCAGTCCGCTTGGCCGCGCTTCACGCCCGGGCCTGGACAATGACCGGCCGGGAGCGATCGCCGCACTAGCGTTGCCGCTCGAGACACGACAGATACAGCGCCGCATCCGGCGGGGTGCCGTGCCGCTGTGCGGTCCACACCGTTTCCGCGAGACATTCGAGGACCGCATGCTGCGCGTAATGATCCTCGCCGTGAGCGAGGCGCAGGCGCTCGTACTGTGCGCGGATGCCGGGCGGCTGGTCGATTGCGATCTGCTCCTCGACCGCGAGGTGCAGCGAAAGGTGCAGAAACGGGTTGACCTTCCCGCTTTCGGGCGGAAACTCACGCTCGACGTTGTCCTCGGGCGCTTCGAGCAGCGGGTGATACTCCGGGTGCCGCGCGATGATGGCAGCGGCAATTCCCTCGAGCGCGGAAAGCGGCTGGCCCTCGCGGCGCTTTTTCCAGGCGTCGATCAGGAAGCGGCGCGCTTCGGCGCGGGACGGATTGAACATTGCCCTCAGCGCTCGACGGTCTTCACTTCGTCTTGGGTCGGTATTCGCAAAGATCGCGAATGACGCACTCGGGGCAGCCGGGCTTTCGGGCGATGCAGATGTAGCGCCCGTGCAGGATGAGCCAATGATGCGCGTGCAGCTTGAACTCGTCCGGCACGAACTTCTCGAGCTTGCGCTCCACCTCTTCCGGCGTCGTGCCCGGCGCGATGCCCGTCCGGTTCGACACGCGAAAGACATGCGTGTCGACGGCGATCGTCGGCTGGCCGAACGCGACGTTCAGCACCACGTTGGCGGTCTTGCGGCCGACGCCGGGCAGCTGCTCGAGCGCTTCGCGATCGGCGGGAACCTTGCCGCCGTAGTCTCGCAACAGGATCTCCGACAACGCGACGACGTTCTTCGCCTTGTTCCGATAGAGGCCGATGGTTTGCACGTAGGGGATCAGCCCCTCGACGCCCAGCTTGACCATCGCGGCCGGTGTGTTGGCGACCCGATACAACTTCTCGGTCGCCTTGTTCACGCCCTTGTCCGTGGCCTGCGCCGAGAGCACGACTGCGACCAGGAGCTCGAACGGCGTCTCGTGCAGGAGCTCCGAGCGCGGGTTCGGATTTGCCGCGCGCAGGCGCTCGAAGATCGCGCGGCGTTTGGGCGGATTCATGGCTTGACCGGCGCTCGGGGGTGACCCGCGGCAATCGCCGCGAGCCGCGCGAGGCGCGGGGCTTGATCCGCGCCAAGGGAGGTGTCGTCCTTGAGCGCCGCGTGCGCTTTCGCCGCCCATGGTTGCGCCGCCTCGGCATCCCCGCGGGCGACCGCGATCTCGGCGAGCTCCTCGTACACGTAGCCGTCCGATTCGCCCGCCTGTGCGAACTCGGCCTCGAGTCTTTTCTGCATGGCCTCGGCCTCGTCGAGCCTGCCTACGGCGCGATAACCGCGCGCTACGGTCCACTTCGCGATGCGGGTCGTACGGGCGTTGCCCATCGCCTGGCTCGCCGCGAGCGCTTTCTGCCAGTACTCGATCGCGATCGCGGCCTTGCCGTCGTCGAAATAGGTCCAGCCAATGTTGTTGTACAGCGATGCGCGCCAGCCGCGGGCACGCGGATCGGTGGCGGCTTCGGCGAGTGCGAGCGCTCGCAGGTTCCAGCCAAGACGCTCAGTGGGCGGAGCTGCGATTCCGAGCATGTGCGCTGCGTCGACCGCGTAGAACTCGTCCTTGGCGGCTTGCGACAATTCGAGCGCTTTGGCGAAGAGCGGCACCGCGCGCTCCGCCGACCCCGACGAATTGAACGTCCGGCCGCGCTCCAGCAAATACCGGACGCGTACGTGCGGGGGGAGCCCGGCGAGCGTGCGCTCGATGTCGTCGAGCAGCGCGTGCGCATCCGCAAATCTGCGCTGCAGCCCGAGCGTGCGCGCGATCTGCGTGCGCACTTCCTGCGCTTCAGGCGATCCGGGCGGCCATTTCTTCATCTCGGCGCGAAAGCGCTCTTCGGAGAGGCCGGGGTTGTCGAAGTCCCAAAGCGCGTCGAGCTTCGTCGCGAACGATTCGACCTGGACGGCGACGGAATCCGTCATGAAAAGGGAAAAGAGCAGGATGAACGCGCGGAGCGGCGTCATTCGGGACCGCTGCGATAACCGACGCGACGGGCGCGAGCGCGCGCCAGCGCTGCGGCCACCGCGGCCTGCCGCCGCGCTTGCTGTTCGGGCGCCGTGGCTTGTGGCCCGGCGCGGGCCTTGTCACGGGCGAGCCGGTCGTTGCGCGCATCGTAGCGCTCGCGCGCCGCGCGAGCGTCCTCGCGCCCCCAGCTGCGACCGGCCCGCAGCAGCGCAATGCAGTCGACCGGGCACGGCGGAACGCAAAGCCCGCATCCGGTGCAAAACGCCGGGAGCACGGCGTGCATCTGCTTGGCGGCACCGACGATCGCGTCGACCGGGCACGCGTCGATGCACAATGTGCAGCCGATGCACGTCGCCTCGTCGATGCGCGCGACCGCGAGCGCGCCGGCTTGTCCGAAGCGCGGATCGAGCGCTGCCGGCGGGCGGCCGGTAAGATCGGC
>Ga0207650_10002098_pt1 | contig 13941 bp, 10 predicted proteins | sample KBSS63metaG_FD_184325 | JGI IMG/M metagenome (GOLD analysis project Ga0207650, IMG submission 184325) | Switchgrass rhizosphere microbial communities from Kellogg Biological Station, Michigan, USA - KBS S6-3 metaG (SPAdes) (version 2) | ecosystem: Host-associated > Plants > Roots > Rhizosphere...
GCCATGGCGTTCGATATCATTGCGGTTGGCGATGGCTACCGACGCCGGGGTCTCCCGCACGCTTAGCCCCAACCGCGACGCCACGCCGCTGGGTTGGTCCAGGGCCAGGCCGGGCTCGGGCGTTGGTTGGCCATCGATGGTGGTCGGGGCCAGTTCGAGCGCCCAGGCGCAGACAGGCAGGCAGCCGAACAGGCCTGCCAACAGGGGTAAATGCTTCATGGTTGAATCCTGAAAAACGTGGCTTGAAAACAACGCACAGCCGTACGTACTTCCTTACGGAAACGCAGGTCAGTGCAGATCAAAAAGCGCAGGTATCAGGCGAAAGCGGGCGGCGCGCGCGGGTTAGCCGTGGGCCAGGTGAAGCGGGCAGGGATGTCAGCAGCCAGAACGATGGCCGGTGGTGGGGCGTGAGGTTGCGGCAACACCGCCACATTCAGGCTGGAACTGAGCGCGGGCCCCATGCCGCCGGTGGAACACAGCGGGCAACCGAACGCCTTGGACAGCGTGGGCAGGTTCTCACCGGTGGAGTGGGTCGGCTTGGGGGCCTGGGTGCGCGGGTCTACGGTACAGAACTGACCGCCAATCCCATTGAGTTGCATCCCCACCATCTGCCCGTGACCGATACTGCAGGCGAACACATTGAACAGGACGCAGCAATACAGCATCCAGGCAATGAGCGAGCGATCGGCACGGGCGATTTTCATGGGGCGGCACTTTACCATCAGCCGCCGACGAAATGCCTGCAAAAAATCTCAGGGCGACTATGCTTTTTCGCACTTTTCCAGGGAGAGCCAGTCATGAGCTTCGTCGTCGCACGGTGGATTGTCGGCATTTTTACCTGCATCAGCATGGTCCACTTGTATTGGGCCGCCGGCGGCAAACTCGGCAGCCTCGCCGCCATCCCCCAACTTCCCGGTGAATTCGCCAGCGGGCCACGCCCGGCGTTCAAACCTTCGGCACTGGGCACCTTTTTGGTGGCGATGGGGTTGGTGGCGATTGCACTGTTGGTGTGCCTGCGTGCCGGGTTGTACTTTTCGCCGGTGTCCCATCGGGCGTTGCAGTGGGGGATCAGCGCGATTGCCGTAGTGATGTTTGCCAGGGCAATTGGGGATTCGGAGTTGGTGGGTTTTTTCAAGAAGGTCAGTGGGTCGCGGTTTGCGCGGCTGGATACGTGGTTTTATTCGCCGTTGTGCCTGGTGTTGGGGGCGGGGTTATTGGTGGTGGCGTGGAGTTGAGGGCCTAATCGCTTATCAGGCTTGGGAATTGGACATGGAACCGGGAGTTTTCTTGGCTTTTCCTGGTTTCAGGTACTCGTTGAAATCATGCTCCAACGACTCGTTTGTTGGTGTGTTTTTGGTATCGGAGATGTAACTCGCAGGCGTAAATATATAGCAGCCAGGGGTAGGAATCGTTGATCCTGTCATCAGGACCATAATCAAAGTCGATGTACGTTTCACGGTTTGCGAAAAAATAACGTCTTCTTCGTTATGTATTTCGCATATTTCGTTGCCGATCACGTTAACCCCTTTGAAGGCAATAGGCGCTGTGAAAGATATTCAATGAAGGTTCGTTTTGGTGGTTGGTAAAAGCGATCAGTAATTCGTCATGCTTGCAAGTTACTTATTTAATGGTTCCCCCTGAGATGTCGAGTACTTCAGTCCCATGGTCTGTTTTGTTCAATGGCTGATTAGGTTTACAAAATTTCACGTTGGGAAAATGTCGTTCTATATCATCCATATCCCTCAGCGTTACATTCAATTACTTGTGTGGTTGTGTTTTTTTGTACCGTTTATGTAGTGGTGAACATCTTCAATGCTTAATTTTTTGAAGCGGGCTTTTATTTTTTTTAAAATGATCTCATTTTCGTGATGGGCTTGATAGATGAACTGAGCTGCTGCGTGGGTTTCTGAATCGTAAAATCTACATAACAGCATATTTGGTTGGGACTCCAGGAAGATGCTGATGTTTTCGGCTGTGATACGTTTTTCAAATAGAGTCATTCTGCGCCAGAGGTCTTCTATTTCAGTTTCGGTTTCTTGAATTAACAGAACGACCTCATGTGAGCCCCCTAAGGCCAGATTTTGTATTTTTCGAGGATTGCTTGGGCAGTTTTTAATGGTGGAATAAATATTGCTTTTTTCATTTTTTTTACATAAATCTCCGATGTTAAGTGTGTCCGCCGTATTTTTTTTGAATAGGTATTCTTCTGTTTTTGAGTTGAAGTCGATATTTGTTGTTGCGGACCACTCTCTTTTAATAGGCCATTTGTTTAATAAGGAAGCCATTACATCACACCAAGATTCCCAGACATTATTGAAGTCGTGGTCTAATAATGTCGTGGTGGTGAACCTGGCATCATTCGTTGGATTTATGGTTTCCCATGGCCTTACTCCAGATTCATTTATATATATAGTTTTCATTTTTATCTCTTAAAGTACGTGTGTGAGTCATGACCGATTTTTAAGGGGGTTTTGATTTCATGTACTGTGTTTTTGGTGTTGAAATGTGGTCCGTGATTACCTGCTATGTGGCCTAGAGAATGCTCGTGGATTCTAGTGAGGTGGTGTTTTTTCAAGCTGAAAACGTACACGCGGCCCATGATATGACGATCTTGGTCACGGATGGTCTCCCGATAGATCATGATTGGTTGAGTGTTTTGCGGTATGCCTCCAATCTCTTTTGCCCTTCTAAAAGCTCCATTTCTTGATAACTTGGTATCTGACCCTTTAGGGGGGGCTACATCTCCCGCATTAAACTTAACGTTTCCCACCGGATCTTCGGTGCGACGTTTCGGTTTACATCCATCGGCACCCGGACACCTGCTCAACCCAAGCGGATCCACCCATGCAGTAGGATTGGGCGCGTACTGGTAAGCGTTGATCCCACCCGCCAGCTTCACCGGGTCTGGCGTCAGGTAGCGACCAATGTCCGGATTGTAGTAGCGATGGCGGTTGTAGTGCAGCCCGCTTTCCGGATCGAAGTATTGGCCTTGGAAGCGTAGAGGGTTGTCGATTTTGCTTTTATCTAGACGACTGATTTGACCGTAGGCGCGGTAGTGGGCGGACCAGACGATTTCTCCGTCTGGAGCGGTGAGTTCTTGGGGCGTGCCGAGGTGGTCGAGTTGGTAGTGGTAGGGTTTGGTTTCTTTGGGACCAAACCCTTCCAATAAGGCCAGCGGCCGAAAGCTGTCCGGTTCGTAGAGGTAGCTGCGATGCCGATCCGCATGGTGTTCGGCGATCAGTTTGTCGCCTTGCCAGAAAAACTCGGTCGTTATGCCATCGACGGTTTTGCTGATGCGTCGCCCAAACGGGTCGTAGCGGTAGCTCGCGGTGTGGCCGTCTGGTTGAGTGAGGCCGATCAATCGATGCTGGCAGTCGTAGCGGTACTCGGTAACGAGTTGATGGCCCTTGCCGCGCCGTTCACGGATCAGGTTGCCGAAGGCGTCGTAGTCGTAGTGCCGGTCGCCCTGAATCATCAACCGATTGCCCGCCACAATGTCCGGGCCGGGGCGGTCGTGCATCAGTAGATTGCCGGCTGGGGTGTGGCCGAAGCGTTCTTGCAGGTCTTGCGAATGGTCGGCGCGGGTGAGGCGGGCTAGTGGGTCGTAGCGGTAGCGGTGTTCGCCCTTGCGGGTGTCGTTCAGGCGGGTGAGGTTGCCGGATTTGTCGTAATCGTAGTGGCGTTGGTAGAGGTGGTTTTCCTGTTGCGTGACGGTGTGGGCGTGCAGGCGGTGTTGGTCGTCGTAGTGGTAGTGGCTGAGGAGTTGACCTTGTTGGCGTTGGTGTTCTTGGCCGGATTTGAAGAGGTGCGAGGTCAGCGTTTCGCCATTCAACTCAACTGTCGCCAAATGACCACCTTTGGCGTGGTTGAACACCAGTCGGTTGTTGTCCGGCAGGCGTAAATGTTGAAGCTGGCCGCAGGCGTCATAGCCATAGCGTAAAGTGCCCCAGCCCTGATGCTCGGCGGTGAGGCGATTTTGGGCGTCGTACTCGTACGCCAGCGCCCAGTGGCCGTCGTCGACGCTGAGGAGGTTGCCCTGGCGGTCGTAGGTGTAATCGACCTTGTTGCCGTCGGGCAGGGTTTTTCGTACGAGTCGGCCGGCGTGGTCGCGCTGGTAAAAGGTAACTAGCTGACTGCTATCGTCGCCGTGTTCGGTTTTTTCCTGAAGGTTGCCGTTAAGGTCGTAGACGTAGGCGGTGCGCTGGCCGTCAAAGCCGATTTCCTGCTGGATCAGGCCGTTGGGGTGGTAGTTGAGCCGGTAGGTTTCGCCGACTTCGTTTTCGATTTCGGTGAGCAACAGCCGAGCGTTGTCGTAGCGGTAGTTGACCTGGCTGCCATCGGCGTTGAGGCGGCGGCTGATCAGGTGTAGGCCGTCGGCGTATTCGTAGCGGGTGACGTGGCCGCGTTCGTCGCGTTCGGCGGTGATTTTTCCGTAGGGGTTGTAGCTGTATTCGCGGGTTGCGCCGCCCGGCAGTACAACACGCGTTAACCGACCAACGCTGTCCCATTGATACCCGGTCAGCGCGCCCTGTTCATCTTCGCGGGCAATTTCGCGGCCCAGATCGTCGTAGCGGTAACGCTTGATCCCGCCATTGGGCAGTTGTTGTTCAATGAGCTGGCCGCGTTCATTCCACACCAGCCGATGACAGCTGTGATCGGGATACCAAACGCCCGTCAGTTGGCCGTATTTGTTGTAGCTGTAGTCCGTCACCTCACCATCGGGATCGGTCCTGCGCGTCACGTCGCCCTGATCGTTACGCTCATATTTCCAAACCGCCTCGCCACGCCGCACCACCCGTACGAAACCGTTGTCATGCTCGTAGGATGTCGGCTCGTCATCGCCGGGAAACACCGCCACCAAGCGTCCGGCATCGTCGTACTGATACGCCGTCACCGCCCCGAGCGGGTCCTGCTCGACCGTCAGTCGCCCCTTGGCGTCGTAGGATTTGAAGTGCTGGGCGCCGTCCGGATCGGTGCGTTGCACCAGCCGTGCGCGGTCATCGTGGACATATACTTCCTGGCTGCCATCGGCGTTATGCACCGTGACACGGCCGTCATCCCCCCAGACATAACGCGTGTCCATCTGCGAAAAGCTGGCCCAGTGCCGCACGCATCGCGCCGCCTTGCCAGCGCGCTCCCATTCCCAAAAGAAGCTCGCGCCACCGGCCAAGCCCCGCTCAAGAATCACATGCTGTTCGTCGTACCGATAAACCTCGCTTTCGCCGACGGCACTGGTCGCCGAGACCAGTCGTCCTAACTCGTCATAGGCGTAGGAAACAACGTTTTGTTCGGTGATCCATTCGTAGGGCTGGCGGTCTTTGCTGCGCTGAATCTGGTAGTCCACCGCGACGATGCGGTCCCGTTCATAACGCAAGCACAACGAGCGGCCGGCGCCGGTATCCAGGCGCTCGATGCGGCCCAACACATCCCGCGCAATCCGCAGCCGGTTGTCATACGCATCACTGATCGAGACCAGCACACCGTCGCGAAAGTGATAAAAGCGCGACGCCTGGGCCAGCACCAGTTCGTCCGGCAAAGCACCTAAATAGATCGCCGCTTCGGCCAGGCTATTGGTGATCGCCGGCCGAGCAGAAGTCGGCAGTGGAAACGAAACAGCGCGGTTTTCATGGTCGGTCCACACCACCGAATCGCCCGAAACAGAAAGCCGCTGCGCCAGCGAATGACTCCAGCCAAACCCCAACCCAACATCCACGTCCACCGCGCTGGTGCGGTACAACCGTGTCCACTCAAACGGCAAAATCCCGTCTAAAACGCCATCGGTGAGGGTGAGCAGTTCTTCCCCGGTGACCATCGACACCGGGCAGCCATTGGTGACGGTCTTGTCCGCCGAAGCCGCCGCATCTCCGTTCGGGGTTTTCCCCGAAACAGGCACATCGTCGACATGCTCCTTTTGCTTCAGCACCGCGTTCTGCCGCGCCCGCCAGCGCATCTGCAGCGTGCCTTGCTTCACCCCACCGACGACCCCGCGCACCGCCACCGCTTTGTAGCGATCCACCGCTTGCATGAACTTCGCAAGAATCGCCAGCACGCTCTGAACAAAACCAACGGCCGCCTTCACAATCTGCGCGCCGTACCTGGCCAGCCGCAGGCTCAGATACGCCACAGCCGCCGCCGGCAATGCGATGGTCAGCACCGCGCCAATCACAAGGTCAATCAGCAGCGACACCACAAACCCAGCGGCCACTTGCGCAATCTCACTGGGCGGCAATGCGTCCAGCCAGATCATCGCTGTGCGCACCAGCAGAAACAGCGCCGCCTCGTCACTGGCGAGCAACATCGCCTGTTCCATGACCTTGGGCGCGTCGGTGGCGATCTGCGCCAATTTGGCGGCCTGATCACCGAGCTCTTCGACGTATTTAAGCGGGTCTTCAAGAACCGCCTGCACCCGCTTGACGCTGTCCCACACGTCCATGATCGCGGCCCAACTGCCCGCCAGCACGCCGCTGCCAATCGCACTCGCGGTGGACTGTTCCCAATAGGGCTTGAAGGTTCGCCACTGCTCGCGAAGCCACTGCTCCAGGTCCGCTGTCAGCCCGGCATAGGAGGTAAACAGTGCATCGACCTGTTCTGCCGACACGCCGCCCTGCACCCGCACTTGATAGCGCCCGCCGGCAGCGCAGTGGTGAGAGCCCTTGCCGTGCTCATCCAGCATGACTGGCGTGGAGCTGCCGTCATCCAGCCCGACCACCTCGACCGCAATCCCGCCAATCGGCACGTCATACAGCGACTCGAATTTGCTCTCGATCTTCAGCTCGCCGCCCGCACGGCAGCGGGCCACGGTGGAAAAATCCGCATCGGAAATACTTACCGAACGCTGCGAGTCCCCGACCCGCACCACCCGATCCATCCCCAACAAGGACGGTATATCTGCCGCGTGGCTCACCGAATCCAGCGCCCGCGAATACCAGGCACCCATCTGCTGGCGATAAATCACCAGGCTCTGATGAAAGCCATCCAGCTCATGTTCGATAGAGGCAATGTGGGAGGCGTGTGTCATCCGTGACGTCTCGGCAGAGGGCAAGGCGTCGGAGTCTGCCGCAGCAAAAAGCGGCTGGATGAACGGTTGGAAAAGTCAGAATAGGCTGACGAGCAGGATGTAAAAGTCGGCGTCAACTGGTGGGCAAGGGCTACTTAAAATAGCGACATTGCACATAGGAAACAGGGCTTTCCAAGGTGGGAGGGGGGAGCGTTGTTCGGTCTGCGTTCAGATCTATGCAAGCCCTTGCATAGATGCGCAAAAGCCTGCTTTTCAGGGCAGGCTTATCGCGGATCTCGGCTGACTTACTTCTGATGAGCTGTCAGCGCCGCATACCCATTCATCAAGTTGCGATAGTTGGGAATGCGCTGGGACAACAGGTTGCCCAAGCCTTCGATATCGTTGCGCCAGTCGCGATGCAGCTCACACGCCACCGAGAACCAGTTCATCAACTGCGCACCGGCTTGCGTCATGCGGCTCCACGCGGCTTGCTGCACGGTGGTGTTGAACGTGCCGGAAGCATCCGTCACCACAAACACCTCAAACCCTTCCGCCAGCGCCGACAAGGTCGGGAACGCTACACACACATCGGTAACCACGCCGGCAATGATGATCTGTTTGCGGCCGGTGGCTTTGATCGCCTTGACGAAGTCTTCGTTGTCCCACGCGTTGATCTGGCCAGGGCGAGCGATGTAGGGCGCGTCCGGGAACATCTCTTTCAGCTCTGGTACCAGCGGGCCATTGGGGCCTTGTTCGAAGCTGGTGGTGAGGATCGTCGGCAGGTTGAAAAACTTGGCCAGGTCGGCCAGGGCCAGCACGTTGTTCTTGAACTCGTTGGGCGAGAAGTCCTGCACCAGGGAGATCAGGCCGGTCTGGTGGTCGACCAACAGAACTACGGCGTCGTCTTTGTTCAAGCGGTTATAGGTTGGAGCGCTCATGGTTGAATCCTTTTTTGTTTAGGTTGGTTGGGCGTTGCGTTCAACATGGGCATAGATTAATGGGTGAGCGAGGGGGGATAAATCGGCTGGTAGGTGTCTTACTGTCAACTTAAAAGCGACAATGTGCGTAAGCTGATGGTGTTGGCGTGGGCGAGGTGAATGAGCTGTTGTACAGGCATTGGCATCGATGACCAGTCGCTCCTGCACCGCCAAGCCCGGCCCACTCTTGCAATCAGGCTCCAATCACGCCACTATTGAGAATAGTTTTCATTAGCACGGACGCCTCCCGCTGTGTTTCCTACTCGCTCGGCAAACCAAGATCCCCGCCAGCAGGCGCTCCACCGCTTGTTCGGCGAGCACCACAGCTGGCTGCTCGAACGTCTGCGCCTGCGCCTGCACTGTCGTGAAGATGCTGCCGATATGGCCGCCGAAACCTTTGCCCAGGTTGTGGCGCTGCCGGATCCCCATGCCATTCGCGAGCCTCGGGCGTTGTTGAGCCTCATTGGCAAGCGGCTGATGTTCGCTCGCTGGCGACGCAATGATATCGAACGAGCCTATCTCGACGCCCTTACCTCTTTGCCCGAGCCGACCGTGCCTTCGCCCGAGGAACACTGGGTGGTGATGGAGGCGTTGATGGCGGTCGATCAGTTGCTCGATGGCTTGTCGTCCAAGGCCCGCGCGGCGTTTCTATATAGCCAGATTGATGGCCTGACTTACGCGCGCATCGCCGATGAGCTGGGAGTGTCGGTGACGCGGGTGCATCAGTACGTGGTGCAGGGACTGACTGCATGTTATCGAGCCGTTCCGTGACGACAGTGTCCGCAGCGGCGGCACAGGCGATCGAGTGGTATGCACGGCGTGCTTCGGGCGTGTTCACTGAGCAGGAGCAACAGCAATTGATGCTGTGGCTCGAAGCCGACCCTGGTCATCTGCATGCCTGGCAGACCTTGCAGCGGCAGTTGAGCCGTACGGTGGCACCGTTGGTGCAGCAGCAGGCCGCCGTCCATGCGCTGTGCGATGCCGGGCACAGTCGTCGACGTTTGCTGCGTGGCGCCCTCGGTCTGGGCGCGATGGCTGTCGGTGGGCAGTTGTTGACCATGCCGGGTGGGCCGTTACACGCACGTTTTCGCGCCGACCTGCGCACGTCAACGGCCCAACGCCGTAGTTTCACCCTCGAAGACGGTTCGACCTTGCAACTCAACGCCCAGAGTTCCGTCGACCTGAATTTCAACCCTCTGCAGCGTCACGTCCAGCTGTTACGCGGCGCGGCCCAGGCCCAGGTGCGAAGTGATCCGGCGCGGCCGTTTGTGCTGGCGTGCCCGTGGGGCGAGGTCTGGCTCGACAGTGGGCAGTGCCTGCTGGCGATGCAGGCCGGCCAGCCACAAGTGTGGGCACTGGAAGGTTCCTTGCAGTTGCGCACGCCCCATGACAGCCAACACCTCGCCGCCGGCGAGGGCCTGGCGTTCGATGGCCACCGCTGGCGGGACCTCCCGTCGCGTTATGTTGACGAGCGCAGTTGGACCAGAGGGATGCTCGAAGTGCATGACCAGTCTCTGGGCCAGGTGGTTGAGCACCTGGCGCCTTACCACCAAGGGCTGCTGCATGTTTCGCCAGCGGCGGCGGTGTTGCGGATTTCCGGGGTGTTCGCCCTGGATGACACGCGTGGCGCGCTGGCCGCGCTTAGGGATGTGCTGCCGTTGCGCATCGATAACTGGCTGGGCGTATGGACGCGAATCGAGCGTGTTTGAGTTTTTTTTCCCACACCCCTGAAAATATCCCGGGCTTGCGTCACATACCTGTTAGACGCGCGTATTCCGCGCACTCGTTTCCGTACTTCTGCGAGCCCGCTCATGCATCCCAACCTCCTTTTGCCGGTGTTTGCCGGCTGCCTGGCCAGCTTTACCCTGCAAGCGGCCGAAACCGTCTATGACTTCAACCTGCCCGCCGGCGCCGTGGGCGCGACTCTGATAGGGATTGGCCAGGTGAGTGGCCAGCAGGTGCTGTTTATTCCGGCTGATGTGGCAGGTCGTCAGGCGCCTGGGGTGCGCGGCCTCCTGAGCGCGCGTGAAGCGGTACGCCAGAGCCTGGTGGGCACCGACCTGAGTGTGCTGGTCACCGCAAGCGGTGCCTTGAGCGTGCAACGAACTGGTGACGGCCTGACCCTGGATGCCACCACCATTAATGCAATCCGTCAGAGCGGGGAAACCGCTGACGCCGGCTATGTGGCTCAACGTTCCTCGGTCGGCACAAAAACCCGCACGGAACTGGTAAAAGTCCCACAATCCGTGTCGGTAGTGACTCGCGAAGAGCTCAACACGCGCAAAAGCGACAACCTCTCCGACGCGCTCAAGTACACCCCCGGGTTCAGCAGCCAGCCCGCCAGTTTCAGCCGCACCGCCGACGACTACACCCTACGCGGCTTCAACGTCGGCGCCGGTACCGGGGGTATCCTGCGCGATGGTATGAAACTGCAATCGAACCCTTACGATGGCAGCGTCGAAGCCTATGGTCTGGAGCGCGTCGAGGTACTTAAGGGCGCCTCGTCCGTGTTGTACGGCCAGCTCTCGCCGGGCGGCATGATCAATACCGTGAGCAAGCGTCCTACCGATACGCCGCTGCACGAAATCGGCCTGGAACTAGGCAATTACGACCGCCGCCAGTACACCATCGACCTCGGCGGCCCGCTGGATGACCAGGGTGAGTTCAGTTACCGCCTGACCGGCCTTTGGCGCGACAGCGGTACCCAGGTTGACCACGTCGATGATGACCGTCGTTACATTGCCCCGGCCGTGACCTGGAAACCCGACGACGATACCTCACTGACCGTCCTCGCCAGCCACCAGGACACCTATACCGGTTTCTCGCCGCCGATGAGCTATGCACTCAGCAGTTACAGCAACACCGCCGGCTATAAGATCGGCCGCAACCAGTTCGTGGGTGAACCCGGCTACGACCACTTCACCAACCGTATGGACACACTCGGCTACCTCTTCGAGCACCGCTTCAACGACAACCTCGCCGTCAACCACAGTCTTCGTTACTTCCAGGCCAATACCAATTGGGACTACCTGATTCCTGTGTCGGTCAGTGGCAGCCGACTGCTGCGCCGCTACAGCGCCCGCGAAGAGCGTTCCACTGGCTGGACCAGCGACAATAACCTCAACTTCACGTTCGACAGCGGGCGCTGGCAGCACGACCTGGTGCTGGGCGTCGACTACTACCACAAGACTTACGATTCGCACCGTTTTATCAGCTCGACCGTGGCCCAACTGGCACCGCCGCTGAACCTGGCCAACCCGCAATACACCGGTGTCGGTGCCAACACCGCGGCCGATACCGGCAGTGACCTGCACAGCAGCCAGGCCGGCATCTACCTGCAAGACCAGATCACCTTTGACGACAAATGGGTACTGCTGCTTGGCGGCCGCCAGGACTGGGCTGAGAGCGTCACCACTACCTTCGCCACTGAGGCTCGCGCCACCCGCAACGACAAAAAAGCCACCGGCCGTGTAGGCCTGGTCTACCTCGCGGACAACGGTCTGGCGCCCTATATCAGCTACAGCCAATCATTCCAGCCGGCCAGCGTCAGCAACCCGGCCTTCGGCAACGCGTTTGCCCCGCTGGAAGGCGAACAATACGAAATCGGTCTGCGCTACCAGCCTCCCGGCACCGATACCCTGCTCAGCGCCGCCGTCTACCAGCTCGACCAGGACAACTCACTGAGCCTCGACAGCCTCACCAACACCTACGTGCAATATGGCAAGACCCGCTCTAAAGGCCTGGAGCTCGAAGCCAAGGGCAACCTCACCGAGAACCTTCAACTCAGTGCCGGCTACGCCTACACCGATACCCACGTACTGGAAGACAAGACCGCGAGTAACGTAGGTAAGCGCATCGAGGGCGTGCCCTACAACACCGCGAGCCTGTGGGCCAGCTACCGCTTGGCGAGCCTTGGTCTTGAGCGCTTGCGCGTGGGTGCTGGCGCCCGCTACATAGGAACTACGCGGACGACACCGAGTGTTTATGACGGGAAAATTCCGGCTTACACGCTGGTAGATGCGCTGGTTAGTTATGATCTGGACAGCCATTGGCAGCTGCAGGCTAAAGCGCAGAACCTGTTTGATAGGAAGTATCTGTATTGCAATACCACGTGCCGGTATGGCGATGAGCGTAGCTTGATTGGTTCGGTTACGTATAAGTGGTGATAGCCCGCAGAGTGGGCATCTGTTGGCGGGTGAGCACGCATTCGCAAATTGCGATATTCCTGACTGGGCAGGTAAGGGGAGCTACGAGAGTGGCTTTCAAAAAGACATTAAAAAGCCGGCTTGTGGCCGGCTTCTCGGGGACTGCCTCAGCTTGTTTTTGACAAGCCTCACCAGCCTTCAAATCGCTCAGCCCACGTTGCGTCGGGCTGAATAGTAGGGGCATCCGCGGGAACTCCTCCGCTTCGCCGAGCAGGGTGGATAAGCGTTTGCCACCCCCTGCCAAATGTGCGGCGCATGATACCCACATTCATTTCAAATGCCCACCTCCGGATCCGACTTAGAGCCTTCCCAGCCCAAAAGATGCTCATCCAGCGGCACGGGTGGACGGCGGTTGTTGAGGGTGGACCACCAGAATACCCAGCCGACGATAGTGAAGTTCTGTTCGAAGCGTTCCTCGTAGGTGAGGTATTCGTCCGGGTGTTCGCCGGCGTTGTGGCTACGCATGCGAAGGCCACCTCCCGGCCGGTTGTAGAGGTATTTGATGCGCAGCATGCCGTCGTGTTCGACGGCGTAGATTTCACCGTCGATGATTTGGGTGCGGCCTTTGTCGATGGCGAGGGTGGCGCCTTGTTGGATGATGTCGATCATGCTGTTGTCGACCATGTAGGCGCCTAGCGCGCGGTCGGGGTTTACGTTGAGCGCGTCGAGGGTGTGCAGGGCGACGCGGATGCGTTCGGTTGAGGTGAAGGTTTGGTGGAGGGGGATCTCCACGTCGAGTTTTTCTGGAGGGCAGGCAGGGCCTGTGAGGTACTTTCCGCTTCCTTCGCGGGTGGTGGGCAGTCCTTTACGTGTTTCCGGGCCTTCCAGGAGGAAGTTGGCCGGTGGGTGTTTGGGGCCTTCGCCGGTGCGCAGCCAACGGCTGGAGACGCAGAGCAGTTCTGCGAACTCGTTGAGTCGGCCCATGGGCACGCCGCGTTTGAACCAGTTGTTCACGTGTTGAGGCGTGACGCCGCGGTTCTTGGCGAAGTCGGAGGCGGAAAGATGCACTTCCCGTAACAGCGCTTTTAATCGATCACCTGATGTATTCATAAACGCAGAGTTTACTGGCCGAAAAAACCATTCAAATAAACCATGCGTTGAATTGCGCGTGTAGGTTTTTACTTAGTTGTGGCTTGATCTTTCAGTTGTGCAACTTAGGTCAACGTTATGTGTTACGCGTTTAACTGGGAGTTTAATTTTTTTCATAAAAAAGCCCCGAGCAGTCGGGGCTTTTTAACTTGCCTGGGCAAGAGGAGCAGGTATCAGCCTTTATAGGCAGCGACCGACTTCATGATCTCGGCGCGGGCGGCGTCTGCGTTGCCCCAACCGTCGATCTTCACCCATTTGCCTTTTTCGAGGTCTTTGTAGTTTTCAAAGAAGTGCTTGATCTGTTCCAGCAGCAATGGCGGCAGATCGGTGTATTCCTTCACGTCCACGTACAGCTGGGAGAGCTTGTCGTGCGGGACTGCGATCACTTTGGCATCGCCGCCGCCGTCGTCGGTCATGTTCAGGATGCCGACTGGGCGTGCGCGGATAACCGAGCCTGGGGTAACCGGGTAAGGGGTCACCACGAGCACGTCGAGGGGGTCACCGTCGTCAGCCAGGGTGTTAGGGATGAAACCGTAGTTGGCCGGATAGAACATCGGGGTGGCCATGAAACGGTCAACGAACAGGCAGTCGCTGTCTTTGTCGATTTCGTATTTGATCGGCGCGTGGTTGGCCGGAATCTCGATGGCGACGTAGATGTCGTTCGGCAGGTCTT
>Ga0207650_10002102_pt1 | contig 13913 bp, 12 predicted proteins | sample KBSS63metaG_FD_184325 | JGI IMG/M metagenome (GOLD analysis project Ga0207650, IMG submission 184325) | Switchgrass rhizosphere microbial communities from Kellogg Biological Station, Michigan, USA - KBS S6-3 metaG (SPAdes) (version 2) | ecosystem: Host-associated > Plants > Roots > Rhizosphere...
CCACCGTTCTTCGCGAGGCACGTCTCGCTTCGGCCATCGAGCACCCCAATGTGTGCGCGATCTACGAGGTCGGCGAGGCCGGCGATGAAGGTTACATCGTCATGCAGTACGTGCCGGGGCAGTCGCTGGATCAGCTCATTGCCCGCGGACCCGGTACTCCGCAGCTTGTTCTCTCCGTTGGCATCCAGATCGCCGACGGTCTTCAGGCTGCTCACTCCCTGGGCATCTTTCATCGCGATCTCAAGCCGCAGAACGTGATGCTCACCGATGGAGGGCTGGTCAAGATTCTCGATTTCGGCCTTGCCCGTCGGCTTCGCCCCGAAGATGCCAGCTTTGATCCCTCCAAGCCGGCCATGGCCAAGGACGCCTCTGTCGCCGCCACTTACACGGCGCGCGGCGGAACCATCCGCTATATGGCCCCGGAGCAGTTTGTCACCGGCCAGTCCAGCGTCCAGTCGGACATCTGGGCTCTCGGAGTAATCCTCTATGAACTCGTGAGCGGCCGCCATCCTTTTTCGCGCCCGGATGGGGAAGACTTCGCAGCGATCCGATCGATCCAGTTCTCCGACCCGGTGGACCTCAGCGAGATCGTTCCCGAAATCTCGACGGAACTGAAGAGCATCATCGCGACCTGCCTCGAAAAGAATCCTGCCAGCCGCTACGCTTCCGCCGGCGAAGTTCGTGAAGCCCTCAAGACAATCATGAAGGCTCAGCAGATCGAGACCGGCGCCATCCCAGGCGACGCCGCAGCGAATCTCCCCACCAGCGAAGCCGAGACTGAGAAGCGCAACACCGGCTTCCTCTCCATGCTGGCCGAGCGTTTCCGCGAGTCTAATGGCGACCGCGCAGCTCAGAATTCCATCGTCGTCCTCCCTTTTGCCAACCTGGGACCCAAAGACGTCGCGCCGCTCTATGGGTACGCCCTCGCCGACGCGATGGCCGCGCGTCTCGCCCGCATCCCGACTCTTGTCGTACGGCCATCGAGCACGCTGATGTCGCTTCCCATAGCGCAGATGGATCCCCTCTCTGTCGGTCAGCGCCTGCTTGTTTCCTATGTTCTTGCCGGCAGCTTTCTCCGTTCAGAGACCGGCTTCGACCTCAGCTGGCAGCTTCTCGATGTAGGCTCGCAGAGCGTCCGCACCGGTGGATCCATCAGCGTTGCGTCGCTTGATCTCATCGCTGTTCAGACCGAGATTTCCAACGAGGTTTTTGCCGCTCTTCATGGTCTCGGCCGCGCCGAGCAGATCGACGCACCGCGTCCCCCCGCTCGCGATGGCCCGTTGCCGGGACCGGTGAGCGAGCAGTATCTGCAAGGTCGCGCGCTTCTCAGTTCCTTCATGGTCCGCACCGGTTCCAAGGTCGACCTCGACCGTGCTCACGCGCTCCTGACAGGCGTCACGCAGAAGGACCCTGAGTTTCCCGCAGGCTGGTCCGGTCTCGGCATAGCTGAACTTCAGTATGTTCGCCACGGCTTCGGCGGACAGATTCACGTCATGCACGCCCGCCGCTCGTTCGATGAAGCGCTGCGCCTCGATCCCGCCGCCATCGAGGCCAATCTCTATCGCATCTACATGCTGCTCTCTCGCGGCGAGAAAGAGTCCGCACGCCACGGCATCGCCAACATGCTATCCACTGCCGCGAACGACTGGAACGTTCACATGGTCGCCGGCATTGCCCTGCGCGGCGACGGCATGTATGACGAAGCACTCGTCCAGTTCAACCGCGCTCTCAAACTCAACCCCGCAAGCGCAGCGATTCTCTATAACCACCGCGCGCGCGTCTACCATTACCAGAACCTTTTAGAACTAGCCGGAGACGAACTCGAGAAGGGCCTCGCGCTCGAGCCGCGCCATCCGCTTCTTCGCACATCTTCCGGATATCAGCAGATGCGCATCGGCAATCTTCCCGAAGCAATCAACATCCTTGAAGGCGTCATCCGCGACGACGAATCGCTCCGCATCGCCGTCCCTACCCTTGCCATGTGCTACGTGCAGACGGGGGAACGCGATCGCGCCGCCGCTCTGCTCAAGGACGAAACCCTCGCCGCAGCCGAAGCCGACAGTGAGATGGCATATCGGCTCGCAACGTACTTCGCGGTTGAAGGCGACTCGAGCGAAGCGCTTCATTGGTTGCGCCGCGCAATCTATCTCGGCAACGAAAACTACCCGTGGTTCCAAAAGAACCCCGCGTGGAACAATCTGCGGACTAACTCCGATTTCGATCGCATTCTTGAAGATCTGAAAAAAGGCTTCCGCCGCAACCAGAAGACGTGGAAGCGCCTCCTCGAACAGCTCCCGCACGAGGCAGAATAGAATCCATGCACGTGAACGACCGGATTCAGCCTCGAGCGCCGGCGAGAATGCGATGCACGATCTCCGCGTTTTCTTTCACTTCGTCCTTGTAGCGCGGGAACATCCCGACAAATACGCCGTCGTTTGCCTTGATGCCCTGGAAAGCAGCCCGGAACGCTCCCGCTACGCCCTGGTCTTCGATGCGCAGCGGCAAGGATCTTGAATGCGAAACACGGTTTGCTTGTCTGCCGCATGACCGCGTACATTCGCGCTGGATCACTCTGCAGATAGATTTCGCGCGGCATCTCAAGAATCTCGCCGCCGAGAAGCCTCTTCCACTCCTCCGCAGTCCGCGTCCGGTTGTACACGCAACCCGCGTAGAAGTCGATGTCCCAGCCCTGCTCTTCTATGAATGCAATCACCTCCGGTTTGTGCGTGCCGACGCCCACCATTACACCCAGGTCGCGAACCCGCTTGCACCAGTCCCGGACGGTTTCCATTTTCCCTTCGCGGAATGCAACATCCACAACTTCGCCCTGACGGTGAAGCGCTAATGGTTTCAGATCACGAGCAAGCGCCGCCGCGTCATCCCGTGCTGCAACCTGGGCGATCAAGTGCATCTGCCCGCCCTCAGATACAAACCTTCCCCAATCCTGAGGTGAGCGCGTCCAAGTCACATAGTTGAACGCATCGATCCCAAATGAATTCGCCCGACGCAAGACCTCGCAGACACGTTCTTGCGTGTACCATTCCGCCATTGTGCGCGAGAAATTCGAGTTGTAATGCGCGAAGCCGTACATCGGATTGACGCCGATTACCAAACGGCTGATCTCAACGTTGCCAAACTTCATCCGGGGCACTTGCACCGGAGCGTCGGCCGGCTGTTGAGATCCCGTGTCACGAGCCTGCTGCAGACCAGGTGTCTGCGTATTAAGGAGTTGCGGTGTACCCAAGAGGCCTGCAGCCATTGCGGTGCTGGTTCGCAGAAATTCCCGACGCGACTTCGACATGCCCCAACGATTCGCCCGTCATGCGGCGTAATCTGTGAACCAGATCACACCAGAGCGTGAGGTCTTCACTTAAACTGCGGGCTGAGCTCGCCGCATGCCTCTTTACGAAGATATGGAAGCCCTCAGCTACTCTCGGGGAGAAGATATTCCGCTCCTGAACCTGACGATCGGGGCGCTGCTCGATCGCACGGCGTCGCAATTTCCCGACCGCCTCGCCGTAGCATCGCGCCACCAGTCCGCGCGTATGACCTGGGCCGAACTGAGCGAGGCTGCCGATCGCGTTTCACGCGGCCTCTGGTCTCTTGGCGTTCGGCGGGGTGATCGCGTGGGTCTCTGGTCGACCAACTGTATCGAGTGGGTCGTCATGCACATGGGTTGCGCCCGCGCTGGTGCTGCCCTCGTCAACGTCAACCCCGCCTACCGGTCCCACGAATTGCAGTACACACTCACCCGCTCTCATATGAAAGCGCTGTTCCTGTGGCACAAGGACAAACGCGCAGACTACGCCGAAATCCTTGATCGCGCGCGCCATGGCCTCAAGCTGGATTTGCAACATACCATCTTCTTCGATTCTCCGGATTGGCCTGCATTCATGGACGCCGAAGGGCGTCTCGCTGATGGCGTTGCGCCGGATGACATCGCCAATATCCAGTACACCAGCGGCACCACTGGAAATCCGAAGGGGGTGATGCTCACCCATCGCAACGTGGTCAACAACGGCCAGTTCCTCGCGCGCGGATTTCATTACAGCGAGCAGGACAAAGTGGTTGTTCCAGTGCCGCTTTTCCATTGCTATGGCTGCGTCATCGGTACGATGAGCGTGCTGAACACCGGCGCCGCTCTCATACTTCCCAACTGGACTTTCGATGCTCGCGCAACCCTTCAGGCGATTCACGACGAGGGTGCAACTTCTGTTTACGGTGTGCCCGCAATGTACGTCGCCGAGTTTGCACTGCCCGAGTTTCGAACTTTCGACCTCACCAGTCTCCGTACCGGGATGATGAGTGGCGCACCTTGTCCCGTCGAATTGATGAAGCGCGTTCTCAATGAAATGCACATTAGCGAGCTCGTCATCGCGTACGGCCAGACAGAGACCTCACCCGTCGTCACGATGAGCGATGCCGGAGATTCGCTGGAGATTCGTGTGAATACCGTGGGCCGCGCCATGCCCCAGACCGAAATCCAAGTCACCTCAACAACAGACGGCGCGCGCCTTCCGGTCGGCATGCAGGGGGAAATCTGCGTTCGCGGCTATGCCGTTATGAAAGGCTACGACGACGACCCGGAAGGTACAGCGCAGGTCGTCAAACCTGATGGCTGGCTGCACACGGGCGACCTCGGCGTCATGCGGCCTGACGGATGTCTCCACATTACCGGCCGCTCGCGCGACGTGATCATTCGAGGTGGCGAGAACATCTATCCTCGCGAAGTAGAAGAATTTCTCTACACCAATCCGAAGGTCGGCGAGGTTCAGGTGGTCGGAATTCCCAACGAACGTCTCGGTGAAATCGTCGTCGCGTGGATCCGTCTTCGTCCCGGTGTAGAAGCCACAGAGGCAGAGGTCCGCGAGTGGTGCCAGGGTCAGATTGCGTATTACAAGATTCCCGATCACGTGCGCTTCGTCGATGAATTTCCAGCTACGCTTTCGGGAAAGATCCAGAAGTACAGGATCCGCGAATTCGAAATCGAAGCGCGTGCTCTTCAATCCATCGAGAAGACAGCCACTGCCTGAGAACGACGGTCACAGCAGCTCTGGATGCGGCTGCAGAATAGATTGATATTTCTGTCCGGTTACCGGCTCTCGCCTGTTCGCAGGATCGCTTCAATTCGCTTGCTATACCGGCCGGTTAGCGCGTTCCAGCGGACGATCGCCAGCTCCTTGAGCATCTGCAAGCCATCTCTCAGGTAGCTCATCCGCGAACGTTCATCGTGCGCCCAACTGACGGGAACCTCGTCGATGCGGAATCCGCGCTTGAGCGCAATGAACAGAATCTCGGGGTCAAAGCCCCACCGTTCAATGGTCTGCAGCTGAAACACAGTCTGCGCGGCACTCCGCGTGAACGCCTTGAAGCCGCATTGAGTGTCGGCAAACGGCAGATTCATCACCATTCGGCAAACAAGGTTGAAGCAACGTCCAAAAAGCTGTCGATACAGTGGTTGCCGGTGAGTCTGTCTTCCGCTCTCCAGCCATCGCGAGCCAATTGCAATATCCGCCCCGTTTGCGATGGCAGCAAACAACCGCTCTGCTTCCTCGATCGGCGCAGAGAGATCAGAATCCGTGAACATCACGATTTCGCCCTGTGCCTGGAGAATTCCTGACCTGACGCTGTATCCCTTGCCCCGATTGCCGGGGTTTTCGAGCAGCCGGACCTCAGGCGCCCGAGTGGCGAAGTCCTTTATCAGCTGTGCAGTAGAGTCGGTCGAGCCATCGTTTACCACGACCACTTCGGCCGGCCAGCCCTTCTCCCGGATACAGGCGACTACTGCCTCAAGAGTGGCAGGGATGCGCGCACTCTCGTTATAAGCCGGGATGATAATGCTGTATTTGGGATATTGCACGGGCTTTTCCGCTCCTCCCGGGTTGATGCGCCCGACCAAAGGAAGACTCAGCCATCATATAATGCCGCTTCGCTGGGAGCTTTCCGAAAGAAGGACGTCCCTAGGTTTGCGGGAACCCACCCGGTAATCTCCCTAGGCTCATTCCCACAGCTCATTAGCTTTTTTCTTAACTCCATGTACCGAATGCGTTTATCCTGTTGAGCGGAGGCCAGAGGAAATGACCAAGGCAGACCTGGTGGAAAAAGTAACCCGGCTCGGCGACCTGACGAGACGCGATGGCGAGGTGATCGTGGAGACGGTTTTTGACTCTGTCATCTCCGCGTTGCAGAGCGGCGACAAGATCGAAATCCGCGGATTCGGCTCGTTCCGTATTCGCCAGCGAAATCCCCGCATCGGCCGCAATCCAAAGACAGGCGAACGTGTCGAAGTCCCGGCGAAACGGGTGCCCTACTTCAAGCCATCCAAAGAACTTCGTGACCTTGTGAACCCCAACGAAGCTGGGCAGGCGGCGCAAGGATAAGAACCTAAATCACCTCGGGCCGCTGCTCTCCGGCTGTTGACCGAGCAGCAGCGGCCGGCTGCAGCCTGCCCGTCACTTCTTTTTCGCTCTCTTTGCTTCCTTCCACGACAGATCAGACAATTTATCGTCGGTGGAGCGCTGCCGAGCCTCGTGCTCTCTGGCAACAGAGCGCCCCTTCGAAGGCAAGTTCGGTATTTTCATCTGAATCCTCGTCGAGGATCGCCGCCTTTTGGTCGACGCGAAATTCGGCTGGAGCATGGGGCGGCCGAAACACTTCGCGGCGATTCGACCGACCTCGATGCGGTTTAGAATTAGAGTCATATCGATAGAACGAATCCCCTTCACGATTTATTCAAAAACGAGTGAGATGACCCAGCATCTTTTTGAGAAGTACTACTTTTCCCGGCCCGGTTACACCGGCGGCACAAAGCCATTTCATGAAATCTGCATATCGAGGATCGGTCGCGAATCAGAGATCCTTGAGATTGGCGCCGGCCCCAGTAATCAGACGACTGAGGCGCTTTCTCGCATTGGCTCGGTCACTTGTGTCGATGTCGACCCGGAGGTACTGGGGAATGCCTTCTGTTCGAAAGCCCAGGTTTTCGATGGATTGCGTCTGCCTTACCCGGACAGTTCCTTCGACGCCTGTGTTTCGAACTGGGTACTGGAACATGTCGAGCACCCCGAAGCTCATTTCAAGGAAGTCGCGCGAGTGCTTCGTCCAGGGGGAGTTTATTGTTTCAGGACTCCCAATCTATTCCATTACGTGACGATTGGATCTCGCTTAACCCCGCATTCCATCCACTTGGCGGCGGCAAATCGACTGAGGGGACGGGGATCTGACGCGCACGACCCCTACCAAACGTTCTATCGTGCCAATACCAGGCACCGTCTGGATCGTCTCATTCAGGATTCTGGACTCGAGACGAATCTGCTGCAACTGATGGAGCCCGAGCCATCTTACGGACGATTGCACGCTGCGTTGTTCTATCCAATGATGATGTATGAGCGCATCGTGAACTCGACGAAATTCCTTTCAAACTTCAGAATTATCATCTTCGGCGTTTGTACCAAGGCGAAGTTGAGCTGATTGCGCAGAATCAGCTGTATTCCGCTCTTTGTCGAAACAACGATTCCACGGCGCTGTTGGGTTCTGGCTGGATCACTGGTCAGGCCTGGAACAGGCTGCAACTGCTGACAGCGAGATTTGATCGGCTCGCTAAAGCCCAGTAATGAACGAAAGCGGCTCGTCTAGTTTCCACCGTTTTTCGGAATCTGCCAGCTTTTGACGACTGGCGATTTCGAGGGAACCGGCTGTCCGTGGAGAATGCCGGCAGGCTTATGAGTAGCTTTGATCAGCTTTCCATCACGCGTAAACAGCATCGTCCATTCCATCGCATGCGGGTAGGCGCCCACGTCATCGAAGCTGATCAATTCACGGCCCTTTTCATTGAATTGAATGTCGAGTGCCGCTGTGAGCGTGGGAGCGGAATCCTGCTCGCCTGGCCATGAACCCGCGGTGAAGATCTTCGGGTGGGCGCCTGCGAGCGCGGCATAGCAAAGCGCGTTGCCAAGCCAGTCATCATTCGCCGTTTGCCCTTCCTCGCTCCGGATGTGGTTGAAGGCGGAAATGGTCATCGAATTGATCGGGGCCGGCGAGAAGAGCGAGTAGCTTCTCTTGAGAATCGGCACAATGCGTATCCGGCCCACACCGTTGCGTGGAATGGAGGCTGAGAATACGCTGACGTCGCCATTCCCGTTATTCTGAGTGAATTGCACGAAGAGGTGGTTTGTGAAACCCGGACAGCCAATCTTGCGATAGTTCCAACCACTCGCGCCATATTCGAGTCCTCGAGATCTGGCAAGTTCCGCGATCGAAGATTCTGAGTTGGCAAGGAGGAGCCGGTCTCGCGGCGGCAATTCATCCGCGGTTTGAAACTCAACCCCATACGTTGGATTCGTGCGAAGCAATGTAGCTGAAAAGGGTGCGGGCTCGACTGGTGCGGGAACGACCCTTCCAGCCGATAAGTCTCTGGATGAGTCCTGACCCAGAGATGCAACGGAGCAACAGCCTACGATTGCAAGGAAGATTGGAACGGATTTGCCGAATAGAATTTCAAACCGCAACATACTGTATCCAAAATATCACCGTGCCACATCGCGGCAGATGAGTCAGACCACCTTTTGACGGGAGAGGCGACCAATGATCAGCCTCTGCTCATCGGCCAGTGCCGGTTGATTGACAACTGTCTCCATTTCGCGCAACTTCGCATCGACGAGGAAGCGATACCAGAAGCCTTGAAGCACGTGATGGATCAGGCCCACGCGACAATCGAGGAATCCCAACTGAATCACGTATCGAAACAGGAAATACGCGAAAGCTGAGATTTTTGAACGGCCCTGTTGTAGACATCCCCCCAGACAGCAGTTGCTACCATTCGGATATGGATCGATCGAATGGCTATGAAGCGATCGCAGAGGAGTTTCTCGCGCATCGGGGCGGGGGTTCCACCCGGTCTGGCGCAATTGGTGTGAAGGAGGTGCGCAACTGGGCGAGGAGTCTCCCGCATGGGAGCAGCGTCATCGATCTGGGCTGTGGGCCAGGTCTTCCCATTACCGTGTTGCTGGTCGAGGAGGGACTGGAAGTTTTCGGAATAGACGGAGCGCCATCTTTCGTCGCGGCGTTTCGGCGAAATCTTCCGGGCGTACCCGTCTTATGCGAAGACGTTCTTGAGTCCAGCTTCTTCAATCGAACCTTTGACGCTGTTCTCGCCTGGGGACTCATCTTTCTATTTGGGACTGAGGATCAGCATCGCCTGATGCAAAGGTTGGCCGACATTCTCGTTCCCGGCGGTCGCCTCCTGTTCACATCGCCGGCGAAGCCCGCCGCCTGGAACGACGCAATGACAGGTTCTCGGTCAATCTCGCTCGGCGCGAAGGAGTACCGGACGATCCTCGGAGACGCTGGCCTGACGATCACGGAAGAGTACGAGGGCGAAGGCGAGAACCACTATTTCGAGGCGATCAAAAGAAGAGAATCTGAGCCTCCAAGGGAGAGCAGAATCGTACTCGAAAGGTCATCCTGATTCTGTCTGTCGCATTGGTTTTTCCCAGTTGCCAGTCTCTGCCGAGCGGAAGATTGCTTCGATGACGGCCATATTGGCGATGGCTTCTTCGAGTGGAACGGGCACCTGGGTATCATCGAGCACTGCGCGAGAGAAAGCGTCGCCTTGCATCGTGTACTGGTCGGCGGTGGGGAACACTTCGGTCTTGATTCCGCTGCCGAAGAGTTCGCCTGTTTCGTCAATGAAGATGCGAGTGGGGCGGTCTTTCGGCGCGTTGAAAGGGATCTCCATTTCGATGCGGCCTTTGGTGCCAAAGAATTGCACGCGCTGATAAGGGACCATCTGCGTGCTGCAGGTGAAGATGGCCTGGCCGGCATCGAAGTCAAGCAGGGCCGAGCTGAGCCGGTCGGTTTTGAATTTCGGATCGCGATCGACGAGCCCGATGACTCGCTTTGGCTCATGGCCAAATCCATAGCGGGCGGCTTGAATGCAGTAACACCCGATATCGAGGAGCGCGCCGCCCCCGCATTCGACCTGGTTGCGGATGTTGTTCGGGTCGTCGTTGAAGTAGCTGAAGAAGCCTGCGACGGAGCGCAGTTGACCGATGCGGCCAGCGCGGAGGAGTTCGCCCACATGAAGCCACTGCGTGAAGCTGCGAATCATGAAGGCTTCGCCGATCTTGACGCCGGTGCGATCGCGCACAGCGAGCAGGGTCCTGGCTTCCGCGACAGTGAGGCTGATGGGCTTCTCACAGAGCACGTGCTTGCCGGCTTCTGCTGCCTTTACAGTCAAAGGAACGTGAAACTGGTTGGGCAGAGGATTGTAGATCGCGTCAACCTCCGGGTCAGCGAGGAGTTCTTCGTAGGAGCCGTAAGCCTTCGGGATGTTGAGCGCGGCGGCGGCATCCCGGGCTTTCTTCAGGTCACGGGAGGCGATGGCGGTGACGGTGGTGTAGCGGCCCTGCTGCATGGCGGGCAGAACTTTCTTCAGCCCGATATTTGCGGTGCTGAGAACGCCCCAGCGAAGCTTCTCTGACATGCAGAGAATTCTAGACCGTCCGGAGCGCCGGAACGCGTTTGGGTTTGACAAGTTCCGGTGACCGGCTCGGCGATGCGATGCACCGTTTCACGTTCCAGACCACCCGAGGAAGAACATTGAGCGCCCTTCGCCTTCGATGGCGAACTAAAATCGGAACCTCCGAGCAGTTTGTACGATGCTGCCTGCGAGCTCTCCCTATGCTGATTACAATTTCGAAATCCAGACATGTCGGATCTGCGCGCTCCGTTATCGTATCCATGATTCTCAGCAGTCTGGTCGCAGTGGCCGTCGGCAACGCCGCTCCCGCGAACGATAAGAAGCATGAGATGCGCGGGATGGACATGAGTTGCATGGCCGACATGAATGGCGTGGATATGAGCGCGATGGGTCCGAGCATGGCTGCCATGGAGTGCCACATGTACGTTACGCCCCTTCGGCTCGAGCAGCCTGGCGATAGCGAGAAAGCAAAGGCGGTGGTCGCCACTGTGAAAGCGGTCATGGAGAAGTACAAGGATTACAGAAAGGCAATCGCCGACGGATATCTGCAGGCCAACCCCAAGGTGAAGCAGCCGCAGTATCACTTCAACAACCAGGCCCATGGGCGCGAGGCCGATGGCAAGTTCGATCCAACCAAGCCGACCTCATTGCTCTACATTGAGACGCCGACCCAACGATTCAAGCTCGAGGGCGTGATGTTCACGGCACGGCCGAATGCCACCGAAGACGAGCTGAATGAGCGCATACCGCTGAGCGCGGCGCACTGGCACAAGCACATCAACTTCTGTGGTGCACCCGCCGAAAAGGTGAAGGAATACCACGGCGATCATCCGAAGTTCGGCATGTTTGGTTCGATCCACACCAGGGAAGCCTGCGAAGCCGAGCATGGCACATTCATGCCCACGATGTTCACCTGGATGATCCACGTCTTTCCGTATGAGGACGATGCGAAAGAGGTGTTCTCAATGAACGACGACGTCCCGCATGTGCACTGAGGTAGTTCCCTCGCGCTGAACCTGTACCGGGGTCAGTGAAGATCAAGCGTGAACCGTCGACTGTTTCATTATCGGACAATTCCTCATCGCGCAACTTCGGCAAAATGCAGGGGTTACGAACGATACCGTTACTAAAGTCTTTATTTACACATGTTTGGACTGTAAGGATTTTTATCTGACGTAAGCCCAATATTTTCAGTGATATTACAGGTGACATCAAGAATTGCGACGGGGCGCGGGTGTGCGTCTTCTGGACTCTTCGGACCCAAAACAGGAACTTCGATTACGTAAGTGCTGTAGGAGGCATGCGTTCCTTCTCATATAAACGCCAAAGGTTACGAGATGCCAAGCATCGGCCGGGCCTTCGCGAACATGCTGGCGAAGAAGTGTTGGCTAGTACCCACATTCGGAGGAAAGATGAAGAACGTAAGAATCTCCTGTGCTGCGATGGCCGGGCTCGCGATAGCGCTCTCAGCATCGATAGCTTCTGCGCAGTTGAACTCAGGTGCGCAGACAATTGCCTTGAACGCCAACCTGGCCGAATCGCTGACCCTGACGCTTTCGGCAAACACCGTGAACTTTACGTTGAGCGCCGGCAGCGCCACCAACGCCGGTTCCGCGGGCATCACGGCCACCACAGCGTGGACGTTGGCCCCTGGCCGGAACTCAGTCGGCGTCTATGCGTATTTTGCGAGCGCTGCAGCAGCGTTGACTGACGGTTCTGGAGACAACATTCCGTCTTCTGCCTTCTTTATCGCAGACAATGCGGGCGCTCCCGCCGCACTGACCAATACCGTGGCTTACGGCGCCGCAAATGCCGGTCTCAAACTGGCAACGGTTCCGATCACGGCCGCGAATCGATCGGCGAGCCGCACGGACGCCATGACGTTCAACATCAACCTCACGGGCGGCACGCTGCCTCAGCTTCCTGCAAACACCTACACCGGAACGCTGAATATCCAGGCACAGGCAACTCCGTAAGCGCTGCAAATTAGCTGAATCGGCAAGGGCGGGAATCGCACAATTGCGGTGCACGCCCTCTCTGCCCCTGTGCTCTCAACGTCTTGAGAAAGAAATGCGCGATGCGAACACGGACTAAATTCGGAACATTCCTAACGCTCGTGGCGGCGACGATGTTCGCATCGTCTGCCCGCGCACAGGTGCGGAATTCCGGAGCGAGCCCTATCGCGTTGAATGCAGTCCTTTCGGACTCGATCACCCTCACGCTGTCTGGCAATGCGGTGAACTTCACCTTGGTCGGCGGCAGCGCCACCAATCCGGGGAGCACGGGCATCACGGCTACCACGACCTGGGTACTAAGACCGAACGTGAACAGCTTGAAACTCTATGCATTCTTCAGTTCCTCAACGGCCGCGCTCAGCGATGGTGCCGGGCACAATATTCCATCGGCCGACTTTCAGATCTCCGACAATGGGGGCGCATTTGCGGCGCTCACGAATACCGTGCCGTTTGGCGGGGCCAACGCAGGACTGCAGGTCTCTTCTGTGCGAATTCTGGGGAATAACAAGATTGGCACAAACAGCGACCTCATGACTTTCAACATCAATCTGGCGCCGCAGCCCAGTCTGCCCGCCGGAGCATACACGGGGACCCTGACCATTCAGGCCCAAGCCTTCTGACTCAGGTAAGAACATGCAAAGAAATTCGGCTTTGAAAGCCCTTCAACTGCCGGCGAGCGCAATCTTTGCTCTCGCTCTCAGCGCCAGTGCAATCGCGCAAACTGTACGTCCTGTGATCAGCGAGCTCGGCAACCCGGCCAAGGGCCGCGTGGAGTATGTAAACGACAGTCTTACGCCGCTGAATGTCGTGCTCGAGGCGAAGAGTTTTGCGGTCTCGGAAAAAGGTGAGATCAACTATCGCCCACTGGATCCGGATATCCATCTGAAACTCTCGGCGACCAGCTTCCGCATCCAGCCGAAGCAGACGTACTTCGTGTTCTACGAAGCGAGTGCGCCTCCCAGTCCATCATGGTTTGTGATCTATGCATCGTTCTCGGGGTTCCCGTTCCGTACCGCGCAGGGAATGAATGTGCGGCTGCAATTGCCACACACCGTCTACCTGCTGCCCAAGCAAAGGGCAGAAAAGGCTGACGTCCGCGTTGTGCGGGCAGAACTCGACACGACTGACAACAAGGTTCTTCTGGAAGTCGAGAACACGGGCGATAACTTCGGACGCGTGCTGCAGACTCAACTGGCGAATGGGAAGAAGAAAGAGGATGCTCCGGGCTTCCCTATTTTTCCTCACAGCAAGCGCATCCTCGAGGTACCCCTCGAAGCAAAGACTGACACTGTTCCGGATGAAGTGAACCTGCTATTCGAGAACTTCAAGATCGCGGAGAAGCTACATGTCAAAACGAACAGCGATCTTCTGCTGGCTTCAGGATCGACCTCAGTGACGGGTGCCGGCGGCAAGCCGTA
>Ga0207650_10002107_pt1 | contig 13902 bp, 9 predicted proteins | sample KBSS63metaG_FD_184325 | JGI IMG/M metagenome (GOLD analysis project Ga0207650, IMG submission 184325) | Switchgrass rhizosphere microbial communities from Kellogg Biological Station, Michigan, USA - KBS S6-3 metaG (SPAdes) (version 2) | ecosystem: Host-associated > Plants > Roots > Rhizosphere >...
CCTGGACTCGTTATCACCGTAACGGCTACGACTGGGATATGCACGGGACGGTTTACACTCCTGAGAAGGAAACAGACCCACGCCGAGCGTTTGTTTTCTTTCATGGCGGCGCCGGCAGCGAAAAGATTATGGATCTGACGCCCGACGGCAGACCTGGCCTGGCGCGGGTTGTGGCAGCGCAGGGATTCAAGGTCCTGGCGCTCACGTATCCGGGCCATTACCCCTTGGGCGGCGTCTGGCAGCAAGCCATTCCCGAACGCAATCCGATTTATCTGAAAGACCGCGACCTGCCAAAGGACGAAATCTCGGATCGCAATTTGAAGTGCACCTTCAACGTCATCCTGCAAGGCGCGGGCTTGCTCACCGATGAGCATCTGGCCGGACGCGAGATCATCGTTTTCGGTCACTCCACCGGCGGGCCGATGGCGGCGCATCTTACGCGTTTTTCAAAGAAGACCCGAGTCATCGGCATCGTCGGCTTCGGCAGCGGCGGACCGGACGGCTGGCGTCTTGAGTGGCGCAACAAGACCGGCGCTGAAAAATATGCCGAAAAGCCCGTCGATCACGTATCGCGGCGCTCGCCCGATTCTTTCAAAGCATCGGGTTATATCGATCCGGAAGATTTGACGCCATGGGGCGGCGCCGACGATTACATTCGGCTGGTGAGCCCGTTGCGCTCGCAGATGAAGACCAGTCTCTGCGACAATCAACACAATGCCGCAGTGGGCATTCTCGAAGAGTATCCCAAGCGCACCGGCCTGCCGCGGGAGGAATATTTCGATCATTTGCAGGAGCCCGATCCGGATTGGCTGAAGACGATTCGGGTGCTCCTCACGGTAGGCGAGAACGACAAAGGCCATTGGGTTCGAGGCGAGAAGCTCGAAGACAAGCGCGAAATGTTCATGGGCGCAAAGTACGCCGCCGTAACCCGCGGCGCGCACGTCGCGCTTATTGCGCGCTATGGTCACGTCGGCTATGCCGAACTGCACAATGAGAAAATCGCTTACCTCTGGCTTTGGGCATACAAGCAAGGCTATTTCGAGAACTAAAGTCCACGATATACGTCGCACAGCTCAGGTCATTTCGCGGTTTTCAAGGGAGGAAATCAATGTTTTTAGCGATCATTCGATGTCTGATTTCGTCGATAGTCATCGCGACGACCCTTATGTGGCCTGTTTTATCCCATGGGGCTCAAAGCAAACCCATGTCCGCTGCAGAGCTGGCCTTTTACCAGGGCGCGGATCGCGAGAAGATCCTGCTGGAGGGCGCAAAGAAAGAAGGCCAAGTGACGTTTTACACGTCCAACACTTGGGTGGCAGGCCCGGTATCTCAAGAATTTGAAAAGAAATATCCCTTCGTTAAAGCGAATGTATGGCGGAGCGATTCCAAAGCATTGTTGAAACGATTGACCGAGGAGGTCACCGCCGGCCGCTTTCTAGCCGACGTTATCGAGACCAGTCCTGAATACATAGCCATTTTGGTGAGAGAGAAGATGCTCCAGGAGTACCTTGCGCCAGAGCTCAAAGCCTACGAGGATGAAGCCAAAATCAAGGGCAAGAAGGGAGTTTACGCATGGACCAACCGAGAGATCTACATCAGCTTGGGGTTTAACACGAAACTTATACCTCCGGTAGAAGCGCCCAAAACCGTCAAGGACTACCTCGACCCCAAATGGAAAGGAAAAATGTCCATCGCTGGGACCACCACGGGAGTGCAATGGATCGGCGCACTCATGGAGAGCATGGGTCGTGAGTTTGTGGAAAAGCTGAGCGCTCAAGAGATCAACGTGCAAAATATCTCTGGGGCGGCTCTTTCCGGATTGGTGGCATCCGGAGAAGTTCCCTTGTCGCCGACAATCTTCAATTCCAACATTTTTACCCACAAACGAGACGGCGCGCCGGTGGAGTGGCGGCCCGTGGAGCCGGTGATTGCCGGGGTGGGCACTTCGGGAATGGTAATCAATTCACCCCGTCCTTATGCTGCTCTTCTTTTTCTTGATTATCTTCATTCGAAATTTGGTCAAGAGGTCGCTATGAAAGGCGGAATCAGCTCAGCGCGCAAGGACATTGGTTCTCTCGAGCAAAAGTTCAAGAAAGTTTACATCGAAAGCAAATACACGCCGGAGGAATACGAGAAAAAAATCGATGACTGGGAAGGTTTGATGCGCAGGCTCTTCATCAGCAAACGCTGAGTCGCAACCTCACAAGAATGCAGCACAAGGTCCTAATTACCGGCGCCAACGGCTTCATCGGCTCTCATACCAGCCGGTTTGTCGAGTCACTCGGCCATTCAATCATTCCGATTGACGTAGTGCCGCGCTCGCCGGACCTCGCGCTCCTCGGCATCAAGACGCCCAGCCATCTGATCAACGTCACCGATACGAGCGCGTTTCGTGCGCTCTGCGAACGCCACGAGCCAACACATATCTTTCATGCCGCACACCCGCCGCGCGATGAAAGCCCATCGGTCATCGACTACTGCTATCACGCGATGACGAACATTCTCGAAGCGGCGAAAGATCTCAAAATCAAGCGCGTCGTGTATTCCAGTTCCGCATCGATTTACGGGCAACTTAGAAAACCCGCTGGGACCTTGGTCAAAGAAGAAGACGCGGTATCGATTTATCCCACCTATTTCTATCGCGCCGCGAAGACGGTTTCCGAATGGATGGGCGACTTCTACAACGAAAAATACAGCGTCGATTTTGTCGCTCTTCGCTATTCCTCGGTCTACGGTCCCGGACTTTACCGGAGCATTCCGCTGGAATTGAAGAAGGGGATCCTCGGCCAAGGCTGCCGTCCGTTTCTCACCCGGCCGAATGATGACTTGATCTACGTCGACGATGTCGTGGATGCGGTGAGTCGCGCACTGTTCACCGATGAGCGGCTCAGTCGTGCGTACAATATTGGTCTCGACAAAACTTATGTCAGCGACGATTTAAAACGCGCCATCCAAAAAGCCCTACCCGATTTGCAATTCGAAATTGGCGAGCACCCGAATGCTGCTGAAGTGGCGCCGCACCGGTTGCGCAGCCCCCTCGATATTTCGCTGGCTCAGCGAGAGCTCGATTGGAAACCGAAAATCTACTTGGACGAAGGCGTCGCGCGCCTCGCGGCTTGGCTGCTCGAGCATAAAAGCAAGCTGCAGTCGTAAGTCGGTCAAGCAAGGAGGCACGGGGGTGCATCGACGACAGCCGGCTTGGACTCTGATTTGCTGTGCCCTTCACACATTGCTGCTTGTCACACTCGCCTGTGCCGCTACCGCGCCCATGTCACCGGCGCAAATGGCTCTTTACCAGGGCGCTGACCGAGAAAAAATTCTTATCGAGGGCGCCAAGCGCGAGGGGCAGTTCACCCTTTACACCTCGCATACCTGGTTCAAAACTTTCGTCGGCGAATTCGAGAAGAAATATCCCTTCGTGCGTGCCTCACAATGGCGTAACGATTCGAAGAACATTATCCGTAAAGTGTTGGAAGAAGTGAGAGCCGGGCGCGTGCTCGCGGATATCGTTGAGACCACCGCGGACGGGATGGGATTCTTGAAGCGCGAAGGCTTATTTCAGGAGTACTATTCTCCCGAAGCGCGCTATTATCCCAATGAGCTCAAACCCAAGGGAAAAAACGGCTTCTTCTATTTGCCCAATCGCGAAACCTACAACAGCCTGGGCTTCAACACCCATCTCATTCCACCTGGAATAGCGCCAAAAGCTTTGAGAGATCTGCTCGATCCGCGATGGAAAGGTAAAATGGCGATCACGAGCACGACCACCGGTTCGCGCTGGATCGGCAACGCCCTGGAGACATTGGGCCGTGAGTTTTTGGACAAACTCGCCGAGCAGGACATCAGCGTGCAAGATATGGCGCCGGCGTCCTTGATCAATCTGGTCGTTTCGGGTGAAATCCCGCTTTCACCGACTATTTTCGATGCCAATGTCACGCTGGCGAAGCAAAAAGGCGCGCCCGTCGAGTGGCGTCCGCTGGAACCGGTCGTGACCACCGTTGGCTCAGCGGGGTTGCTGGCGCGCGCGTCCAATCCTCATACCGCGCTGCTCTTCATTGATTACTTGCTGTCAAAGGAAGGACAGCAACTGATCATGAAGGGCGGTTTGTGGTCGCCGCGCGAGGATGTGGGCTCGGTCGCACAAAAATTCAGGAAAAGCTATCTCGACGAGAAATATTCCTCTGAAGAAATGGAAGCGAAGATCGCCCAATGGGAAACTTTGATGCGCCAGCTCTTCATGAGAAAACGGTAGACGAAGCACAAGCCGAAAGACAGGAGAATTATAAAGTTATGGCGCGTTTCACTACGGCTCTTTGGCTTGCGGCCGCGTTGGTCTTGTTTTTACCTGTGTGCGCAGTTTTTGCTGCTGCCGCGCCAACGACATTGCCCCAGATTGCGCTTTATCAAGGAGCGGATCGCGACAAAATTCTTATCGAGGGCGCCAAAAAAGAGGGACAGCTTACGCTCTACGATTCGCACACGTGGTTTCGCACGTATGTCAAAGATTTCGAAAAGAAGTACCCGTTCATCAAGGTTTCCGAGTGGCGCAGCGATTCGAAAAACCTTCTTAGCCGAGCAATGACGGAGTTCAACTCCAGCCGCTCCTTGGTCGATGTGATCGAAACAACGGCCGAAGCCATGGCTGTCATGAAACGCGAAGGCATGTTCCAGGAATACTTTACTCCCGAAGCCCGCTTTTATCCCGATGATGTAAAGTCCAAAGGCAAAAACGGTGTCTATTACCTCGGCGACCGCGAAACTTACAACAGCCTGGGTTTTAACACTACGCTCACAGCCGCGAACGACGCGCCCAAAGAATTCAAAAACCTGTTGGATTCAAAATGGAAAGGCAAAATGTCCATTGCGGGCACGTCCACCGGCGTGCGCTGGGTGGGCGCGGTCATCGATGCCTTCGGCCGCGATTTTCTAAATCGACTCGCTGAACAAGATATCCAGGTGCAAAACATGTCTGGCGCCGCGTTGGCCGGGATGGTCGCTTCCGGCGAGGTGCCGCTATCGCCGACGATTTTTGACGCTGACGTCACCGTGGCGAAGCAAAAAGGCGCACCGATTGAATGGCGTCCGCTTGATCCGGTGGTCACAACCGTCGGCTATTCGGGGTTGTCGTCTAAAAGCGCACATCCCCATGCCGCACTGCTTTTTCTCGATTACTTGCACTCCAAAGAAGGTCAGCAGCTCATCATGAAAGGCGGTCTCTGGTCGCCGCGCGACGACGTGGGTTCACTCGAGCAAAAATTCAAAAAACTTTATCTCGACAGCAAGTACTCCACGGACGAAATCGAAAAAAAGCTCGCCGAATGGGAAAATCTCATGCACCAGCTGTTCGTCAAAAAACGACCGTAGTGCCGAGGGACGGGAACTGAATCGGAAATCAAACCGCCGATCCCTAGTGTAGCGACCGTCCGCAGTCGCGTATCCCTCGATATACGCGCCGCGCTACTCGGGAAGTCGGCTATCCTACCCGATCAAATGTCTGCGGAAAAACAATAGAGACGGCTACCGCTAAATCAATTCCCCTCATGATATTTTCTCGCCCACGCCGCGATATCGCCGCGCCGGGCGAACCACACGTCGTTGTGACTTTTCGCGTATTTGATGATCTGCTCGAAAGTATCGATCGCCGGCACGCGCGAACTCAAGTAGCCGTGCGTGATCACGTTCATCATGGTTGGATTTTCTGGACCAATTTTGTAGCGGTAATCGAATTCGTCTTTGAACTTTTCGAAAAACTCGTGCCGGGTTCCCTCTTCCTGCATCCTGTGATCGTTGATCGTATATTGGTGCGGAATCATGATCAGCATTTTACCGCCGATCGACCGCGGATAAGGCATTTCATCGTCGTGAAAGTCGCAATTGTAAAGCAGCCCTGCCTCGAGGTTGAGCTCCAGCGTATGATCAGTGGAGCGAACGCCGGGCGAAGACCAGCCGGTGGGGCGCTCGCCGGTTAGGCCAGTGATCGCTTCCACGGTCTTGAAAATGTTTTCACGCTCCTGTTCGCGGGTGAGCATATAGAGATATTCGCCCTGGTCCCAGCCATGGGCGACCATCTCGTGGCCGCGGCCGTGCGCGTACTTCACCAGCTCTGGCCAGTATTCGCAGGTGAGTCCATTGATCGGCATGCTCGCCTTGAGATCGTATTTATCGCAGATATCGAGCAATCGTCTGACGCCGATCTTGCCGCCGAAGTCTCTGAAGGTCTCAGTGGAATAGTCCCGTTTGCATAACGCATTCGCCGGCAGCGGCGATTGCAGTGCGCCGCCGCGTGACGGCTTGCTCCGGTCCCAGCACTCGAAGGCGATACCGAGCACGAATGCAACTCTCGCATGATTGGGCCAGGTAAACGGCTTTTTTGCCATTTTCAATTCGCTCCCATACAGTTGACTTTGTGATCCGTTGCGACTTATAGCCAAAGTGTTTCTGCCAATCAAGGAGGATTTCAGCTATGGCGCTGCAGCCTTTGCCGTACCCGAGTTTAATTCTGTTCAATGGAAAGATCCGCAGCTTCGATCGTCAAGGATCGATACGTGAAGCGATCGCGTGCGCCGGCTCGCGCATCGTCTGCACCGGCAGTTCCGATGATATGCGCCGGCTGGCCGGTCCCGAGACCCAGGTGATCGACCTTAAAGGGCGCACAGCCATTCCCGGGCTGACCGATACCCACGTTCATCTTTCCGAAAAAGGCACGGCGGAAATGGAACTCGTTGACTGCCGCGATTTCTACGTCGATGTGGGGTCAGTTTCAGATATTTTGCAACGGTTGGCCAATGCCGCCGCGAGCGCGCCGAAGGGCTCGTGGATCGTGGCCCACGGTAGTCCGATGCAGGATTTTCGTCTCAAGGACAAACGCTTTCCCGATAAACGCGATCTTGACGGCGCGGTTCCGGATCATCCGGTGTCGATTTCCTTCGGCGCGCACATCACGGTCGGCAATACTCTCACTCTGGCAGCAGCGAAGATCACGCGTGATACGCCCGATCCAGCGGGCGGCCATATCAAACACGATCCGGACACGGGCGAGCCTACCGGCGAACTGCACGAGCGGGCGCAACTGATTCTCAAGAAGGTCGCCCCGGAGTTCAATTATCTCCAGCTCAAGGACGGCATTGTCTTCGCTTTGCAGCAGTGCCTCGAGCGCGGCGTGACGACGGTCCACGATATCGTGCGCTACGCCGAGCCCGTGCGTGCCTATCAGGAGATTTACAAGGAAGGCCGCATGCATGCGCGGGTCAGCATTTTGCCGCGCGTCATCGAGTCCATGATCGAATCGAAGAGTCTCATCGAGCTCGGTCTTATTACCGGCTTCGGCAACGAATGGCTGCGGGTCGGCGGCGTGAAAATGAGCATCGACGGAGGCATCACCGGGCGAAACGCCTGTTTTTACGAGCCCTACGAAGACGACGAGCACAATCACGGGATTATCCGCATCCAGCAGGACGAATTGAATCACACGGTGATGAAGTGTCATGAGGCCGGCCTACGCTGCTGCGTGCACGCCATCGGCGACCGCGCGTTCGACATGGCGCTCAATGCCTATGAAAATGCCATCGAAAATTCGCCGCGCAAGGATCACCGCCATCGCATCGAGCACATGGGCAACTGGCTCTGCACCCCCGAACGGATGCAGCGCATGGTGCGCTCGGGGATCGTTGCAATCCCGAACATCGCGATCGGCTACTACGTCGGCGATGCGATTTTGGATTGCGTCGGTGAGAAGCGACTGACCAAAGCGTTTCCGTTCCGCACCTTGCTGAAAAACAACGTGATCATTGCGGGCGGCTCGGATTCGCCGGGCTACTGGCCGGTGGATCCGCTACGAGACATTGCCGCCTGCGTATCGCGAAAAATGCGCTGGGGCGAGGTTTGGGTGCCAGAAGAAAGAATCAGCGTCAGCGAAGCCTTTGCCATGCACACGACGACGGCATCATGGGTGGGCTTTGAGGAAAATGAAAAAGGCAGCCTAGAAACCGGCAAGCTCGCCGATATCGCGGTGCTCGCGGAAGATCCATACGAGATTCAGGCGGACAAAATCAAGGATCTAAAAGTCGAGATGACTTTGGTCGGTGGCGAGGTCAAGTACCAGGCCTAAAACTTTTCCGCTCAGCTCCCTCGTGCGACACTGACGAACGGACGGTGTGCTTGACGTTCGGTAACCAGCGGCATTTTCTTTCGCTGCTTGTAGATGTGCATACATACTTCTTCGACGATGGCGAGCGCTTCGGCTCCAGCCTCAGCGGTTGACTGCGCTTGCCATTGCACGGTGATAGCTTGAATCTTGTCCGATTGATCCTGCCAAGAAACACGGAGTAGCCGACCGCGCATGCGATCGACATAATTTCCGGCGAGTCGAAGAATCTGTGACAAACTCAGAAGATCAGGCGGTTCAATGAATGGCTTGCGCTTTTGCCGCCCTTCGGCGTCGAGCTTGCGCAGATCATCCGGCGAGTAATGCTTTTCCAGATCCATGCTCTTGGAGATGCCTCGATTCCATGCCTGAACGATGAAATCGTCACCGTGAGATTTTATGTCGACGGACTTTACTTCCATTCCTTCGAGTGACTGGCCGATACATCTGAGAATTGCCGAATAGCGCATTTTCGCCGGCACGGCTTGGCTCTCGGAAGTACTCGTTCCCATGGAGCTTCATCGGAGCAACTGATATGCCACGAAATCGCCTGGAAGACCGGCCCTTTTATGATAATCGGCGTGCTGGCTGTGCAAATTTGTCCGGAAGTGGAGCGAGATTGGTTGTAATCGTGAGTGACCGATAGATGAAACCTATTCGACAAATCGTCCGGGCTTGTGCCGTCATCCGCAAAACCGGCCTCTAGAGTGTTGGAATCCGGAATGACGACCAATTTTGCTGTGAACAGAACCCACAAATTGACCAAGCGAAGCCTGAAGTTTTACCCGTGCAGGCAGCGACTCAGACGTCCCCATGCCGCGCTTAGCGGATCTTCATTTCGCTCGCGATGATCTTTTCGTCCGGGCGCGGCTTCCAGACTACATTACGCGCGGCGCCGTAAACTTCCGCCAATGTGTAGAGCGGCACGAACGGCACGTCTTCCATTAAGATGCGCCCCAACTGTTGCAGGATCGCCACGCGCTTCTTCGGATCGCCGGTTTTCTGTTCTTCGTCGACGAGCTTGTCGAATTCCGGATTTTTGTACTGGGTTCGCACGCTCACACCCGACCGATAGTATTGATCATAGACCGTATCGGCATCCGCCGCCGGTCGGCCGACATAGTAAAACGGCAGCTTGCCGCCGTTGACTCCGTCTTTGCCCCAAAAAATGACGAACTCCTGGGAAATCAGTTCGGTCTTGATTCCAACCTTGGCGAGCTGGTCGGCGATCACCTGGCAAACTTCCCGCGCCTTGGGATAGCGATCCGGCGAAAAATACAACTTAATTTCCAGCCCCTGTGGATACCCCGCTTTATCGAGCAGCTCCTTGGCCTTTTTCAAATCCAGCGGATAGCGCTTGATCTTCGGATCGAAGCCAATCACATTCGATCCCATTGGCCCGTTCATCAGATAGCCATTGCCTTCATAGACGTATTTAATAATCACGGTCGGATCGATCGCGTAGTTGATCGCCTGGCGCAGGAACTTATTGTCAAAAGGTTTGTGCGTGACGTTCATCGCCAGAAAATACATGCGCACGCCTTCGACCTTTTCCGCCCGTACGCGCGGATTGTTTTCGAAGCGCGATAGTTCCTCCACCGGAACATTGTTGGCGATATCACCCTGGCCTGCGAGCAATCCCGCCACACGTCCCGCGTCTTCCTTGACGCGCCGCACAACGATTTCTTTGATCGCCGCCTTGCTGCCCCAATAATTGTCGTTGCGGGTAAGTACCAGGTTGCCGTCGCGCTGCCAGCTCACGAAGCGGTAGGGGCCGGTACCGACGGGTTTTTGCTCGGCGGGGTCTCCGCCCTGGGCATCCATACCGGCTTTTCCCAGAATGAAGCGGTTCTGCAAGCGGTCCAGAAATACTGCATTGGGCACTTCGGTGGTAAAAGCGATCGTGTTATCGTCCAAAGCTTGCATCTCGGTGAGGTCGCGAAAATTTTCCTTTTGCAAGCTCTGCTTGTCGTTCTTCATGCGGTTGATGGAGTAAATCACATCATTCGCCGTGAACGGACTGCCATCGTGAAATCGAACGTTTTTACGCAATTTGAAAATCCACTTCTTGCCCTGAAATTGCCACGATTCGGCGAGCACACCGAAATAGTCGCGTTTGGCGTAATTCACCTCGACCAGAGGCTCGATCATATTGTTCCAGATGCCGTACTGCGGACTCGAGCTGTGCGCGTAGGGATGGAGCGTATCGAGGCCGATGCTGCTGAGAATCGTTAGCCGTTCCGTGGACGCGGCGTAGCTGCTGTTTACCCATCCGCTGCCAACCCATGCGCCCAGTCCAGCGAGCGCCCCTTGTTTGAGAAATGCTCGGCGCTTGATGCCTTGATCGCTTGCAGTCATTTCAATTTCCTCCCAAGGTCGAGTCTTGTCGCTCAACGAATTTTCATGTCGAAGGCGAGCACCTTTTCTTCCGGGTGCGCTTTCCAGATCACGTTGCGCGCGACGCCGTAAATTTCCGCCAACGTATACAGCGGGACGAGCGCCGCTTCCTGCATCAGAATCTGTCCGATCTGCTGCAGCATGGCTATCCGTTTTTTCGGATCGCCGGTTTTTTGCTCCTCGTCGACCAGACGGTCCACCTCGGGATGTTGAAAACCGACCCGCTTGGTTCTTCCCGAGCGGTAATATTGATCGTACACGGTGTCGGCATCGATGGCTGGCCGGCCCACATAGTAGAAAGGAGTTTTTCCGCCGTTGACGCCATCCGATCCCCAGAAGATGGCAAATTCCTGCGAGACCAGCTCGGTTTTAACGCCGGCTTTGGCGAGTTGATCGGCAACAACCTGGCAGACCTCGCGGGCTTTAGGGTAACGGTCAGGCGAGAAATTAAGCTTCACGTCGAGACCGTTGGCGAAACCGGCTTGCGCAAGTAGCTCCTTGGCTTTTTTCGGATCATAGGGATAGCGCTTGGCCTTGGGGTCGTAACCGATCACGTTGGCGCCTAACGGCCCGTTCATCACATAACCGTTACCTTCGTAAATATGTTTGATGATGACTGTGGAATCGACGGCATAATTGAACGCCTGACGTACGAGTTTGTTGTCAAAGGGTTTGTGCGTCACGTTCATCGCTAAAAAATACATTCTTAGCCCTTCGACTTTTTCCGTGCGCACGCGCGGGTGCTTGTCGAGTCTGGCAATTTCTTCCACCGGAACATTGTTGATCACGTCGCCCTGACCCGCCAATAATCCAGCCAGGCGCCCCGCATCCTCGCCGACCTTCTTGAGCACAACTTCTTTGATATCCGCTTTTTGCCCCCAGTAATCATCATTACGCGTCATGACGAGATTGCCGTCACGCGACCAGCTCACGAATTTATACGGCCCGGTGCCGATCGCGTATTGATCGACATCATCGCCGTATTTCTCCGCCGCGCTTTTGCTGACGATGAATCGATTTTGCAGCCGGTCGAGAAATACCGCGTTCGGCTGAGTCGTGGTAAAGATGACCGTGTAATCGTCGGCCGCCTGCACCTCCGCCAAATCGTCGAAATTGGATTTCTGTAAGCTTCTTTTGTCGGTTCTGATTCGATTGACAGAATGGACGACATCGTGCGCAGTGAAGGGCGCGCCGTTGTGAAAACGAATGCCCTTCCGCAGGCGAAACGTCCATTTGTTGCCGTCAAATTTCCACGAGTCGGCGAGCACCCCGTAGTAGTCTTTGCGGGCATAATTGATCTCGACCAACGGCTCGATCATGTGCTGCCAGATTCCATACTGCGGACCGGAGCTGTGCGCGTACGGATTGAGGTTGTCCAGAGCGATGCTGCTTAGAATCATCAGCCGTTCCTTCGAGGCGGCGTAGCTCGCTTTCACGAACGAGCCACCCAAGGCGGCGCCGATGCCGAGCATGGCGCTCCGTTTCAAAAACTCGCGGCGAGGTATTTTTCGCATTTCCGAGCTCATGTCCGCCTCCGATGGCTTACACTCACGTGATTTATTTATTCTCTTTACGAGCGAACAGCTTGCTTCACAAACAAAAACACACGACTGTCATGCTGAGCGGCAGCGAAGCATGTTAGTCTTTTACAGCCCACTTGCTACACGAGATTCTTCGGCGGAGTTTATCCTGAGTAAAATCGAAGGGCCTCAGAATGACACATGCGCGGTCATCCGAGTCTCGCCAAAGCCCAGCTTCAACTGCGGGAGGAATCCTTCTTGGTCTGAACCATAATGACATTGGAAATCAAATTGCGACTGTCGGCACACTACTTGATCGACATATCCCAGCCCAAGACTTTTTCATCCGGGCGCATTTTCCAAACCAAGTTTCGCGCGACGCCGTAAATATCAGCCAGGTTGTAGAGCGGAATGAACGGCGCCTCTTCCATGATCATTTTGCCGGCTTTTTGTAAAATCGCGATTCTTTTCTTCTGATCCGCCGTCTTTTGCTGCTCCTCGATCAGCTTATCGATATCCGGGTTACTGTAATTCGTTCGCTTGGTCGTACCGGTACGAAAATATTGATCGTAAAGCGTATCGGCATCGGTGAGCGAGCCGCGACCGATATAGTAGAACGGTAGCTTGCCGCCGTTCACTCCTTGCTTGTCCCAGAACAACGCCCACTCCTGTGAAACAAGCTCGACTCGAAAGCCGCCTTTGACCATTTGCGCCGCAACCACCTGACAGACCTCGCGATCCTTCGGATAACGACCGGCAGAGTAGTAAAGCTGGATATCGCAGCCGTTTGGAAAGCCGGCTTTGGTCAAAAGCTCTTTCGATTTTTGCGGATCGTAGGGGTAGCGCTTCAGCTTGGGATCCGCGCCGATCACGTTACGGCCTACTGGACCGTTGATCGGATAGCCAATGCCGTCGAAAATATTTTTTACGATCGCCGCCGCGTCGACGGAGTAATTCGCTGCCTGACGCACGAGCTTATTGTCCCACGGTTTGAAAGATGTATTGAAGGCGAGAAAAAACATTCTCAGGCCTTCGATCTTGTCGATCCGGATGCGTGGGTGTTTCTGTAATCGGGCCACCTCATGATCCGGCACGTTGTTGATAAAATCCGCCTGCCCGGATTCGAGCGCCGCTAGCCGCGCCGCATCTTCGGTGACTTTGCGAAAGACGATTTCTTTGATCGCAGCCTTGCCGCCCCAGTATTCATCATTGCGCGTAAACACCATATTGCCGCCGCGCTGATAACTGACAAACTTATAAGGTCCGGTGCCGATCGGGTTATCGTAGAGTTTGTCACCGTATTTATCGCCGGCGACTTTGCTCAAGATAAAGCGGTTCTCCAAACGATCGAGAAAAATCGCCAGCGGCTGTTTGGTGACGAACACAACCGTGAGATCGTCGGGCGTTTGCACTTCCGTGACATCTTTAAAATTCGGCGCCTGTAAGCTCCCGCCTTTTTCATCGCGCATTTTCTCGATTGAAAACGCCACATCTTTCGAGGTGAGCGGCGCGCCGTTGTGAAACTTGATACCCTTCTTCAGTTTGAACGTCCATTTGTTGCCCTGAAACTGCCACGAATCGGCGAGAATGCCGACGTAATCTTGTTTCTTGTAATCCAGCTCGACAAGCGGCTCCATCACATGTTGCCAATTGCCGTAGATCGGACTTGAGCTGTGATTGTAGGGATTGATGGAATCGGCAACGCTCGAATGATAGATCGTCACTCGATCGCGCGACGCTCCATAGGCATTCCGGTTAAGATAACGACCCGCAGCTGCGCTCACCGCCAAGGCCGCACTTGTTTTCAAAAAACTCCGGCGATCAATGAGAGCTCGCATTTCA
>Ga0207650_10002111_pt1 | contig 13886 bp, 12 predicted proteins | sample KBSS63metaG_FD_184325 | JGI IMG/M metagenome (GOLD analysis project Ga0207650, IMG submission 184325) | Switchgrass rhizosphere microbial communities from Kellogg Biological Station, Michigan, USA - KBS S6-3 metaG (SPAdes) (version 2) | ecosystem: Host-associated > Plants > Roots > Rhizosphere...
GATGACTGGCATTCAGATCACCACGGCCAGCGGCGTCTGTGGCGTGCTCGACCTCTTCCTGCACGGGGCGTTGCCGACGAAAGGCTTCATCCGGCAGGAACAGGTGGTGTTGGCCGATTTTCTGGCGAACAGATTTGGCCGCGCCTACGAGGTAGCCGCGGTCCGGTAGGCCGTACGTAGTTGCGGGTCTTCAGACCCGCCTCGGTGTACGCTTTTCCCATGCGAACAACGGTTGTCGCGGCCCTGCTGCTGGCGGGCGCAACATTGTGGGCGCAAGCGCCGGCGTCCTCTCCCGAGCGTGAATTCATCACACGCCCGCGCCGGCTGACCGTGGAAGGGCGGCGCGCGGGCGAAGGCTACTGGTCGAAGGACGGCAAGAAGCTCACGTTCCAGAGCGAGCGCGAGCCAGGCAACCCGTTCTACCAGATCTACCTGATGGACATGGGCACCGGCGACGTGACGCGCGTGTCGCCCGGCATGGGCAAGACCACCTGCTCGTTCATCAACCCCGAAACCAACGACATCCTGTTCGCCTCCACCCATCACGATCCGACATCGAAGCAGCAACAGGACGAGGAGCTGGCGTTTCGCGCCTCCGGCAAGGAGCGGCGCTACTCGTGGGACTACGACCCGGAGATGGAGCTCTACGTAAGGAGCGCCAAGACGGGCGCCTACCGCCGGCTCACCAACGCGCGCGGCTACGACGCCGAAGGCAGCTACTCGCCCGACGGCCAGTGGATCGTGTTCTCGTCCACGCGCCAGGCCTACGACCACGCGCTGTCGCCCGCCGAGGCGAAGCAGCTCGAGACCGACCCGAGCTTCTTCGCCGAGATCTACATCATGCGCGCCGACGGCGGCGAAGGCGGGTCTAAAGACCCGCAACTACGTACGCCCGCTGCGAAGCGGCTCACCAACGTGACCGGCTACGACGGCGGCCCCTTCTTCTCGCCCGACGGCAAGCGGATCATCTGGCGCCGATTCGACGAAGCCGGGCTCATCGCCGACGTGTGGACCATGAATCTCGACGGCACGGATCAGCGGCAGATTACCAACTTCGGCGCCATGAGCTGGGCTCCCTACATCCATCCGTCCGGGCAGTACGTGATCTTCGCGTCGAACAAGCTCGGGTTCGATAACTTCGAGCTGTTCATGGTGGACATCGACGGCAAGAAGCAGCCGGTGCGCGTCACCTACTCCGACGGCTTCGACGGCCTGCCGGTGCCGTCGCCCGACGGCACCCAGCTCGCCTGGACGACGAGCCGCGGCGGCGGCCGCGAAGGGCAGATCTTCCTGGCGCAGTGGAACCACGAGCACGCGCTCGCGGCGCTCCGCGCCGCGCCTTCGAGGTAACGGACATGCGCCGCGCTGCAACCCTCTTTCTTATTGCGCTCGCCGCCGGCTCCGTTGTTCACACCCAAACAGCCGGGCCGCCAACCCGCCCGTTCGTCGAAACGCTGGCCTCGGAAAAGCTGGGCGGGCGCGAGGCCGGGTCGGCCGACGAACGCGCCGCGGGCGACTACCTGGCCGCGCAGCTCGCGCGCCTCGGTGCCCGTCCCTTGCCCGGGCGCGCCGATATGTTCCAGAGCTTCGCGTTCACGGCCGGCAGCCACGACGCCGGCTCACGCGTATCGGTGACGGCGGGCACCACCGCCCCCAAGGCCTTCACCGCCGCAAGCGACGTGCAGGCGCTGTCGTTCTCGGACGACGCCGAGATCTCGGGGCCAGTCGTGTTTGCCGGCTACGGCATCGTGGTTCCGGAGTCGCAGGGGTTCGGCTACGACAGCTTTGCCACGCTCGACGTGAAAGACAAGGTCGTGGTGGTGCTGCGCTACTTCCCCGAAGACGCCGACCAGCAGACGCGCGGCATCCTGGCACGCTACGCCGACCTGCGCTACAAGGCGATGGCGGCGCGCCAGCGCGGCGCCAGGGCGCTCGTAGTGGTGACCGGGCCGCGTTCGCCCAACGCCGGCCTCACGGTGCCGATGACGTTCGACACGGCGCTCGCCGGCTCCGGCATCGCCGCCATCAGCGTCAGCGGCGCGGTCGCGTCCGCCCTCTTCTCGGCCGGCAAGCCGCTGGCTGACGCCCAGAAGGATCTCGATACCGGCAACCCGCACGTGGCCGGCTTCGAACTGCCGGGCGTCACCATCGCGCTCAAGGCCGCGCTCACGCGCGAGCGCCGCACCGGCCGTAACGTCGTCGCCTACCTGCCGGCCACCGCGCCGGTCACCGCCGTCGACAAGCCGTGGATCGCCATCGGCGCACATTACGATCACCTGGGCCGCAGCGCGCACAGCGGATCGCTGGCGTCGCGCGAAGACGCCGGCCGCGCGCATCTGGGCGCCGACGACAACGCCTCGGGATCGGCGGCGGTGCTGGCCATCGCCGGCGCGCTGGCCAGGCAGCCGATGCGGCGCCGTCACCTGCTCGTCGGCCTGTGGAGCGCCGAGGAGATTGGGCTGCTCGGATCGGCGGCGTTCGTGGCCACGCCGCCGGTGGCGCTCGATCAGCTCGCGGCGTACGTGAACTTCGACATGGTCGGCCGCATGCAGGACAACAAGCTGGTGGCGCAGGCCACCGGCTCGAGCACGGTGTGGGCGTCCATTCTCGAACGCGCCAACGTCGCCGCCGGCTTCGATCTCACGGTGCAGCCCGATCCGTTCCAGCCGACCGACGTGTCCAGCTTCAACCAGGCGGGCGTACCCAGCCTGTCGTTCACGACCGGCGCGCATTCGGATTACCACAAGCCGTCCGACACCGCCGACAAGATCGACTATGAGGACCTCGACCGCGTCGCCTCGTTCGCCGCCGCCATCACGCGCCGGCTGATGGATCTCGACCCGGCGCCGCAGTTCGTCAAGGTCGAACAGTCGACGCAGACGGCGGCGCGCACCGGCGTGCGCGTGTTCACCGGTACGGTGCCCGACTACGCGGCCACGGTGAAAGGGCTGCTCCTCGGCGGCGTGGTGGGCGGCGGACCGGCCGAGCAGGCCGGCCTGCAGAAGGGCGACGTGATCGTCGAGATCGCCGGCCAGGCCATCACCAACATCTACGACTACACCTACGCGCTCGACCTGCTGAAGATCGGCCAGCCGGTGAAAGTGATCTACACGCGCGGCACCGAGCGCCGCGAAGCAACGCTCACGCCGGCCGCGCGGAGATAGCGTCTGCGGCTGATCCTGGCGGCCGGCGGCGCGATGGTGGCGTTCGCTGGCAACTCGCTGCTGTGCCGCATGGCGCTCGGCGGCGGCACCATCGACGCGGCCAGCTTCACCACCATCCGTTTCGGCAGCGGCGCGCTGGCACTCCTGATCGTGGCCGCGGCGGCGGGGACTCTTCGCACCTCGACGCGCGGCGGCAGCTGGCTGCCGGCAGCGGTCCTGTTCGTGTACGCCTTTCCGTTCGCGTTTGCCTACGCGCGACTCACCACCGGCACCGGCGCGCTCGTGCTCTTCGGCACCGTCCAGATCACCATGATCGCGGCCGGTCTGCGCGCGGGCGAGCGGCCGACGGCATCCGAGTGGATCGGGCTGGCCGCCGCCTCCGCGGGGCTGGTGTGGCTGGTGACGCCAGGGCTCGCCACGTCGCCGTCGCCGGCGGGCGTCGTGCTGATGTCGGTGGCCGGCATCGCGTGGGGTCTCTACTCACTCCTCGGGCGCGACAGCACGGCGCCGGCGGCCGACGTCACCGGCACCTTCATCCGCCTGACGCCCGCCACGCTGGCCGTCACCGCCCTCGCCTGGCCTGCCGTGCACGTCTCGCTGCGCGGCGCCACGCTGGCGGCGGTGTCGGGCGCCGTGACCTCGGGCGGCGGCTACGTCATCTGGTACTACGCGCTGCGCCGCCTGACGGCGACCCGCGCGTCGATCCTGCAGCTGTCGGTGCCGGCGCTGGCCGCGCTCGCCGGCACGCTGGTGCTCGCCGAGCCGATTACCGTGCGGCTGGTCACTGCGGCCGCGCTGATTCTGGGCGGCGTGGCGCTGTCGATCGCCGGGCGCACGCGGACGAGCCCGGCGTTCCGGCCGCCTCCGGATCGAGGACAATAGGCGACCTGGAGGGTTCGTTGGTCATGCGTATGCGTTCTCTGACGTTCGTGCTCGCAATCGGACTGATGTCGCAGGTCGCGCTGGGGCAGCAGAAGGTGCCGATGGCGCCGGGGGGCTTTCCGGTTGCGCCCCAGGGGCTGGCGAATCGTCCGCTGCCAAAGCTGCCGATGGAGTTCGACACGGCGGAGGGCATGCGGATCCGAGTGTCCGCCTGGATCACGGGCCTCGAGAACCCGTGGACGATCGCGTTCCTTCCCGATGGCACCGCGCTCGTCACCGAGCGTCCCGGCCGCCTGCGATTGATTCGTGACGGCAAGCTGGACCCGACGCCGGTGGCTGGAGGCCCAGTGGCGCGCAACATCGGCGTATCGGGCGAGCCGGGCGCGGTGCACGGCTACATGGACGTCATCCTCCACCCCAACTTCGCCAGCAACAAGCTGGTCTACGTGTGCTACACGAAGCCGCTCGACGAGAAGCGCCAGACGACCGCCATCGCGCGCGGCCGCTGGGACGGCAAGGCGCTGGTGGACACGAAGGACATCTTCGTGGGGCAGGAGGGCAACGGCACGGCGCGCATCGCCTTCGGTCGCGACGGGATGCTCTACGTGACGACCGCGGCGGCAGGGCCCGGCAACGCCGCCCAGGACGGCAACACCCAAAGCGGCAAGGTGCTGCGCTTCAAGGACGACGGCACGGTGCCGCCAGACAACCCGTTCGTGGGCAAGAGCGGCTACAAGCCGGAGATCTACACGCTCGGCCACCGCAGCTCGCTCGGTCTGGCCGTGCATCCCGGCACCGGCCGCATGTGGCTGAACGAGAACGGCCCCAACGGCGGCGACGAGATCAACGTCCTGAAGCCGGGCGCCAACTACGGCTGGCCCATCGTGAGCTACGGCCGTACCTATTCGGGCCCGTGGCAGCAGAACGACCGGCCCGGGCACGTCGGCTACGAGCCGCCGATCGTGGTGTGGATCCCGGCGATTGCCGTGTCGGGCATCGAGTTCTATACCGGCGACCGGCTGCCCAAGTGGAAGGGCGACGTGTTCGTGGGTTCGCTGCGCACCGGCGAGGTCCCGGGCACCGGGCACCTCGAACGCGTTCTGCTCAACGACAAGCTCGAAGAACTGCGCCGCGAATCGCTGCTCGTCGAACTGCGTCAGCGCATTCGCGACGTGAAGCAGGGGCCCGACGGCCTGCTCTACGTCCTGACGGATCAGAATCCCGGTGCCATTCTGCGCATCGAACCGGCGAAATAACGGCTTAGGGCTTAGGCTTAGGGCTAGCCTTAAGTCCTAAGCCCTAAGCCAATTCAACTCTGGCCCGCTCCCGCCGATTACGCGACGGGAGCTCTTCTGTTGCGCCAGATACGCCCGCTTCTCCGACACATCGCTTCCCTGGTGCTGGCTGTTCTGTGTGGCGGTTCCACCGTCCACACCGCCACCACGGCGGCCACCGAGCCCGCGCAAATCACACACGTTCAGGGAGTGGTGCTGTATCACGACCCGGCTCTGGGCCTCTTCGTGCAGGTCGGCGACGAAACGCTGCAGGTCACCGGGCTCCAAGGCGCCGCGTTCACGCCGGGCGACCGCGTGGACGTGACCGGCACGAGCACGGAGAAGGACGGCCGCCGCACGATGAGCGGCCCCAAGGTCACGCGGCTGGACGGCGGACCCCTCCCGGCCGCACGCGCGGTCTCCACCTCCGGCCTCGCCACCGACCAGAGCCCCAACGACTGGGTGTCGTTCGTTGGCGTCATCCAGGACGTGCGTCCAACGGCCGCTGGATTCGACCTGCGCGTCGCGGTGGATGAAGCCCAGGTCTTCGTGGCGGCGCCGCCGAACACGCCGAGCGCCGAGCGGCTCATCGACGCCGACCTGCAGATCCGTGGCGTCCGACTGCTGCTGCGCAACTCGCAGGGGATCGTCATGGGCGTCCGCATCCTGGCGCCCACCGTCACCGCGGCCGACGTCCGGACGGCGCCCCCGAACGCCGCGTTCGATCTGCCGCTGCAGCCGGTCTCCGAGATCCGAAAGATGGCGCTGCAGCACGCGTTCCCTCACCGGGTGCGTACGCGCGGCACGGTGGTGCTGCAGACGTCCTCGCTCACCCCGGGCCGGCACATCCTGCATCTGCAAGAGGGGAACGGGGCCATTGCCGTCGAATTCGACGAGCACATCACCGTGCGCACCGGCGCCGTCGCCGAGGTCTCCGGCTTTCCCGGCACTTTCTTCGGCACGCCGATCCTGTCGAGCAGTGCCGTCAAGGAAGTGAGCCAGGGCCAGATACCCGAGGCCGCTCCGGTCACCGTGGCCGAAGTGATGGGCGGCAAGCACGCCGGGCAGATCGTACGCCTGCGCGGCACCTTCAGTTCGTTCGGCAAGGGGCCCGGCTACCAGCAACTGAACATCGAAAGCGGCGGCACGCCGATCGCCGTGTATCAGTACGACTGGCCGCCGCACGGCGCCTTGCCCGCCATCCGTGAAGGGAGCACGCTCGAGTTGCAGGGCGTGACGGCGGTCTTCTACGACGCCGTGGGCACCCCGACTACCGTGATCATGGTGATCAGCGGTCCCGAGTCGATCGCCATCATCGCGGTGCCCTCGTGGTGGACGCCGGGGCGCGCGATCACCGCGCTCGGCATCGCCGCCGCTATCTGCCTGCTGGCGTTCCTGTGGATCGGCGTCCTCAACCATCGCGTCCGCAAGCAGACCCGCCTGCTGACCGCGCAGTTCGAACGCACGGCGTCGCTGCAGCGGCGCTGGACCGACCTCGTGGCCAGCGCCAGCGACGTCATCCTGACCTGGGATCGCCAGGGACGCCTGACCTCGCTGAACAAAACCGGCCAAACCATGCTCGGCCTGTCGGAAGACGACGCGCTGCGGCACACGCTCAAGGACATCGTGGCGCCCGACTCCGCGGCCGTGGTGGAGGGGCTGATGCGGCGGCTGCCGCAGGAGCCGGGCGATCGCATCGAGCTCGAAGTGGTGGGCACCACCGGCGAGCGCATCTCCCTCGAGCTGAACGTCCAGGCGATGTTCGAGCATCGCGAGCACGTGGGCTTTCAGGCGATTGCCCGTGACGTGACGCAGCACAAGCGCGTAGAGCGCGCGCTGCGCGAGGCGCGCGATGCCGCCGAGGACGCCAACCGGGCCAAGAGCGAGTTCCTGGCCAACATGAGCCACGAGATCCGGACGCCGATGAACGGCGTCATCGGCATGACGCAGCTCGCGCTCATGACCGAGCTCACGCCGACGCAGCGCGACTATCTCGAGACGGTGAGCCGCTCCGCCGAGTCGCTGCTCGGCATCCTGAACAGCATCCTCGACTTCTCCAAGATCGAGTCGCGCAAGCTGGAGATGGAATCGGTGCCGTTCGAGCTGCGCGACCTGGCGGCCGAAACGTTGAAACCGCTGGTGCTGGCCGCCGAGGCGAAGGGGCTCGAACTGATCTTCGACATCGCCCCGGACGTGCCGGACGCGATCGTCGGCGACCCGCTGCGGCTGCGGCAGGTGATCACGAACCTGGTCGGCAACGCCATCAAGTTCACCGAGCACGGCCACGTGCTGCTGGAGATCCGCGAGGACCGTCACGGGGACACCGGCACGATCCTCCACTTCTCGGTGAGCGACACCGGCGTGGGCATCGCGCGCGACAAACAGCCGCTCATCTTCGAGCCCTTCAGCCAGGCCGACGGGTCCACGACGCGGCGCTACGGCGGCACCGGGCTCGGACTGGCCATCTCGTCGAGCCTGGTCACGCTGATGGGCGGCCGCATGTGGCTCGACAGCGAGCCGGGCGAGGGGAGCACGTTCCATTTCCTGGCGGCGTTCGGCGTCGCGGCCGACGTGCCGCACACGGCGACCGACATCTATCCCGGCGAAATGCCGGCGCTCGTCGTCGACGACAACGCGGTGAACCGCCGCATCCTGGCCGAGCAGCTGACGCGCCTGGGCATCAAGCCGTCACAGGCCGACGGCGGCGCCGAGGCGCTGCGGATGATGGCGGCGGCCGCAAGCAGCGGCGCGCCTTACGGATTGATCGTGCTCGACGTGCACATGCCGGACATGGACGGCTTCGGCGTGGCCACGCAGATCGCCTCGCGTGCGGAGTTCTCGGCTCCGACGGTCATCATGCTGACGTCGGCCGGCCGCCACGACGACGTGAAGCGCTGCCGCGAGCTGAACATCTCGGCGTATCTCAACAAGCCGGTCTCGCCCACGCATCTCCGCGAGGTCCTTTCGCGGCTGATCGGCCGCGACGTGGCCGCGCCGCCAGCCGGCAAGGAGCCGGCGAAGGGGTCGCTGCCCGCGCACCTGCGCCGCAGGGTGCTGCTGGCCGAGGACAACATCGTGAACCAGCGCGTCGCCATCGGCCTGCTGTCGAAGCGGGGCCATGAGGTGACGGTGGTCGGCACCGGCAAGGAGGCGCTCGAGCGCCTCGCCCGCGATCGCTTCGACGTCGTCCTGATGGACGTGCAGATGCCGGAGATGGGCGGGCTCGAGGCCACCGGGATCATCCGGCAGCGCGAAGCCGGCACCGGCCGCCACGTCTGGATTGTCGCCATGACCGCGCACACGATGCAGGGCGACCGTGACGAGTGCCTGAACGCCGGCATGGACACCTACATCTCGAAGCCGGTCGACCCCTCGCTCCTCTTCGCCGCCGTGGAACAGCCGCGGCCGGCACCCGGCGCGATCACCGAGTTCGCGATCGAAGGCACGACCCGGCGCGGCTGACCCCCCTGCCCGGGGGACGCCGTTTCGCCCCGCGGGCTGGTAGGATCGGACCCGTGACCCGCTTCCTGCTGCGCATCCCGCTTTCAGCCCTCCTCGCCCTGCTCCTGACGTCGATGTTCCCCGTGCGCCCGGCCGCGCAGGCCGCGCCGCAGCGCGCCGAGCCGATCAAGTCCGGCGAGGTGCCCGGGCGCAAGCACGTGACGGCGTTGCCGCCGCGCGGCACGTTCGTGCCGCCGAAGACGCCGTGGGGCGATCCCGACATTGCCGGCGACTACAACAACAGCGACGAGAGCGGGATCCCGTTCGAGAAGCCCGACGAATTCAAGGGGCGCCGGATGGAGGACATCACGCCGGCGGAGCTGGCGAAGCTGGTGCAGCAGCGTCAGGAGCAGACGATCGAGCGGACGCCGGGGCTCAGCGAGTTCCCGGGCGCGACGAGCCCGATGCATTGGTTCGAGAACTACTACGCCGCCAACAGCCGCGCGTGGCTGGTGACCGATCCGGCCGACGGCAAGGTGCCGCCGCAGACCGCCGAGGCGCAGCAGCGGGCACGGACGCGGCAGCAGTCGCGCGCCGGCCGCGGGCCGGCGGACTCGTGGGAGGACCGCAGTCTCTACGACCGCTGCATCACGCGCGGCATCCCCGGCTCGATGATGCCGGCCATCTATGGCAACTCGTACCACATCCAGCAGGGTCCGGGGTTCGTCACCATCACCTACGAGATGGTGCACGACACCCGCGTGATCCCACTGGATGGCCGCCCGCACCTTGATTCGAGCATCCGCCAGTACGTCGGCGACGCGCGTGGGCATTGGGAGGGCAACGTGCTGGTGGTGGAGACCACCAACTTCACCGACAAGACGCCGTACCGCGGCTCCAGCGATCAGATGAAGATGATCGAGCGCTTCATGCCGCTCGGGCCGGACACGGTGGAGTGGGCCGTCACCTTCGAGGACGCGCACACGTGGGCCCGCCCGTGGACGTTTGCGATGAACCTCACGCGCGACGCCGGGCAGCCCCCGTTCGAGTACGCGTGTCACGAGGGCAACTACGGCCTGCGCAACATCCTCGAGGCGGCGCGCGCCGAGGAGCGGGCGGCCGCGAAACGGTGAGGCTGCTCGCCGCGGCCTGGCTCCTTGCCGCCGCGGCACCTGCGGCGCATCATTCGATCTCGGCCGTCTACGACAGCCGCAAGCCGGTAACCGTCACCGGCCGCGTGCGCGAGTTCCAATTCGTCAACCCGCACCCGTGGATCGGGCTCGACGTCACCAGCGACGAAGGTGTGCGCCAGTGGCGGCTCGAGCTCGACAACCGGTGGGAGCTGGTGGACATCGGCATGACCGCCGGGACGTTCAAGCCGGGCGACGTCATCGTCGCCACCGGCAGCTCGGGGCGCGATGGCGCGCGCGCCGTCTACGTTTTGCGTCTCGATCGCGCCGCCGACGGCCTGCACTACGAGCAGAACGGCCCGTCGCCGTCGCTCCGCTTCGCGCCGCGGTGACGTTTTTGATTGACTCGAGAGCGATGTAGCCTCGTAGTAGGGCTCCGTCCGACTTGATTGGAGTCCCCCCAGAATGCGTTTCATCACTTCCCTGCTGATCGTGGGTGCGATCGCCGTCGCCCACGTCCAGGGCCAGGCGCGGCCGGCCGCCGTCCCGGCCGACACCGACATCTACCACGTCATGTTCGTCAAAGCGGTGCCCGGCCAGGCCACCGCCGAGGCCACCGAACTGCTGAAGCAGGACCCGAAGGACCCGCTCGCCAGCCACCTCCTCCTGCTCCGCCATCAGGAGGGCGACGACTGGGACTACTGCCTGATCCAGCACCTTGGACCGCGGACCACCGTTTCGATCACGCCGACGGCAGGACCCACGCCCCCCGCCACGAGAGCGTGGCACAACGACACCTTCGTGTCGGGACCGTCGTGGGCCGAGTTCTCGCGCCTCCTGGTGGGAGCGCCCGCTTCGGTCTACATCGCGAGCGTCCACCGGGCCGTGCCCGGGCGCCGCACGCAGCTCTTCACCACTCTCAACGCTCCGAGCACGGGCAAAGTGCCCGTCGCCCACATCACGTTCAGCCACTTGGAAGGCGGAGCTTGGCACTTCTTCAGCCTTGACCGCTACAACTCCTGGCGGGACCTCGGCGCCGACCGTGCCGCCAGCACCGGCGGGACGGGATGGGCCGAGACCCGCCAGAATTCCGCGTACCACACCGACACCATCGCCGATCGCGTCCAGAAGTAGCCTTTGGGCCCTCGGGCTCGATAGGATCTCGACATGGACGAGCCGGTCGAGGTGGCTATCGGGCCCGAGCTCGATCTCCACTCATTCGCGCCGCGCGACATTCCCTCGGTGGTCGAGGAGTACCTCACCGCGGCGGCGGCCAGAGGGCTGCGCGACGTGCGCCTGGTGCATGGGCGCGGCCGCGGCGTGCAGCGGGGCATCGTGCAGGCGGCGCTCGAACGGCACCCGCTGGTGGCCGAGTTCTGGGATGACGCCGCGTCGCATCTGGGCGCGACGATGGCGAGATTGAAGGACGGGCGGGCCTGAAGGCCCGCAACTACGCGAACCGATGACCGACAGAGACGACAACAAATACAGCGGCGACAACTTCCGCGGCGCCGACCACGCCTCGCCCTACCCGGTGAGCCGGCTGGGAGCCCCGATCTCGCTGGTCGATTCGGCGCGGATCATCGAGGCGGCCTCGTCGAAGGTGGCGCTCCGCACCAATGCCCAGCTCGAAGTGATCGTCGAGCAGATGAAGGCGCTGCAGGAGCGCGCGCGGGAGATCATCGAGCAGGCATCACGCGACGTCGATTTGATCCACGCCGAGTGCCGTTTCCACCGCGTGCCGGGCAAGATCTATCACCTCTTCGAGCGCGGCGACGGCCATCGCTACTTCTCGATGGTGGGGCCGGACGAGTTCGGCGGCGCGGTGCCGCCCGGCTTCATCGCCAGTTACCGCTACGAGCACGACGAGTCGTGGACCCGTGTGGACGAAATGGACGCGCGCGATCGCCGGCGCGCGGAGATTCAGGGATTCGTGTCGAACCGATTGCTGAAGGAGTGAGATGAGAGCACGAGTGCTCGTCGCGACGATGGTGGCGGTGGCCGCGGCACTGGTCCCGCTCGGGGCGCAGTGGCCGGCGTTTGCCGACAAGAAGGTGCCGCTCAACGCGGATGGCACGCCCAATCTCGAGGCGCCGACGCCACGTACCCCGGACGGCAAGCCTGATCTCACCGGCGTGTGGCTGAACGAGTGGTTCTACGGCGGACAGGTGCGCCGTCCGCCGGCGGCGCTGCCCGGCGAGCCGCCGCCATCCACGTTCGGTAACATCGGCGCCAACTTCCCGAATGGCCTGCCGCTGCAGCCGTGGGCGAAGCAGTTGATGGCCGACCGCAAGGCCGCCGGCAGCAAGGACAACCCGGACGCGCACTGCCTGCCGATGGGGCTGATGCAGTTCCACGAGCACCCGCAGCCGCGCAAGATGATTCAGACCCCCGAGGTGCTGGTGATTCTCTACGAGGGGAACGCCGGCGTCCGCCAGATCTTCACCGACGGGCGGCAGGCGCCGAAGAACGACCCGCAGCCGTGGTGGTACGGCTACTCCGCCGGCCACTGGGAGGGCGACACGCTGGTGGTCGAAACCACCGGGCTGCGCGACGGCGGCTGGCTCGACATCGACGGCTCGCCGCAGACCGACGCCGCCAAGATCACCGAGCGTTTCCGCCGGCTGAACTACGGCACGATGAAGATCGACGTCACGATCGACGATCCCAAGGCCTACACCGCTCCGTTCACCGTGCGCGTGAATCAGAAGCTGATGGTGGACGAGCGCGTGGACGCCGAGCTGATCGAGTTCATCTGCGCCGAGAACGAGCGGGACGTCGAGCACATGAAGATCCTCGGCAAGAAGTAGCGGGATGCCCCGCGTGGTCTCGATCGCGCTGCTGCTGTTCATCGTCCTGGATCCGTTCGGAAACCTGGTGACGCTGAACACGCTACTGCGCGCGACCGCGCCGGCGCGGCGGCGGTGGATCATCATCCGCGAGAGCATCATCGCCCTCGCCATCCTGCAGCTGTTCGTGTTCGCCGGCGGCGCCATCCTGCATGCGCTCGGGCTGCAGGCCTACACGCTCGGCATTTCCGGCGGCATCGTGCTGTTCATGATCGCGCTCGGAATGGTGTTTCCCGCCCGCAAGGTGCTCGACAAGGAAGGGCTGGACGATCCGCTGGTGGTGCCGATCGCGATGCCGCTGATCGCCGGCCCGGGTGCTATCTCGGTGGTCATCCTGCTGGCGCAGACCAATCCCGTGTGGACCGTCGCCGGGGCGGTGGGCATTGCGTGGCTGCCCACCGCGGTCATCCTCACGGTGTCCACCTGGATCTTCAACTTCCTGGGGCCGCGCGGCGCCGTGGCGCTGGAGCGCTTGATGGGCATCCTGCTCGTGATGCTCTCGGTGCAGATGGTGCTCAACGGACTGTCGGCATATATGAAGGCAGCGTGAGCGCGTCGCAGACGCGATAGCAAGCGGCAGCGCGAGGTGTGGCGAGCCGTATACTGCTGCAGCACCACGAATTGCCGCTATGGCCGACTCGCTTTGTATCTGAATGCGAAGAGGAGATCTTGTGCCCTTGCGGCGTAGTCAGACAACTGCGGCACCACTCTGACGACGATGAATCCAGAGGCTACGTCAATCTTTAGGAAAGTGTTCTTAAGCCTGATGGCCCGCGCGCGTCCGCCTGAAAGGGGCGCTCGCCAGGTTCGATCAGGAATGTCTAGACGGTCGCCAGTGGCCAACACGTCGTGAGCACCGGTTTCGGTACGACGTCAGTCGAAGACCTCGTAAGGTTCAGCGCGCTGTACACTCGCCACCATTGCCAACAGATGCCCGGCGCAACCTAAAGACTCTTTCCCACCATGAAGGAACACGTTGCCAATCACCACTTTCAGCAGCTTCACCGATGGCCTCGACCCGAGTCGGAGAAGCCGTGAACACTTCATCGCCAACATCGACCTGGAAGACGACCGTCGCTGGGTTCCGTATGCCGATGGCGTCTGGTTTCAGCCCTGCCACTTCAATGTCACGTAGGGGGCTTGAGC
>Ga0207650_10002114_pt1 | contig 13880 bp, 16 predicted proteins | sample KBSS63metaG_FD_184325 | JGI IMG/M metagenome (GOLD analysis project Ga0207650, IMG submission 184325) | Switchgrass rhizosphere microbial communities from Kellogg Biological Station, Michigan, USA - KBS S6-3 metaG (SPAdes) (version 2) | ecosystem: Host-associated > Plants > Roots > Rhizosphere...
TCGATGAAGATCGCGCCCTTCTTCTTGAGATCGTCGACGACGTAGGTGTTGTGGACGATCTCGTGGCGCACGTAGATCGGCGCCCCGAACTTGTGGAGAGCGCGCTCGACGATCTCGATCGCGCGATCGACGCCGGCGCAAAAGCCGCGCGGCTCGGCGAGGACGACCTCTTCCAGCACTAGAGGACCCCGATCAGTTTCACGTCGAACGTGACGGCGCGACCGGCGAGCGGGTGATTGAAGTCGAACACGAGCGCGTCGCCTTCGATGCCCTGCACGACGCCGGCGATCGATTGGCCGTCGGGCGTGGGGAAGCGGACGACGTCGCCGACGCGGTAGTCGCCGTCGGCGTCGCCTTCGGCGTCGAGCGCCGCGCGGCTGACGCGATGGACCAGCGCGGGATCACGTTCGCCGAACGCTTCGCCCGCGGCGAGGGCGAACGATTCCTCGCTGCCCGCGGCCAGGCCAATCAGACGCGCCTCCATGGCCGGGGCCAGCTCGCCAGTGCCGAGCGAGAGCGTCGCCGGTGGCGTGGCGAAGGTGTCGACGAACGCAGCGCCGTCGCCATCGCGAAGTCGGTAATGCAAGGTGAGGAAGGAGCCGGGCTCGACGCGCTTCAAGGCGTGCGCCTTTCGGGAGATAGACTGAGTCGCATTTTACGAGCCGGGGTCATGCCCCTGTTCGACCCGACATGTTGAAGGACAATCCCGCTTCGGCCCGGCCGCGCGAAAAGCTGCTCGCCCTGGGGCCGGCGGCGCTCGCCGACGCCGAGCTGATCGCGCTCTTGCTGCGCACCGGCCTGGTCGGCACCAGCGTCCTTCAGCTCGCCGAGCAGATGCTCGGCAGCTTCGGCGGCCTCGCCGGCCTGCTGCGCGCCGACCCCGAGCAGCTGAAGCGGATCAAGGGGCTGGGCCCCGCCAAGCGCGCCGAGTTGGCGGCGGTGCTCGAGCTCGCGCGTCGCTCGATCGCCGCCGAGCTCGGCACGCGGCCGCTGTTCGATTGCCGGCTGATCCGTTTGGAGGAGATGTTCCGCGGCACGCTGACGCAGACGAGTGTCTACCCGCGCGAGGTCGTCAAGCGCGCGCTCGAGCTCGGCGCCGCGGCGGTGATCATGGCGCACAACCACCCGTCGGGCGCTGCCCAGCCGTCGCGCGCCGACGAGTTTCTGACCCATACGCTGAAGAGCGCGCTCGCCCTCGTCGACGTCCGCGTCCTCGATCACCTCGTCGTCGGCCAAGGGCATGCCGTGTCGTTCGCCGAGCGGGGCCTGCTGTGAGTGCGCCGATCAAGAGCAACCGCCTCGCCGATCTGGCCGAGATTCGCGCCGCGCTGCTCGAGCAGCGGCGCCAGGCCGAGTCGCTGGCCGCCGTCGAGCGGCAGCGCGCCGTCACCGAACGGCGCGAGCAAGGCCTGTTCGCAACCACCGTCGGTGCCGTCGTGCCGCTGAAGAAAAGTGCGACGCCAGCATTGGCGCGGGCGCGTCCGCCGGCGCTCGCACGCCAGCGTCAGCGCGACGAGGCGGCGGCGCTGGCCGAATCCATCTCGGATGCGTTCGACGTCGAGTCGCTGCTCGAGACCGACGACGCGCTCTCGTTTCGCCGCCGCGGCATCGGCATCGACGTCGTTCGGAAGCTCCGCCGCGGCGTCTGGGTGCTGCAGGACGAGATCGACCTGCACGGCTTGCGCAGCGACGCCGCGCGCGAGCGCGTCGCCGACTTCGTTCGCGAATCGGCACGCGCCGGCCTGCGCTGCATCCGCATCGTCCACGGCAAGGGCCTCGGCTCGCCCGGCCGCGAGCCGGTGCTGAAGGCGAAGGTGAAGTCGTGGCTGGTGCACAGAAGCGAGGTCCTCGCCTTCACGCACGCGCGACCCGCCGACGGCGGTCACGGCGCGCTGATCGTGTTGCTGAAGCTGGCGCCGGCGCGCAGCGCACCGCGCTGATCCGACCCGCTACGTCACCATCCGGCCGGCGATCGCCGCCACGGCGATCGCCGCTGGCGCGCCCGGCATGTTCTCGATCAGCAACTGGCGCTTCTGCACCGCCTCGCGCACCGAAAAGTCGGTGGGAATCTCGCCGAGAAGCTCGAGCGGCACGGCAGCGCCGCGGCCGTCGTCGAGCGTCGGGCAGACGAAGCGGTCGACGACGAGTTGGAGCTGCTTCCTGATCGTCCTGCCCTCGCCGTTGACGCTGACCTGGTTGACGACGAGGCGGATCTCGCGCCGGCCCTGCTGCACGGCAAGCAACTTGATCGTCGCGTAGGCGTCGGTCATCGAGGTCGGCTCGGGCGTGGCGATGACGAGCACGTCGTCGGCGAGCGAGATCGCGTGCAGGACGACGTCGGAGATGCCGGCGCCGGTGTCGAGCAGGATGCGATCGAAGCGCGGCGCGACCCGCTCGATGATGTCGACGAGCTGCTCTCGCACCTGCGGCGTCAGGCGCGAGTACTCGACCAGGCCGGAGCCGGCGAGGAGCACCGAAAAGCCGCCCGGCGCCGGCAGGATCGCGTCTTGGAGGCTCGCCTTGCCGGTGAAGACCTCGTGCAGCGTGATCTTCGGATTCAGGTTGAGGACAACGTCGAGGTTGGCCAGGCCGAGGTCGGCATCGATGACGAGGACACGCTCGCCGAGCCGCGCCAGTGCCGCCGCGAGGTTCGCCGAGAAGATGGTCTTGCCGACGCCTCCCTTGCCGCTGGTCACAGCGAGGATGCGCGCTCTCGGGGTCGCAGCGGTGTTCATCAAAGCTCCGAGAACTGCGACGTGCCGAAGAGGAGACCCTTCTCCTCGGCGCTCACGTGGGAAACGATCGGCTGCTCGAGGCAGGCGCGGTTGCGACCTTCCGACTTGGCGCGATAGAGCTGCTGGTCAGCGCGCTCGACCCAGAGCAGCGATGACGAACGCACCCATTGCGGCGCGAAGGCGCCGCCGATCGACACCGTCACCGAGACGTGCTCGCGGGGGCCGATGTCGATGCAACGCGACGCCACGTGCGTGCGGATCCGCTCGGCGACCTGCTGGGCGAAGAATGGCGCGCAGTTCGGCAGGATCATGGCGAACTCCTCGCCGCCGAAGCGCGCAACGGTGTCCATCGGCCGGATGCACTGGCCGAGCGCGACGGCGACGTCCTTGAGGACGACGTCGCCGGCCTGGTGGCCGTGCGCGTCGTTGACCCGCTTGAAGTGATCGATGTCGATCATCAGGACGAGTGCCGGCTCGCCGGCACGCGCGACCCGGTCGACTTCGCTCGCCAGGGTCAGCTCGAACTGGCGCCGGTTGGCGAGGCCGGTGAGCGGATCGCGGCTCGAGAGCTGGCAAAGGCCGTCGATCACCGCCTGCAACCAGGCCGCATCGCCGGCGCCGCGTCGCCCGGGCAGCACATGGCCCGATTGCTGCAGCAACTGGAGCGCGCCGTCGAGGCTGAGCGTGCCTCGATCGCTGAGCGGAGGGTCGATCTTGGACGGCACGAAGTGGGTGTGAGCTTCGGGCAGTCTAGCCGGCGTCTTGAGCCGAGCCCCCGTGACGGCCACCCGAAACGACCTCGAGTGCGGCGAATGCACGCGATCCGGCACGTCGCCGCCACACGCGCACCCGGCATCGCGGCCTCAGCGCGGTTCCGGTAGGAAAAGCTGCTGCAGATCGTTCAGGAAATCGAAGCCGAGCGGCGTCGGCCGGACCTGATTCAAGTCGCGCTCGATCAGGCCACGCCGCTCGGCCTCGGCGAGCGGCCGCTCGATCGCCGACAGCGGCAGGCCGGTGCGCTCGCCGAAGCGAGCGATCTCGAAGCCTTCCTTCAGGCGCAGCGCATTGAGCATGAACTCGAACGGCAGGTCGGCGCGCGCAACCTCGATCTCGGACGCGACCGCCGCGCCGGCCTCGGCACCGGCCAGGTAGGCGACCGGATCACGCAGGCGCACCTGGCGCGCGATTCGGTGCGGAAAGCTGATCTTGCCGTGCGCGCCGGCGCCGATGCCCAGATAGTCGCCGAACTCCCAGTAGTTGAGGTTGTGGCGCGCAGGGTGGCCGGCGCGCGCGAACGCCGAGACTTCGTAGCGCTCGAGGCCGGCGCTCTGCGCACGCTCGACGATCAGATCAAGCATCGCCGAGGCGAGATCGTCGTCGGGAACGGCCGGCGGGTGAACTGCGAAGAACGTGTTCGGCTCGATCGTGAGGTGATAGAGCGACAGGTGCGGCGGCGCGAACGACAGCGCCGCGTCGACGTCGGCTGCGCACTCGGCGAGGCTCTGCCCCGGCAGGGCGTACATCAAATCGAGGTTGAAGGTGGCGAACGCGGCCTTCGCCTCCTCGACCGCGGCGCGCGCCTGCGCGGCGTCATGGACGCGGCCGAGGGCCTGCAGCTTGGCGTCGTCGAAGCTCTGCACGCCGATCGACAGCCGCGTGATGCCGGCCTCGGCGTAGGCGTGGAAGCGCTCGCGCTCGAAGGTCCCGGGATTGGCTTCCAGCGTGATCTCGCAGCCTGGCTCGAGCGGCAGGCGGGCGCGGATCGCGGCGACAAGGCGCTCGATCGACGACGGCGCGAACAGGCTCGGCGTGCCGCCGCCGATGAAGACGGTATGCACGCGCCGACCCCAGATGAATGGCAGCGATGCCTCCAGATCGCGCACCAGCGCGTCGACATAGCGAGACTCGGGCAGCGCGCCCGCATCGTCGCGCCAGGCGTGCGAATTGAAGTCGCAGTACGGGCACTTCTTCAGGCACCACGGCAGGTGCACGTAGAGCGAGAGCGGTGGCAGCGCCGCCAGCGTCAGCGCGCCGGGGCGCATCAGACGTGCCAGCCGCTCGGCGACATCGCCCGGCGGCGACGCCGTCGGCGCCGCGACGATCGGCAGCACGGCCATCGTCAGGCGATGGGCGCAGCCATCGTCAACGTCCGCTCGCGCTCGCCTCGTCGAGCGCGCGCAGGCCCCAGGACTGGCGCAACAGGGCGAGCATGCGGTCGGCGGCCTGGGCGCGGTGGCTCAGCCGGTTCTTGGTGCCGGGGTCGAGCTCGGCGACGGTGCGGTCGAACGACGACAGGTAGAGCAGCGGGTCGTAGCCGAAGCCACTGGTCCCGCGCGGCGCCTCGAGCAGCTCGCCGGCCCAGCGGCCGATGGCGACGACGGGCTCGGGATCATCGGCGCGGCGCACCGCGACGAGGGTGCCGACGAAGTGGGCCGCGCGACGCCGCTCGCCGCGCAGAAGCTCGAGCAGGCGCCGGTTGTTGGCGAGATCCTGGCGGCGCCGGAACGCCTCGCGGTCTTCGCCCGCCGCGCGCTCGATCGTCGCGAAGTGCGCCGACGCGACGCCGGGCGCGCCGCCGAGCACGTCGACGCAAAGGCCCGAGTCATCGGCGATCGCCGCGCCGCCGGCGGCACGCGCGGCGTGGCGCGCCTTGGCGAGCGCGTTCTCGATAAAGGTCACGTGCGGCTCGTCGGCCTCGTCGATGGCGAGCGCGCCCTGGGCGACGAGCTCGACGCCGAGCGGCGCGAACAGCTCGGCCAGCTCGGCCAGCTTGCCGGGGTTGTTGGAGGCGAGGACCAGCCTCACGCCGCGACCGGCAGCGTCGCCGCCAGCACGCGCCGCTGTGCCGCGACGAGCTCGGCGATGCCCTTGCCGGCGAGCGCGAGCAGCGCATCCATCTCGGCGCGCGAGAAGGTCGCGCCCTCGGCCGTTCCCTGCAGCTCGACGAAGCCGCCACTTGCCGTCATAACGACGTTCATGTCGGTATCGCAGGCCGCATCCTCGACATACTCGAGGTCGAGCAGCGGCGTGCCGTCGACGATGCCGACCGAAACCGCGGCGACGAAGTCGCGGACCGGCGAGCGCGCAAGCTTGCCCTGGGCGACGAGCCACGAGACGGCGTCGTGCGCGGCGACGAAGGCACCGGTGATCGCCGCCGTGCGCGTGCCGCCGTCGGCCTGGAGGACGTCGCAATCGAGCGAGATCGTCCGCTCGCCGAGCGCGGAGAGGTCGAACACGCAGCGCAGCGACCGGCCGATCAGGCGCTGGATCTCCTGCGTCCTCCCGCTCTGCTTGCCGCGCGCAGCCTCGCGATCGCTCCGCGTATGCGTCGAGCGCGGCAGCATCCCGTACTCGGCCGTCAGCCACCCTTCCCCGCTACCGCGCTTGTGCGGCGGCACCTTCTCCTCGACCGAGGCGGTGCAAAGCACCTTGGTGTCGCCGAAGGCGACGAGCACCGACCCCTCGGCATGCCGAGTGAACCCGCGAGTAATCGAGATGGGACGAAGCGCGTCGTGCGCACGCCCTTGAGAACGTTTGAAAGTCATCCCCGATTGTCGCCGCTCGAAAAAGGGGCGCCAGCGGCGCCCGCCCCTCCCTCTCGGCGGGAGGGGAGCGAAGCGGGGAGGGAGACAGCCCTGTCGAAGCGAAGCGAGAAAGCGCTTCGAGCAGTGCAAGGAGGGCTTTCAGCCCTTCTTGTGCTGCGAGGAGCGCTTTATCGCTTCGTTGATTTCCTTGATCGAGCGCTCGATCTCGGCGTCGTCGAGTTCGTCCGGCGACACATCCGTCCCGAGCACGCTCGCCTGGATCGTCGATGCGAACACCGCCTCGCCGAGCGACGTCGTCTGGATGCCCATCGTGCTGTCGTTCTCGATGCCTTCCCACTCCATGGCCAAGACCGAGACGTTGTCGCACTTCGGGCCGCCGTTGCGCAGCGCCTGCTCGACCAGCTCGGGCACCGAGTCGGAGAGCGGCAAAGCCGAGAGCTGATCGGTGATCTCGCTGTCGCTGACGGTGCCCCAGAGGCCGTCGGAGCACAGCAGGAGGCGGTCGCCGGCCTGCATCAGCAAGGGGCCGACGGTGTCGACCACCGGCTTGCCGGGGCTGCCCAGGCAGGTGAACAGGACGTTGCGGTTGAAGCGGTCGCCCATCGGCACGACCTGGCTCATCGTCTGCTGCAGCTCCGAGTACGAGTGGTCGCGCGTGCGCGCGATCAGCTTGTCGCCACGAACCATGTACAGGCGCGAATCGCCGCAGTGCGCCCAGTAGGCGGCGTTGCCCTGCATCAGGCAGGCGACGATGGTCGTGCGGGGCGTGTCGATCAGCGCCTTCTGGGTCGCGTAGCGCAGCAACTGGTGGTGGCCGGCGACGATGGCCTCGTGCAGGAAGCGCAGCGGATCGGGGAGCGTCGGCTTGCAGTCGCGCTGGAACATTGCCGCCAGTGTCTGCAGCGCGAGCTGCGAAGCGACCTCGCCTTCCGGATGACCGCCCATGCCGTCGGCGAGGGCGAACAGGCCCGCGTCGCGGGTGTAGCAATAGCCCATGCGGTCTTCGTTCTTCTCGCGGCCGCCCTTGCGGCTGACCTGGTAGACGGAGAAGCGCATGACAGCTCTTACGCGCGGCGGCCGAAGGTGGCGTCAGACGCCCGGACGGACGTCACGCCTTGGCGCTCGCGGTCAGGTTTTCGAGCTGCAACTTCAGCCGCTCGCTGAAGCTGAGCTTGGTGTACTGGCGCTCGGTCTCGCGCGAAAGCTCTTTCTGCAGCGCGAACACGCTCTGCGGGCGCGACAGCGGATCGAGCGACATGCACCACTCGGTGACCTCGATCAGGTTGTCGCTGTAGACGTTGCGCAGGCGCGAAAGCGAGAGCGCGAGACGGTCCTTCTCGATCCGTTGCGGCGCGTCGTTGGGCGGATAGCCCTGCATGCAGGCGTAGATGCAGGCGCCGATCGCGTAGATGTCGGTCCACGGCCCGAGCGAGCCATCGCGGCGGTACATCTCCGGCGCGGCGAAGCCGGGCGTGTACATCGGCCGGATGAAGTTGCCTTCCTTGCTCAGCACTTCGCGCGCGGCGCCGAAGTCGAGCAGGACGGCCTTGTTCTCGTTGGTGATGAAGATGTTCGCCGGCTTGATGTCCAAGTGCAGCATCTTGTGCTGGTGGACGATGCGCAGGCCGCGCAATATCTCGTCGAACAACGAACGAATTGTCGATTCCCGAAATACTTTGTCACGTTTGAGGTCGCGCGCGGTGACGATGAAATCCTGCAGGGTATCGCCCTGCAGGTAATTCATCACCATGTAAACGGTTTCGTTCTCGCGGAAGAAATTCAACACCGAGACGACGCTCGTGTGCGATATCTGGGCGAGCGACCGGCCTTCCTCGAAAAAGCTCTTCAGACCGAGCCGGTAGAGCGGCTGCTTTTCAGGCTTAACACGGGGCGTCAGCTCGCCCGGCGAGCGCTCGGCGAGCGACGACGGAAGGTATTCCTTGAGGGCGACGAGCTTGCGTTCGCTGTCTTCGCAGAGATAGACGACGCCGAATCCGCCGGCCGCCAATTTCTTGATGACCTGGTAGCCGCCCACGACCGTGCCGGATGGCAATGGCGCGGGTTTTGGCTTTGACATAATCGATCGGAATACGGAGGCAAATGCGCGTGGCAGTTTACAGCATGACCGGCTACGCGAATGCCTCGGCGAGTGCGCCGACAGCGAGTGCGGCAGCATTGCACGAAGCGTCGCGCGACGCGGCGTCGAAGGCAGCGGTGCCCTCGCTTTCGGTCGAGATTCGATCGGTCAACGGGCGCTTTCTCGACATCGCGATGCGCCTGCCCGACGAGCTGCGCGGCCTCGAGCCGGCCCTCCGGGCGATGCTCACGGCGCGCTTCAAGCGCGGCAAGATCGAGCTGCGGCTGAGCGGAGCGGCCCACGCCGAAGGCGTCGTCCCCGAGCCGACGCCCGAGCAGCTCGCTCACCTGGCACGCGTCGACGGCGCCGTGCGCGAGCATCTGCCGCACGCGCGGGCGCTCTCGGTCCACGAGGCGCTGCAGTGGTGTCGCGGCGCGCCGGACGCGCAGCCCGAGCATGCCGTCCTCGAGGCCGCCGGGGTCTGCGTCGAGCGCCTCGCCGTGGCGCGAGCGCGCGAAGGCGAGCGCCTGGCCGCGGTCCTCGGCGAGCGCGTCGCCCACCTGCGCGCGCTCGCCGACGCGGCCGAGCCGCTCGTGCCGGGCGCCGTGACGCGCATGCAGCAGCGCTTCCTCGAGCGCTGGAAGGAAGCGCTCGACAAGGCCGGCGCGGCGCAGTCGGTGGCGCGCGAGGCGATCGAGGAGCGCGCCCTCAACGAAGCGGCGGCGTACGCGATACGCATCGACGTCGCCGAAGAGCTGGCGCGGCTGCGCTCTCATCTCGACGAGATCACGCGCCTGCTCGACAAGGGCGGCGAGATCGGCAAGCGCCTCGAGTTCATCATCCAGGAGCTGCTGCGCGAGGCCAACACACTCGGCTCGAAGTCGCCGTCGATCGAGATGACGGCGATCTCGGTCGACATGAAGGTGGCGATCGAGCAGCTTCGCGAGCAGGTGCAGAACGTCGAGTAGCGCGGCGGCGATGGTCACCGTCTTCGTCAGCCACCCGCCCGACAAGCTCGACACCTACTTCGGCGCCAAGGCGACGCGGGCGCTGGCGGCGATCGCGACCATCCGTTTCAACGACGCGCCCGGCGACCTCTCGCTGCCCGAGCTCGTCACCGCGGCGCGCGGCTGCGATGCGCTGATCGCCTACCGCCAGACCGCCGCGCCCGGAGCGCTCTTTCGCGAGCTCCCCGAGCTGTTCGCGTTCATGCGCTGCGCGGTCGACATCCGCACGGTCGATGTCGCCGCGGCGAGCACGCACGGCGTGCTGGTGACGCAAGCGAGCCCGGGCTTCGTCGCCGCGGTCGCCGAGTGGGTGATCGCCGTGATGATCGATCTCGGTCGCGGCATCGGCCGCTACGCCCAGGCGGCGCGCGAAAAGCGCCCGCTGACCTTCGTCGGCCGCGAGCTGCGCGGCTCGACGCTCGGCGTGATCGGCCTCGGCCGCATCGGTGCGCAACTGGCCGACCTGGCGCTCGCCTTCGGCATGCGCGTGCTTACGACGACGCCCCAGCCGATCGACGACCGCGACGGACGAATCCGTCGGCTCCCGCTTATGGAGCTGCTCGCGGCGTCGGACTTCGTCGTCTGCCTCGCCCCGGCGCAAGCGGACACCACGAATCTGATGGACGCCGCCGCGTTCGCGGCGATGCCGCGCGGCGCCTTCTTCGTCAATGCGTCGCGCGGCGAGCTCGTCGATGACGCCGCGCTGCTCGCCGCCCTCGACGCCGGCCACCTCGGCGGTGCCGCGCTCGACGTCGGCCGCGCGCCCGATCAGATGCCGGCGCCCGAGTTCATCAACCGCCCGCACGTCATCGCGACGCCGCACATCGGCGGCCTCACGCAACCGGCGATCGAGCACCAGGCGCTCGAGACCGTCGCCCAGCTGGCGCGACTACTGAACGGCGAGATGCCGGTCGGCGCCGTCAATCCGGACCATGCCGATCGCTGGCGGCGCTGGCGCGAGCGGCAGCGCGACGAAGGAGCCGCATGACGATCTCGCACTCGCCCTGGCCCGGTGCCTGCGACAGCCACATGCACGTCTACGAGGACGCCTATCCGCTGGCGCCGACGGCGACGTTCAAGCCGCCGCATGCGCCGGCGTCGGCGTACCGCGCCGTGCAGCGCGAGCTCGGCCTCGCCCGCACAGTCGTCATCCAGCCGACCGGCTACGGCCTCGACAACCGCTGCACGATGGCCGCTGTGGCCGCGCTCGGCCCGGAAGCGCGCGCGGTGGTCGTCGTGGCAGAGGACATCGCGCCCGCCAAGCTCCAGTCGCTGCACGACCTCGGCGCCCGTGGCGTCCGCTACATGATGCTGCCCGGCGGCGTGCTGCCGTGGTCGGGGCTCGAGCGCACGGCGGCAGCGATTGCGCCGCTCGGCTGGCACATCGACCTGCAGCTCGACGGCCGCGAGCTGCCACTGCACGAAGCCATGCTCGCGCGCCTGCCCTGCCGCCTGGTGATCGACCACGTCGGCCGATTCATGGGCCCGGTCGAGCCCGACAGCGAACCGCTGCGCGCGCTCTGCCGGCTGCTCGACAGCGGCCGATGCTGGATCAAGATCTCGGCACCGTACGAGAGCTCGCGCAGCGGGCCGCCGGGGTACGACGACATCGCCTGGATCGCGCGCCTGGTCGCGCGCCGCTACCCCGAGCGGTGCCTGTGGGCGAGCAACTGGCCGCACCCGAACCAGAACCCGGCGCCCGCGAACGCGGCGATGCTCGACTGGGGACTCGGGTTCTGTGCCGACGCGGCGGCGCAGCGCCGGGCGCTGGTCGACAACCCGGCCGAGCTCTACGGCTTCGCGCCGGTCGCCACCACGTGAGCCTTCAGCGGCGCTGCCGACGCCGCCTCGCGATCGACCCGATCATCGCCAGCCCCCCGCGAGCAACGCTACCGTGCCCGGCTCGGGCACCGGCGTGATGACCGCGGGCGGCAGGCCGACCATCGAGATGTTGTCGACCGCCATGCCCGAATAGCCACCCGGACCGAACGCCGTGAACGTGACGTGTGCGCCGAGCTCGTCGGTGCCCTGCGTCCAGGTGACGCCGCCGCTGTGCCAGTCGCCGGCTCGAGGCTGGCGTAGCGCATGCCGCCCTCGTCGAACGGCGTCGCGCGCAAGAGTGAATGGCCGACCAGCGCGTCGAGCGCGAGCGGCAGCCGGGTCGCATCGGGATCGTCCGCTTCCTGCGCCCGGACCGCGGCCGCTGCGTCGGCGGTGAAGCCGCCCTGGAACACTGTCGATGCCGCCAACAACGAGGCTTCATGTGTTGCGAGCAGCTGCCAGCTCCACGCGATCACCGCTTGCATCGACGCATGGCGCGGATCGGTGCCGGCGCGCGGCCCGGTGCGGGCGAGCAGCGGCAGCGCAGCGGGCGTGCTCGCGCCGCTGCGCGCGGCACGCAGCAGCGTCGCCATCTGTGCCGGCGTCATGCTGCGCACACGCGCGGCGGCCAGCTCGTTGGCGAGCGGCATGCCCTCGAGCAGGTGCACGAGGTCGACGACAGCACCTAGGTTCGCCGCGCGCACCCCGAAGTCGGCGCGCCCGGCACGCGCACGATCGATGAAAAGCGCGACAGCAGGGCTGTCGGCGACGGCGGCGGAGATGTCGCCGGGACGCGGCATCTCGAGCGCCGCGATGGAGAAGATGCGCTCGCCGTCGACACCGAGCGCGCGCCGGGAAGTGATCAGAAGGTGCAGCCGCGGCAGAGCCGACGCGAGCTGCGTGACGGCCAAGGCGCCGTCGTCGACGAGCTGCTCGAAGTTGTCGAGCACAAGCAGGAAGCGGCGCCCGTCGAGGCCGGCCACCAGGGCGCCGAAGAGGTCTTCATCGCGCGGATACAGGCCGAGCGCGGCGACGAGCGCGGCGAGCATCTGCGTTCGCGTCCGGCAGTCGACGAGCGACGCGAACGCCGTCGCCTCGAAGACGACGCGCTCGTGGGCCAGGCTTGTGGCGAGCTCGATCGCCAGCCGGGTTTTGCGGCTGCCGCCCGGACCCTGGACGGTGACCAGGCGCTCGCTCGACACGTCGACGCGCAGCGCCGCACGCTCCTGCTCCCGGCCGAAGAAGCGTGTCAGGTAGACCGGGAGGCGATGCTCGTGCGCGGCCTCGGTCGCGCCGGACGAGGTCGCACGAACGGCGGCGCCGGGCATCGGCGGCGGCGTCTCGACCCGATCGCTGGCCGCGCCGCGCACCGGCTCAGTGGGGGTGAGGTGATCGGCAAGCGCTGCCAGCCGGTGCCGCTCCTGCACCACCCAGTCGTCGTAGAAGCCCGGCAGGAGCTCGCCGCCCTAGAGGGCGAGCGCCTCGGTCGCGCTGCCTTTCCGGCACGCCGCCTCGAAACGCGTCACGTCGCTGTCGAGCCGGCCCGGGATGACGCGCACCCCGAAGCGGTCCGCCTCGAGCACCGGCGTCGCGAAGGCGCCGGTCGGCTCGAGGACCTGACGCAGGCCGAACAGCGTCTGGCGCAGCCGGTTGCGTCCGGAGTCGATATCGACACCTGGCCAGAGCAGCTCGATCAGCTCCTCGCGCGCATGCTGGCGCTGCGGGTGGATCACGAGTCGCGCCAGCAGGAGCAGGACGCTGCACGCGCCGAAGTGCGTGAGCCGCTCGTCGCCCCGGCTGGCGGTAAGGGCGCCGAGCAGGCGGATCTGCCAAGGGCTGGCCGGGGCCGCGTTTCCGGCCGGAGTCGAAGCGCGCAATGTCATGGGACGGTTCGGCCGAGTATCGCGGCTGGGCCGGAGCCCGCGCATCCCCGCGACACGGGTGGCAGCGCCGTCGGCGACGATAAACTGCGCCGATTCATGAAACCGAACGGCAACCTGTACGCGGTCGCCGCGCCGAGCGGCGCGGGCAAGTCGACCCTGGTCAAGGCCCTGCTCGAGCTCGACTCGCACCTGACGCTCTCGATCTCGCACACGACGAGGAAGCCGCGCGGCCAAGACCAGCAGGGCCGCGAGTACCACTTCGTCGACGAGCCGACCTTTCGGGCCATGATCCAGCGCGGCGAGTTCGTCGAATGGGCCGAGGTGCACGGCCACCTCTACGGCACCTCGCGTGGCGCGATCGAGGACAGGATCACCGACGGCCACGACGTGCTGCTGGAGATCGACTGGCAGGGCGCGCTCCAGATCAAGCGGCTGTTCCCCGACGCGGTGCTGATCTTCATCCTGCCGCCGAGCTGGGACGAGCTCCGCCTTCGCCTCGAGCGGCGCGGCGAAGACGACGCCGAGACGATCGAGCAGCGCATGGCCAACGCGCGCGTCGAGGTCTCGAAGGCGGACCAGTTCGACTTCGTTATAATCAATGCCCTGTTCGAGACGGCGCTTTTCGACCTGAAGGCGATCGTCCATTCGCAGCGGCTCAAGTACGAAGCGCTGCGGCGGTCCCGGCCCGCGATCTTTGCCGCCCTCGATCTGCCTTGAGTCCACGCCTGCGCGTGCCCGCCACTGTTCGTCCACCGGTATCCCCATGGCCCGCATCACCGTCGAAGACTGCCTCTTGAAGATCCCGAACCGGT
>Ga0207650_10002115_pt1 | contig 13878 bp, 13 predicted proteins | sample KBSS63metaG_FD_184325 | JGI IMG/M metagenome (GOLD analysis project Ga0207650, IMG submission 184325) | Switchgrass rhizosphere microbial communities from Kellogg Biological Station, Michigan, USA - KBS S6-3 metaG (SPAdes) (version 2) | ecosystem: Host-associated > Plants > Roots > Rhizosphere...
GATGGCAGGCTGGTCGGCGAATCGCTGCCGCAATCCTTTTTTCGTGTCGTGGCGCGCCCGGGACACAATCGGATCACAACCTCGGGAAACGACCCGGGACGGCTCGAATTCGATACGCGCGCCGAAGGGGTCTATTTCGTGGAAGCTCGAGTCGAAGGCGAAACCCAAAGCGAAGCGCGCAGCTCGTTTCGACTCGTGACGCCAGAGATGGGCAAAACCGCGATTGCCGGCTGCTGCCGCATGCTGGAAACATGGCGGCCGGGACAGGATCGCTTCAACTTTTAATCCGGGCATTGCGAGCACCGCGTCGATGTCGCGCCGCTTGCAATTTCGCCCGTAACCCCAACTTGCAACTCCTCCCCCGGTAAGGGATAATCGCCGCTTTTCGCGCGTCGGCAGCCATCAAGGACAAGGCAATGAAAGCAAAAATCCACCCTGAATACAAAGAGATAAACGTCATCTGCAGCTGCGGCAGCAAGTTCAAGACGCGCTCGACGATGGGCAAGGACATCCACGTTGAAGTGTGCGCCGAGTGCCACCCGTTCTATACCGGCAAGCAGAAAATCGTCGATACCGCGGGCCGCGTCGAGAAGTTCAAGCAGAAATACGCGCGCAAGCCGACGTCCAAAGGCAAATCAGCCACCACGGCGTGAGCCGGTTTCACGTCCAAAAAAAGGCAGCCCAGGCTGCCTTTTTTGTTTTGGGCGGGGACTTACCACCCGATGGTTTTTGGCAGCCATAGCGCGAGCTGCGGGTAAAGAAACACGAGCAGGACCGCCAACAACTGCATTGCGACGAACGGAATCACGCCGACATACATATGTCGCGTCGTAATTTCCGGCGGCGCCACGCCGCGCAGAAAAAACAGCGCCCACCCGAACGGCGGCGTCAGAAAAGAAGTCTGCAGGTTCACGCAAATCAGCATCGCCAGCCACACCATGTCGACGTTCTGGGCAACGAACACCGGCAGAAACAGCGGCACGGCGATATAGCTGATCTCGATCCATTCGATAAAAAATCCGAGCACGAAAATAATCAGCATCAGGAACCAGATGTCCGCGGTGACCCCGCCGGGCAGATATGCAAACATGCCTGTAATCAGGTCTTCGCCGTGCAGACCGCGAAATGCGAGAGCAAAAACCTGGGCGCACATCAGGATGAACATCATCATCGCGGTGATTTTGGTGGTGCTTTGCATCACTTCGCGCAACACTTTCATCGACATCCGGCCGGCGAACGCAGTAACCAGGATCGACCCGAGCGCGCCCATTGAGGCGGCTTCGGTCGGCGCAGCGATGCCGGCGATGATCGAGCCCAGGACGGACATTACGAGCAGCACCGGCGGCACGACGACTTTGAAAAACCGCGTCCATAATTCGCTTCGCGACACGGAATCGCGTTCCGCCTGCGGAATCGGCGGGACCCACTCGGGTTTCACCATGCCGACGATAACGATGTAGACGCAATAGATCGCGGCCAGCAACAGGCCAGGGATCACGGCAGCCGCAAACAGGGTGCCGACCGAAAGCTGCAGAATGTCCGAAAGCAGAATCAAGATCAGGCTCGGCGGAATGATCTGGCCAAGCGTGCCCGAGGCGCAAATAGCGCCGCACGCGATGCCCGGGTTGTAGCCGCGCTTAATGAGTGTCGGCAGCGTCAACAAACCGAGAGTGATCACCGTTGCGCCCACGATGCCGGTGGTCGCCCCCATCAATACGCCGACACCAATGATGCCGAGCGCCATGCCGCCGCGCAGACCGCCGGCGATGTGCCCGACGACGTCCAGCAAATCGTCGGCGAGGCGCGACTTCTCGAGCATCACGCCCATGAAGACGAACAGCGGGATCGCGAGCCATTGGTAATTCGCCACCACGCCGTAAATGCGCGCCGGCAGCAGGTTGAATAGCCCCGTGCCAAACCCGAGAAACCCGAACACGAATCCGGTGGTCGCCAGCGTGAGCGCGACCGGCACGCCCAACATGAGCAGGCCGAAAAACGCCACCAGCATCAGGATGGCGAGAATTTCCATGCCGCTCATCGCGGGCCGCCTTTCAGCTCGCGCAACTTTTCGAGCGTGCCCAGCGCCACCGCCACGCTTTGCAGGCTCAACAAGATGAAGCCGATCGGGATCAGCGCCTTCAGCGCCCAGCGCCACGGCAGGCCGCCCGGATCGGCGGATTGTTCGTTGATCGCCCACGACTGCATTACATATTTGAACGAAAGCCACACGATGATGGCCGAGATCAGGATGCACAGCGCGGACGACAGCAGGTCGACGAGCAGCTTGTTGCGCTCAGTGAACCCGGCATAGAGCACGTCGACGCGCACGTGCTCGCCGTGCAGCAGCGCGTAGCTCATGCCGAACAGGATCAGCGGCGACAAGAGGTGCCACTCGAGTTCCTGCGACCACACCGAACCTTCGCTCAAGGTGTAGCGCAGCAGCACGTTGATCGCCATCAGCACGACGATCGCGAGTGCGAGCCAGGAAGTAGCCCGGCCGAGCAGATCGATAAAGCGTTCGATCCGCTTGCGCAACACGCCCTCCGGGCGCGCCGGATCAGGCGCCACGAATCTTGCTGTGGTAGACCGCCTCGCTGTAGCCTGCCCAGGCGTCGTACTTGGCCTTGAAGGCGAAATACGAGTCGTTCACTTTTTTGGTCACCGGGTCCTTGGCCACCGCTTCGGCGAGAACTTTTTTCGTCGCGTCGCGCAGGCTCTTGACGACGGCGTCGGGCAGCGGTTTGGCGATGACGCCCTGGTTCTTGATCAGGTCTTCCATCGCCTCGGCATTGGTCCGCTGGCACCAGGCTTCGCTGATGACATTGCACGCGGCGCTGGCGTTCTCGACGACGGCCTGCAGGTCCTTGGGCAGCTTGTCCCACGCGGCTTTGTTGATCAGCAATTCGGAAACGGTCGCAGTTTCGTGCCAACCGGTGGTGTAGTAAAACTTCGCCGCCTTTTGCAATCCGAGCCGCCGATCCTGATACGGGCCCACGAATTCCGCCGCGTCAATGACGCCGCGCTCGAGCGCCGGAAAAATTTCACCGCCGGGCAGCAGCTTCACATCCACGCCGAGCGTCGCATAGACCTTGCCGGCGAGACCCGGGATGCGCATCTTCAGGCCTTTGAGATCGCTCACCGTCTTGATTTCTTTCTTGAACCAGCCCGTCATCTGTACGCCGGTGTTGCCGCAGGGAAACGCGACCATGCCGAACGGCGCATACACCTCATGCCACAGCGCGATGCCGCCGCCGTCGTAGAGCCAGCCGTTCATGCCTTGGAAATTCAGGCCGAAAGGCACCGCCGTAAAATATTGCGCAGCGAAGGTTTTACCGGTCCAGAAATAACTGTTGGCATGGTTCATTTCCACGGTACCTGAGCGCACCGCATCGAACCCTTCGAGCGCGGGTATCAGTTCGCCGGCACCGTAAACCTGGATTTTGAGTCGCCCGCCGGACATTTCTTCGATCCGCTTGGCGAGATCGGTTGCGCTGCCGGGGCCGTCCATATAAAACGGCGCCCCTTTTGGGTACGCGCTGGTCATCTTCCAGCTGTAAGTCTGCTGCGCGCGCGCGATCATTGGAAAACCGGCAATCGCGGCGCCGGTCGCTGCCACCGCCCCACTCTTCAAGAATTTTCTGCGGTCGTTGCTCATATAGCCTCCCATTTTTAAAACGGTTATCGGGGCGCCGCTAGACGCTACTCCCAAAGCATTGTCCAGCGCAATGACCGGGCTCAACAACAGCCGCGCGTTGAACGGCGACTTGGTCGTTCGTTCGAACGCGCGCAATTGAATCCGCGCAACGCGTCGGATTCAATAGGTCTTATAAGCGAGATATTTGCCGCTCATGACGATGTTCACGCGGTCGCCCTTGGGGTCCGGCTCGCGCGTGAGATCCATCTTGAAATCGATCGCGCTCATGATGCCGTCGCCGAACTCTTCATGAATCAGCTCTTTGAACGTGGTGCCGTAAACGCTCACAAGCTCGTAGAAGCGGTAAATCAGCGGGTCCGTCGGCACCGCGGTCGGCAGCGATCCCTTATACGGCACCTGCTGCAGCAACAGCACAGCGTCCGCCGGCAGGCCTAAGAGCTTGCCGGCCGCCTTCGCCTGCTGCTTGGTCATCTGCATCTGGCCCAGCAACGCGGCCGTCGTCCATTCCTTGCTCTGCCCGACGGCCTTGGCGACCTTCGCCCACGACAACCCCTTCTTGATTCTCGCCATGACGACGAGTTCAGTGACCTGCGCGCGATTTACGATGTCCATTCTTATGCCTCCCGGTTAAAAATAATTGCGCTTATCGCACTTCAATTGCGGATGCCGATTACCGCGGCGCTCGTTGCGGCGCGCGGCACCGCGAGCGACACCGGAATCACCGGCGAGTCGACCGCTAGGCCCGGCGTGACCTGCGGCGGATGACGGGGGTCATAATCCGCGGGCGGGCGCTCGGTGAATTCCTTCGAGCGGCTGACCAGAAAATCGACCAGGTGGTTACGAATCGCGTAGTACTGCGGGTCCTTGTGGATGGTGTTGCGGCTGCGGTCGCGCGGCAGCGTATTGACCACGATCTCGGCGATGCGCGCGTCGGGGCCGTTGGACATCAGCAGAATCTTGTCGGCCAGCAGGATCGCCTCGTCGACGTCGTGCGTGATCATGAACACGGTCTGATGGGTAGCCGCGCAAATTTTTAGGAGCTCGTCCTGAATCACGCCGCGCGTCAGCGCATCGAGCGCGCCGAACGGCTCGTCGAGCAGCAGCATCTTGGGCTCGATCGCAAACGCGCGCGCAATGCCGACCCGTTGCTTCATGCCACCCGACAACTCCGCGGGCTTTTTGTGCTCGGAACCGGTCAGGCCAACGAGGTCGAGATAGCGCTGACAGATCTCGTCGATTTTGGCGCGGCTCGCGTCGCGCCAGCGCGACTTCACCGCGAATTCGACGTTCTTCTTGGCGGTCAGCCACGGCATCAATGCGTGCCCCTGGAACACGACGCCGCGATCGAGACTGGGTCCGGCGACCTCGCGACCGGCCATGATCACGACACCAGCGCTCGCTTCGTCCAAACCCGCCAGGATATTGAGGATAGTCGATTTGCCGCAGCCTGAATGGCCGACGATACAGACGAACTCGCCTTTATCGATTTCGAAATGCACCTGGTCGAACACGACAAACGGCGCGCCGCCGCGCGGCGGCGCAAACGATTTGGACAAGCCTTCGACTCTCAGAAATTCCATGGCCGCGCCACCTTACTCGGGATACGTGACGGCGCGCGCCAGGCGCGCGAGGATCTGGTCGAGGAGCATGCCAACCAGGCCGATCAGGAGGATCGCGCACAGGATGTTGCTGATCGACAGGTTGTTCCATTCGTTCCAGACGAAATAGCCGATGCCGGTGCCGCCGACCAGCATTTCCGCCGCGACGATCACGAGCCACGCGATGCCGACCGAGATCCGCATGCCGGTCATGATGGTGGGCGCGGCAGCCGGCAGCACGACCTGGAACGCCTTGCGCATTGGCGACACCTCGAGCGTACGCGCGACATTGAGCCACTCGCGCCGGACCGCCGACACGCCGAACGCGGTATTTATCAGCATCGGCCACAACGAGCAGATGAAGATCACGAATATCGACGAGGTCGCGCTGTCCTTGATCGTGTACAGCGCGAGCGGCATCCACGCGAGCGGTGAAATCGGCTTCAGCACCTGAATGAATGGATCGAACGCGCGGTACAGCAGCGGCGACATGCCGATCAGGAAGCCGAGGGGGATTGCGACGAGCGCGGCAAGCCCGAAGCCGAGCATCACGCGGCCGATCGAATACGCGATCTGGATGCCGATGCCCTGGTCGTTGGTGCCGCGCACGTAAAACGGATCCTTGACGTGCTCCCACATTTTGAGCCCGACGTCTTTCGGCGACGGCATCGCGGATTTTTGCCCGCTGGCTGCGGCGGACCCAAGCATCTTTGCGTATTCGGTGTCGGCGGCCTGCTCGCCGCCGCCCGGCCGCGTCGCGACCTGCCAGATCGCGAGAAACAGCGCGAACATCAGGATCGACAGCAACGCGGACGCCAAACGGCCCGAACGCGGCATCGCTTTAGCTCCTCTTGATCGCAAAGCTCTCGATATAGGCGTCCGGTTTGGCCGGGTCGAATTCCTTGCCCATTACGGAGAATTTCTTGCTGGTCGTCGCCGGCGGCTTCAGACCCGCTTCTTTCATGATTTTGGTTGCATCGGTGGCCAGGAAAACTTCGCGCGCGACCTTCGCATAGTCGATGTTGCCCTTGACCTGGCCCCAGCGTTTCATCTGGCTCATGATCCAGATCGCAAACGATTGCCACGGAAATGGATCGAAGTCGATGCGGTTGGGCACTTTCAGTATGTTGCCCAGACCGTCGGCGTAGTTGCCCGTCAATACCTGCTCGACGACCGTCACCGGCTGGTTCAGAAAATTGACCGGCGCAATCGCCTCCGCGATCTGCTTGCGGTTTTCGGGTTTCGCCGCGTACGCGGTCGCGTCGACGATCGCTTTCAACAGCGCGCGATAGGTGTTGGGATTCGTAGTGACGAATTCCTTGCTCGCGGCGAATGCGCAGCAGGGATGCCCGTCCCACAATTCCTTGGTCAGCACGTGGATGAATCCCACGCCGTCATAGACCGCGCGCTGGTTGACCGGATCGGGTGCCAGAAAACCGTCGATATTGTCGGCGCGCAAGTTCGCGACCATCTCGGGGGGCGGCACCGAGCGGATCTGGACATCTTTATCCGGATCGATGCCGTGCTCCGCGAGGTAATACCGGAGCAGGTAGTTGTGCATCGAATAATCGAACGGCACCGCGAACTTGAAGCCCTTCCATGTCTTCGGGTCGCGCTTGTCTTTGTGCTTGACCGACAGCGTAATCGCCTGCCCGTTGATGTTCTCGATGGCCGGCACCGTATAGGGAATCGGGTTGGAGCCGACACCCAGCGTGATCGCCAGCGGCATCGGCGAGAGCATGTGCGCGGCGTCGTATTCCTTGTTGAGGGTCTTGTCGCGGATGACCGCCCAGCCGGCGGTTTTGACGACGTCTACGTTCAAGCCCTGGCGCGCATAAAAGCCCATCGGCAGCGACATGATGATGGGCGTCGCGCAGGTGATGGGGATAAAGCCGATTTTAACCGACTGCTTTTCGAGCTTGCCGCTTTGCGCGAACGCTTCCTTTGCGGCGCCGAGCGGGAAAAACGTCGAGATCGCGGAGAGCGCGGTGCCCGCGCCCACGGCGCGCAGGAAACGGCGGCGCATTTCATCGTGGGGAAATAGCGCGCGCATGACCGCCGATTCGACCACCCTTGCATGCAGCGCTTCACTGCCACTCTCGAGCGAGCAGGCTTCGACTGCCGCGTCGTGCTCGGCCGGCGTTGCATGAGCCCCGCAGGCACATCCCGCCGACAGCTCGACGTTCGGGTCGTACGGGTTCTTGAAGCCGGACATGGTGGTCTCCCCTTATTTTGGTCGTTCTGCTATCAGCAGGATGCATACCAGCGCAAGCCGCGGCGCCGCCACGCACGATCAGCGAACTGTTTTCATTGGCGAATCCGGCTTGTCTATGCGGCCGGAATATCCGCCGTGGTTCAGCGTGGACGTGCATGTCGCACGCAATTAGTGCGGCGCGCACCCGAATCGGGCATGCAGGTAGTCCTTTGGGAACTCAACCGCTAAAATTGCACGATGACGTTGCGCACTAGTGCTTTATTGGCGGCCCTGCCGCTGACTTTGCTGCTCGCCAACTGCGCGCAAAACCCCGTGTCCGGTCGCGCGAATTTCGTAACGATGTCGGAATCGCAGGAAGTTCAGGTGGGCCGCCAGGAAGACGCCAAAGTGCGCGAGGAATACGGCGTTTTCGACGACACGGCGCTGCAGAAGTATGTGAATGACATCGGCCAGCGGCTCGGCAAAGCCAGTCATCGCCCACAGCTGCAATACAGCTATGTCGTCGTCGATTCCCCCGAAATCAACGCGTTCGCGCTGCCGGGCGGCTACATCTACATCACTCGCGGCATCCTCGCCTATTTGAATTCCGAGGCCGAACTCGCGGCGGTGCTCGGTCACGAAACCGGCCACGTGACCGCACGCCACAGCGTGCAACAGATGAGTGCCGCGACTGCCGCGGGCGTCGGGGCAACGCTGCTCGGCATTTTCGTGCCGGTCTTGCGCAACCAGGCCGGCGACACCGCGATCAACCTGCTCGGCAATGCGCTCTTGTCGGGATACGGCCGCGAACACGAGTTGGAGGCCGACCGGCTCGGCGCTGAATACCTGTATCGCACCGGCTACGATCCGCAGGCGATGATCAAGGTGATCGGCGTGCTGAAGAACCAGGAACTGTTCGATGCGGAAATGGCGAAATCCGAAGGCCGCCAGCCGCGCAGCTATCACGGCGTTTTTGCGTCCCACCCGGACGCGGACAAGCGCCTGCAGGAAGTGGTCGGCGAAGCGGGTCGCATCCCGCCCGGCAGCGGCCGCGTCAATCAGGATGAATTTCTGCGCGCAATCGACCACCTGCCATACGGCTACAGCGAAAGCCAGGGCTTCGTGCGTAACTTCACCTTTTATCACCGCGAACTCGGTTTCGCGCTCAAATTTCCCGACGCCTGGCGCATCACCAATCACCGCGATCGCGTGTCGGCGGTCAACCGCAGCGCCGACGTGCTGATCGAGATGCGGCTGGCCGGCCGCGCGCAGGGTGCGCCGGCCGATGTGTTGCGCAAGGCGGTCGGTGGCGCGCGCGACGTCGCCGCGACGACCATCAACGGGCTGGCCGCGGCCACCACGACGACGATCGTGCGCGGCTACCCGACGCGCGCCGCCGTGATTTTTCTCGGCAAGAATGCGTATCTGGTCGGCGGCCAGGCGAAGACCGACACCGCGCTGCCCCCAGCGCTGCCGCTGATCGATGCTACGATAGCGAGCTTTCACGCCATGTCCGACACGGAGCGCAAATCGGTGCGGCCGCTGACGCTGCGCATCATCAACGCGCCGCCCGGCGCGACATTCGCCGAACTGGCGCGCACTTCGCCGCTAGGTAAAAATGCGCTCGCGCATTTGCGCTTGCTGAACGGTCTTTATCCGAACGGCGAGCCGGCGGCGGGCCAGGCCCTGAAAATCATCGAATAATGAATCCGCTCTCGACACTCGATCTCACCGAATGGGACCCCGCGCTGCCAACCGAGGCGGCAGCCGCGGCCACTGCTGCGCTTGAAAGCGGCAATGTGCTCTACATGCCGCAGCTCCGCTTCGCGCTGGCCGCCAGCGAGCAACGGTTTCTGTCGCCCCAGTGGCTCGAAGGCACCGCGAAGAACGTGAGCTACGATCCGCGCGTGGCGGCCATCGCGCACACTTCAGCCGCGGGCGACGACCGCGCGCAACTGACGCAGTTAATGGCGCGCTATGCGCAGCACGCGCACGCGCTCGTTGCCAGCGTCTGTCCGCATTACGGGGACCAATTGCGCTACGGGCTCACGAGCTTCCGCCCGGTGGAAACGCGCGGCCGCGAGACCTCGCGCAAAAAGGACGACCGGCGGCTGCACATCGACGCGTTTGCGTCGCGTCCCAACCAGGGGCTGCGCATCCTGCGCGTGTTCAGCAACATCAATCCCCGCGGCGAATCGCGCGTATGGGAAATCGGCGAGCCATTTGACGCCATGGCGCGGCGCTTCGCGCGCCGCGTGCCGCCGCAATGGCCGGGCAGCGCATGGCTGCTGGAGAGCCTGCGAATCACCAAGGGACGCCGCAGCGCCTACGATCACATCATGCTGAACCTGCACGATACGGCAAAACTCGACGACGACTATCAGCGCGCCACCGGGCGCACGCGCTGCGAGTTTCCCGCGCATTCCACCTGGATCGTCTTCACCGATCGCGTGATGCACGCGGCGCTTGCGGGCCAGTTCCTGCTCGAACAAACGTTTTATCTGCCGGTCGCGGCGATGCGCGACGCGAGCCGCGCGCCGCTGCGGATTCTGGAAGACATCTATCAGCGCCGGCTCGCGTAAACTGCGGGTTGCCCGAACAATGACAAGAAGCGCGCGACCCGACCATGCCAGCTAGCGCCGCCCCTAACGGTCCCCGGCAGCCGATTCCCTTAAGCTGGGTGTTGGTGCTCGCCGCCGCCTGGATATTGCCGGGCCTGATCGGCCACGATCCGTGGAAACCCGACGAGGCCTATACGTTCGGCCTCATTTACAACGCGCTAAATGGCGGCGACTGGGTCGTGCCGATGCTCGCCCACGAGGCGTTCATGGAAAAGCCGCCGCTCTTCTATTGGAGCGCCGCGGCCGTCGCCTCGCTGTTGTCGCCGCCGTTCGCGCTGCACGACGCGGCGCGGCTCACGACCGGCCTATACATGGCGATCACCTTCGCCTTCGTCGGCGGTGCCGCACACGAACTCTACGGCAAGCAGCGCGGGCGGATCGCGGCGCTGATGCTGATGGGCTGTCTGGGCATCTTGATCCGCAGCCACCAGCTCATCACGGACATTTCGCTGCTGACGGGATTTGCCGCGGCGTTATACGGTTTCGCGCTGGCGCTCCGGCGTCCGGCGCTCGGCGGCTTCTGGCTCGGCACCGGCGTAGGCATCGGCTTCATGTCGAAGGGGCTGCTCGCCCCGGGCGTCTTCGGCATTATCGCGATTCTGCTCCCGCTGTTCGCGGCGTGGCGCACGCGCAATTACGCGATCTGTCTCGCGGTGGCCGCGCTGGCTTGCGCGCCGTGGCTCTTCATCTGGCCGCTGACGCTCTATTACCGGGCGCCGGCGCTGTTCTACGAATGGCTGGTCATCAATAACTTCGGGCGCTTTCTCGGCACCAATGAAATCGGCCCGCCGGCCGACACCGCGCACTATCTGCGCATCCTGCCCTGGTATGCGCTGCCCGCGCTGCCGCTCGCTGCGTGGGCGCTGTGGCGGACCCCGTTCAAAGGACTAGCGGCGCCGGCCTGCGCACTGCCGCTGATTGCGTTCGCGGTCATCTTCAGCGTGTTGAGCGCATCGGCGGACGCGCGCGAGCTCTACGCGTTGCCGCTGGTGTTGCCGCTCGCGCTGCTGGCGACCCCGGCGACCGACACGTTGCGGCGGGGCGCTGCCAACCTGATTTACTGGTTCAGCCTGATGGGCGGCGGCGTATTCCTCATCACCGCCTGGTTTTATTGGGGGGCGCTCGAATTGAGCGTGCCGCCGAAACTGCACGACCATCTGCTCGATTTGCAGCCGGGCTACGAGACGGGCTTCAAATGGCTGCCGTTCGTGCTCGGCGCGCTGTACACCGCGGGCTGGCTCGTGCTGCTGGCGCGGCTCGCGAAAACGCGCGAGCGACCCGTGGTCGCGTGGGCGGCGACGATGACGATGATCTGGGGCCTGCTCGCCATCCTGTTCGTCGGCTGGATCGACGCCGGCAAGAGCTACCGCGCGATGATCGCGGACATGCAAAAAGCGCTGCCGCCGAAATACCAATGCATGGCAAGCCTGAATCTGGGCGAGCCGCAGCGCGCGATGCTGCACTATTTCGCGGACATCATAACCTGGCGTATTGATGTGCCGGGGCGCCTGCGCGCAGACTGCGATTTCATGCTCGTGCAAGGCGTGGCCAGCGAAGAGCACGTGCCGCTCGGTCCGTGGCAAAAAGTCTGGGAAGGCGCGCGTCCGGGCGACAAGCTCGAACGCTACCGCCTCTATCAGCGCGTTAAGGCCAAAGGAAAAAAAACCTGAACCGGATTTGCTATACCCGTAAAAATACGTAAACCACAGTCATGACTAAAGAGGAGCGATGATGGGCGACTACCAGGAACGCTACAAGCGCGGGATGAAGCTGCTCAAGAAAATGGGGCGCGAGCACCTGATGCTCGAGCAGAAGGCGCTGTGTCCCGACATGTACGAGATTTCGGTCGGCCACCTGTTCGGCGACATCTGGGCGCGGCCGGGACTAAGCCTGCGCGACCGCCAGCTCGTGACGCTCGCCGCCAACATCGCACTTGCGCGCGCGACCGGCAACTATTCGCACTACCGCAGCGCCCAGCACATCGGCATCACCAAGCAGGAAATCTGCGAAGTGATCCTGCAGGTCGGGCATTATGCCGGCTGGCCTACGCTGTCCAACGCGGTCCGCCAGTTCACCGCCGTGCTGAAGGAAGACGCCGCGAACAAGAAGAGCAAGAAAAAGCGCAAGTCCAAGCTGGTTTAGCCGCGAGAACGACCCTATGGCCCGATATTGCAACAGCGCATGTGCGGCCGCCGTGGCGCTCGCGACCACGGGTCTCGCATTCGCTCAAGCGCCACCGCCGTCGCGCACCGTGCCTGGCGACTACCCGAGTAAACCGATACGCATGATCGTGCCGTCGGCCCCGGGCGGTGGCACCGACATCGTCGCCCGCGTCGTCGGGCAGGGACTCAGCGATGCGTGGGGGCAGACCGTCGTGGTCGATAACCGCGGCGGCGCGGGCGGCACGGCGGGCGTAACCGTGGCCGCCAAGGCTTCGGCGCCCGACGGCTATACCCTGTTGCTCGGCAGCAACGGCCATCTCTCTTTTGCGCCCGCGATCAATCGCCATCTTCCGTACGATCCGCAAAAGGACCTCGCGCCGGTGTCGCTGGTGGCGCAACAACCGTTTGTGGCGGCGGTCCATGCAGGCATGCCGGTGGCGTCGATGAAAGAATTCATCACGTATGCGAAGAGCCGTCCCGGCGCCATCACGTACGGTTCGGGCGGCAGCGGCTCGGCCTCGCATTTGGGCACCGAGCTCCTGATGCTCACCGCGGGGTTCTCGATGTTGCACGTGCCTTACAAGGGCACCGGTCCCGGCGTGGCCGCGCTGCTGTCGGGCGAACTGCAGTTTCTGCTGGCTGGTCTCGCAACCGTCATGCCGCACGCCCGGAGCGGAAAAATCAAGGCGCTCGCCGTCACGGGAGCGACGCGCTCGAAAGTCGCGCCGGAAGTGCCGACGGTCGCCGAAGCCGGCGTGGCGGGTTACGAATTTGTGGTGTGGTACGGGGTGATGGTTCCGGGCGGCACGCCCGCGGCCATCGTCGCGAAGATCAACGCCGAAATCGTGAAAGTGCTGCGCTCGCCCGCGACGAACGAACGCTATGCCGCCGCCGGCCTCGAGGCCGTCACCAACTCGCCGGCCGAATTCGCGGCGCAGCTGAAGCAGGAAATTCCCCGCTGGCAGCAGGTCGTGAAGGCCGCCAACATCCACGTTGAATGACGCCGGAAGTGTAGTTCTTCCGGCGTGCAGCGCGACGTGAGTGCGCGAAATTTTTCGCCTGGTACCGCTGTCCTAATCAACTATGACCGACACCATCCGACGTTTTCTGTTCGAGCACGCGCCGGTGCGCGGCGAAATCGTCCATCTTGATGCCACGTGGCGCGCGGTGTTGAGCCGTCACGACTACCCGCTGCCCGTGCGCGCGCTGCTCGGCGAGATGATGGCCGCTGCGGCGCTGCTGACCGCGACGCTCAAGTTCGGCGGCACGCTGATCATGCAGATCCAGGGCAGCGGGCCGGTGCAGTTACTGGTGGTCGAGTGCACGAGCGACCACCACATGCGGGCGACCGCCAAATGGTCGCAGCTGCCGGCGAACGGTGATTTGCGCACGCTCGTCGGCGACGGCAAATTTGCAATTACGCTCGACCCTGGCCAGGGCCGCACCGGATATCAGGGGGTCGTCGCGCTCGAGGGCGCGAGCGTAGCCGCGGCGCTCGAGTCCTACATGACGCGCTCAGAGCAGATCGAGACGCGCTTGTGGCTCGCCACGGGCGTTGAGCACGCGGCCGGCCTGCTGCTGCAAAAATTGCCCGAGGGAGGGGCTGCCGACGCCGATACGTGGCAACGCGCGACGCTGCTGGCGGCGT
>Ga0207650_10002116_pt1 | contig 13877 bp, 10 predicted proteins | sample KBSS63metaG_FD_184325 | JGI IMG/M metagenome (GOLD analysis project Ga0207650, IMG submission 184325) | Switchgrass rhizosphere microbial communities from Kellogg Biological Station, Michigan, USA - KBS S6-3 metaG (SPAdes) (version 2) | ecosystem: Host-associated > Plants > Roots > Rhizosphere...
TCTTCCGGCTTTACGAACCTGTCAAAGTCCTCGCCGCTCAGGAAGCCGAGCGCAATCGCCGATTCGCGCAGGCTGATTCCTTGCTTGTGCGCGTTCTTCGCCACCTGCGCCGCCTTATCGTAACCAATGTGCGGGTTGAGCGCGGTAACCAACATCAGCGAATGGCGCAGGTGTTCGTCAATCTGTTCGCGATTGAGTTCAATGCCGGCAATACAATACTTGACGAAGCCGTGCGACGCGTCATGCAGCAGTCGAATCGAATGCAGGAAGTTATGAATCATTAGCGGCTTGTAAACGTTCAACTCAAAATTTCCCTGCGAGCCACCGTAAGTGATGGCCGCGTCGTTGCCAAACACCTGCGCGCACACCATGGTCATCGCTTCACTCTGCGTCGGGTTAACTTTCCCCGGCATGATCGACGATCCGGGTTCATTTTCCGGCAGCACCAGTTCGCCCAAACCGCAGCGCGGACCCGAAGCCAGCCAGCGGATGTCGTTCGCAATTTTCATTAGCGACGCCGCGAGCGTTTTAAGCGCGCCACTCGCGAAAACAATCTCGTCATGCGCAGACAGGGCCGCAAACTTATTTGGGTGCGACTTGAACGGCAGCCCGGTTAGTTCCGCAATTTTCTGCGCCGCGCGTTCACCGAACTCCGGATGAGAGTTTAGACCGGTGCCCACCGCAGTCCCGCCGATCGCCAGATCGTACAAACCGGGTTCTGCCAATTTTAGCCGCTCGATATCTCTTTCAATCAGGCTGGCCCAGCCCGACATCTCCTGCCCGACAGTCAACGGCGTCGCATCCTGCAGGTGCGTGCGTCCAATCTTGACTACCTCTTTGAACTCCTCAGCCTTCGCGTCAATCGCATCGTGAACTTCCTGAATCGCCGGGACGAGTTTGTGTAACTGCTCGGCGCCGGCAATGTACATCGCCGTCGGGAACGTGTCGTTCGAAGACTGCGACATGTTCACATCGTCGTTAGGATGAACGGGACGCTTGCTGCCCATCACGCCGCCGGCGATCTCAATCGAGCGATTTGAGATCACTTCGTTCGCGTTCATGTTGGTTTGCGTGCCGCTGCCGGTTTGCCAAACGCGAAGCGGGAAGTGCTCGTCGAGTTTGCCTTCGATAACTTCGTCACACGCCTGTACGATCAGCTTTGCTTTATCTTCCGGAAGTTTTCCCAGGTCCTGGTTCACGAGCGCCGCGGCCTTCTTGAGGATGCCGAGCGCGCGAATCATCTCGCGGGGCATCACGTCGTAGCCGATGTTGAAGTGAAGTAGCGAGCGCTGCGTTTGCGCGCCCCAGTACTTGTCGGCAGGCACTTCAATCTCGCCCATCGAATCGGACTCGACCCGCGTCGCCGTCTTCATTTGTTTTTGTTCGCTTGCGTCAGCTGACATAGGTGTCTCAGTTAGATTAGGTTTTTGGGCTGTATGATTTTTGGAGTTTCGTTTAGAGGCGGGCACCGCCCGCCGGTTCAAGTCGCGTCGCGAGAAGATTTTTGCGTGCAGTAGTCATTCGCGTCGAACCACACCAATTCTACATCACGCGTCTCCGAGCTTACACCTCGCCGGGCTACCGCCCCGTTTGTAGGGGCGGACCTGCGTGTCCGCCCCATCGTAGCGAACCACGAGCCCGTGAAGCGGGGGACAAGTTTTCACCGCGTAGCGGTGACAGACAGTAGCCGGGGGTAAGCGCGCAGCGCGCCACCCCCGGACCAAGCAACCCAATTCCATGAGCCCGCGAAGCGGGCGATAGACGGCACTCCGGTACGACTGAAAGGAAACGGCAGATTAGCTCATTCTTAGTGTAGGCATAAGTTCATGCTTCATCGTCCACCTCAGGTTCTTTATAAGGAGTCCCCGCTGATGAGTAAGAACAACAACAACCGCCGAGAGTTTCTGAAAAACGCTGCCGTTGCCGCCGCCGGCCTGGGCTTTGTCAGGTTCGGATTGAAGGAACAACCTTTGTTGGCCGCGGGTCTATTCCCGCCAACTCTTCCGCCGCTGGACCAGCCGCGGACACATAACATGCTGGTGGTGGGCCAGCAGACCGTTTACCTGTCGCACCTCCCGATGTTCGACGGCTTTACTGACAAACGACGAGTCGAGTTCAGCTCGCCGCATCGTTACCAGGTAATTCTCGAAGCGACCTTTGCCGACGGCGCAAAGAACCTGACAGAAACTTACGCGGCTGATCGCGCCGGTCATGCGAGCGAGAAGATGTACACGATCAACCCGGCGCTCTTCGTGCTGCCGGATTTGGATCCAAAAGGCAAGGCGTTGAAAACTTTTCGTGGCAACACCGTCTTTCGCGGTCACCTCGAACGCGAGAACACGCCGCTCTTCGGCTTCATGGAGCCATTTCCCGCCAAGCCTCCCGCGGGCGGTTTGTTTGATGTGAACGTCACGCGCGTCGTCCACTTCCACAAGTTCACGCCCGGCGCGGCCAAGCCAACTCAACTGCAGTACGTCCTGTTCGGCAAAGGCACGGAAGTGTTCATGGCCCACTTCATCGCCGGCCCGCCTGACTTCGATCAGGTTATCAGTGTGAAGGTGAAGGGGGGACCGCAGTTTACCGATGAGCAACTGGCGAATGGAATCAAGGCCACCTTTGCCGGCAGACCAAACACCGCCAAGACCAGGTTGAAGGAAGGTCAGAACGTTTTAGGCATGTCACAACTCGCCGGCACCGACGGCAAGCTCGTGCCCGGCAGCAACGCGAAGCCTTTGGAGGTTGAGGTGGTAAAGGAGTTTTACTTCGAAGAAGGCGAACTCCGCATCCCCCCGACATTCGATCCGACAGTTGAAGAAAAGAACTCCGGATTTCGCGAGTAGGCTTTGGACAAAAAGCAAATAAACCTATGGTAGTCGCCGCATCAGAACCGGGAGCGGTAGCGACCGGCCAAAGATTCAACCTGATAAAACGAAGAGATTGGCAATACGCTTGTAGAGCATTGGGCCGGTCGCTACCGCTCTCGGTTCTGATGTCGAGCACTTTTTGTGCAAAGTCTCGCGAGTATAAGAACCTATCAGGGCGCGCTGAAACTTTGGAGTGCGCTGACCTGTCAGCGCTTTGGTTCAGCGGCGGCTTGGCGCCTCCAGTTGCGAAACACTCAATCAAACTTGTCTCGCTCCAGTTCGCAGACGACTAAAGCGCGAATAGTCTTTTCACGAAGACTTGCGCGTCACGCGCTCCAAACTTCGTCGCCCGAGTTCAGCCTCGGGTGACTTGAGTTTGTCCCAGATGGTCAGCGCCTCGCGAAACAGCTTGGCCGCTTCTCCTTTCCTCTCTTCCAGCTCTTCAAGCCTTCCCAACTGATGCAGGCCGAAGGCTATGCCGTCCTGATCGCCCAGTCTCTTAGCGATCTCCAAGCTCTCAGTGTAGAGCCGTCGCGCTTCCTCTAGTCCACCTTGACTTTGGGCAAGCATCGCTAATTGGTGCAGGCTGAGGGCTATGCCGTACTGATGGCCCAACCTCTTAGCGATCCCCAAGCTCTCGGTATAGAGTCGTTGCGCCTCCTCTAACTCACCTTGATCTTGAGCGAGAATTGCTAATTGGTGCAGGCTGGTGGCTATGCCGTACTGATTGCCGAGCCTCTTAAAGATCTCCAAGCTCTCAGTGTAGAGCCGCCGCGCTTCCTCTAACTCACCTTGACCGTGGGTGAGTATCGCTAGTTGGTGCAGGGTGGTGGCTATGCCGTTCTGATTGCCCAGCCCCTTCTTGATTTCCAGACTCTCGGTGTAGAGCCGCCGAGCTTCCTCTAACTCACCTTGACCTTGCTCAAGCTTCGCTAATTGGTGCAGGCTGATCGCTATGCTGCCCGCATTGCCGAGTCTCTTGGCGATCTCTAAGCTCTCGGTGGAGAGCAGCCGCGCTTTGTCCAGTTCGCCTCGATTCGCGTACATCACTGCGAGGTTATGCTTGAAGTTCGCGACTCTATTCTCCGATGCTGATTCGAATGCTGCCTTTACTGCTTGTTCGTTTAGTCTTATCGCTTGATCCCAATAACCATGCATGCTTAACATTCCGCTTGCAGGTAAACCTAACACGTACGCAACCGCTTGAACGCTTTCCCAATCTTTCAGATCAATAGCTCCCTCCGCGGCGCTCATTACGTTTTCTCTGTCAATCTCCAATGCCTCATAGTCTTCTGATGTCGGTTGCGCATGTGCTTTGGAGTAACTCACAAAATAAGAAATAAATCGTCTGCGGTAATCGTCAGCCTGCCCATCTCTCGCTAATCGGGCTTTCGCCAACTCGCGAGTGAGTCCTTCAATAAGCAACCGCTTGCCACTGTCTCTTGTTTTCACCAAACGCAAAGCGCCGAGGGATTTCACTGCTAAGTTCAAGCGCTCTAAATCCTCACCGAAACCTGCTACCTCCGCCAATGATTCACGGGAAGCGCTTGGACTAAACAAGGACAGCGCAAGCAACACAGCCCGGCCATCATCCCCCAGATAAGGCAACTCGAATGAATTATCGAAAACGCGTTCCGCCGCGTCCCCTTCGCCTTGCGATAGATTGTCCAACACAACCTCTGGCTCCTCGGTCAAAACGATCTGTTGTACGACCCACTGCATGACGAGCGGATTGGCAGTCGATCTTTCAATTATTCGATTCCGGGTTGTTTCGTTAAAAGGTTGCACATCAGGAGCCTGTGCAACTAATTCTTCCAGGAACTTGTGCGCTTCGCTCATCGACATGGCATCGATTGAAATGTTGTGAGCATAGTTGGAAGCTATCATCCATCGCGTAGTAATGAGCGCCGGACAAGATGCCTCTTGCGCGAGAAACGTGGTGCAATGCTTTTGCTCTTGAGCAGCTATAGTTTCAAAGTTATCCAGGACTATCAGTGGCGGAGCAGACGCAATCAATTCGCGCACTCGTTCCCTCTTCGGTTCCGGAGCAAGTTGACGCAGGTCTTTACGGTCGAGCTGCGTCGCAATTCCATCGAGTAGCGTATTAAGTCCAAAGTCTGAGAGGCCGTCGGCGCTGACCCAGACAACTTGGTTTTCAAACGCTTCCTTTAATGAGCGAGCGGCCTCATTCGCAATCCTCGTTTTACCTACTCCCCCGGGCCCCCAGAGGACGACCAAATGATTGCTCTTTGGTGTAAGCCTCTCTTTTAGTTGAGTGAGAATGTCTCGTCCGTCTTTGTCGCGACGTGGGACGAAGTCGACGGCCGCTGTGCGAGGAATTTCGGGAGACGGCGCAGGCTTTTTTTCTTGCGGTGTAGGGGCCAACGCCTGGGCCGGCGAGACTAACTGCGGCGTCTCAAGTCTTATCGTAATCGGCTGGGTCAGAGGCTGGACAGGTTGAGGTGTCGGTGTTTTTCCTAAAAGACGCTTGAGACCTGCATGGCTTAATTTTCCCACCCCCCCAAGACCGCCAAGACAATTCCCCCAAGTACAGTAACTAGTAAGCCGATGATGACGGCTGTTTGATCTTGCGCGGACAACGATTGCCAATAAGACAGCAGGCGATTCATGAGGCTCTCCTAAGAGGCTTCGGAGTTTAACTGCTGGGGTTCTACTCGTACAGGGCTTTCTCTCTGGGTGTCAGTTCTCCACTGGTGCGTCGGAGTCTTTCCACGCCTTCCAGCCGCCGGCCATGGAGAAGACGTTCCGGTAGCCCATCTGTTGCAGGACGTCGGCGGCGAGGGCGGAGCGGAAGCCGCCGCCGCAGTACAGAATTAGTTCCGTAGACTTGGCGGGGACGGTGGTTTCGATGTCGCGTTCGATGATGCCCTTGGCTAAATGGATCGAACCCGCCGCCCGACCGCCCTCCCACTCGTTGTCTTCGCGTACGTCGATTAGTCGGGCGGCGCTGTTTGCGGTTAGACGTTGCCGGGTTTCGTCGACGGTGACTTCACGGATGCGGGACTTGGCGTCGTTGACGAGTTTGAGAAAGCCTTCGGAGTGTTTCATAAGAGAACCCTTCAAGTTTGGGAATGAGGTGGCTATCACTGCTTGCATGCGTAAACTGCTCTCCATCATCAACGTCATGGTGCGTGATAACGCTTGCTGGAAAAACAATGAGGCACTAGTTTCAGCTTGACTTCCAACACAGTTGCTACCGCGTGGGGTACTGACCTCATGGGACCAATTGGATGAAATTACGGCGAATGATTATAATGCCGGTCTCTAATAGAAAGCATTATCGATGATAGAGACTGCGCGCACTCGCGTGTGCGCGCGGGTTCGCGTCGAAGCGGCGCTCATTGCAGGCAGGGATGCCTGTGCTTCCAGCGAAGGTAGCGCTCTCAGCGAAAGTGGCGCTGCCGCCGAAAGTAGCGCTCCCGGCGAAGGTAGCGCTCCCAGGTTGGCGCTCGCGGAATACGAGAGAGGAATCACAATCAATTGGCAGACAAACAAGCAGACAACAAAAAGCCCGAACCGCAAAAAGGTGAACAGCCAAGTTCGCAAGCAACCTCCGAACAGTTTGATGTGACGATCATCGGCAGTGGGCCGGGCGGCTACGTCGCGGCTATACGCGCGGGCCAACTCGGCTTGAAGGTGGCGATGATTGAAAAGGACACGCGTCTCGGCGGCACCTGCACCTTGCGCGGTTGCATTCCCACCAAGCAGATGTTGATGTCGGCCCATGTTTACGAGCAGATGCAACACGCGTCGGATTTTGGCGTGCAGGCGTCGGGCATTCAACTCGCTTTCGCCGACGTGCAAAAACGCAAAGACAAAGTGGTGCTGAAAAACACCAAGGGCATCGAGTACCTGATGAAGAAAAACAAGGTGACGGTTTTCAAGGGCACGGGAAAACTCGCCTTGCCGGGAAAAGTTGAAGTCACCGGCGCTGACGGCGCGAAGCAAGCGATTCAAACCAAGAACATCATCATCGCGACCGGTTCCGTGGTTCGTCCGATTCCTGGTTTTGAAACTGACGGCGTACACGTCGTCAACAGCGATCACATTCTGGAATTGAAGGAAGTGCCGAAGTCGCTGATCGTGATGGGCGCGGGCGCGGTGGGCGTCGAGTTTGCTTCCGTCTATTCGCGTTTCGGCGCGGAGACAACGATCGTCGAGCTGATGCCGCGACTCGTGCCGCTCGAAGATGAAGAAGTTTCGAAAGAGCTGGAGAAGTCGTTCCGCAAACGCGGCATCAAGTCGCAGGTTGACACGAAGCTGGAGAAGCTGGAGAAGACTGACGCGGGCGTTGTGGTTACTGGAAAGACTTCGAAGGGCGAAGCGGTGCGGCTCGAAGCCGAGATGTTGCTGGTCGCCGTTGGGCGGATGCCGTTTACCGAAGGCCTGGGCCTTGAGGGCACGAAGATCAAAGTCGAGCGAGGCTTTGTGCAGGTTGACGAGTATCAGCAGACCGGGGAAAAAGGCGTCTACGCGATTGGCGATGTAGTGCCGACGCCGCTGCTCGCGCACCTCGCGTCGAAGGAAGGCATCGTGGCGGTCGAACATCTGGCGGGACAGAAAAATGTGCGACCGATCAATCTGCGCCTCGTGCCGAACTGCACTTACTGCGATCCGGAAGTCGCTTCCGTGGGACTGACGGAAGCGAAGGCGCGCGAACAGGGCTACGACGTTAAGATCGGCAAGTTTCCTTTCTCGGCATCCGGCAAGGCGCGCATCCTGGGTGAAGAAGAAGGCTTCGTGAAGATCATCGGCGAAGGGAAGTACGACGAAATTCTGGGCGTGCATATCATCGGCGCGCACGCGACGGAGTTGATTGCCGAAGCTTGCGTGGCGATGCAGCTCGAATCGACTGCCGAGGAGTTGGGCCGCACGATGCATGCGCACCCGACGGTTTCGGAAACTGTCATGGAAGCGGCTGAAGGCGTACACGGGCTGGCGGTGCATATTTAATTGAATTACGCCGAAGGCGTTGGATAGTTTAGCCCGGGGTCGCCGTATCAGAACCAGGAGCGGTAGCGACTGGCCAAAGATCCAACTTAAAAACAAGGTTTGCGAAACGCATAAAGAGTATCTGCCCGGTCGCTACCGCTCCCGGTTCTGATACCGCAAGCCCAGGGTGCTACCCTGGGTTAAGTTATTAAGCGCTTTCAGCGCGGTTTCGACGATGGATCAAACCAAACCAGCCAGTGACTCAAAAGAGCGTCCGGTGCGAAACCGCCGTCGTGGGCCGCGGCGGCCGCGCTTTGAAATGCGTATCAGCACTAAGTACGCGCCGCCGAAGCCCAGCAACGGCGAGCCACTCACCTGCACCAGGGAGACAACGCTCACGCCGGAGCAGATGCTCGAGCTCTACCGGTATCTACAACTCACGCGTCTGGTCGAGGAGCGACTGGTAAATCTATATCGTCAAACAAAAGTTGTCGGCGGCGTCTTTCGTTCCCTGGGCCAGGAGGCGACAGCCGTGGGCACTGCCTACGCGCTCGAACAGCAGGATTTCATCACGCCGCTGATTCGCGATCTTGGCGCCGTGCTCGTGAAAGGCATTCGCCCGCGCGACATCTTCGCGCAGTACATGGCTAAGGCCTGGGGTCCGTCCGGCGGACGCGATCTCAACATTCATTTCGGCGATATGGCCAAGGGATTTATCGGTCCCATCTCGCATCTCGGCGACATGATCCCGGTGATGACGGGCGTGCTGCTCGCCGCGCGTATGCAGCAGAAGCCGATCGTCGCTGTCGCTTACATCGGTGACGGCGGCATGAGCACCGGGGCGTTTCATGAGGGACTAAACTTTGCCGCGGTGCAGAAGCTGCCGCTGATCGTGGTTGCGGAATACAACCACTACGCTTATTCAACGCCGACGAGTTTGCAAACTGCGGTGAGAGATTTGGCCGAGAAGGCCGCCGGCTACAACATTCCGGCGTCGATTGTTGACGGCAACGACGTGGTCGCTTGCTACGAGGTAACGAAGCGGGCTGCCGAATATGCGCGCGGCGGTGGCGGGGCAGTTTTGATTGAAGCCAAAACTTACCGGCGCAAGGGTCATGCAGAACACGACGACCAGCGCTACGTTCCCGCGGGCGAGATTCAATGGTGGGAACAACACAATGATCCGGTCACACGTTACGAAAGATACTTAGTCGAACGCGGTGTCGCCGACAAAGCAAAGCTGGAAGAGATCACGGCGGGCGTGCTGCAGGAGATTGAAGAGGATTGCGCCTGGGCCGAGTCGTCGCCGATGCCGGATGCGGAACAGGCGGCGTTTGGAGTGTTTGATAACAACATCGTGCCGCCGGCGCTCAGGCCTGAAGTGTTGAAGAGCTAGTTTTTTAGCCGCGGATTTACGGATAGGCGCGGATGAGAAAGCAGGCAGTTCAGAGTTCAGCCTTTAGGCTGTGTTTTGCTATCCAAAGGCACGAGCTAAAGCTTGAACTCTAAACTGCAGAGCAAAGGGGACGTGAACATGGGAGATGACGAACAGACAGGAACTAATGAGGTTGACGATCGAGGAACCAGCGAAGCGGAAGGACGAGATTTCCTGAAGCGCTTGCGCGATTCCGGGTTTGAAGGGAGCGATGAAAAATTTGCGCTCGCGCTGGGCCGCCCGGTTGAAGAAATCAGCGGCTGGATGGAAGGAACAGAGTCCGTCGATGACGATGTGGTGATGAAGGCGCGTGGAATTGCAGGCGAGCGTGGGATCGAGATCGAATAAAGTTGGTTTTCGGTCTTGGGTTTTTGAGCTTTGTACTTCGTGCTTTGTACTTTGAACTTTGTACTTTAGAGCAAAGCGCCCAATGTCAAAGTACAAAGCACTAAGTACAAAGCTCCAAGACCAACTCTTATCAAATGGCAACCGCAATAAAAAAAGATCACAAGTCAGCGCGTCCTGAACGCGGCGGGCAAGCGACGCTCGTGGAAGCGATCCGCCAGGGCATTTGGGAAGAGATGGAGCGCGACCCGACGGTGTTTGTGATTGGCGAAGACGTCGGTGCTTATGGCGGCGCCTTCAAAGTCACAGACGGTCTCATCGACGAGTTTGGACCAGGCCGCGTGGTCGACACGCCCATCTCAGAAGCAGCGATTGTGGGCGCGGCTTGCGGCGCCGGGTTGATGGGCATGCGCGCCGTGGCTGAGTTTCAGTTTATCGACTTCATCTCTGCCGGGTTCGATCTGCTGACTAACTACGCCGCGAAGTGCCGGTACCGCTGGGCCGCAAACATTCCTGCAGTGTTTCGTGGCCCATGCGGCTCGGGCGTGCGCTCCGGTCCGTTTCACTCGCTAAACGCCGAAGCGTTTTTCCTGAACACGGCGGGTCTCAAGATTGTTGAGCCATCGACGGCCTACGATGCCAAGGGTTTGATCAAAGCTGCGATTCGCGATCCCGATCCGGTTTTGTACTTCGAACACAAAAAACTCTATCGCCTGCCGCGACTGCGTGAAGAACTCCCAGACACCGATTACATTGTTGAGATTGGCAAGGCACGCACGGCGCGCGAAGGACGAGACCTTTCGATCATCACCTTTGGCGCGATGGTGCTGACGGCCCTGGATGCGGCTGAAGAGCTCGAGAAGGAAGGTCTGGACGTTGAAGTGATCGACCTGCGCACGCTTGCCCCGCTTGATAAGCCGGGCATTCTCGCGAGCGTCAAAAAGACGAACCGGGTCATGGTCTTGCACGAAGCGTCGCGAACCGGCGGCATCGGCGGCGAGATTGCCGCCACGATCGCGGAAGAAGCGTTTGAATGGCTTGATGCGCCGGTGCTGCGGGTTGCGTCCATCGACACCCCGGTGCCGTATTCGCCGCCGCTCGAGGATTATTATCTACCGCAAACGAAAGATGTGTTGGAGGCGGCGCGGAAGCTGGCGGGGTATTGATGCGGAGTGGTCAGTAGTCAGTTGTCAGTGGTCAGTGGTCGTAAGCTGGGAGCGCGCATCTTGCCTGCGGCGCGAAAACATTAGGGTCCGGGGCGATAGCCCGCGCGTCAGCAAGGGCTCGATGAATCAAGCCCTCCCTGATGGTCGGGCTTCTGCCCCTGAACTCTGAAATCTCATCGAGGAGTTTGCGTAATGCCAAAGTATTTAATCGAACGAGAAATCGCCGGGGCGGGAAAGTTGAGTGCACCGGAGTTGCAAGCAGTGTCGCAGAAATCGTGCAGCGTCTTGCAGCAGTTGGGGCCGCAGATTCAGTGGGTGCAAAGTTATGTAACCGGCGACAAGATTTATTGCGTCTACATTGCTCCTAATGAAGAGCTGATCAGAGAGCACGCGGCCCAGGGCGGCTTCCCCGCGAATAGGATTTCAGAAATAAAGTCTGTTATTGATCCGACAACCGCGGAGTAACAGTGAGCAGTGAGCAGTGAGCCGTTGGCAGTGGGCAGCGGAGCCATTGGCTTATGGGCGCAGAAGCGAAGTTAGTTTGGAGAACATATGAGTACAGAAGTTGTAATGCCGCAGATGGGCGAGTCCATTGCGGAAGGAACGATCACGAAGTGGCTGAAGCAGGTTGGCGATCGCGTGGAGCGCGATGAGCCGCTCTTCGAAATTTCGACTGACAAGGTTGACGCGGAGATTCCCTCGCCGGCTGCCGGCACGCTCACCGAGATCCGTTTCAAAGAAGGAGACACGGTCGAGATAAATACGACGGTCGCGGTGCTCGACGGCGGCAGTGGTGCGCCGGCGAAAGACGCGTTGCCGGTGACAGAAGACGCAGTCGCGAAAGCCGAAGCTCCGAAGGAAGAGGCGCCGCCCGCGCAAACTGCCGAGGCTGCGCCGCGAGCGGTTCAGGTTGAAGCCGCGGCTGCCACCGGCGCCGAAGTGCAGGAGAAAGACAAACCACCTGCAACTGAAAAGCAAACAACAGCCGCCGCCCCAACCGCTGGCAACGGACAAACTCAGCAAGCGGCAACGCCTGTCGCTGACGGACGCAAGGAAGGGCAGACTGCGGAAGAGTTGCGGCGCACGAAGTCGAGTCCACTCGTCAGGCGCATCGCTCAGGAGCACGGCGTTGACATTGCAAACCTCGAGGGAACTGGTTTGAGCGGTCGCGTTACCAAGAACGACATTCTGAGTTTTATCGAGTCAGGCAGTTCTGCCGGCGCTGTTGCGACCGCGCCCGCCAGCCGCGCGGCGTCCGGCGCCACAGTGTCGCCAGCTGCTTCGCCAGCTCCGGCGGCGCCAGCGTTGAAACCAGGCGAGGGAGATCGCGTCGAGCAGATGTCGGTGATGCGCAAGAAGATTGCGGACCACATGGTGCAATCGCGACGCACCTCGGCCCACGTCACCACTGTTTACGAAATCGACATGACGCGCATCGCCAAACTGCGCGCGCAGCACAAAGATTCGTTTGCCGAACGCACCGGGACCAAGCTGAGTTACATGCCGTTTATTTTTCAGGCTGTGAACAACGCGCTGCGCAAGTTTCCGATCTTCAACGCGCAGGTCAGCGGCGATCAGATTATTTATAAACGCGACATTAATCTCGGAATGGCGGTCGCACTCGATTGGGGTTTGATCGTTCCGGTAATAAAACGAGCGGACGATCTTTCAATCTCCGGCCTCGCTCGCACAGCCAACGATCTCGCCGAACGCGCGCGCACCAAGCAGTTGAAGCCGGACGAAGTTGGCGGCGGCACCTTTACGATTACGAATCCCGGTGTGTTTGGTGGTCTATTCGGGACGCCGATCATCAACCAACCGCAGTTGGCGATCTTGGGTGTCGGCAAGATCGAGAAGCGAACTAAAGTGTTAACCACTGATGAAGGTGAAGACTACATTGGCATCCGCTGGCTGGCCTATTTTGCGCTCAGCTTCGATCATCGCGTGATCGACGGCTCGGATGCCGAAAGATTTCTTGCGTATCTGAAAGAACAACTCGAGGCCGGAGAGTTTTCGCTGTAGCGATGTAATTGAGGCCGGCAGTCCAGAGTTTCAGCCTTTAGGCTGCGGCTTTGATTGTGAAGCAAAAAGCACAAGCTAACGCTTGAACTCTGAACTGCATGAATGCACTCGAAGGTGTGATTACAAGTCGCGGTGATGCGTCGCTTTTGTAGTGCGCAAGTCACCGCGATTTTCGTAAAAGGCCCATGGTTATTGCGATCGAGTGGCAATTAGATGATGAATAGGTCGAACAGGCGCTTCTGTCTTGACTTACTTTTCTGAGCGAGCTAAGAAGTGACGATCCATTTAGTTACCTATACCCGACGAGCACAATTTTTAAGTAATTCCTCGTCAGAAACCACAACGTCGCGAGGCTTGCTTGCGTAAGCCGTGCACCAAGAGAAGAAGGAGAGAGTATTTATGGCAATCCCGAAATTACGAATGTTTTCCTCCCTAGTGCTTGCAGTTTTCCTGCTGGCGTTTTCCGCGGCGATCGCGGTCGCGCAGGACACTACCCCAACCGCCGGCGCGCGCACCGTTGCCAGCGGCGAGAAGATGAAGATTAAAGGCGTGGTCACGCGCCGCGACGCCGATACGTTCGTCGTACGCGACATGAACGGCGTCGATACCACCGTGCGTTTGGATGAACACACCAGCGTAAAGACCAAAGGCGGCTTCCTTCGCGGCGGCTCAAACTATGGCCAAACACAGATTCTCCGCGGCCTGAATTTGGAAGTTGAAGGTCGCGGCAATGGCTCGGGAGAACTCATTGCAGAGAAAGTCAGATTCAACGATTCAGATTTGCGAGTTGCCCGCGCGGTCGAGTCTCGCGCCGCCCCGCTCGAGGATCGTGCGTCGACAACCGAAACAAAGCTGAGCCAGGTAGAACAAAACGCGCAGCGTCTCTCCGGACAGTTGGATGAGCTCGCCGCGGTTGCCAACACTGCCAAGGGCGGCGCCCGCGCGGCCCAGGAAACGGCGGACTCCGCTGTCGCCGGCGTGAACGCAACCAACGAGCGCATCTCCGCGCTTGACGATTACGTGCCGCAGACCGTGCTCGCGGTCAACTTCAGAACCGGCAGCTCGGTCTTGTCGGCTGATTCGAAAGCAAAA
>Ga0207650_10002125_pt1 | contig 13858 bp, 10 predicted proteins | sample KBSS63metaG_FD_184325 | JGI IMG/M metagenome (GOLD analysis project Ga0207650, IMG submission 184325) | Switchgrass rhizosphere microbial communities from Kellogg Biological Station, Michigan, USA - KBS S6-3 metaG (SPAdes) (version 2) | ecosystem: Host-associated > Plants > Roots > Rhizosphere...
CGAGTGACGGATCCTGACGACGGCCGGGCATCAATCGTCCGATCGCCTCCGACCGACGTCAGGAGTTCGTTCACTTGATGGTGATCTTTTCCACGTCCCACCGCGTGCACGAGCCGCTGTACAAGACGTTGTCCGACTCCGCGTGCAGCGAATGAATCAGGCAGAACGTCTGGCCGTGTCCCAGACTGGTCTGCGCCCACCCCAGTAGCTTCCCCGTGTTCTTGTCCAACTGATAGAGCTTGCCGTTGCCATCGGCGCTGTAGACGTATTTGGGGGTCACCTGAACGGACCACGGCGCGCCGATGCCGGTAATGGTCTTCTTGAAATTGAGATCGGTGTCGTACACCTGGATCCGGAAATTGCCCCGGTCGGCGACATACACCAGGCCCTGCTGCGCATCCACGGCGATGGCGTGGACGGTGTTGAACTGGTTGGCGCCGGCGCCACGCGTGCCGACCGCTTTGATCCACGTGCCGTCTTTGCCCAGCTTGACGACGCGCGAGTTGTTGTAGCCGTCGGCGACGAAGATGTTGTCCTGCGCGTCCCAGGCCAGATCCGTCTGCCGGTTGAACGTGCCGACGCCGGCCGCGGGAACGCGCTCGGTGTCCTTCTCGCCCCGCTCGAGGTATTTCTCGAAATAGTCGATCGCTTCCGGCTTGCGGCCGAGAACCATCTTCACCATCGCGTTCGGATCGAACTTGACGATCATGTTCGACCCTTCGTCCACCATCCACACGTTGTCGTACTTGTCGACGCGCACGCCATGGGCGAACGACGCCGCGTAATTGCCAGGTCCCCACAGCTTGACGAACTTCAGGTTCTGGTCGAACTCGAAGAGCTCGGCGGCGGTCCCACCGCGCGAACTGCCACTCGTGCCGGTGCGCGAGTACACGAACAAGTGCCCTTTCGAGTTCTTGGATACGCCTTCCGTCTCACCGATCGTGTGGCCAGGGACAACCAGCGGCAGGACTTCTTCCGTGATCTGCAGCTTCGGACTCGCGGCCTCGAGCTCCAGCTGCTGCTTTTGCCGCGCCTGAGCCTCGGGATTGCCCGGACCCTGCCCGCGCAGGGCCACCGCGGTCGTCAACACACACAGCACCGATACCGGCAAAGACACTGACCATCGTTTCATGAGGTGAATCTCCGCCGGAAACCTACTCGCAAAGGGCGATGCGGGGCAACTCCCCCGACGTCCCCGATTGCTCCGGCACTTCGCTTGCTCTGAACACTCCTCAGACCGCATCGCCGCCGGGGCTGCACGCTTCGGCATTTCGGTTCTGGACGACACATGTCAGTTCTGTTCGACGACGCACGATTGCTCACGCCCCGGCGTGGCCGTTCGACCCGCGGCCTGTGGCTCAGTGTCGTCGTGCACGCCGGCGTCGGCGCCCTGATCGTCGTCACGATTGGTGCGCCTGGGAAGCCGCCAGCGCCGCGCCCGCGGCCACTCGCGGTGTTCCTCGCGCCGGTGACGCTGCCTTCGGCTCCTCTGGTGGCGCCGCGCCTTGCGGCGCCGCCGGCCCCGCCGCCGCCGATGCGCGAGCTCGCCAGAGCAGAAGTGCCGAAGCCGCTGCCGGTCACGCCAATCGTCGCCAAACCGATCGAGCCGCCGCCGCAACCGCTCGTCCCCGCGGCATCTCCCGCGGTCGAACGGCCCATCGACAAGCCAGAGGTCCAGCGTCCCCTGGAGACCGGCCTCTTCGAGCGGGCAAACGGTGCGCGAGCCAGCCAGGCCGCCGCGGCCGTCACGACCGGCGGATTCGCAAGCGTGGCAGCCTCGCCGCGCGACGCCGCCAACGGACCGGGCGCCGTCACGACCGGTGGATTCGGCAGCGGGCCGCGTGCCCCGCGTGGGCCCGCGAACGGATCCGGCGAGGTGCAGACGGCGGGATTCGATCAACGACCGAGCGCGCCCGCCCAGCCCTCCGTGGCGGTGACGAAGCCCGTCGATCGGCCGGTCGAGATCGTCTTCAAGCCCACGCCGGAGTACACCGACGACGCGCGCAGCGCCCGCATCGAAGGCACCGTGTCGCTCGAGCTCGAGTTCACCGCCGCCGGCGACGTCCGCGTGCTGCGCGTCGTGCGCGGCCTCGGCCACGGCCTCGACGAAGCCGCCCAGCGGGCGGCGCTGCGCATTCGTTTCAAGCCGGCGCAGTCGGACGCCGGGCCGGTCGATTCCCGCGCCACGGTTCACATCACGTTCCGCTTGTCCTAGCCAGAGGCACCCATGCGACTTGCACCTCTCCCCTTGCTGCTCGCTGCACTGCTCACGCCAGCCTTTACCGCGTCGATCGCCCATGCCGAGGCCAAAGACAAGAAGGGTCCAACCGCCCAGGCGCCAGGCCGCGCAGGACAGATCGCTGCCGACGACATCATCGACCGGATGAGCAAGGCGGAACACACGGTGCTCGAGCGGCTGCGGACTTCGCACCCGTTGATGGAGGTGTACATCCAGAGCGTGGCACCGGACGAGGCACGCGGCTGGGTCCCTGTCGACGACAACTACTTCCTCGGTCAGCTCAAAGTCGATGACGAACCGACGCTGCGTCCGTTCGGACAAAAGGCACCAAAAGAACAGGGCGGCGTCAAGGTGCACACGCTCTCCAATCCGCCGAACGTAGGTGACGCCTTCGCTGCGATGGTGGCGCCCGACTGGCAGGCGCTCGATCGAAAGCGCTACGAGTTCACCTACGTCCGCCGGGAGTTCCTCGGCGAGTCCCGCTGCTTCGTCTTCGACGTCCAGCCGCTGCGCAACACCAGGGAGGGCTTCGTCGGCCGGATCTGGATCGAGGACCGCGACTACAACCTCGTCCGCTTCAACGGCGCCATCGGCGGATCGGAACGGGCGTTGTCAGGCTGGCTCAAACGGGCGCTGTCGTTCCACATGGACGGCTGGCGGGTGAACGCCGCGCCGGGCGTGTGGGTGCCGTCGTACGTCTACTCGGAAGAAACCGATCTGAGCACGGCTTCGTCTTCCAAGTCGTCCTCCAAGTCGAAGCCCCAAGCCCGATTCAAGAGCCAGACCCGCATCTGGGGATACCAGGCTCAGAACACCGACCGGACCGGATCGTTGACGACGATCCGGATCGACGAGCCCAATGTGGCCGACACCACCGACGGGGCCGCGCAGCTGTCGCCCGTGCTCAGCCAGCGCCGTTGGGAACAGGAGGCCGAAGCCAACGTCCTCGAACGACTCGAAGCCATCGGCCTGCTCGCGCCGGCGGGCGAAGCGGACCGCGTCCTCGAGACCGTCTTGAACAACCTCGTCGTCACCAACAAGTTGAACCTCGAACGGCCGCTGCATTCCCGCATCCTGCTGACCTCGCCGCTCGAGTCGTTCACGGTCGGCCACACGATCGTGTTGAGCCGCGGCCTGATCGACGTGCTGCCCGACGAAGCAAGCCTCGCGACGATGCTCGCGCACGAGTTGAGCCACGTGGCGCTCGGCCACCAGCTGATCGACACGAAGTTCTCGTTCGCCGATCGCCTGATGGTGCCCGACGGCGAGCTGCTGCAGGCGCTGCGATTCCGTCGCACTCCCAAGGAGGAGGGCGCGGCCGACGAGAAGGTCATCGAGCTGCTCGGCAAGTCGCCCTATCGCGACAAGCTGGGCGACGCCGGCCTGTTCCTTCGGACACTCTCGGAGCGGGCCACGCAGCTGCCTCGGCTCATCCAGCCGCACATCGGCGACTACATGGCGGCCAACGGTCAGATGACACGGCTGGCCGAGCTCATGAAGCAGGCCCCACCGCTGATGCCAGACAGCCTCGAACAGATCGCTGCGCTCCAGCTCGGCGCGCGGCTCGTCGTGGATGCGTGGAGCGGCCGGGTGGCGCTCGACCGCTCGCCCGCCGTGCCGCTGATGTCGGTTCGCGAGAAGATTCCGTTTGCCGTCACGCCGCTGATGCCGGTGATCAGGTATGCCGAGCCGTTGGACGCCGGCACGGCGGTCCAAACGGTCGGCGAGTTGCGGTCCAACTGATTCAGGCCCCCCGGCGCCCGGCCCGGCGTCTACCTCGTTTACGGCAGGGTGACCGTGCGCTGGACAGGGATACACTGGGCCCGCACGGAGGGACGCATGAACTCTCGACGCTTCTGGCTGCTGACCAGCCTGGCCGCTTTCGCCCTGGTGGCGCAGGGGCGCCTCGGGCCCTATTCGCTCGCCGCACAAGCCCAAGCCGTCAAGCCGGCGTGGACCCTGGCACGAACGCCTGACGGCCGCCCCGATTTTCAGGGCGTCTGGGTGAACAACATCGCGACGCCGCTTGAACGCCCTGAGGCGCTCGCCGGCCGCGCCACCCTCACCGACGACGAACTCGCCGCGATGAAGAAGAAGGCCCGCGAAATGTTCAGCGGGCAGGGAGACGCCGCGTTTGGCGACTCGGTCTTCAATGTCGTATTGGCAAACGTCACCGGAGTCCGCTCAGGATTCAAGAGCACGGACGGCGAGACCGGCGACTACAGCTCGGTGTGGACGGTCGACCGGGATTGGGAGAATCGAACCTCATTGATTTTCGACCCGCCCGATGGCCGCATGCCGCCGATGACCCCCGCGGGGCTCAAGAGGCGCGACGCCACCGTGGCGTCGATGCGTCGTGTCCCGGCGGGCCCCGAAGATCGGGCGTTGCAGGAACGCTGCATCACCTATGGTTCCCCGAGTCTGGTGGCCGGATACCAGAGCGCCTACGAAATCGTCCAGACGCCGAACACGGTGGCCCTCACCATGGAGATGATTCACGACACTCGTGTGATCACCCTGGACCAGCGGGCCCATGTCGCGCCGGTGGTTCGGCAGTGGATGGGCGACTCGCGCGGACATTGGGAAGGCGACACCCTGGTGGTGGATACCGCCAACTACAAGCCGGCCAGCTTCATGAGCCGATCCAGCGAGCAGCTGCATGTGGTGGAGCGTTTTACCCGCATCGGGCCCGACACGTTGAAGTACGAGATCACCATCAACGACCCCGGCACGTGGACCAAGCCGTGGAGCCTGATGATCCCGCTGTCCCGCGCCGATCATCCGATGTGGGAATACGGCTGCCACGAGGGCAACTACGGTATGACCGGCATCCTGGCCGGAGCCCGGGCCGAGGAGCGGGGTGCCGCATCCCACTAGCCGCGAGCGGAGAAAAGTCCATGCGTCAGATCAGCGCTGCGGTGCTCGCGGCCTCCGTCGTCGTCGGCCTCGTCCTCGTCGCACAGGCGCAGACCTACCACCCGCCACGCACGCCGTGGGGCGATCCGGATCTCGAAGGGCGGTGGCCCGGCAGCCGCGCCGCCGCCATTCCGCTGCAGCGTCCCGAGTCGTTCGGCACGCGTGACACGCTCACCGACGCGGAGTTCGCCGAGCGTCAGTCGCAGTCCGCCCGCCAGAAGGATCAAGATCTCGCCGACTTCGATTTCGAGCACCCGAGCATCCCCTTCGGTCAGGTCGGAGGGGGACAGTCGCCGCCGCAGCATTGGTTCGAGCGGTCGGAGCCACAGCGCCAGGCGTCGTTGATCGTCGATCCGCCGAATGGGCGCCTGCCGGCGCTCACGCCGGCCGCGCAGAAGCGCCTCGCGGAGCGGCGCGCGCGCGAATCCGGAGGGTCGGCCTCATATACCGATTTCAATCTGACCGAACGCTGCATCACACGCGGCCTCACCGGCTCGGTCCTGCCCGGCGGCTACAACAACGGCAACGCGATCGTGCAATCACCCGGCTACGTGACGATCGTGAACGAGATGGTCCACGAGTCGCGCATCGTGCCGCTCGACGGCCGGCCGCACCCGGGTCCGGCCATCCGCAGCCATCTGGGCGATTCACGTGGTCGCTGGGAGGGCGACACGCTGGTCGTCGAGACCACGAACTTCCTCGATCGGATGGGCGTGGGCATGAACGGCACGGGCGCCAGCGATGCGATGAAAGTGACCGAGCGCTTCACCCGCACGAACGACACGACGATCAGCTATTCGCTCACGATCAATGATCCGATGACCTGGACCGCGCCCTTCACGGTGCGCTTCGACCTCGGGCGCGACGACCATTACGGCATGTTCGAGTACGCATGCCACGAGGGCAATTACGCGCTGCAGAACATCATGCGAGGCGCCCGCGTGCAGGAGCGCGGGAGCATCGAGAAGTGAAGGCGAGGTCGCTGGCGTGCGCCCTGGCCGCCTTGGCTTGGCTGCCCGCGAGCAGCGCCAGGGCTGCCTCGTGCGAGAGCCTCGCAAAGCTGTCGCTCAAAGACACGGCCATCACCAAAGCCGAGGTCGTCGCTGCGGGCACGTTCGAGGTGCCCGGAGGCCCGCCTGCGCGCGGCCTCAATCCCTACAAGACACTGAGTGCGTTCTGCCGCGTCGCCGCGACGCTGACGCCGACCAGCGACTCGGACATCAAGATCGAAGTCTGGCTGCCGGCGTCTGGCACCGCGCCGCGCGCTGAAGGCGCGCCTGGCGAGATCTGGAACGGTAAGTATCAGGCGGTCGGCAACGGTGGCTGGGCGGGCGTCATCAGCTATGCGGACATGGCCGAGGCGCTCCACGGCGGCTATGCCACCGCATCGACCGACACCGGTCACGTCGGCGGCCGCGGTACCTTCGCACTCGGGCATCCCGAGAAGCTCGTGGATTTCGCGTGGCGCTCCGAGCACGAGATGACCGCGAAGGCCAAGAAGATCATCGAAGCCTTCTACGGCTCGGGCCCGAAGCTGTCCTACTGGAACGGCTGTTCGACGGGTGGACGCCAGGGGCTCAAGGCCGCGCAGATGTTCCCGGAGGATTACGACGGCATCATCGCCGGCGCACCGGCCAACCGCACCGCCATCTCGCTCTGGATCGCCGACGCGGTGCTGAGGGATCCGGCGCGCTACATTCCCCCGGCCAAGTATCCGGTCATTCACCAGGCGGCGCTCGCCGCGTGCGACGCGGGCGACGGGCTCAAGGACGGATTGATCGACGATCCGCGCCAGTGCCGGTTCGATCCGGCGGTGCTGCTCTGCACGGACGGCGACGGCCCGTCGTGTCTCACGGCGCCGCAGGTGGCGTCGGTCAAGCAGATCTACTCGAGCGCGGTGAACCCGCGGACCAGGCAGGAGCTCTTCGCGTCGTTCGTGCCGGGCAGCGAGCTCGGGTGGGGCGCGCAGGCCGCAGGCCCGGACCTGCAGGCCATGACCTACGACCAGTATCGCTACGTCGTGTTCCAGGATCCGAACTGGGACTGGAAGACGTTCGACTTCGACCAGGACGTCGTGAAGGGCGACCGGCCCGAGAACCTGATCATGAACGCCACCAATCCCGACATGGGGGCGTTCTTCTCGCGCGGCGGCAAGTTGATCCTGTATCACGGCTGGAGCGATTCGCTGGTGCCGCCGCCCAACACCATCAAGTATTACGAGCAGGTGGTCGCGCACATGGGCGGCGCAGCCAAGGCAACCGGGCACGTCCGGCTGTTCATGGCGCCAGGCATGGGCCACTGTAGCGGCGGCGAAGGTCCGGACACGTTCGACACGGTCCGGGCGCTCGAGGGCTGGGTCGAGGGCGGCCAGGCGCCGGCGCGCCTGGACGCGTCGCACAGCACGAACGGCCGTCTCGATCGCACGCGCCCGCTCTGCCCGTATCCGCAGGTAGCGCGATACGCCGGCACCGGAAGCATCGACGACGCCGCCAGCTTCACCTGCAAAGCGCCGTAGTCGATGCTCACCCGTCTCCCGGAGATCCTGCCGGTGGCGGTGCTCGTGTGGATGGCCATCGCGGCCGGATTCATCTTCAGACCGGATATTGGACGGCGCGATCCACGCGGACTCGGCATCGTCGCGACTCTCTGGGGAATGATCGCGGTCATGCAGATCGGGACATCGCCACCGCGGTGGATCGCCGCAATCGGGGTGACCGGCCTGGCAGCGTCGCTCGCCCTATTTCACTGGGCCGCCTTCTCGATTCGGGGCCGCGTGTTTTCCTACGCCGGCAACGACGACATCCCACAGTTCGTGCACACGTCCGGTCCGTACGCCTTCGTGCGCAACCCGTTTTACGCCAGCTACCTGTTGACCGAGATTTCGACCGTCGTGATCTGGCCCAGCCTCTGGGGTGCGGGGTTCATCGTGCTGGCGGCGCTCTATTTCCAGTGGCTGGCGCGCTTCGAGGAAACGAAGTTCGCGCGCAGTGCGGTGGCGGAGGAGTACGCGCGCTACAAGGCGAGAACGGGGCGGTTGCTCCCGCGCTGGCGGTAGAGGACACTGATGGCCTTTTCAGGAGGGTCGCGTGAGCGGTTGGGGCTCCAGGATTACCGGCGCAATTACTCTCGTCGTGGCGCTGTCGCCTGTCGTCGGGGCGCAGTGGCCGTCGTATCCGACCCCTGGCGTGCCGCGGACGCCCGACGGCAAACCCGTCCTCGATGGCCCGGCGCCGCGAACCCCCGACGGCAAGGTCGACTTTTCTGGCATCTGGAGCCGCGTCGGCGGGGGCGGCCGCGGTCGCGCCGGTGCGCCGCCGGCTCCGACGACCACCCCCGACGGCATCCCGCTCTCGACGTTCGGAGAGGTTGCCGGACGGGGCTTCCAGCTGCCGCTGCAGCCCTGGGCCGCCGAGCTGAAGAAGAAGCGGATGGCCGACAACAACAAGGGCAACCCCGACGTGTGGTGCCTGCCGATCGGACTGATGCAGTATCACAACCACGGGCAGCCGCGGCAGATCGTCCAGACCAGGAATCTGATCCTCATCACCTACGAGTCCAATTACGGCCTCCGCTACATCTACATGGACGGCCGGCCGGCGCCGAACAACGACCCGACGCCATGGTGGTTCGGGTACTCGCGCGGCTGGTACGAGGGCGACACGCTGGTCGTCGAGACCACGCACTTCAACGGCGAGGAGCGCGCCGGCTGGCTCGACGTCAATGGCAGTCCCTATACCGACGCGCTGAAGATGACCGAGCGTTTCCGCCGTCCGAACTTCGGCACCCTCGAGATCGACGTCACCATCGACGACGCGAAGGCGTATACCAGGCCCTTCACGGTGCGGGTGAACCAGCGGCTGATGGTCGACTCCGAGATGATCGAGTTCATCTGCAACGAAAACGAAAAGTCCACCGCCCATATCGCCAAGTAACTCGAATAGAAAGGTGATCGCATGCGCCGACCAGGTGGAATCGTCTCGCTGACCGGAATCGTGGTGGCGGTCGCGCTGGCGACCTTGGCCGGCCAGGCACGGCAGGGCGGCGCGAGTCGTACCACGGCCAAGTCCTACACGACCTGGCAGTCCTACGCGGGCGGTGCGCACTCGTCGCAGTACTCTGCGCTCGATCAGATCAACACGAAGAACGTGGCGAAGCTCGAAACGGCCTGGAGCTTTCCCATCGACGGCGCCAGCATCTTCAATCCGGTCGTCGTCGACGGCGTGATGTACGCCCCCGTCGGCGGCGGCGCGCTGGCCGCGATTGACGCGGCGACCGGCAAAGAGATCTGGCGCAAGGACGGCGTGGCGCCCTCGGGCGCACGCGGGATGAACTACTGGGAGAGTCCCGATCGATCCGACCGGCGGTTCATCTACCTGCAGCGCGGCGACGTCGTCGCCGTGAACGCCAGGGACGGTGAGCTCATCCCCTCCTTCGGTACCAACGGCCGCGTCGATCTGCGCGCCGCGATGGAGCGGCCGCCGGCCGGTCCGGTCGCCACCAGCAATCCCGGGCGGATCTTCCAGAACCTCTTCATCATTCCGCTGCCCGGTGGACCGAACTACGGCGGTCCGCCTTCCGATGTCCATGCCTACGACGTGCGCACCGGCAAGCTCGCCTGGATCTTCCATGTCATCCCGCACGAAGGAGAGGTCGGCTACGACTCGTGGCCGGAAGGCCATTACAAGGTCGGTGGCGGCGTCCACAACTGGAGCGAGTTCACCGTCGACGAGGAGAACGGCATCGCCTTCATCGGGTTCGGCACCGCCCGCTACGATTTCTACGGCGGCGATCGCAAGGGCAACAACCTGTTCGCCAACTCGCTGGTGGCCATCGACGCCCACACCGGCAAGCGGATCTGGCATCAGCAGCTCGTGCACCACGATCTCTGGGACTGGGATATTCCGCAGTCGGCCAAGCTCTTGACGATTCGCCAGAACGGCCGGCCGCGGCAGGTGGTCGCGCAGGCGACGAAGCAGGGGTTCCTCTACGTGTTCGATCGCAAGAGCGGGCAGCCGATCTGGCCGATCGTGGAACGGCCGGTACCGCAGACCGACGTGCCCGGCGAGTGGTCGTCCCCCACGCAGCCCTTTCCGACCAAGCCGGCGCCGTTCGCCAAGCAGTCGTTCACCGAAAAGGACATCAACCCGTACCTGCCGAAGGAAGCGCAGGACGAGCTGCGCGCGCGGCTGCGGACCTATCGCAACGACGGGATCTTCACGCCGCCCAGTTTCGAGGGCTCGGTGGAGATGCCGGGACACAACGGTGGCGCCAACTTCGGTACCAGCGCGGTCGACCCCGATCGTGGCGAGTTCTACGTCGTCCACAAGTCGTTGCCGACGATGATCCGGCTCACCATGCCGGCACCGCCCCGCGGCGCCGGACCCGGTGGTGCCCGCGGCGGTGGCGGCGGCGGCCGGGGCGCCGGCAACACCATCGTCACGCCCGAGCAGAAGGCGGAGCTGATGGCGCAGGCCAGGGCGCTCGTCGATGCCGCGGCCGCGAAGGGCGAACGCGTCGAGTTCACCTCGCCGGTGAACTTCATGACCGTCAACTTCCCGGGCGGATCGATGACCGCGGCGGCACCGCCGTGGTCGGAGATGGTGAAGTACGACCTCAACACCGGCGACATCGTGTGGCGGATTCCGACTGGCGTGCAGGAAGCGCCGCCCGAGTACAACATCCCGAACACCACCGGCGTGCAGTTCCCGCGCAACGCGCCGCTGGTGACGGGGGGCGGATTGATCTTCTTCGCCACCGGCCCCGAGCGAAAGCTCCACGCCTATGCTCGCGACAACGGCAAGGAGCTGTGGCAGCACAGCCTGCCGAATGGCGCGGAGGGGATGCCGGCTACCTATCAGGTGAACGGGCGGCAGTTCGTCGTGCTGTCGGTGGCACAGGCGACGGGGACGTTCCCCGCCACGTTCGGCAGCGCCGGCAGTGTGCCGGGCGGCCAACCTGGAGGGGCCGGCGGCCGGCAAGGCCGGGGCGGCGGCGGAACAGCCTTGCCGGGCGCCTACATCGCGTTCGCGCTGCCGCAATAGCGCTCACGCGCAGGACGGGGTCCGCGCGACAATGGTCTTTGGTGCCCATCGCAACACAGGACCTGCGGTCGTGCTGGCGTCTCGCTGGCGTCGCGCTCGCGATCGTCCTATCGGGCGTCGTCCCCGCGTGGGCGCAGAACGCGTCTCCGCCCACCGGCCGCATCGAAGGGACGATCTCCACGCAGGGCGGCTCGGTGAAGCTGCCTGGCGTGGTCGTGAGCATTCGCGATGCCGCGGATCGGGAAGCCGCGCAGCAGGTGTCCGATACCGATGGGCACTTCACCGTGCCCGCTCTGCCCCCGGCCCGTTACCGCGTGCGCGCGACGCTCGACGGATTTCAGGCCGCTGAAAACGACGCCGTCGTCCTGCCAGGCGTCACCATCCAGCTGACGCTCGATCTCGCGATTGCGACCGTCGCCGAGCACGTCGACGTCGTGGCTGCATCTCCGGCATTCGAGGCCCCGACGCTTGCCGGCACCGAGGCGGTGGGCGCGGCGGAAGTGCAGCTCATCGCCCCGGGGCAGGGCGTGCCCGCCGCGCTCCGCCTGATGACCGGCGTGATCGAGCTGCCGGGTGGCGACAGCATCGACGGTGGCCGTCCGTATCAGGCGGGGATGCAGCTCGGAGCCGCGACGCTGACCGATCCGGCCACCAATCTCGCGCGTGTGTCGCTGCCGGCCAACGCCATCGAGTCGGTCACCGTGCTGCCCAACCCCTACGAGGTCGAATACGGCCGCTTCTCGTCCGGGCTGATCCAGGTGCAGACGCGGCGCGCGGCCGACCACTGGAAGTTCGGCTTCGGCAACCTCGAGCCGGCGCTGCGCTTGAAGCGCTTCACCGTGGCGAACGTCACCGGCATTACCGTGTGGCAGCCCGACGTCGAGATTGGCGGCCCGCTGGTCAAGGGTCGCGTGTTCCTGCAGGAGTTCGCTCAGTATCACTACCAGACCATCGACATTCCCAGCCGGCCGGAGACCGAGCTAGAGAAGATTCAGTGGTTCAGTTCGCTGACGCGCGTGGAGGCGAACGTGTCGGCGCGCCATTCGCTCGCGGTGGCTGGCGGGTTCGTGCCGAGCACGACCACTCAGGCGCTCCTGGGCACGTTCGTGCCACCGGCGGCCACGGTGAACGTGTCCGACGACGTCGCCCACGCCACCGCCACCGAGCGGACGCTGCTCGGGAAGGGGAGTGAGATCGAGTCGACCGTCGAGTTCCACCAGTACCGCACCGGCGTGTCGCCGCAGGGGCCGTCGCCGATGGTACTGCTGCCGGAGACCACGCTCGGGAGCTTCTACAACCGCCAGCATCGCGTCACCGATTCGTACCAGTGGGTCGAGACGGCATCGCACGCCTACCAGGGCCTCGGCGGGGTCCACCTCGTGAAAGCGGGATTCGACGTCCTGCACAGCCGCTACGACGGCACCAGCGAGAGCCGTCCGGTGCTGATCGAGCGCTCCAACGGCACCCTGGCCCGCCGGCTGGACTTCGGCGGCCCGAGCCGCGAAGCGGTCGGTTCCACCGACGTTGCCGCGTTCGTTCAGGATCGGTTCCAGCCGCGCACGCGCGTCTCGATCGACGTCGGCGGACGCCTCGACTACGACGGCATCAGCGCTCGCTCGAGTGCTTCGCCGCGCGCCGGTATCGCGTGGCGGCTCGACGACGCGGGCGCCACGTCGCTCCACGCCGGCTACGGGATCTTCTACGAGCGCACGCCCTCAGTGGCCGGGGCGTTCCCGCAGTTCGAGGCCCCCACCGACCGCCGCTACGCGGCCGACGGGCTCACGCCGCTCGGTGCGGCGGTGCCCTACGTCCGCGTGATTGCGCCTGGCCTCCGGCCGGCGCACAGCGCCACCTGGGATGTGGGCCTCGACCAACGCGTCAACCGCCATCTGTCGTATCACGCGGGCCTGCTCCACCGCGAGGGCAGCCACCAGCTCGTGGTCGATCCCGAACTGACGGCGGCCGGCGGCCAGTACGTGTTGAGCAGCAGCGGCGCGTCGCGCTATCTGCAGGAAGAGATCCTGGTGCACGTGGCGACGGGCACCCGGGCCGACGTGAACGCCTCGTACGTACACTCCTCCGCACACGAGGATTTGAACTCGCTGCTCAACTTCTTCGACGTCATCCCGCAGCCGATCGTCGGCGTCAACGAGTACGCTCCCGCGATGGCCGATGCCCGGAACCGGGTGCTCTTCCGCGGGCGGTTCATGCCGACGGCGGGCTGGTTGCTGCTCGGCACCGCCGACTGGCGGAGCGGGCTGCCGTACTCCGTACTCGACGAGAACCTGGAGTTCGTCGGACCGCGCAACGTGCTCCGCTTCCCCGAGTATTTCCGCGTCGATGCCGGCTTCGAACGCCGCCTCACGGTGGCGAAGTTTCACCCCTGGCTGGGCCTGCGGGTATCCAACGCGCTGAACTCGTTCCTGCCCGCCGACGTCCAGGCCAACCTGGGCTCGCCGGCGTACGGCTCGTTCTACAACTCGGTGTACCGCGAGTACCGCATCCGCATCCGCATCGAGAAGTAGCGCTGCCGGCGAACGGCCGCGTGTACAGCTTCGGGTCGTCGAAGGCGTCCGGCGAATAGTCGAGGTAAGAGGCTCTGCGATCGACGCCACCTGATTTGAGTTCGAGTAGTCGAGTATCGGTCACGGTTGAGTTGTCG
>Ga0207650_10002126_pt1 | contig 13857 bp, 9 predicted proteins | sample KBSS63metaG_FD_184325 | JGI IMG/M metagenome (GOLD analysis project Ga0207650, IMG submission 184325) | Switchgrass rhizosphere microbial communities from Kellogg Biological Station, Michigan, USA - KBS S6-3 metaG (SPAdes) (version 2) | ecosystem: Host-associated > Plants > Roots > Rhizosphere >...
CGCGCCGAGGCCGGGTTGATGTCCAGCGCGCTGCTCTCGATGCGCGACAGGCCCAGCGCGGGCACCGCCCAGTGCAGATAGGCGGCGACGATGCGGGTCATGCGCCCCTGGCCCCAGTAGCGCCGCCCCAGCCAGTAGCCCAGTTCGCCGACGTGCGCGCGCTCGCCAGCGCCGACCCGCACCGCGATGCTGCCGCAGGCCTCGCCGTCGATCTCGATCGCCAGCAACGGATGCGCCAGGTCGATCACGCGTCCGGCCAGGAACGCCTCGCCGTCGGCGCGCGTATACGGATGCGGGAAGCGGTCGCTGAGCCCGCGCACCACCTGCGCATCGTCGGCATGGCGCAGCAGCGCCGGCAGGTCGTCGCCGCGCCAGCGGCGCAGGCGCAGATCGTCCAGGTCCAGGCGCAGATCGCGCCAGCGGTCTTCGGCAACGGCGTGCATGAGCGTTCCTCGCGATCGGCGGCACGCGCAGCATAGCGCCGCCGCCGGCGCGCAGCGGCACGCCGCTAGGCGTGCCCGCCGACCGACGGCGTTTCCGTCTCCAGTTGCTGCAGGCGCTGTTTCAACGCGTCCGGCGAGCGCGTGTACGGCGCCAGCAGCGCATAGAACGCCGGCACCACGAACAGCGACAGCAGCGTGGACACCGACACGCCGAAGATCACCACGATGCCGATGGTGGCGCGGCTGGCCGAGCCGGGACCGCCGGCGACGACCAGCGGGATCGCGCCGACCACGGTGGCCAGCGAGGTCATCAGGATCGGCCGCAGGCGCACCGCGGCCGACTCCACGATCGCCGCGCGCACGCTGCGGCCCTCGTCGCGCAACTGGTTGGCGAACTCCACGATCAGGATGCCGTTCTTGGCCGCCAACCCGACCAGCATGACGATGCCGATCTGGCTGAACAGGTTGAGCGTGCCGCCGCTGAGCGCCAGCCCGATCAGCGCGCCGAGCACGCCCAGCGGCACCGTCAGCATGATCACCAGCGGATGGATGAAGCTCTCGAATTGCGCGGCCAGCACCAGGTAGACGATCAGCAGCGCCAGGGCGAAGGTCAGCAGCACCGCGCCACCGGCCTTCTGGTACTCGCGCGATTCGCCCTTCCAGTCGATCTGCGCGTAGTCCGGCAGTTCCTCGCGCGCCACCTGCTGCGCCCAGGCGATCGCCTCGCCGAGCGGATAGCCCGGGGCCAGGCCGGCGTTGATGGTGATCGCGCGCAGGCGGTTGAAGCGGTGCAGGTTGCCCGGCTCGGCCACCTCGCGCAGGCTCACCAGGTTGGACAGCGGAATCAGCTGGCCGTTGTCGGCGCGCACGCGGATCGCGGCAAGGTCGTCCGGGCTGGCGCGGCCGTCGCGGCTGGCCTGCAGCATCACGTCGTATTCCTCGCCGTTGTCGACGAAGGTGGTGACCTGGCGCGCGCCCATCAGCGTCTCCAGCGCGCGGCCGATCTCGGTGACCGGCACGCCGAGATCGGCCGCGCGCTGGCGGTCGATCTCCACCCGCATCTGCGGGCGCGTCTCCTTGTAGTCCGAGTCGGCGCCGACCAGGCCGGGGTTGTCGGCGATGCGCGCCAGGATGCGGTCGCGCCATTGCGCGATCTCCGCGTAGTCGGGGCCGCCGAGCACGATCTGGAACGGTTGCCCACGGCTGTTGACCAGGCCGCCGCCGACCTGGGTGCGCGCGCGCACGCCGGGCAGCGCGGCCAGTTCCTGCTGCAGCCGTGCGGCGACGTCGGCGGTGGCGACGTCGCGCTGCCCCCAGTCCTGCAGGAACACGCTGACCCGCCCGGTATGCATCTCCTCGCTGGCGCCGAAACTGCCGGGCACGCGCGGGTTGGCGCGCCGGATCGGCTTGCCCTCGCCGCGGTAGCGGTCGAGGATGCGCTCCACCTGGTGCATCTGCCCGACGGTGTAATCGAACCCCGCGCCCTCGGGCGCATCGACCATGACCTGGAACGAGCCGCGGTCCTCGGCCGGCGCCAGCTCCGAGGGGATGTAGCGCGCCAGCAGCGCGCTGGCCGCCACCGCCGCCAGCAGCAGCGCGCCGAACAGCCAGTAGCGGCCGACATGGCGCTCGAGCACGCGCCGGTAGCGGTCGCTGACGCCGCGCAGCCGCGCATCGATCCAGCCATGCATGCGGTTGGGCGTTTCCCTGGCGTGCGCCTTGAGCAGCTTGGAGGACATCATCGGAGTCAGGGTCAACGCGACGAACGCGGAGATCGCCACCGCCGCGGCCAGCGCCACCGCCAGTTCGCGGAACAGGCGCCCGGTGTTGCCCTCCAGGAAGCCCACCGGCAGGAACACCGCCACCAGCACCGCGGTGGTGGCGATCACCGCGAAGGCGACCTGCGCGGTGCCGCGCCGCGCCGCGACCAGCGCCGGTTCGCCCAGGTCCACGCGGCGCTGGATGTTCTCCACCACCACGATCGCATCGTCCACCACCAGGCCGATGCACAGCACCAGGGCGAGCAGGGTCAGCAGGTTGATCGAGAAGCCGAACGCGTACAGCGCGATGAACGCGGCGATCAGGCACACCGGCACCGTCACCGCCGGGATCAGCGCCGCGCGCACGCTGCCCAGGAACAGCCAGATCACCACCAGCACCAGCACCACCGCCTCGATCAGCGTGTGGTACACGCGTTCGACCGAGGCATCGATGAACACCGTGCTGTCGAAGGCGACGAAGATGTTGGTGCCCTTGGGCAGGGTCTGCTGGATCTGCTGCGCGGCCGCGCGCGCGGCGCGGGCCACGTCCAGGCTGTTGGCGGTGGAGGTCTTGACGATGCCCAGGCCGACGTTGGGCACGCCGTTGCTGCGGAAGTAGGCGCGGCGCTCGGCCGAGGCCAGTTCCACCTTGGCCACGTCGCCCAGCCGCACCACGTAGCCGTCCTCGCCCTTGCGCAGCGGGATCGCGGCGAAGTCGGCCGGCGTGCGGTAGCCGCGCTCCACGCGCAGGGTGAAATCGCGGTCGGCCGATTCCAGCCGCCCGGCCGGCAGCTCCACGTTCTCGCGCGCCAGCGCGGTCTCCACGTCGGCGACGGTGAGCCCGCGCGCGGCGAGCTGGTCGCGTTCCAGCCAGATCCGCATCGCGTAGCGCTGGCGCCCGCCCAGCCGCACCTGGGCGACGCCGTCGATGCTGGACAGGCGGTCGACCACATAGCGTTCGGCGTAGTCGGACAGCTGCAGCGCGTCCATCGTGCTGGAGCTCATGTTGAGCCACAGGATGGCGTCGGCGTCGGCCTCGACCTTGGCGATCTCCGGCGGATCGGCCTCGTCCGGCATGCGGTCGAGCACCCGGCTGACCGCGTCGCGCACGTCGTTGGCGGCGGCCTCGATGTCGCGGCTGGCGCGGAACTCGATGCTGATGTCGGCCACGCCGTTGGAACTGCGCGCCTCGATCGTCTCGATGCCCTCGATGCCGGCCAGCGCATCCTCCAGCACCTGGGTGATGCGGCTCTCCACCACCGCCGCCGAGGCGCCGGGATAGCGCACCTCCACCGACACGATCGGCGGGTCGATCGCCGGCAACTCGCGCAGGGTCAGCCGGCTGTACGCCATCACCCCCAGCACCACCAGCAACAGGCTCATCACCGCGGCGAACACCGGCCGGGTGATGGAGACGTCGGACAGCTTCATCGCGCGCGTTCCGCCGCGCCGCTGGCGGCCCCAGGCGGCTTGGAAGCGGCGGCGGCCGTGGACGCGGCATCGACCACCGCCACGCCCGGGCGCAGCTTGCCGGTGCCGTCGACGACGATGCGCTGGCCGGCCTCCAGCCCCTCGAGGATCTCGACCAGGCCGCTGCGGCGCACGCCGGTGCGCACGTCCACGCGCTCGACCTTGCCGTCCGCGGCCACGCGGTACACGAACGCGTCGCGGCCGACCTGCACCACCGCGATCTCCGGGATCACCAGCGCCTGCCGTTCGGGCCGGTACAGGCGCACGTCCATCAGCATGCCCGGGCGCAGCGCGCGGTCAGCATTGTCGAAATCGGCGCGCACGGTGATCGCGCGGGTGGCGCTGTCCACGCGCGCGTCGATGGTGCTGACCGCGCCCTCGAAGCTGCGCCCCGGATACGCCACGCTGGCGCCGCCGACCTTGTCGCCGACCGACACCGAGGCCATCGCCGCTTCCGGCACCTGGAAATCCACGTAGACCCGCGCCACGTCGTCGAGGGTGGCGATGGTCGCGTCCGGGGTCAGCAGCGAGCCCGGGCTGATCTGGCGCAGGCCGAGCACGCCGGCGAACGGGGCGCGCACGCTGCGGTCGCCGATGTCCGCGCGCATCTGCAGCACCCGCGCCTCGGCGGCGTCGCGCAGCGCGCGCTGCGTGTCCAGTTGCGCGCGCGAGACCAGTTGCCGCCCGACCAGCTCGCTCTGCCGCCGGTACAGTTGCTCGGCTTCGGTGAAGGTGGCCTCGGCCTCGCGCAGCGCGGCCTGCTGGCCCTGCCCGCGCAGCGTCACCAGCGGCGTGCCCGCGGCCACTTCCTGGCCGCTCTCGAAGTGCACCCGCTCCACGATCTCGCTGACCTTGGCGGTCAGCGTCACCGACTCGCGTGCCTTGACCGTGCCCAGCGAGGACAGGCTGTCGCTCCACGGCCGCGGCGCCACCGTCTGCAGGGTCACCGGGACCGCGTCGGCGGACGTGGCCGGCGCGGGCGGTTTGCCGCAGCCGATCAGCACGATGGACAGCGAGACGAGGCACGCCAGGCGGACGCCGGCGCGTGGTCGGTGCAGCATGGGGATCCCGGGCGCGTGAGGTCGACCCCAGTGTAACGGCGCAGCGTGACGGACGTGGACACGCCACGGCATGACCAACGACCCTTGCCGGCGCGCTACGCCGCGCCGCGCCGCGCCGCGACCGGCGCGCCGGCGGGCGGCGTTGGCGTCGCGTCGCGTCGCGGCTCAGCCCGGCGCGGGCCCGCGGCGTCGGGTGAAGAACGGATAGGCCGCCATGAATGCCAGCGCCGCGGCCGTGCCGAGCAGCGCGCGCACGCCCTGGCCCAGGCCGTGCGGAATCCGCCATTGCTGCAGCGCGCCGTCGTACCAGGTCAGTTGCAACAGCAGCAGGCCGAACAGCACCATCGGCACGCCGAACACCAGCCAGGCGAACACGCGCAGCGCCGGCTTGGTCCGTCGATCCTGCAGCTTGCCGACGATCTCGGTGGTGGCCAGGTGGTACTGGAACGGGTCGGTGGTGGAATGCAGCGGACGCTGCGTCGGCGCCGGTTCCGGACGCACCGGCTGATCGGTCACCTGTTCCGCCGGCGCCGGCGCCACCAGTTCGGCCACATTGGTCTTGGCCAGCAAGGCCTGCATCTTCGGATCCACGCGTTCCCCCTGGACGTCGTGCGGCCGCCGCGCGCTGCGCGCCGCGACCGCGAGGGCACGGCCTCCGGAGCGGCCGCCCCGGATACCCACCGCATCCCTGCCGGCATAGCATGCGCAGCCTGGCGGCCGCGGGCAACCGCGACCTGCGCGACGGGGCCTCGGCGCGGGCGCGCGACGCCGTCCTGTGCCTGCCGCAACGCGCTGCACAGCCGGATCGTCCCGGTGGTCTGCGCCAGGCCGCGATCGGCGCCGCTGAGCTGCCGCAGGCGCGGCGCGAAGAACGCCTGCAGGCGTTCGGCCTCGGCCACCGCGCAGCCGCCGGACGCGGCCAGCGCCGGCAGGCGGCCGCCATCGAAGGAGCCGGACCGCGCCACCAGCCGGTCGACGTTGGCGGTGTACCAGGGCCACCTCGAGGCGTGGGTCGCGGCATCGCCGTGCGCGTCCATCGGCAAGGTCGCCATCTCGCCGACCTTGACCGCGTCGGTCAGCGCGAAATCGCGCACCTGCTGCACTTGCCGCCGATCGCGCACCTTCGACAGCGCCTCCAGCATGGAGTTGCGCTGCGTCGGTTCGCCATGGTGACGCAGCGCCGCGAGCAGCGCGTCCACCGCCGGTTCGCCGCACTCGCGCACCGCCACCGCCAGTGCGCTGCCGAGCAGGTCCGGATCCGCGGCGAAGTCGGGACCGTGGCCGTGGCCGTCGCCGGCCAGGACCGCATCGCCTTGCGCCAGCAATGCCTGGCGCACCGCGTCAGGTGTGCGCCGCGGCCAGCGCCTGGTTCAGTCGTGCGCGTCCAGCCAGGCCAGCACCTGCGCCGCCAGCGCCTCGGCATTGTCGCCATCGGCGCGCAGGTGCAGTTCCGGCTGCGCCGGCGGCTCGTACGGCGAATCGATGCCGGTGAAGTTGGGGATCTGCCCGGCGCGCGCCTTGGCGTACAGCCCCTTGACGTCGCGCGCCTCGGCCACGTGCAGCGGCACGTCCACGAACACCTCGACGAACTCGCCGTCCTCGAAGCGCGCGCGCGCCATCGCACGCTCGGCGCGGAACGGCGAGATGAAGCTGACCAGCACGATCAGCCCGGCATCGGCCATCAGCCGCGCCACCTCGGCGACGCGGCGGATGTTCTCCACCCGATCCTCGTCGGTGAAGCCCAGGTCGCGGTTGAGGCCATGGCGCACGTTGTCGCCGTCGAGCAGGAAGGTATGCCGGCCCTGCGCGTGCAGCCGCTTCTCGACCAGGTTGGCGATGGTGGATTTGCCGGCGCCGGACAGGCCGGTGAACCACAGCACCTTGGGCGCCTGGCCCTTGATCCGCGCGCGCGCCGCCTTGTCCACGTCCAGGTGCTGCCAGTGCACGTTGCCGGCGCGGCGCAGCGCGAAGTCGAGCGTGCCGGCGGCGACGGTGGCATTGCTCTGCCGGTCGATCAGAATGAAGCCGCCAAGCGTGCGGTTGCGCGCGTACGGCGCGAACGCGACCGGCTCGTCCAGCGCCAGGTTGCAGTAGCCGACCTCGTTCAATTCCAGGCGCTTGGCCGCCAGCCGCTCCTGCGTGTTGACGTCGATGCGGTGCTTGATCTCGCTGACGCTGGCCGACACGGTGCGGGTGCCGAGCTTGAGCCAGTACGGGCGCCCGGGCAGCAGCGCGGCATCGTCCATCCACAGCACGTGCGCGGCGAACTGGTCGGCCACCTCCGGCGGATCGCCGGCGGCGGCGATCACGTCGCCGCGGCTGATGTCGATCTCGTCGGCCAGGGTCAGCGTCACCGCCTGCCCGGCCACGGCCTGGTCCACGTCGCCCTTGCCGTCCAGCACCCGTGCCACGGTGGAACGGCGCGCCGACGGCAGCACCACCACCGCATCGCCCGGGCGCACCTGTCCCGCCGCGAGCGTGCCGGCGAAGCCGCGGAACTGCTGGTGCGGGCGGTTGACCCACTGCACCGGCAGGCGCAGGCCGCTCTCGGCGTCGCGCGCGGCCAGGTCCAGGCCTTCCAGGTATGCGAGCAGGGAGGGGCCGGCATACCACGGCGTGCGTGCGGAACGCTGCGACAGGTTGTCGCCTTCCAGCGCCGACAGCGGAATGCAATGCACCTGGGCGATGCCCAGTTGCGCGGCCAGCGCCCGGTAGCTGTCGGCGATCGCGTCGAAGATGGCCTGGTCGAAACCGACCAGGTCCATCTTGTTCACCGCCAGCACCACGTGGCGGATGCCGAGCAGGGACACGATGTAGCTGTGCCGGCGGGTCTGGGTCAGCAGGCCCTTGCGCGCGTCCACCAGCACCACCGCCACGTCGGCGGTGGACGCGCCGGTGGCCATGTTGCGGGTGTACTGCGCGTGGCCGGGGCAATCGGCGACGATGAACTTGCGCCGGTCGGTATCGAAATAGCGGTAGGCCACGTCGATGGTGATGCCCTGCTCGCGCTCGGCGGCCAGGCCGTCGAGCAGCAGCGCGTAGTCGATCTCGCCGCCGCGCGTGCCATGGCGCCGGCTGTCGGCGCTGAGCGCGGCGAGCTGGTCGTCGAACAGGCGCTTGCTGTCGTAGAGCAACCGCCCGATCAGCGTGCTCTTGCCGTCGTCGACGCTGCCGCAGGTGATGAAGCGCAGCAGCGGCTTGTGTTCGTGTTGCTGCAGGTAGGCGGCGACTGCGTCGCCGCCGGGATTGGGGATTCGGGAGTGGGGATTCGCAACGGCGTCCCCTTCCGCCACCGCGTTCACCGCGACGCGCCGCTCTTGCGAATCCCCACTCCCGAATCCCCAATCCCGGCCCATCAGAAATACCCTTCCAACTTCTTCTTCTCCATCGACGCGCCCGGATCCTGGTCGATCACCCGCCCCTGCCGCTCCGAGGTGGTGGCCAGCAGCATCTCGGCGATGATCTTTTCCAGGGTGTCGGCCTGCGATTCGATCGCGCCGGTCAGGGGGTAGCAGCCCAGCGTGCGGAAACGTACCCGGCGCAGGTGCGGGACTTCGCCGGGGCGCAGCGGCAAGCGCGCGTCGTCGACCATGATCAGCGCGCCGTCGCGCTCCACCACCGGGCGTTCGGCGGCGAAATACAGCGGCACCACCGGGATCGCTTCGCGGTAGATGTACAGCCAGATGTCCAGTTCGGTCCAGTTGGACAGTGGGAACACGCGCACGCTTTCGCCGGCATGCACGCGGGCGTTGTACAGGTTCCACAGCTCCGGGCGCTGGTTCTTCGGATCCCAGCGATGCTTGTCGTTGCGGAACGAGAACACCCGCTCCTTGGCCCGCGCCTTCTCCTCGTCGCGCCGCGCGCCGCCGATCGCCGCGTCGAACCTGCCCTGGTCCAGCGCCTGCTTCAGGCCCTGGGTCTTCATCACGTCGGTGTGCACGGTGGCGCCGTGGCTGATCGGGCCGATGTCCTGGGCGACGCCGTCGGGATTGATGTGCACGCGCAGGTCCACCCCGGTCTCGGCGGCGCGGCGGTCGCGAAAGGCGATCATCTCGCGGAACTTCCAGCGCGTGTCCACGTGCAGCAGCGGGATCGGCGGCGGCGCCGGCGCGAACGCCTTGAGCAGCAGATGCAGCAGCACCGAACTGTCCTTGCCCACCGAATACAGCAGCACCGGATTGCGGAACTCGGCCGCCACCTCGCGCAGGATATGGATGCTTTCGGCCTCGAGCCGGTCGAGATGGGACAGGGCGGAAGAACGGATCGGGGACAACGCGAGGCTCATCGAGGGAGGGACCATGCCGAGGGTAGCAGCGCCCACGCCGCCTGGGGCGACCGGGGCCGGCAGTGTGTGATGCGCACGCCAGGCGAAGAAATAAGCGGGGGGCATAAGCCGATAACCCCTGCTCCTTTCTGCGCCGTGCAACGCTTCCCTAACATCGGTCATCCCTTCTTCCCACCCGGACCGGTCATGACCGCCGCCTCGCCCGCGTTGCCGCCCAGCCCCTTGCCCGACGAGCGCAAGGCGCTGCTGGCGCGGACCGTGGAGGGTCTGGACGCGGCCAGCCTGTGGTGGCTGTCCGGCTATGCCGCCGGCCTGGCGCAGGGCCAGGGCCATGCGCCGCCGTCGCTGGCGGTGCTGCCCGGCGGCGCCGCGGCCGGCCAGGGCGCGCAGCGATTGAGCGTGGTCTACGGCAGCCAGACCGGCAACGCCCGCCGCGCCGCCGAGCAGCTCGCCGCCGAGGCCGAGGCCGCCGGGCTCAGCGTGCGCCTGCTGCGCGCCGACGCCTACCCGACCCGCGAGCTGGCCAGCGAGCGCCTGCTGTACGTGGTCATCAGCACCCAGGGCGAAGGCGATCCGCCGGACGACGCGATCGGCCTGGTCGAGTTCCTGCAAGGGCGCCGCGCGCCCAAGCTGCCGGAACTGAAGTACGCGGTGCTCGGCCTGGGCGATTCCAGCTATGCCGACTTCTGCGGCATCGGCAAGCGCATCGACGCGCGCCTGGCCGAGCTCGGCGCGCAGCGGCTGCTGCCGCTGGGCGAGGCCGACCTGGACATCGACAGCGTGGCCGCGCCGTGGCGCGCGCAGGCACTGGCGCAGGCGCGCGAGGTGCTGAAGAGCCCGGCGACGCCGTCGGCGACGGTGACCCCGCTGCGCGGCGCCGGCAGCGCCACCTGGAGCCACACCCGTCCGTTCGCCGCCGAGGTGCTGGCCAACCAGCGCATCAGCGGCCGCGACTTCAAGGGGCCGCGCTATGCCGTGCATGGCGCGGCCGACAAGGACGTGCGCCACCTGGAACTGTCGCTGGCCGGCAGCGGCCTGCACTATGAACCCGGCGACGCGCTGGGCATCCGCCACCGCAATCCGCCCGCGCTGGTCGAGGCGATCTTGACGGCGACGCGACTGGACGGTCATGCGGACGTCACCGTCGATGCGGACACTCTGCCCCTGCACGAGTGGCTCGCCGCGCACCGCGAACTGACCCGGGCCTCGCGGCCGTTCCTGGCCGCGGTCGCCCGGCGCGCGGAGGCAGCGGCGCTGGACCAGCTGCTCGACCCCACCCAGACCGCCGGCCTGGCGACGTTGCTGGCCGATCACCAAGTGATCGACGTGCTGCGTCGCTGGCCGGCGGATTGGGACCACCGCGCGTTGCTCGACGCGCTGCGGCCCCTGGCCCCACGGCTGTACTCGATCGCCTCCAGCCGCAAGCGGGTCGGCGACGAAGTGCACCTCACCGTCGATGTGCTGGCCTACCAGGCGCATGGCCACGCCCACGGCGGCGCGGCCAGCGGCCATCTCGCCGATCTGGCCGAAGGCGACAGCGCCGCGGTCTACGTCGAACCCAACGAACGCTTCCGCGTCCCCGCCGACGGCAGCCGCGACATCCTGATGATCGGACCCGGCACCGGCGTGGCGCCGTTCCGCGGCTTCGTGCAGGAACGTGCCGAGAGCGGTGTCAGCGGCCGCAACTGGCTGTTCTTCGGTGCCCGCCATTTCAACCGCGATTTCCTGTACCAGGCCGAGTGGCAGCAGGCATTGCGCAGCGGCGAACTGCATCGCCTGGACCTGGCGTTCTCGCGCGACGTGCAGCCGGTGACCGCCACCGCGCCGCAGAAGGTGTATGTGCAGCAGCGCCTGCGCGAACACGGCCGCGCCGTCTACGACTGGCTGCAGAACGGCGCGCACCTGTACGTGTGCGGCGCGATCGGCATGGGCAAGGACGTGCACGCCACGCTGCAGCAGATCGTGGTCGAACACGGCGCGCGCAGCGCCGAGGACGCGGCCGCCTATCTCACGGCATTGCAGCGGGAGGGGCGGTATGCGCGCGATGTGTATTGAGGCCGGGATTGGGGAATCGGGATTGGGGATTCGCAAGAGCGGGCTCCTTTGGTTTTCTTGTTGCCTAGTCGTCGCCGCTTCTGCTTTGCCAATCCCCAATCTCCAATCCCGAATCCCCCAATGAGCAACGTCGAAGACATCAAGGCCGAAAGCCGCCGCCTGCGCGGTTCGCTGCTGCAGAGCCTGGCCGATCCGGTCACCGGCGCGCTGCGCGAGGACGATCAGACCCTGATCAAGTACCACGGCAGCTATCAGCAGGACGACCGCGACCTGCGCGAGGAGCGGCGCCGGCAGAAGCTGGAGCCGGCCTACCAGTTCATGATCCGCACGCGCACGCCGGGCGGGGTGATCACGCCCGAGCAGTGGCGCAAGCTCGACGCCATCGCCACCACCTACGGCAACCACTCGCTGCGCGTCACCACGCGCCAGGCGTTCCAGTTCCATGGGGTGATCAAGCGCGAGCTGAAGGCGACGATGCAGGCGATCAACGCCGCGCTGATCGATACCCTGGCCGCCTGCGGCGACGTCAACCGCAACGTGCAGGTCGCGGCCAACCCGCTGGCCTCGCGCGCGCACGCCACGCTGTACGCCGATGCCGCGCGCGTGTCCGAACACCTGCTGCCCAATACCCGCGCCTACTACGAGATCTGGCTGGACGAGGAACAGGTCGCCGGCAGCGGCCAGGAACAGGAGCCGGTGTACGGCGACACCTACCTGCCGCGCAAGTTCAAGATCGGCTTCGCGCTGCCGCCGGTCAACGACGTGGACGTGTTCGCCAACGACCTCGGCTTCATCGGCGTGCCTGGCGCCGACGGCGACCTGGCCGGCTACAACGTCAGCATCGGCGGCGGCATGGGCGCCACCCATGGCGACGCGGAGACCTATCCGCGCGTGGCCAACGTGATCGGGTTCATCACGCGTGACCAGTTGATCGACGTCGCCACCGCCGTGGTCACCACCCAGCGCGACCTTGGCAACCGCGAGGTGCGCAAGCGGGCGCGCTTCAAGTACACCATCGACGATCACGGCCTGGACACGGTGGTGGCGGAGATCGAGCGCCGCGCCGGCGTGCGCCTGCAGCCGACCCGCGCGTTCGCGTTCGAGCACAACGGCGACCGCTACGGCTGGAGCGAGGGCGAGGATGGCCGCGCACACCTGACCCTGTCGCTGCCGGCCGGGCGCATCGCCGACCGCGACGACGGCGCGCGCCATCTCAGCGGCCTGCGCGAGATCGCCGAACTGCTGCAGCGCGACGGCGACGGCGCGCACTTCCGCATGACCGCCAACCAGAACCTGGTCATCGCCGGCATTCCCGCCGCGCTGCGCGAGGCGGTCGAGACCCTGGTGCGCGCGCACGCGCTGGACGCCGGCAACCAGGCGCGCACCGCGCTGGCGCGCGCGGCGATGGCCTGCGTCGCGCTGCCGACCTGCGGCCTGGCGATGGCCGAGGCCGAACGCTACCTGCCCGACTTCGCCGCCAAGCTGGAACCGCTGCTGGACCGGCACGGGCTGCGCGAGGCGCCGATCCTGCTGCGCCTCTCCGGCTGCCCGAACGGCTGCTCGCGGCCGTACCTGGCCGAGATCGCCTTGGTCGGCAAGGCGCCCGGCCGCTACAACCTGATGCTCGGCGCCGATCACCGCGGCCAGCGCCTGAACACGCTGTACCGCGAGAACATCGCCGAACCGGAGATCCTGGACGCGCTGGACCCGCTGTTCGCGCGTTACGCCAGCGAACGCGACAGCGGCGAAGGCTTCGGCGACTTCCTGCACCGCAGCGGCCTGGTCGCATTGCCCGCCTATCCCACCCACCGCCACCTCATTCCTTCGGAACTGCACGCATGAGCGCCCTGCCCGCCTCCACCGCACACGACTCCGCCAACGCTCCGGCGCCGGCCTGGGACCTCGACGCGGTCAACGCCTTGCTGGCGCCGATGACCGCGCCGCAGCGCGTGACCTGGGCGCTCGAACACGGCCCGGCCGAGGCCGCGCTGTCGTCGAGCTTCGGCGCGCAGTCGGCGGCGACGCTGCATTTGCTGACCCAGCAGTTGCCGGACATCCCGGTGATCCTGATCGACACCGGCTACCTGTTCGCCGAAACCTACCGTTTCGCCGATGCGCTGACCGACCGCCTCAAGCTCAACCTCAAGGTGTACCGGCCGCTGGTCAGCCGCGCCTGGATGGAAGCGCGCCACGGCCGCTTGTGGGAACAGGGCATGGTCGGCATCGAGCAGTACAACAACCTGCGCAAGGTCGAGCCGATGCGCCGCGCGCTGGACGAACTGAAGGTCGGCACCTGGTTCACCGGCCTGCGCCGCAGCCAGTCCGACAGCCGCGCGCAGACCCCGTTCGTGCAGAAGCGCGGCGAGCGCTACAAGATCAACCCGATCGCCGACTGGAGCGACCGCGACCTGTGGCAGTACATGCAGCAGCACGGCCTGCCCTACCACCCGCTGTGGGACGAGGGCTACGTCTCGATCGGCGACTTCCACACCACCCGCCGCTGGGAACCGGGCATGCGCGAGGAAGACACCCGCTTCTTCGGCCTCAAGCGCGAGTGCGGCATCCACGAGGACATCTGAGCGATGCGGGAGCGACGTCGGTCGCGATTGCGCAGCGATGTCTCTTCCGGCATCCGAGGGTTCGGAACTGTCCCTGGTCCCTCGGCTACCTGTCGCGGCTGAAGCCGCTTGTGTCTGGAAGTTGCTCTAAAGTTTGAGTGGAGAGCGATGTGCGGCACGCCGACAGGCCGCAGTGTTCGAGCACGTGTAGGAGCCAGGGCGGCC
>Ga0207650_10002129_pt1 | contig 13842 bp, 11 predicted proteins | sample KBSS63metaG_FD_184325 | JGI IMG/M metagenome (GOLD analysis project Ga0207650, IMG submission 184325) | Switchgrass rhizosphere microbial communities from Kellogg Biological Station, Michigan, USA - KBS S6-3 metaG (SPAdes) (version 2) | ecosystem: Host-associated > Plants > Roots > Rhizosphere...
GGCCGGCCGCCGGCGCGCTCGGCAGTGCGGTCATTGCCGAGATGGCGGGCTTTCCCAATGTGGTCACCCTGGACGCCGGCGGCACCTCGACCGATCTCTGCCTGATCGAAAGCGCCAAGCCGCATGTGACCAATGGCGGCGCCGTCGGTCCGTTCCCGGTGCGCATCCCGATGATCGACATCGAGACCATCGGCACGGGTGGCGGCTCGATCGCCTGGATCAGCCGCGAGGGCCATCTCAAGGTCGGGCCGCGCAGTGCCGGCGCGGAGCCCGGCCCCATGTGCTACCCGAATGGTGGCAGCGAGCCGACCATCACCGATGCCAATCTGGTCATGGGCCGGATCCCCCCGGCACTGATCGGAGGCGGCATTCGCCTGGACGCGGATCGCGCACGGGCCGGCATCGCCGCGCTCGCGGCGCGGCTCCCCGGCAACATGAGCACGGAACAGCTGGCCGAAGGCATCATCGAGATCGCCAACTGGAACCAGTCGAATGCCATCCGGCAGATGACCATCCAGCGCGGCATCGATCCGCGTGACTTCGCGCTGCTCTCGTTCGGCGGCTCCGGCCCGGCGCAATCGCCGGCGGTGATGGAGCTGATCGGGATGAAGGCCTGCATCGTGCCACCCAATCCCGGTAATCTTTCCGCCTTCGGATTGTTGGCCGTCGACTGGCGCACCGACCACATCGTGACCAAGGTCATGCACGAGGACGCCATCGACATTGGGGCTGTCGCGGACATCTATGCCGGTCTGGAAGCCGACGCCGCCACCACCCTGGAACGCGATGGCATCGAGCGTTCGCGCATCCGGCTCGTGCGCGAGGCCGACGTGCGCTATGCCGGCCAGTCCATGGAAGTGCGCGTGCCGGCGCCCTCGGGCGCGGTCAGCGGTGCGTTCATCGAGGGTCTCGTCGCTGCGTTCCACGCCGCCCATCTCAAGACCTTCGGCTACAACTACTCCGGCCAGCAGAAGGTGGAGCTCGTCAATTTCTCGGTGTCCGGTTTCGGGATGATCGATCGCCCGAGCATTCCCAAGCTCGACATCGGCCCGGCCGCGGCGCCGAAACGCGACAGCCGGCCGGTGTTTTTCGCCGGCGCCTTCCGGGAGACGCCGGTCTACCAGCGGGGATCACTCGCGGCCGGGTTCCGGCTCGACGGACCCGCGGTGGTCGAGGAATTCGGCTCCACGACCGTGGTTTTTCCCCACCAGCAGCTTGAGGTCGATGCCCACGGCATCCTGATCGTGCGGCCCGCGCGCCCACCGCTGGGGAGGGCGCGATGAACGTGCACGCCACAGGTGAGCCGTGGCCGACCGCGCCCAAAACGCCGGCGCGCGAGGTCGACCCCATCGTGCTGCAGATCGTGGAAGGCACGCTCAATTCCATCGAGGCGGAAATCGAGTACGCCATCGAGCGCACGGCACGCTCGCCGATGATCCGCGAGGCGCACGACTATCGCGTTGGCTTGTTCGACCGCTACTGCCGCAAGCTCACCGGCCGCTCCTACTCGGCGATGCCGAATGCGGTCGTGCGCGACTTTTCGCCTGAGACCATGCAGCCGGGCGACGTGTTCCTGATGAACGACACGTATCTCAGCGAAGGTTCGATCGGGCACTTGCCCGACCTCTGCAGCACGGTTCCGGTCTTCCATGGCGGCGAGGTCGTCGCTTATATCCAAGCGTTCGGCCATCACGACGATATCGGCGGCCGCGTGCCGGGCTCGATGCCAGGGACGGCAGCGACCGTGTTCGAGGAAGGCCTCGCCGTTCCGCCTATCAAGCTCTACAGCGCCGGCGTGCGCAACGAGGCCGTCTTCACCATCGTGAAGCGCAACACCCGCGTGCCCGACATGCTCGCCGCCGATCTCGACAGCGAGGTGCAGGCCTGCCTCATGGGCGCGCGGCGCATGGCGGAGCTGTTCGAGCGGTTCGGGCGCGAGACGGTGGAAGCCTGCTTCCAGGCCATCCTCGACAAATGCCGCGACATCTTCCGCCGCGAGCTGCTGCCGAAGATCGCCGACGGCGAGTACCGCTGGGAAGACTACGTCGAGCATGACGGAGTCACCGATCCCAAGCTGCACAAGCTCGCGATCACGATGATCAAGCGCGGAGACCGCATCACCCTCGACTTCACCGGCACCGATCCGCAGTCCACCGGCCCGATCAACTGGCCCGCCGATTATGCCGGCGGCGCGTTCCTGATCAAATGGATCGCGCCGATCCTGCGCAATCTCGCCGACACGCCGGAGCGCGCGGCGGAGATCCACGTCAATGAAGGCGTCTGCGAAGTTTTCGACGTGGTCTTCCCGCCCAAGGGCACCTTGATCACGCCGGAATGGCCGGCTGCGACCAACGCGCGCTCGTTCGTGCTGCTGCGCTGCTTGGGACTCCTTGCCGGCGTCGTCGCCCAGGCGGTGGACGGACGCATGCCCGCGGACCAGGAGACCATCCGTTACACCGGCTTCTATGGCATCGACGCGAACGGCAAGCCGTTCCTCTCCCGCGAGGTGCTGGGTGGCGGCTCGGGCGGGCGCTACTACGCCGACGGCAACGACGCCATCCATATCGTCCCGGATTCGCGCAACCAGCCGGCCGAATTCACCGAAACGCGATTTCCGCTGCTGGTGGAAAAGCTCGCCTTGCGCATGGACTCCGGCGGCGCCGGCAAGCGGCGCGGGGGCCTCGGCTACGAGAAGCATTACCGCGCGCTGGTGGACTGCCGCACCATCGTCACTGCCGATCGCGTGCGGCTCGGCTGCTATGGCGTCAATGGCGGCAAGGCGGGGCTCCCGTTCTGCGTGACGGTCGACATCGAAGGTGCGCCGCGCGATCTCGGCGGCCTCGTCGACGGCGAGCCGGTGCTCGCCGGTCAGGTGGTTCGCGTGCTCACCACCGGTGGCGGCGGCTGGGGCGACGCGCTGGAGCGCGAGCCGGAGCTGGTGCAGCGCGATGTGATCGAGGGCAAAGTGTCGCTGGCAGCGGCGCGCGACGATTACGGCGTTGTCCTTGTGCCGGGAGAAAGCGCAGGCTCCTGCATATTGGACGAACAGGCGACCGTGAGCCTGCGGGCGAAGCTTCAGGGCCGGCGCCGCAAGGACCGGCCGATCATCGATCGTGGCGACGGCTACGAGAAAATGCTCCGCGGCGAGGTGGTGCCGTGGACGCGTTCGGCCTGAAGGCCGGCACGACAGTCGAGGAAGGAACGGAATGGCCATCGAGGTCGCAAAGGTCGAACTGAAGAGCGTGCAGGACGCCTCCGGGCTCGAGGCCTGCATCCGTAAGGGTCAATTCACCGCCGATCAGGTGATCGCCGTGATCGGCAAGACCGAAGGCAACGGCGGCGTCAACGACTTTACCCGCATTCTCGCCGATCAGGCGTTCCGTCGCGTGCTGCTGAAGAGCGGCCGGCGCTCGGAAGCGGAGATTGCCCGCATTCCGATGGTGTGGTCGGGCGGCTGCGACGGCGTCATCACGCCCCATGCCACCATTTTCGCTCGCAACGAGAAAACCGGCAGCGCCTCGCAACCCCGCCTTGCCATCGGTACGGCCATGAGCGCGGAGCTCAAGCCGGAGGATATCGGCCGCCCGGCGATGGTGGAGAAGGTGGCCGCGGGCGTGAAGGCGGCGATGCGCGACGCCGGCATCGACGATCCGAAGGACGTGCACTACGTGCAGACCAAGACGCCGCTGCTCACGATCGAGACCGTGCGCGACGCGGAATCGCGGGGCCAGCATGTCGCCTGCGAGGTGCACGATTCCATGGGCGTATCGAATGGCACCACCGCGCTCGGCATCGCGGTGGCGCTGGGCGAAATCAAGATGCCGAGGGCGGAGGAGATCTGCCGCAACCTCGACCTCTATTCCTCCGTGGCCTCGTGCTCCTCGGGCGTGGAACTGACCCAGGCGCAGGTCGTGCTGCTCGGCAACAGGCCCGGCGCCGGCGGCCGCTATCGGATCGGCCATGCGGTGATGAAGGACGCGCTCGACATCGACGGCATCTACGAGGCCATCCGCAATGCCGGCCTCGATCTGCCCGCGCGGCCGCGCGCCGAGGATCTGGGCGGACGGGTGGTCAACTGCTTCATCAAGTGCGAGGCGGATCGCCGCGGTACACTGCGCGGCCGCCGCCAGATCATGCTGGACGATTCCGATGTGCACCATCACCGCCATTCGAAGGCGGCGGTCGGAGGTGTGGCCGCCGCAGCGATCGGCGATCCCGCCGTGTTCGTTTCCGTCGACGCGATGCACCAGGGCCCGCAAGGCGGTGGCCCGGTGATCGCCATCGTCGACATCGGCGAGTGACGACGGCACGAGACTTGCAATTCACCTGCCGGGCCGGCCGTGAAGTGCCGACACCCGGTAAACCTGGAGAGAGTGCAATGCACAACGTTCACGCGATCGCTCGCCGCCACGTGTTGGCGGCCGTGGCCGGGCTGATGGTGCTCGCGACGGTTCCCGCCGCTGCCCAAGACAAGGTCAAGGTCGGCGTGTTTCCGGTGAGCTCGTCGCTGCCCTATTTCGTGGCGCTCGAGCGCGGCTTCTTCAAGGAGCAGAATATCGAGCCCGAGATGGTCCGGTTGATCGGCGGACCGCCCAACATCGCCGCCATGATCACCAACCAGATCGACGCCGCGGCGGTGCTGGTGACCATCGAAGGCATGAACGCCGACCTGAAGAAGCCCGGCGTGGCGATGTACATCTCGCTCAACAGTCAGAACAAGACCTATCAGATGGAGCAGTTCGTCGTGCGCAAGGGCTATCCGGCGAGTTCGCTCAAGGATCTCAAGGGCGCGAAGATCATGTCGGCGCCCGGACCGGCCAACGTGACCATGGCGAAGGCGGCTTTGGCCGCGGCGGGCCTGAAGGAAGGCGATTACACCATCGACCAGCTCGACATGGCGCAACACGTCAACGTCATGCAGGCCGGCACGTTCGACGCCGGCTACACGCTCGAGCCGAACGCTTCCACCATGCGCAAGATGGGCGTCGCGAGCACCATCGAGGCCGGCGTGATTGCGCATTACGTGCTGGGCGACCCCAATGCCAATGCGTTCGTCGGCGGCTGCGCGTTGACCAGCGACTTCATCAAAAACCGGCCCGACGCGGCCAAGCGTTTTACCGCGGCGTGGGCGAAGGCGGTGGCGTTCATCAACGGCAATCCGCAGGAAGCGCGCAAGCACCTGCTGAAGAACACCTTCACGCCCGAGGATGTGGTCGATACAGTGCCGATGATCCGCTATTACATGGTTGGCGACCTCACCGCCAAGGACAAGGCGGACTTCCAGAAGTTCATCGACTTCTCGGTGCAGACGGGAACGCTGCCCGAAAAGGTGGACGTGACCAAATTCATGCAGACGTTCTGAGATCAGCCCCGCGAGGTTTTCACGTGCTCACGCCGGCCGCGGAGATCAGGTCGGGTGCGGGAGCCACGGGTCCGGCTCCCGCCCACGTCACCGTTCGCGGCCTGTGCAAGCGTTTCGGCGCCACCACGATCTACCACGACTTCGATCTCGACATCCCGCGCGGCAGGCTGGTCTCGGTCTTCGGCCCGAACGGGTGCGGCAAGAGCACCCTCATCAATATGATCGCCGGGCTGATCCCGCTGGACGCCGGCGAAATCCTGTTCGACGGCAAGCCGCTGAGCCAGATCAAATTCGGCTACGTGTTCCAGAACTACCGCGAGGCGCTGTTCCCTTGGCTGCGCTCGCTCGAGAACATCGAGTATCCGCTCAAGCTGATGGGCGTGCCCAAGGCGGAGCGCCGGGCGCGGGTGGAGCGGCTGGTGGCCCATCTCGGGGTGAAGATCGATCTGACCAAATATCCCTACCTGCTTTCCGGTGGCCAGCAGCAGCTCGTGTCGATCATGCGCGCGCTGGTGGTCGAGCCCGAGATCTTGTTTCTCGACGAGCCGTTCTCGGCGCTCGACTACGAGATGACGCTGTTCATGCGCGAGCAGCTGCAGCGCATCTTCATGGAAACGGGAACCACGACCGTCCTGGTCTCGCACGATCTCGAAGAGGCGGTCTACCTTGCCGACTGGGTGCTGCTGCTGTCGCGGCACCCGGCGCGGATCGCCGACTATGTCCATTATGAAACACCGCGCCCCCGCAATGACGAAACGCTGTCGCAGCCGGAGTTCGTGACCACCAAGGCGCATTGCCTGGAAATCTTCCAGCGCGAGGTGCGGCGCGCATGAAACGGTTCGATCCATATCTGCCGGTGCTCGGCGTATTGGCGCTGATCGTCCTGTGGTACCTCGCCGTCTGGGCGCAAGTGGTGGATCCGGTGCTGCTGCCGCCGCCGACCGACACCTTCCGCGCCATGTGGACAGGCATGACGCGGGGAAAGCTCGGCAGCGACTTTCTGCACACGGTGGAGCGCACCGTCTACGCCACGGTCATTGCCGCGGTGATTGCAATCCCGCTCGGCATCTTTCTCGGCGCATCGGAGCGGCTTTATCGCTCGGTGGAATTCGTGATCGATTTCTTCCGTTCGACGCCGGCCTCGGCCATGTTCCCGCTGTTCCTGGTGCTGTTCGGGGTCGGCGATCGCACCAAGATTTCGGTGGCCGCATTCGGGGCGGCGCTGGTGATCCTCTTCAACGTCGCCTACGGGGTGATGAACGCGCGCAAGACGCGCCTGCTTGCGGCCAAGGCCATGGGCGCGTCGCGCCTGCGCATCCTGACCGATGTCATGCTGCTGGAGTCGCTGCCGCAGACCTTCGTCGGCCTGCGCAACGGCGTGTCGCTGGCGCTGGTCATCGTGGTGGTGGCCGAGATGTTCATCGGCTCGACCGACGGGCTCGGCAACCGCGTGTTCGAAGCGCAGCAGCTGTTCGCCATGCCCGACATGTACGCCGCCATCTTCGCCGCCGGCGCGCTCGGCTACGGGCTCAATCTGCTGTTCCTCCTGGTCGAGCGGCGCTTCGTGCATTGGGCCGGCAAATAGAAGAGACTTTTATGGTTGACGTGAGCCTCACCCGCAGGTCCGCGCGCGAATTGGCGCGGCTCATCCGCACAGGCGACGTGAGCCCCGTCGAGGTGCTCGACGCCCATCTCGCGGTGATCGAAGCGATCAACCCGAAGCTCAATGCGATCGTCACGCTGGTCGCCGAGCGGGCGCGGGACGCCGCGCGCGCGGCGGAAACGGCGGTCGCGGACGCCGAGCCGCTCGGCGCCCTGCATGGCTTGCCGATCGCGATCAAGGACATCACGCCGACCGCGGGCATCCGCACCACCTTTGCTTCGCCGTTGTTCAAAGACTACGTGCCGGCGGAGGACGCCGAAGTCGTGCGCCGCCTCAGGGCCGCAGGTGCCATCGTCCTGGCCAAGACGAATACGCCGGAATTCGCCTGCGGCGCCAACACCAACAACGCGCTGTTCGGTCCCACCCGCAATCCGTGGAATCCGGCGCTGAGCCCGGCGGGATCGTCGGGCGGCTCGGCGGTGGCGGTCGCCACCGGCATGGTGCCGCTCGCGCAAGGCACCGATTTCGGCTGCTCCATTCGGATTCCCGCCGCGTTCTGCGGCATCGTTGGCATTCGCCCGACGCCGGGCCTCACGCCGAACGCGCCGATGCCGCTCGCCTGGGATCCGGGCCAGGTTCACGGCGCACTGGGCCGCGATGCCGAAGACGTCGCCTTCATGCTCGACAGCATGGTCGGCTTGAGCCGCCTGTCGCCGATTTCCGTCGCGCCGCCCTGGGCGAGCGCGCTCGCGGAGGTCGAGCGCTCGGTGGATGCCAAAGGCCTGCGCGTTGCTTACGTCGCCGATATAGCAGGCATCGGGGTCGAGGCGGAGATCGACACGATATGCCGGACCGCGGCACAGCGCCTGCGTGACGCCGGGGCCGAGGTGGAGGAGATCGCCTTCGACGTCTCCGACGGCCGCGCCCCCTATCAGGCCTGGCGCGGGCTGTGGATGGTCGGTCAGCAGTACGCCAACCTCAGCGAGCTCGAGCGCTTCGGACAAAATCTGCGGGGAAACGTGCAAGCCGGCCTGAAGGTGACGGCCGTCGACATCGCTGCCGCCGAGCAGAAGCGCCTCGAAGTGTTTCACCGCTTCCGCATGCTGTTCGATCGCTTCGACGTCCTGCTCACGCCCGCGGCGCCGGTGAAGCCGTTCCCCGTGGAGATGAATTTCCCCACCGAGATCAATGGCCAGAAATTCGAGAACTATATCGAGTGGATCGCGCCCGCGTTCCTGATCACGCTGGTCAGCTTGCCCGCGGGCAGCGTCCCCGCCGGCATGACGGCGGATGGCCTTCCGGTGGGCATGCAGATCGTGGCGCCCCGGTTCGAGGAGCCGTTGATCTTGCGGGTGGCCAAGCTCGTGCAGCAGTCGAGCGGTGTGGGCTGGCCGCCCGTAGCCGTTGGCGCACAATGATCCGAACTTCGGAATCGGGACATCGGCGCGCTCTGTCGTCATTCCGGGGCCGCCGATCTCGGGTCTACCCGAGATCGGCAGTCGATGCCCAAGTCGGGTAAACCCGACTTGGGTGCGTAGCGAGGGAGCCCGGAATCCATAGCCACCGCTTGTGATCATGGATTCCGGGCTCGCGCCACCGATCTCGGGTTTACCCGAGATCGGCCCTCTATGGAGCCCAAGTCGGCTAAAGCCGACTTGGGTGGCGCGCCCCGGAATGACAACGTGTGCATCAAACGCGGCGAACGCTTCTAGCCGGATCAGTTGTTTGCCAACGTCACCACACGCCAAGGCGTGGGCATGGGGGTCGTTGAGACGCATCGACATCCCGGTGTAGCATCAGCCCCAAACAAAACCAGGGAGGACATGGTGAAAGCATTCCAGACATCGGCGCTTGCCGCGTTGTTCGCGGCCGCCGCGGTAACCGGCGTCCGTGCCGCCGACCCGATCAGGATCGGCGTGGTGACTCCGCTCAGCGGCACCTATGCCGGGATCGGCCAGCAGGTGCGGTGGGGCCTCGATCTCGCGGTCAAGGAGGTGAATGCCGCGGGCGGCATCATGGGCCGTCCGATCGAATTGCTCTACGAGGACGAAGAAGCCAACCCCGCGGTGGCGGTCCAGAAGGCCGAGAAGCTGTTCGAGGTCGCCAAGGTCGACTTCCTCACCGGCACTGTCAGCTCCGGCTCGACGCTTGCGGTCGGCCAGCTCGCTGAACGCGCCGGCAAGCTGATCGCGACCACGGTGTCGTTCGCGGACTCCATCACCGGCGACCGCTGCTCGCCCAACGTATTTCGCGTGAATGCCCGCGCCGGCCAGCAATCGGCCGCGCTCGCCGTCTGGCTGTCGAAGGAGAAGCCGCAGGCCAAGGTGTTCTATCTCGGGCCGGACTACGAGATGGGACGCTCGACCGTCGCCGCCTTCAAGGCGAGCGCCGAGAAGGTGGGCGCCAGCACGGTCGGCGAAGTGTTCGCGCCGCTCGATGCCAAGGACTACACCCAGTATTTCGGCCAGGTGCGCGCGGCGCGGCCGCAGGTCCTCTACACCTCGGTCGCCGGCAATGACACGGTGCGGCTGCTCAGCCAGTTGCAGGAGTTCGGGCTGCTCAACAACCTGAGCCTGGTCGGCGCCTCGGGCACGGTCACGTCGCAGAATATTGCGGCGATCGGCAAGGCCGCCGAAGGCTTCGTGACGGGCGTCGGCTACTCGACCGAAATCAACTCGCCCGAGAACAAGAAGTTCGTCGACGCCTTCAAGGCGGCATACAAGGCCGAGCCTGATCTCTACGGCGCCGATTCCTACGGCCTGATCTATGCCTACAAGGCCGCCGTGGAGAAGGCCAAGTCGACCGAGACCGACAAGGTGCGCGAGGCGCTGCGCGGGCTGAAATGGATGACCCCGCAGGGCGAGAAGACCATCCGCGCCGGCGACCACCAGGCGATCCAGGCCATGTACGTGGTCCGCATCACCAATGGCCAGTTCAAGATCGGCGGCGAAGTGAAGGGCGACGACGCCATTGGCCCGGACACCTGCACGCGCTTCTGAGCGCGTGCGGCGCGCGGGACACGGTGATGGCCGAGGTGCTCGACTACGTCCAGTTCGTGCTGGCACCTCAGGTCGTTACCGGCCTCGCCTTCGGCGTCGCCGTCATTCTGGTGGCGATCGGGCTCACCATCATTTTCGGACTGCTCGACGTCATCAACATGTCCCATGGCGAGTTCTACGCATTCGGCGCCTTTGCCGCGCTTGCGCTGGGCTGGCTCGGCCTCCCGTTCTGGCTGCTGCTGATCCTGGTGCCGCTCGCGATGCTGCCGGTGGGCTATGCCGTGGAACGGATGCTGATCCAGCGCGTGTTCAACCGGCCGGACCGTCACGTCACGACCCTGTTGCTGACCTTCGGGCTGGGCCTGGTGCTGGAGGACGCCTTCCGGCTCGGCTTCGGTCCGAACCCCTACCGGCCGGACACGCCCATACCCGGCGCGGTCGAGCTGTTCGGCATCTTCCTTCCGAACTACCGGCTGTTTCTCATCGTGGTCGGCGCCGTCGTGATCGCCGCCGTCGCGCTCGTGGTTTACCGCACCAGGCTCGGCGCGATGGTGCGTGCCGCTGCCTTCGACCGCAACATGGCGGCATCGCTGGGCGTGCCGGTGGCGTGGGTCTACGCCGGCGCCTTCGCCTTCGGCATATCGCTCGCGGGCTTCGCCGGCGTTCTGCTGGCGCCGATCTATTCCGTGTTCCCGACCATGGGCCGCGACTTCATCCTGATGGCGTTCACGGTCGTTATCGTCGGCGGCATGGGGAGTATCGCCGGCGCCGTCGTGGCGGGCCTGTTTCTCACCCAGGTGCAGGCGATCGCCGCGCTCTACATCTCGCCGGTATGGACCGATCCGATCGTGTTCGGGATCATGGTCGTGATGTTGATGGTGCGCCCGCAAGGTCTGTTCGGGCGGCTCGGACATGCCTGACGCGCTGACGGTCGCCGCCCGCGCCAACCACGTGCTCGTCGGGGTGCTGATCCTCGCCGGCCTCGCCTTCGCCGCCATCGGCGCCGCGCAGAACGACACCTTCTACCTGCGGCTTGCGACCGAGGCGCTGATCTTCGGCGGCCTCGCGCTCTCGGTCGACATCCTGCTCGGCTATACCGGTCTGCTCTCGCTCGGGCAGGCCTTGTATTTCGGGCTGGGCGCCTACCTCTCCGCGCTGGTGCTCAAGGCGGTGCCGTCGTTCTGGCTGGCGCTGGCCGCGGGGCTCGGCGCCGGGGTCGTGCTCGGCCTCGTCGGCGGCATCATCGCCATCCGCGTGCGCGGCGTCTATTTCGCGCTGATCACCTTCGGCCTCGCCCAGGTGGTCGCCAAGGTGGTCTACAACACCCGCTCGCTCGGCGCGTCGGACGGGCTGCTCGGCGTGCCGATCATCAACATCGACCTGGGGCTGGCTTCGGTGTCGAGCGCGTCGCCGGCCGGTTTCTTCCTGGTCGTGCTGGCGGTCATCATCGCTCTGTATGCGGTGTCGGCCTACATCCTCGATACGCCGTTCGGCCGCTTGCTGATTGCGCTGCGCGCCAACGACCGGCGGGTGCCGTTTCTCGGCTACCGCACCGCCTCGCTGCGCCTGAGCTCGTTCGTGTTCGCCGCTGTGATCGCGACCGTGTCGGGCACGCTCTATCCGATGCTGCGCGGCTTCGTGTCGCCGGAGCTCCTGTTCTTCTCCACCTCGGGCAATGCCGTCATCACGGTGCTGCTGGGGGGCGTCGGCACGCTGATGGGCGCGCTCTACGGCAGCGTGCTGCTGACCGTCCTGCGGTCCCTGATCGGCACCTGGACCGAGCATCACCTGATGATCATCGGGCTCTTGTTCATGGGCGCGGTGATCTTTCTGCCCAACGGGCTGATGGGCTTGGTGCGCCCGGCGGTCGAGCGCCTGCTCATGCGCAAGGCGCGGCCATGACCGCGCCGGTGCTCGAAGCGCGCGATCTGTCGATCAGCTTCGGCGGCCTGCGCGCCTTGGACGGCGTCAGCTTCGCTGCCGAGCGCAATCGCATCACCACCATCATCGGGCCGAACGGGGCCGGCAAGTCGACGCTGTTCAACCTGATCTCGGGCGCGCTGCGGCCGCAATCCGGCGCCGTCTTCGTCGAGGGCGTCGAATGCACCGGCGCGCCGCCCGACCGCATGCTGGCGGCCGGCGTGGCGCGTTCGTTCCAGATCACCAATCTGTTGTTCGACCTGCCGGTGGCAGAGAATCTGCGGCTGGCGGCGCAGATGCTGGAGCGGCCGCGCAAATACTGGCTGCCGATTTCCTTAAGCCGCATCGCGCGCGCGCGCGTGGCCGAGCTGCTGGAGCGTTTCGGCCTAGCGCACAAGGCGGGGCTTGCGGTCGCGCAGCTCTCGCACGGCGAGCAGCGCCGCCTCGAGGTGGCGGTGGCGCTCGCCGGCAAGCCCAAGGTCCTCATGCTCGACGAGCCGACCCAGGGCATGAGCCACGGCGACACCGAGGATACCGCGGTGCTGATCAGGTCGCTTGCCGCCGAGGTGACGGTGCTGCTGATCGAGCACGACATCGGCCTGGTCATGAACCTGTCGGATCATGTCATCGTCATGCACCAGGGCCGGAAGCTCGCCGAGGGCACGCCGGCCTCCGTGCGCGCCAATACCGCCGTGCAGACCGCCTATTTCGGACACGCCTGACGATGCTCGCAATCGCCGACCTGCACGCTCATTACGGCGCCAGCCACATCGTGCAGGGCGTCGACCTCATGGTGCGTGCGGGCGAGGTGGTCGGCGTGTTCGGCCGCAACGGCGTCGGCAAGACCACGCTGCTCAAGACCATCGCCGGCTGGCTGCGCGCCAGCCGCGGCGAGATCAGGTTCGACGGCAAGCGGATCGACGGCGCGGCCCCCGACCGTATCTGCCGCCTCGGCGTCGGCTTCGTGCCGGAGGATCGCCGCATCTTCCCCGGGCTCACGGTCGAGGAGAACCTGACGCTCGGTTTCATGCAGGTGCCGCGGCGCGGCGGCGCGGCCAACCGCGCCGCGCTGGCGGAGATCTATCGCCGCTTTCCCCGCCTGCACGAGCGCCGGCGCCAGCACGGCACCACGCTGTCGGGCGGCGAGCAGCAGATGCTCGCGATCGCGCGCGTGCTGGTGGGCGAGCCGAGCCTGCTCCTCATCGACGAGCCGAGCGAAGGGCTGGCGCCGATGATGGTGTCGGAGATCTACGCCATCCTGAGCGAGTTGAAGCAGGCCGGCCGCGCCATCCTGCTGGTCGAGCAGAATGTCCCGCAGGCGTTGACCCTGTGCGATCGCTTCGTCGCCATGGAGCGCGGACGATTGACCCTCGCGGGCGATGCAAGTGCTGCGGCGGATTGCGAGCGGCTGATGGCGGCGATCACGGTGTGAATGCCGATATTGCCGCCGTCGATCAGGCGCGACCGGATCGGGAGATGGTTCAGGGCCGCGACGACCGCGGGGTAGCGGTCCGACCACTCGTGCGCGTTTCGCGTGAGAAGCCTAATGCCAGCCGGATCTCGCCGCGCCATCAGCCGGAAGCCGTCGTGCTTGATCTCGTGAATCCAGTTCGATCCCGCCGGCGGCTTCTCGGCGCGGGGAGGGGAGGCATGGCTCGATATGCCATGGACCCGAACTCCAGGTGAGCCCTGGTCTGAAACGATATTGCTGACCTCACGAATGAGTTGAACGTCGGCCGGACATTCGCCCAGACCGCGCGCTTCCTGTGTAGGGATGAGGACGAGGTGCGGCAGAAAGCAAGGGCGTTCCGGTTGCGGGCCAAGCCATCGCACCGCTGAGCAGTGTGATGAACTCGCGCCGCCTTCTTAGAAACTGGATTCGGTGCTTCATGCGGCAGCTCTGATTTCAACATGATAACCGAGATTTCGGATGCGGTTGGCGAGTCTGGCCGCGGCTT
>Ga0207650_10002131_pt1 | contig 13836 bp, 16 predicted proteins | sample KBSS63metaG_FD_184325 | JGI IMG/M metagenome (GOLD analysis project Ga0207650, IMG submission 184325) | Switchgrass rhizosphere microbial communities from Kellogg Biological Station, Michigan, USA - KBS S6-3 metaG (SPAdes) (version 2) | ecosystem: Host-associated > Plants > Roots > Rhizosphere...
GCAAGGACGCGGCGACGGCGCAGGCCTACAAGCCGATCGTCGAGTACTTCGCGGCGGGCAAGACCGTCGAAGTCTCGGACGAGTCGAACGCCAAGGAGTTCCACGACGCGCTGCGCGAGGTCACGGGTCTCGAGAACATCGCGGCGAAGCACCTGAAGGCGATGGACCCGTCGGAGCTCGGCCCCGCGATGGAGTTCGTGCTCGAGGGCCTGCACCAGCACTCGATTCTTTCCCGTGAAAGGGTCGATGGCGGGGGCTATGCCTACAAGGACATGCTCAAGTCGATGTTCTCGGGCTTCCGCACGCGGGATGAGGATGATGACTAGCGATAGATGGCCTTGAGCGCTCCCCAGCTGGATGGGCTCGTGGGAGTCGGGATGTCGGCGTCGACCTCGAGCCACGCGCCGGTGACTGTCAGCCCGGGCATCGGAGCCTCGGTGTAGCAGCCGCCCAGGGTCGTCGCCGTGGGGTTTCCCGAAAGCGTGATCTGGCCTGCTCCATCGAGCAGGAAGTTCCACGTGGGGCTCTCGTAGGGGACGAACTCGCTTCTCGTCTCGAACGGTCCTGCAACGTCGGGGTTGAGGGCCTGGGCAAACCAGGAGTGTCCCGGAGAATCGTCCATGAAGGCGAACGTCTCCGTCGGCCAGGGGTACACGTAGGCGCCGCAGATAAGCGTCCCGACCTCGGTGGTTCCTACGAGGTGAAGGGATGCGCCCCGGACGACGGCCGGAGTGCCTGGCAGGTGGAACGATGCGGTGCGGCCGTAAGGCTCGGTCGGCGTGGCATAGGGATAGGTCCCGTGGAGCTCGGGCAGCGGTACCGTGAAGACGCCCGCCCGGGCGGGAACCGAAAGCACGAGCAGGAACAGAATCGGTAGGATTCTCATGGCGGGATTTCCCTTCGGGACGCGAGCGTTGAAAATGGCCCGACGAGTCTAGCAGAGGCAGGAGAGCGCGATGAAGTTCCGATACGGCAAATGGAAGGGCGGACCGGATCCCGAGTTCCTCAAGGCCCTGCTCAACCTGTTCCACCAGCTGCTCCTGCAGACCAACGGCGACGTCGATCGCGCGCTGGACGAGCTCGAGCGCATCGGCGAGCAGTACGGCTTCTTCGACGACAAGTTCGACATCGAGGCGTTCAAGAAGTGGCTCAAGGAGCACGACCAGGTGCAGGAGGTCGCGCCCGGCGAGCACAAGCTGACCAGCCGCGGCGAGCGCGCGATCCGCCAGGACGCGCTGACGGAGATCTTCGGACAGTTGCGCAAGTCCGCGGCGGGGGACCATCGCGTGCCGCAGTCGGGCGTCGGCGTCGACCGCCTGCCCGAGACGCGGCCGTTCGAGTTCGGCGATGCGACCACCGACCTCGACGCGATCGCGACCATCGGCAACGCCATCCGTCGCAACGGCGCCGACGACATCGAGATCGGCGAGGAGGACCTCGAGGTCTACGAGACCGAGCACCTCACCGCCTGCGCGACGGTGCTGCTGCTCGACGTGTCGCACTCGATGATCCTCTACGGCGAGGACCGCATCACGCCGGCGAAGAAGGTCGCGCTCGCGCTGACCGAGCTGATCACGACCCGCTACCCGAAGGACGAGCTGTACGTCGTCCTCTTCGGCGACGACGCGAAGGAAGTGCCGCTGCACCGACTGCCCTACGTCGGCGTCGGGCCGTACCATACGAACACGAAGGCCGGCCTGCGCATGGCGCAGCAGATCCTGACGCGCCGCAAGGTTGCAAACCGCCAGATCGTCATGATCACCGACGGCAAGCCGTCGTGCATCTGGGAGGGCGGCCGCCTCTACAAGAACCCGTTCGGCCTCGATCCCAAGATCGTCAACAAGACGCTCGACGAGGCCACGTCGTGTCGCCGCAAGGGCATCTCGATCACGACGTTCATGGTCACCGACGACCACCACCTGCAGCAGTTCGTCGAGAAGTTCACCCAGCTCAACCGCGGGCGGGCGTACTTTGCGGACCTCGAGAACCTGGGCTCGTACGTGCTGAAGGACTTCGTGCGCAACCGGCGCAAGCGCGTGCGCTGAGCCCAATGAAGGTCAGCGCGCCAACGGAATGAGCGTGATCGTCCGGTAGCCCCAGTCGTCTCCGCCCGTCGCGACTTTCTTGTAGTAACCGGGCGCGGTCACTTCCAGCGGAGCGTCGCCCCACGCGCATGTCGTGTAGACCCTGAATTCACCGCGGTCGTCCGTGTTCACGGCCGACGGACGCTCTTGATCCGCACCCGAGTATTTTGCCACCACGTGAGCGCCTTCGATCGGTTGGCCGGTGTCCGAGCGGACGATCCGACCCTCGACGGCATTGAGCTCGGCTGGCGCCGTGATCATGGCGAGCGCAACCAATCCCTCGAAGGCGAGGACGGGTGCGTATCGCACGCCTTCCCGCGTTTGCGGCATGTTCGCGAATCCCACGAAAGTGGCGAGCCCAGCAACGCCCAAGAGTACGAGCGCCAGGGGACCCACGACGCGCCGCAGGAGGGATCTGTTCATGCGCAGGCCGCCCACGCCGTCTTACCCTCGGTGCACAGGACGCGGCCGCCGACGACGGCTGCTGCGAGACCGAGCAAGCTTCCCGAGACGTCCGACAGGATCACGATGATCTTCACGGCGCACTCCACCGAGGGCACGGTCGAATAACTCTATGCCCGCAAGCGCATTACCGCAACCTCGACCCGCCATGTCGACCCGTCTCGATCCGGTACGCGTCGCAATGATCCTCGTCACGGGCTTCCGTCTCGTCTCGCGCGCAGACGCGTGCGCTGAGCTACTGGAAGATCATCTCATTCGCGCCGAGGAAGCCACGACCGCCGGCGCGGTTGTACGCGACCTCGAACCTCGTATAGCGGAACAGCCCCTCGCTCGGGAACCACCAGGCAGGATTGAATCCCATGATGCCGTAGCGCGGTCCGCGGTCGCGCCGCACGATACAGAGCAGCGACTTGCTGCGTCGCGGGACGCGTGCGACGCGGACGTAGCCTGCCTCCGGCACCATCACGAGGTTCTCGGGCATGGAGTACGCGGGAATGCACCCGTGACGCTCCTCGACCCGCAGGCTGCGCCCGGGCCCCGCCTCGGCGAGCACCGTCGAAGTGTCGGCCTGGTCGAGACGGACGAAGACGTCGTAGTCGCCGCCCTCGACGACGCGTCCTCTCTCGAGGTCGAGCTGGAATCCGTCGCGATGCATCTCGGGCGGAAAGTCGACCTCGTGAACGATGAGGTCCTTTTCGCGCGCGGTTTCGGGGACCAGTTCGAGAGGATTCGGCACGCACCAATTCGTCTGAAAACCGAGGCTTGCGTATCCCTTCGCCCGGACCGTGACCCAGGCGTCGCGCCGCGGCGGAACGCGCAGCTGGAACTCGCCGTTCGTGTTCGAGCGGGTGTCGTCGCGATCGCTGATCAGCTGGAGTGGCACGTGCGATTCGCCCGAGACGGATGCGCCTGCGATCGGCTGTTTCGTGCGGGAATCGACCAGCCTGCCGTGTACCAAGCCCCAATTCGACTTGTTCGGCGGCTCGAACGCCGAGAGCAAGATCAACGGCCCGGCGACGAACCAGGCGGCCAATCCGACGAGGCAACCGGCGAGAATGCCGAGTCCGATTCGCATGACCGGAAAGCCTAGCACCCACTCGAATCGGCTTCTCGAGGCTTCTGGCGGTGCCGTTAGCAAACAATAACAAACATGATTAAACATTGACTCAGACAAAGCCGTGGAGAGAAACTGGACCTCCACCGAGGGGGGCCGAGTCATGTCCGTTGCGACCACGCAGACTGCGCCCGCGCCCGACGGCTTCGGGCAATACCTCAACCGTCTTCTGAGCGACCGCGAGCGATTGTTCGTCGAGATCGAGTCCGGCGAGAACCTCCACCTCGGCGAAGCCGCCGCGACGCTGGTCCTCATGACCGCGCTCTATGGCGCTGCCGCCGGCGCCTATGCCGGGCCGCTGCAGGCCGTGTCGGCGGCGATCAAGCTGCCGCTTCTCTTTCTCGGGACGCTGGCGATCTGCTTCCCGGCGTTTTTCGTCGTCCAGGTGCTGGCAGGCTCGCGGCTCAAGCTCACCCAAGTGCTCGCGATGGTCTTGAACGCGCTCGCGCTCACCGCAGTGCTTCTCGCCACGGCGGTGCCGGTGAGCGCGTTCTTCCTCTTGACCGGCGCGAACTACTACTTCCTCACGCTGCTGCACGTCGCGATCGTGCTCGGGGCGGGACTGGTCGGCATGGTCACGCTGCACGAGGGGCTGGCGTTCGCCTGCGAGCAGCGCGGCGTCTACCCGCGCAAGGCGATGGCGATCATGAAGGCGTGGGCCGTGCTGTTCGCGTTCGTCGGCATTCAGATGGCGTGGAACCTGCAGCCGTTCGTCGGCGACCGCGGCGAGCCATTCAAGGTCTTTCGCCGGCACGAGGGGAACTTCTACACCGCGATCGTCTACTCGTTCGGCCGGCTGCTGCGCGGCGAGCCGAAGCCCCCGCCGCAGCCGGCGTGGCGCCTCAACGTGCGCGGCATGATGGACGCGACGAGCCCCGACAGCACGATCCTCAAATGAGCGAGCGCGAACCCGCGCCGGACCACGAGATCCTGACGCTCGAGGAGGTGGCCCAATACCTCCGGCTCAAGCCGCAGACGATCTACAAATGGGCGCAGGAGAAGAAGATTCCGGCGGTCAAGCTGGGGAAGGAGTGGCGCTTTCGCCGCTCGATCCTCGACCGCTGGCTGGACGACCAGATGTTCGGTGACGGGTCGGAGTTCAGTCACCTGCGCGACTGATCGGCCACAGCACGATCGTCATGTGCTCGTCGAATCGCGCCCTGGCATGCGAGACGCGGTAGCCGGACGCGGTCACATCGATATCCGAGGCGTCGGCCTCGTCGTCCGACGCGGCCCGCACGGTGAATTGACCGCGCGCGTTCGTGCGCGTCTCCGCGGTCCACCCCTCCGCGAGGATCGGCGTCCTACCTTCATTGTCCGAGGTGACGCGGGCTCCCGCGATGGGCCGGCCCGATGGCCCGTCGATCACGACGCCCGAGACTGGATGGCCGAGCATGGCGGCCGCATCCTTCGAAGCGAGGTTCGCGATCTTCTCCCTGCCCGCGAATGCCGCCAGTGCGAACACAAGCGTCAGCAGGACGAGCGTCCCCACCGCCCCGCGCGAGCGGCGAGGCGCCATCGCAAGACCGGTCACCACGACGACGACCACGAGCCAGCCGAGGCGTTTCATTCGAAATCCACCACGACGGGATCATGATCCGACGCCGGGCGCCCCTCCGGCGATCGCGGCGTGAGCACCCGCGCCCGCACGGCCCGCACTGATCCCGCGTACAGGACGTGGTCGAGCCGCAACGGCGTCATCCCGGGCGCGAGCATCCACTGGAACGTCGCATCAGGGCCTACTTTCTCCACGGCATCTTCCCGCGCGTCGCGGTACACGGCCAGCAGGCGGCGCATCACCCCGGCCTGGGGCAGCGCATTGAAGTCGCCCACGAGGAAGGCGGGTGCGTCCGGCGCAGGACGTTCGCGCGCGAGCAGCTCGAGCAGGAGGCGCGCGCTGCCCTCGTAATGCCAGGGCGCATGACCGAGGTGCGCATTCACGAACAGGAATTCCGGCCCGCCATCGATTGCCTGGAAGCGCGCCCAGTGGATGCCGCGCGGCTCGAGCATCATCGGGAACGTCGAGCCGGGCCTGGTCGGCGTGTTCGAGAACCAGAGCGTCCCCTCGGCTGCCAGCCGCACGCGATCGGGTCGGTAGAGGATCGGCAGGAACTCGCCCGGCTGGCGGAACGGGCCGCGGTAGCGAACGAGCGCGTACATCACGAGCGGTGCGAGGATCGCCGCCGCGAACAGCACGGCGTGGAGCAGCGTGAGCCAGAACGACCATGGCGGCGGTCCGAGCCAAAGCCACGTGAGGCCCCAGAGCAGCAACGCGACCGGCGCCGAACGCTTGATCCAGCGCGGGTGGCGGGAAATGCCGGTGGGCTCGCCGGGGAGCAGCGTGTAGCCGGGCAGCTCGAATGAAAGCTGCTTTTCCTCGAACTCCTGCAAAGCCGCAACGTCCGGCGCTTCGGCGCGCAGCGTCGCCGAGATCAGCGGCTCGCGCGCCTTCCAGCCGCCCGGCGCCGCGGCCGAGGCGTAGAGCGTGTTCCAGGTCAGGAACCTCAGGCCTTCTTCTTCTCCTCGCCGACGTTGATGAACATGCTGAAGAGGAACGAGAGGATCGCCATCACGATCGACCCGAGCATGGCGGGGAAGAAGCCGTTGACCGAGAAGCCGGGCACGAGCCAGGCCGCCAGGCCGAACGTGATCGCGTTGATCACGAGCAGGAACAGGCCGAGCGTGAGGAACGTCAACGGCAGCGTGAAGAACACGAGGATCGGCTTCACGATGGCATTGACCAGGCCCAGCACGATGGCCGCGATCAGGAGCGCCGTGAAGTTGTCGACCGTGATGCCGGGCACGATCTTCGAGGTGAGGATGAGCGCGAGCGCGGACAGGAGCCAACGGATCAGCATGCCGAGCATCGGATTCCTCCTGGGTGGGTCGCGCCTCAGTCGGCGCCCGGCGATCGTAGCAGGTTGCGGCCGGGCCGGCGGATGACTAGAATTGCCCGTCCCTCTCTCCCAAGGAGATTCGATGCGATCACTCCTCCTCGTCGCGGCTCTGCTGGCCCTTGCCGCCGGCACGTCGCGCGCCGACACGACCTTCTCGGACAACGAATTCGCGGTCGCGGACTGGCTCGCGTCCATGCCCGTCGCCACGCTCGGCGCCACCCAATCTACGTCGCGGGTGACCGTCGGCGGCAACCCGGACGCCTACCGCTACACGGTGCACGTCCTGCCCGCGAACGCATCGATCACGGTTGCGCACCTTTACCAGGCCGCGTCCTACAATCCTGCGGTCGATGGCCCGATCTCCACGATCGATTACGACGAGGATCGCTTCTTCGACCAGCCGCCGTTTCCCGGCTCCTTCATCGACGCCAGGCCGCTGCTTCAGCAGGGGGGCGTGCTCTACTACGGCCCGGACCTCACGTTCTCGAACACGTCGTGGGGGACCGAAGTGCGGAACAACCTGGTCGCCCTCGACTTCGCCTCGGCGACGAACACCCATCCGGACTTCGGGCCGGGGGGCGCGGTCATCCGATTCGGCTATGCACGCTCGAGCTTCAACCCGGGCGCGCTGCAGGCCAACTTCCGCAATGCGATCGACAACTGGTCGGTGACGGTGCATCCGGGCGTTCTCGGCGTCGACCCGTTCGCGAAGCTCGAGGTGCTGCGCGTGCTCGGACCGAACCCGTTCCGCAGCACGGTGGCGTTCCGGCTCGACATGGCGCAGGCGGGAACCGCACGCGTGAGCCTCCACGACGCGTCCGGCAAGCTCGTGCGCACGCTCGCCAGCGGCTCTCTCACCGCGGGAGCGCACGCCCTCTCGTGGGACGGCAGGGACGACGCGGGCCGCGCGCTGCCGGCGGGGCTCTACTTCGTCGCGGTGGACGCTGCGGGGACGCGCGCTTCCGGGAGGGTCGTGAAGCTCAATTGAGCTGCGCCGCGAGCTGGCGCGCCTGCTCGATGCGGCGCTCCACCGACTCGCGATCGTCGGCGCCGGGCACGGCTTCGAGGTAGGCCTCGAGCTCGGCGCCGGCGCGATGGTAGGCGCCCGTCTTGAGGAGCAGCAGCCCGCGATCGCGCCGCTCCCAGTGCGCGGTCGGATGCACCATGAGCAGCCGGTCGATGGTTGCGATCGCCTCCTCGAACTTCTCCTCGCGCAGATAGGCCGCCTTGAGGTTCGCCAGGAGCCGGAACAGGAACCGCCGCGGCGTCACCGCCTCGGTGTAGTCCTCGGGCGGCTCCTTCTTGCCGTTGACCTTCTCGATGCGGTCGATCGCCTCGACCCACGTGACCTCGCGCCCGCGATTGAACGGATCGAGCAGGAGCTCGGGCCCGTCGTCGATCGTCTTGACCAGGAAGTGCCCCGGGAAGTTCACACCCGCGAGCTCGAGCCCGATCGCGCGTCCCACCTCGATGAACACGAGCGCGAGCGTGATCGGCAGGCCGGTTCGGCGGTCGAGCACGTCGTTGAGGAAGGAGTTGCGCGGGTCGAAGAACTCCTCGTCGCGCGGCCCGTGGAAACCGTGCTCGCCGTAGAGGAAGTTGCGCAGCGCGCGCAGCCGCTCCGAGCGCGTCCACGTGCCGCCCGGCCCGGTGCCCTCGGTCTGCGAGTAGGTCGAAAGCGCACGCGCCAGCTGGTGCCCGAGCGCGGTCAGCCGCGCCAGGTAGGCGCGCACGTCGAGCTCCGGGTATTCCTCCTGGGCAATGAGCAGGGCAGCCTCCGCCAGGGGGATTTCCGGCTCCGGCAGCCGCAGGAGCCGGTCGAGCGCGGCACGCGCGGCCGGAGCGGGTTTCATGCATTCGATCCTAGCAGAGCCGCGCTGCTGGCGGGTTCCGGGCGCCCGGGCCGGAGTTGAGAATCAGTCTCAATTGGGCTAGTGTCGGACCAGGCCCCACACCCCGCATCCCGCGGCAGGTCCCAGCGGCTCCCAGAGGTCCGGAACCCAATGCTCGAAGCACTGGTCATCGTCCTGCGCGAAGGCGTCGAAGCCGCGCTCGTCGTCGCGATCGTCCTGTCGTACCTGAAGAAGACCGGTCGCGCCGCGCTCACGCCGTGGGTCTGGGCCGGCGTCGGGCTCGCCATGATCGGCTCGGTCGCCGGCGCGATCACGCTCGAGCGCATGCATCTCGACAGCGAGGCGCTCGAAGGCCCGCTGATGCTGATCGGCGCCGTGTTCGTCTTCACGCTCGTGTGGTGGATGAACCGCTCGGCGAAGGGCCTCAAGCGCGAGATTGAGAGCAAGGTCGAAGTCGCGTCGGCGCGCGAGGGCGGGGCCGGCTGGGGCGTGCTCCTGTTCGCGCTGTTCATGATCCTGCGCGAGGGGATCGAGACCGTGATCTTCCTCGCCGCGGCGTCCTTCAGCTCGGCGGGCCTGGCGACGCTGATCGGCGCCGGCCTCGGGCTCGCGCTCGCGATCACCTTCGCGTTCTTCCTCATCCGCGGTTCGCTGCGCGTCGACATCGGGCGCTTCTTCAGGATCACGACGATCGTGCTCTACGTGCTCGCGTTCCAGCTGATCGTCGGCGGCTTCCACGAGTTCGCCGAGAGCGGCGTCCTGCCGTCGAACAAGGCGATGATGGCGTTCGTCGGGCCGATCGTGCGCAACGACACCTACATCTTTCTCGCCGCGATCGTCCTCGCGGTCGTGCTCGTCGGCCTGGGCGGCTCGCGCCCCGCCGCGCCTCCTGCCGAAGAGGACACCGCGGCGACGCGCCGCCTCGCGCTCGCCGAGGCGCGGCGCCGCCGCGTGACCCAGGTCGGCGGGCTCGTCACCGCGCTGCTCGTGATCGCGATCCTGGTCGGCGGCGTGATGCTCCAGCCCGGCCCGCCGCCCAAGGCCGCGGCGCTCGCCGTCACGCCCGACGCGCAGGGCTCGATCGACCTGGCGCTGGCGAGCGTCAACGACGGCAACATCCACTTCTTCGAGGTCGCGGACCCCGCGCACGCGGGAGCCGCCTTGCGTTTCTTCGCGATCAAGAAGCCCGACGGCGCGATCCAGGCGTGCATGGACGCGTGCGAGATCTGCGGCGACCTCGGCTACTTCCAGGACACGAGCGGCCTCAACTGCCGTAACTGCGGCGCGCCGATCAACCTGCCGACACTGGGGCAGACCGGCGGCTGCAACCCGATCCCCGTCGCCTCGAAGGTCGAGGGCGACGTGTTCAAGGTCGACGCCGCGTCGATCTACGACAAGCGCGTGATCGCCAAGGGCAAGCGCTGACATGTTCCTGCGCGCCCTGACCCAGTCCATCGCGCGGCGGCCGAAACGCTTCGGCGTCGCGGTGCTCGCGGTCGCGATGGGCGTCGGCATGGCGGTCGCGCTCGCCAGCGTGTCGCTCGTCCTCGGCGACCGGTTGAGCCACACGGTGCGCCAGTACGGCGCAAACATCGTGCTGCTCCCTCGCGGTGCGGACGTGCCACTCGAGGTCGCGGGCGCGGACCTGTCGCGACTGGTCGACGCCGGCGCGCTGCCGCCGTCGACGGTCGACAGGCTGCACGCGTTCCGCTGGCGCAACAACATCCTCGGCGCCGCGCCCCAGGCGTACGCCGCGGGCACGATCGGCGCGGCCCGCGTGCCCGTGGTCGGCACGTGGTTCGTGCACGAGGTGCCGGGCCGCGGGCCCGACGGCATGAAGGCGATCGCGCCCTGGTGGAAGCTCGAGGGACGCCTGCCACGCGAGGACGCCGCCGAGGCGCTGGTCGGCCGCGCGCTCGCAGGGCGACTCGCTTTGAAGCCCGGTGCTTCGTTCGATTTGAACATCGGCAGCGCCCCGCACACGCTGGCCGTCACCGGCATCCTCGACGCCGGCGGCCTCGAGGACGACCAGCTCTTCGTCCCGCTCTCCTGGCTCGGACAGGCCACCGGTCGCGCCGGCGAGATCGACCGCGTGCTCGTGTCCGCGCTCGTGCTCCCGGGCGATGCGCCGCCGATGCCCGATCCCGCGCGCGACCTCAAGGCCTACGAGCAGTGGACCTGCCGCCCGTACGCGGCCTCGATCGCGCACGAAATCGAGTGGTCGGATCCCGCGGTGTCGGCGCGGCCGGTCGCCACGCTCGTGCGCGGCGAGGGGCGCCTCGTGTCGCGGCTCAATCTGCTGATGCTCCTCCTGACCGGCGCCGCGCTGGCCGCGGCCGTGCTCGGCGTCATGAGCACGATGGTCGCTTCGGTGGTCGACCGCACGCAGGAGATCGCGCTCTTGCGCGCGCTCGGCGCGACGCGCCAGGCGGTCGGGCGACTGTTCCTCGCCGAGGCGCTCGTCGTCGCGCTGGTCGGCGGGGTGATCGGCGTCGGGATCGGGTTCGCGCTCGCGCAGGTGGTCGGGCGCGGCACGTTCGGCACCGCGGTCGAGCCGCACCCGCTGCTGTTGCCGGCGGGCCTCGTGCTCGCGGCGCTCGTGTGCCTCGCGGGCGCATGGCTGCCGCTGCGGCGCACGGCCGCGATCGATCCCGCGATCGCGCTCAAGGCGGGCGCGTGAGCAAGTCGAAGGTCTTCCTCTCCATCCTGCGCGGATCGCTGCTGCAGCGGCGCGGCCGGGTCGCGCTCGCCGTGCTCGCGATCGCGATCGGCACGTCGGTCGCGGCGGCGCTGCTCCTGGTGTCGCGCGACGTCGGCTCGAAGGTGGAGAAGGAGCTGCGCGCCTACGGCCCGAACGCCATGCTCGTCCCGGCGACCGGTACGCTGACGGTGGGGGCGCGCAATTTCGCGACCGGCGTCGTCGGAGACGCCCCATCGTTCGGGCTCGCGGCGCGCGATTGGCTCGCACACGAACAGGCCGCCGGACGCGTGAGCGCCTTCGCAACCGTGCGCTACGGGACGGCGTCGCATGCGGGCCACGCGTTCGTGGTCGCGGCGACCGAACCCTCGAACATGCTCGCCCTCTATCCGTCGTGGCGTGTGGACGGTGCGGACCCGCGGGGCGCGTTGTTCGGCGAGCGACTCGCCCGCAAGCTGGGCCTCAAACCGGGAGGAGACGTCACTCTCGAAGTCGCGCAAGGCTCGTCGAAGCGGCCGCTCACGCTGCACGGCGTGCGCATCGTCTCGACCGGCGGCGCCGAGGACGACATGGCGTTCGTGTCCGCGGCCTCGATCCCGCCGGCGGGCAACTTCCAGATGGCGCTCCTGCGCGTCCCGGGCGCCGCCGGCGTGGTCAACGCCTGGGCGGCGCGGCCCCTGCCGGCGGAGGTGCCCGGCGAATTGCGCGCCATCAAGCAGCTCTCCGCCGCCGACGGCGACGTGCTCAAGCGGCTCTCCCGCTTGCTGTCCACGGTGACCGCGGTCGCCCTGCTGGCCGCCCTTCTGTGCGCAATGTCGACGCTGGCGGACCTCGTGCTCGAGCGCACGCGCGAGGTCGCGCTCCTGCGCTCGCTCGGCGCGGCGCGCCGCGACGTGCTGGCGCTGTTCGCCGGCGAGGCGGTCGTGATCGGTCTCGTGGGCGGCGTGGCCGGGCTCCTGATCGGCAGCATCGCCGCGCAGGCGATCGGCCACGGCGTCTTCGCCACTTCGATCGCGTTCACGCCGATCGCGCTGCCGGTGACGCTCGGGCTCGGCGTCGCGACCGCGCTGCTGGCGTCGCTCCTGCCGGTCCGCCATGCCCTGTCGATCGAGCCCGCGCCCGTCCTGAGGGGCGAATGAAGGGCGCGCGCATCGCGATCGAAGGCGTCTCGCGCATCTACGGCGCGCAGCGGGCGCTCGACAAGCTCGACCTGTCGATCGCCCCCGGCGAGTGGCTCGCGGTGATGGGACCCTCGGGCTCCGGCAAGACCACGCTGCTCAACCTGCTCGGCGGGCTCGACCGCCCGGAGGAGGGCAAGGTCCTGGTCGACACGCTCGACCTGGCCGGGCTCGACGACACCGCGCGCACGCGCTACCGGCGCGAGCGCGTCGGGCTCGTCTTCCAGCAGTTCCACCTCTTGCCCTACCTCGACTCGCTGGAAAACGTGATGGTCGCGCAGCACTACCATTCGCTCGCCGATCCTGCCGAGGCGCTGGAGGCGCTGCGGCGCGTCGGCCTCGAGCACAAGGCGAAGGCCCGGCCGGGACAGCTCTCGGGCGGAGAGCAGCAGCGCGTGTGCATCGCGCGCGCGCTGATCAACCAGCCCGCGCTGATCCTCGCCGACGAGCCGACCGGCAACCTCGACGAGGAGAACGCGCGCGCGGTGCTCGACCTCTTCTCGGCGCTTCACCGTGCGGGCCACACGATCGTGCTGGTGACGCACGATCCCGATGTTGCCGCGCTGGCCGACCGCACCGTCGAGCTGCACCACGGCAGGCTCGGCGCCGTGCGCCACTCGACCGCGGAGCGCGAGGAGCGCTGCGACCATTTTCTCGAGGAAATGTGGTATCTCTGGGAGGACGGGAAGGCTCAGGTGCTGGCTTCGATCCGCGCGCAGAAGGTGGCGGATCACGTGGGCACGGCGCACGAGGTCGTCGAGCGCGGTTGGGTCGTGCGCGACGGCGAGCAGCTCGGGTTCACGCCCGACGGTGTGGACCGCGCGCGCAACCTGGTGCGTCGACACCGGCTCGCGGAATGCCTGTTCGCCACCACGATGCACCTGACCGATCCCAATCTCGACGCCACCGCGTGCCGCATCGAGCACATCCTCGATCCCGAGGTGACCGAAGGCATCTGCGGCTTTCTCAAGCACCCGACGGCGTGCCCGCACGGCAAGCCCGTGCCGGCCGGGGAGTGCTGCCCGCCGGGTTACGACCGCGCGGGCCCTCCGATCGCCAGGCCCTTGGAGTCCCGCACTTGACCCAGCGCACCCGCAGCGGACACGAACGCATCCGTCAGATCCACGTCGGTGCCGCAGTCATGCTGCGCCCGACGCCGGCGGGGCCCGAGCTCCTGCTCGCGCAGCGGCCGCCGGGCGAGGCGCTGGCGGGTTTCTGGGAGTTTCCGGGCGGCAAGCTCGAGGCGGGGGAGACCGCGCTGCACGCGGTCGTCCGCGAGGTGCGCGAGGAGCTCGGCGTCGACGTGCAGGCGATCGAGCTGATGGCGCAGGAAACCCACCTCTATCCCCACGGACTGCAGGTGGTGCTGTCGTTCATCCGCTGCACCGCGCCGACGGGCACGATCCAGTCGCTCGACGGCCAGGCGTTCCGCTGGGTGCTGCTCGCCGACGTCGATCCCAGCGAGTTGCTCGAGGCCGACCGACCGTTCGTCCGCCGGCTGATCGACTCCGAGGGAGTCGGGGACGTCCGACGAGCCCCTTGACGGAAGG
>Ga0207650_10002132_pt1 | contig 13834 bp, 25 predicted proteins | sample KBSS63metaG_FD_184325 | JGI IMG/M metagenome (GOLD analysis project Ga0207650, IMG submission 184325) | Switchgrass rhizosphere microbial communities from Kellogg Biological Station, Michigan, USA - KBS S6-3 metaG (SPAdes) (version 2) | ecosystem: Host-associated > Plants > Roots > Rhizosphere...
TGTTCGCGGCGTCGTCATGATCCCGGTCGACCATCCGCACGGCGGTGGTGAAGGCCGGACCTCGGGTGGTCGCCATCCGGTGACACCATGGGGTAAGCCGACGAAGGGTGCGCGTACGCGCTCCAACAAGTCGACCGATAAGATGATCATGCGCTCGCGCCATCAGCGCAAGAAGTAAGAGAGGAAGTCTCCAATGGCTCGTTCAGTATGGAAAGGTCCGTTTGTTGACGGCTATCTTCTCAAGAAGGCTGAGAAGGTTCGCGAAGGTGGGCGCAACGAAGTGATCAAGATGTGGAGCCGTCGCTCCACCATCATGCCGCAGTTCGTCGGTCTGGTCTTTGGTGTCTACAACGGCAGCAAGCATATCCCGGTCAATGTCAACGAAGACATGGTCGGTCACAAGTTCGGTGAGTTCGCACCCACCCGTACCTACTACGGTCACGGCGCGGACAAGAAGGCGAAGAGGAAGTAAAGATGGGCAAGGCAAAAACAGAACGCCGGCTCAAGGACAACGAAGCGCAGGCAGTCGCCCGCACGCTTCGTGTCAGCCCGCAGAAACTCAACCTGGTGGCCGCGCTCATCCGCGGCATGAAGGTAGAGCGCGCCTTGGCCGAGCTTGAATTCTCGCGCAAGCGGATCTCCGGAGCGGTCAAGAAGACCCTTGAATCGGCGATCGCAAACGCTGAAAACAACCACGACCTCGACGTCGACGCTCTCGTCGTCGCCGAGGCCTATGTCGGCAAGTCGATTGTCATGAAGCGCTTCCATGCTCGTGGTCGCGGTCGTGCATCGCGCGTCGAGAAGCCCTTCGCGCATTTGACGATCGTCGTTCGCGAAGTGCAGCCAGCACAAGAGGAGGCCGCATAATGGGTCAGAAGATCAATCCAATCGGTTTCCGCCTTGGCATTAACCGCACTTGGGACAGCCGTTGGTTTGCAGACAACGCCGAATACGGCCAGTTGCTGCATGAAGACATCAAGATGCGCAAATTCGTCATGACCGAGCTGAAGCAGGCCGGCATCTCGAAGGTGGTTATCGAGCGTCCGCACAAGAAGTGCCGCGTCACGATCCACTCGGCGCGTCCGGGCCTGATCATCGGCAAGAAGGGTGCAGACATCGACAAGCTTCGCAAGAAGCTGGCCGACATGACGAACTCCGAAACGCACCTCAACATCGTCGAAGTCCGCAAGCCGGAAATCGACGCTGTTCTGGTCGCCCAGGGCATCGCTCAGCAGCTGGAACGCCGTATCGCTTTCCGCCGCGCCATGAAGCGTGCCGTTCAGTCGGCAATGCGTCTCGGTGCCGAAGGCATCAAGATCACTTGCGCCGGCCGTCTCGGTGGTGCTGAAATCGCCCGCACGGAATGGTATCGCGAAGGTCGCGTGCCGTTGCACACGCTGCGCGCCGACATCGACTACGGTACGGCGGAAGCCACCACCGCTTTCGGTATCTGCGGCATCAAGGTCTGGATCTTCAAGGGCGAAATCCTTGAGCACGACCCGATGGCATCCGAGCGCCGCCAGGCCGAAGGTGACAGCCAGGGTCCCGCCAGCAGGGAAAACCGTCGCCGCGATCACGCCTAAGGGCGCTCGAGGTAGTTAATTCGGAGAATAGATTATGTTGCAGCCAAAGCGTACGAAGTACCGCAAGCAATTCAAGGGCCGCATCAAGGGCGTTGCCAAGGGCGGTTCTGATCTCGCATTCGGTGAATTCGGCCTGAAGGCCCAGGAACCGAACCGTGTCAACGCTCGTGAGATCGAGGCGGCTCGCCGCGCGATCACGCGTTTCATGAAGCGTGCCGGCCGCGTATGGATCCGGGTTTTCCCGGACGTGCCGGTCACCAAGAAGCCGACCGAAGTCCGCATGGGTAAGGGCAAGGGCGGCGTTGAATACTGGGCCTGCAAGGTCAAGCCCGGTCGCATGATGTTCGAGATCGACGGTGTCAGCGAAGAAATCGCCCGTGAGGCGCTTCGTCTGGGTTCTGCCAAGCTCTCGGTCAAGACGCGCTTCGTGCAGCGCATTGCAGAGTAAGGAAGAACAGCTATGAAAGCCGCAGATGTTCGCGCGTTCACCGCCGACCAACTCAAGGAAGAGCTAGCCAAGCTGAAGAAGGAGCAGTTCAATCTGCGCTTTCAGAAGGCCACCGGCCAGCTTGAAAAAGCCTCTCGTGTGAACGAGGTCCGCAAGGATATCGCCCGCGTGAAAACCATTGCCCGCCAGAAGGCGGCAGAAGCCAAGGCCTAAAGGAAAAATAAGATGCCGAAACGCATTCTGCAGGGCGTCGTGGTCAGCGACAAGAACGAAAAGACCGTTGTGGTTCGGGTCGAGCGCCGCTTTGCGCATCCGCTCCTCCAGAAGACGGTTCGTCGTTCCAAGAAGTACAAGGCCCACGACGAAAACAACGCATACAAGACCGGCGACATGGTTTCCATTGAGGAATGCGCGCCGATCTCCAAGGACAAGACCTGGACGGTTGTTGCCGGCCAGGTAAAGTAAGAATTTTCGGCGGGGCCTTGCGTCTCGCTGGGATTTCTATATGAAGCAGCGACGGAACGCCTGAGACTCGGGCGTTCTTTTGCTTTGAGCGCACGGAAGGTCCCATTGGGGAAACCACCCTGGCAAGATCGATCCCGCGCTGGTTGAAGCTACTGCCTTGTTTTTATCTTTCGCTTTGAAGGGTGAGGGCGGGTAAACAATTCCATAAGCCGGGATAGGGGGCTCTGCCCAACCATTCCGGTATAACAAGAAGGCGACCTGATATGATTCAGATGCAAACAAACCTCGACGTCGCGGATAATTCCGGCGCACGTCGTGTCATGTGCATCAAGGTGCTGGGCGGTTCTAAGCGCAAGTATGCCTCGATCGGCGACGTGATCGTCGTTTCGATCAAGGAAGCTATTCCGCGCGGCCGCGTAAAGAAGGGTGACGTCATGAAGGCTGTGGTTGTTCGCACCGCTGCCTCGATCCGCCGTGCGGATGGAAGCGTCATTCGTTTCGATACGAATGCAGCAGTACTTATCGACAACAAGAAAGAGCCGATCGGCACCCGTATCTTCGGACCGGTTCCGCGCGAACTTCGCGCCAAGAACCACATGAAGATCATCTCGCTCGCTCCTGAAGTTCTGTAAGGGGAGCGGTTAAGATGCAAAAGATCCGCAAGGGCGACAAGGTCGTCATTCTGGCTGGTAAGGACAAGGGTCGTACCGGCGAAGTCATTCAAGTGATGCCGAAGGAAGACCGCGCAGTCGTACGCGGCGTGAACATGGTCAAGCGCCATACACGCCAGTCGCAGTCGCAGGAAGCCGGCATCGTCAACAAGGAAGCCCCGCTTCACCTGTCCAACATCGCGATTGTTGACAAGGACGGCAAGCCGACCCGCGTCGGTTTCCAGGTCGTGGATGGCAAGAAGGTCCGTGTGGCCAAGCGTTCGGGAGATGTGATCGATGGCTGAGGCTAAGTACGAACCGCGCCTGAAGACGGAATACGTCACGCGTATCCGCGCTGCGCTGCAGGAGAAGTTCTCCTACACCAACGAGATGATGATCCCCAAGCTGGACAAGATCGTCATCAACATGGGTGTGGGCGAGGCGACTGCCGATAGCAAGAAGCCGACGATCGCTGCTGCCGACCTGGCTGCCATCGCTGGCCAGAAGCCGGTCATCACCTTCGCACGCAACTCCATCGCCGGCTTCAAGGTCCGCGAAAATATGCCAATCGGTGCCAAGGTCACGCTCCGTGGCGCCCGCATGTATGAGTTCATGGACCGCCTCGTCAACATCGCGCTTCCGCGCGTTCGCGACTTTCGTGGCCTGAACCCGAAGAGCTTTGACGGTCGTGGCAACTTCGCCATGGGCATCAAGGAACACATTGTGTTCCCAGAAATCAACTACGACAAGGTTGATCAGATGTGGGGCATGGACATCATCGTTTGCACGACGGCGACCAAGGACGACGAAGCGCGGGCTCTGCTCACAGAGTTCAACTTCCCGTTCCGCACGTAACCGTAACGACGAGCGTAGAAAAGGAAATCAAATATGGCGAAGACAAGCGCAGTTGAAAAGAACAAGCGCCGCCGCAATACGGTTGCTAACAGTGCCGCAAAGCGTGCCGCGCTGAAGGCAACCATCATGAACCAGTCCCTTCCGATCGAAGAGCGGTTCAAGGCTACCCTGAAGCTCGCATCGCTGCCGCGCGATGGATCCAAGACTCGCGTCCGTAACCGTTGCGAGATCACCGGTCGTCCGCGCGCCTACTACCGCAAGCTGCGCATGTCGCGTATCGCACTGCGTGAATTTGGCAATTTCGGCAAGGTGCCGGGCATTGTCAAGTCGAGCTGGTAAGGAGTAGCCCACATGACAATGACAGATCCATTGGGCGATATGCTCACACGCATCCGTAACGGTGCCTCGCGTCGCAAGTCGTCGGTTTCGACGCCTGCTTCCAAGCTCCGTGCACGTGTTCTCGATGTCCTTCAGTCCGAAGGTTACATTCGTGGCTATTCCGTCGTCGATTTCGGCAACGGCAAGTCCGAGCTCAGCATCGAGCTGAAGTACTACGAAGGCGCATCGGTCATCCGTGAGATCGGCCGCGTGTCTAAGCCGGGCCGCCGGGTTTATGTCTCGGTCAAGTCCATTCCGCAGGTCGCGAACGGTCTCGGTATCACTATCCTTTCGACTCCGAAGGGTGTGATGGCCGACCACCAGGCTCGCGAACAGAACGTCGGCGGTGAGGTTCTCTGCTCTGTCTTCTAAGGCAGCGTAGAGGAACTCCATAACGGACAGACAGGAAAAAACATGTCTCGTATCGGTAAGAAGCCCGTTCCGGTCCCTGCAGGAATCACAGCCACGATTGATGGCCAGAAAGTGACTGCCAAGGGCCCGAAGGGCGAACTGTTCTTCGTCGCAAATGACGATATCGGTCTCAAGCTGGAAGACAACGCCATTGTTGTCACTCCGCTCAACAACGGCAAGGACGCTCGCTCAAAGTGGGGCATGTCCCGCACGATGGTCGAAAATATCCTGACCGGTGTTAACACTGGCTACGAGCGCAAGCTCGAAATCAACGGCGTTGGTTACCGCGCGGCCCTGCAGGGCAAGAACCTGCAGTTGGCACTTGGTTTCTCCCACGACGTGATTTATGAACCGCCAGTCGGAATCACCATTGCTGTGCCGAAGCCGACGGAAATCGTCGTCACCGGCATCAACAAGCAGCAGGTCGGCCAGGTTGCCGCGGAAATCCGCGAATACCGTGGCCCCGAGCCTTACAAGGGCAAGGGCGTCAAGTATGCCGGCGAGCGGATCATCCGCAAAGAAGGCAAGAAGAAGTAAGGATCACGCGAAATGGCTAGCAGGAAAGAAGCACTTGCGAAGCGCGCCAACCGCGTGCGTCGTCATCTTAAGTCGGTGGCAAACGGCCGTCCGCGCCTGTCGGTTCATCGCTCTTCGAAGAACATCTACGCCCAGGTTATCGACGATGTGGCCGGCAAGACGCTTGCGTCCGCCTCCACGCTCGATAAGGACCTGCGCGGTTCTCTGAAGACCGGTGCTGACACAGCAGCGGCAGCCCAGGTCGGCAAGCTCGTTGCAGAGCGCGCCACCAAGGCCGGCGTCGAAGCGGTCGTATTCGACCGCGGCGCCTTCATCTATCACGGTCGCATCAAGGCTCTGGCCGATGCTGCCCGCGAAGGCGGTCTCACCTTCTAATCTAAATTTCCGGCCGGTTGCTTAAAGCGACCGGCCGGATCTCGGTCTTTCCAGACCATCACCGGGCCACTGGGACCCTCGGAAGGTCCCAACACGTGGTCTTACTGCAGTTGCCGATTGCACCCGGAAAACAAAAAGGAAAAGGACAATGGCACAAGAAAAAAGAGGTTCTCGCGACGATCGCCAGAACCGTGACGAGCGCGATAGCGAATTCGTCGACAAGCTGGTCGCGATCAACCGCGTTGCCAAGGTCGTCAAGGGCGGCCGTCGTTTCGGCTTTGCTGCTCTCGTCGTCGTCGGCGACCAGAAGGGCCGCGTCGGCTTCGGTCATGGCAAGGCACGCGAAGTGCCGGAAGCCATCCGCAAGGCAACGGAAGCCGCCAAGCGCGAGCTGATCTTCGTTCCCCTGCGTGACGGCCGTACGCTGCACCACGACATCAACGGCCGCCACGGCGCCGGCAAGGTCCTGGTTCGCTCGGCTAAGGCTGGTACCGGCATCATCGCCGGCGGTCCGATGCGCGCTGTGTTCGAAACGCTCGGCGTTCACGACGTCGTCGCCAAGTCGACCGGTTCTTCGAACCCATACAACATGGTTCGCGCAACGTTCGACGCTCTGAAGCAACAGATCCATCCGAAGGACATCGCAGCTCAGCGCGGCATCAAGTATGCCACTCTGCAGGCTCGTCGTATTGCCTCCGGTAATGCGTCTGAAGAATAGGGGAGTTTGACCTATGGCCAAAGCGACCAAGAAGACCGAAGCAAAGACCGTAACGGTCGAGCAGATCGGTAGCCCAATTCGCCGTCCGGACGTTCAGGAAAAGACCCTGATCGGCCTCGGATTGAACAAGATGCACCGTCGCCGCACTCTGGAGGATACTCCTTCGGTTCGTGGAATGATCCGTGCTGTCCAGCATCTCGTTCGCGTCGTCGACGAGAAGTAAGCCGGAGGATTCGTTATGAAACTGAATGAAATCACCGACAACGAAGGTTCGACCCACTCCCGCAAGCGCCTCGGCCGCGGTATTGGTTCGGGCAAGGGCAAGACCGGTGGTCGCGGCGTCAAGGGGCAGAAGTCCCGTTCGGGCGTAGCGATCAACGGCTTCGAAGGCGGTCAGATGCCAATCTACCGTCGTCTGCCTAAGCGCGGCTTCAACAACATCTTCAAGTCCGACTACGTCGTCGTTTCGGTTGCTCGCCTCCAGGCAGCAGTCGACGCCGGCAAGCTGGATGCGAAGGTCACGATCGATGCAGTTGCCCTCAAGGCTGCCGGCGTCATCCGTCGCGTCAAGGACGGCGTCCGCCTCCTGTCGGACGGCGAGATCTCGGCAAAGCTGACCCTCGAAGTTGCAGGCGCTTCCAAGTCTGCCGTCGAGAAGATCGAAAAGGCTGGCGGCTCCGTCAAGCTTTTGGCTGCCGCACCTGTCGCAGCTTCGGAATAATATAGTCGATTAATCGCCCGGGGTGCTTCACACCGGGCGATTTTGCTCCCATATGTGAGCCTCGGTTCCCGAGTCGTGTTTTTTGCGCGGGAAGGGGCCGACGGGACAGGGGTTTCAGGTGCAAGGTGGCGCCGCGATCCGCCCGGTGCTCGCGTTTTTGAACAATTTGATTACACATTCCGGACTCGGCCGATTTAGCCGGAATTGGTAGTGCGGAGATTTGCATGGCGTCTGCAGCGGAACAATTGGCATCCAATCTCAATTTTTCAACCTTTGCCAAGGCAGAGGATCTGAAAAAGCGCCTCTGGTTTACGCTGGGAGCACTCCTCGTCTACCGCCTCGGCACCCATATTCCTCTCCCCGGCCTGAACCCGGCCGCCTATGCGCAGGCCTTCCAGGGCCAGGCCGGCGGCATCCTCGGCCTCTTCAACATGTTTTCCGGTGGCGCTGTCCAGCGCATGGCGATCTTCGCCCTCGGCATCATGCCCTACATTTCCGCTTCGATCATCGTGCAGCTGATGACCTCGGTCGTCCCGGCGCTCGAGAACCTGAAGAAGGAAGGCGAGCAGGGCCGTAAGATCATCAACCAGTACACCCGCTACGGCACGGTGCTGCTCGGCACGCTGCAGGCCTATGGCATTGCGGTCGGGCTCGAGAGCGGCAATGGCCTTGTCGTCCAGCCCGGCATCTTCTTCATCGTCTCCACGGTCATCACGCTGCTCGGCGGCACAATGTTCCTGATGTGGCTCGGTGAGCAGATCACCTCGCGCGGCATCGGCAACGGCATCTCGCTGATCATCTTCGCCGGCATTGCCGCAGGCCTGCCGTCCGCATTGGCTGGCACTCTGGAACTCGGCCGGACCGGGGCTCTGTCTACGGCCCTGATTCTTCTCGTATTGGTCGTCGCTGTCGCGGTCATCGCCCTCATCGTCTTCGTCGAGCGTGCCCAGCGCCGCCTGCTGATCCAGTATCCGAAGCGCCAGGTCGGCAACCGCATGTTCCAGGGCGACACCTCGCATCTGCCGCTGAAGCTGAACACCTCGGGCGTCATTCCGGCCATCTTCGCGTCGTCGCTGCTCCTCCTCCCTGCAACGCTGGCGGGCTTCGCCAACACCGCCGGCATGCCTGCCTGGGCAACGTCCGTTGTTGCAGCTCTCGGCCATGGGCGGCCGCTTTACATGGTCCTCTACGGTCTGATGATTGCCTTCTTCGCTTTCTTCTACACGGCCATCGTCTTCAATCCGAAGGACACGGCCGATAATCTGAAGAAGCACGGCGGCTTCATCCCTGGCATCCGTCCGGGTGAGCGCACGGCCGAGTATATCGACTACGTGCTGACCCGGATTACGGTCGTCGGCGCCTGCTATCTCGTGCTCGTCTGTATTCTCCCCGAGATCCTCGTCTCGCAGACCGGTATTCCTCTCGCCCTCGGTGGCACTTCACTCTTGATCGTCGTCAGCGTCACGCTGGACACGGTAGCGCAGATCCAGGGTCACCTGATCGCGCAGCAGTATGAAGGTTTGATCAAGAAGTCGAAGTTGCGTGGAGGAAAGCGGGGGAGATGAGACTTATCCTTTTGGGACCACCGGGTGCCGGCAAAGGCACTCAGGCTCAGCGCATCGTTGAGAAGTTCGGTATTCCGCAGCTCTCCACGGGTGATATGCTTCGTGCCGCCGTGGCAGCAGGAACCGAGGTCGGCAAGCGTGCGAAGGATGTGATGGACGCCGGCAAGCTCGTCTCCGACGAGATCGTGATTGCCATCATCTCGGAACGCATCGACGAGGATGACTGCGCCAAGGGCTTCATTCTGGACGGCTTTCCCCGCACGCTGGTGCAGGCGGACGCCACCGAGACGATGCTCGCGGCCAAGGGGCTGGCGCTTTCTGGCGTGGTCGAGATCAAGGTCGACGACGTCGTGCTCGCCGATCGCGTGTCCGGTCGTTACACCTGCGCCAATTGCGGCGCCGGCTACCACGACACGAATCTGAAGCCAAAGGTCGAAGGTGTCTGCGATCGTTGTGGCTCGACGCATTTCAAGCGTCGCCCCGACGATACCCGCGAGACGGTCGTGACCCGGATGCAGGCCTATTACAAGGAAACGGCACCGTTGATTGGCTATTACTATGCCAAGAACATGCTCCACTCGGTTGACGGCATGGCCGATATCGATCATGTCACAGCGGAAGTTGAAAAGATTCTCTCCAAGCTTTGAGCTTTGAAGGATTGGCAGCTTGCCTTGCATGGGCTGGCTGTCTTCACACGAGATTGCGGCGCAGGATTCGGTCGGGCCAGTTGGCCGGGGCGGGGACAAGCCAAAATAAACTTAGCGGAACGGTTGCCTTTTGGCAGTGATTCCGCTAAACACCGCGCCAACTCGCGACATAGATGCGATCGGCGCGGACTTCCCTCGGGAATTCCGGGTTCGGTCGTTTTGACATGTTATCGACCTCGAATTGAACAAGTGGCCGTTTAAGGCCGCATAACGAAGACCTTTGCCTGATGGCAAATGGAACGCAAGGAGAATAGGCGTGGCACGTATCGCTGGCGTCAACATCCCGACGGCAAAGCGCGTAGTAATTGCGCTGACCTACATCCACGGGATTGGCAACAAGTTTGCGCAGGAAATCGTCACCAAGGTTGGTATCCCGGCTGAGCGCCGCGTTCACCAGCTGACGGACGCTGAAGTCCTGCAGATCCGCGAAACCATCGACCGCGATTACCAGGTCGAAGGCGACCTGCGTCGCGAGACGTCGATGAACATCAAGCGTCTGATGGACCTGGGCTGCTACCGCGGTCTGCGTCATCGTCGCGGCCTGCCGGTTCGCGGTCAGCGCACGCACACCAATGCCCGCACCCGCAAGGGTCCGGCAAAGGCGATTGCTGGCAAGAAGAAGTAATCACCGGGCAACCGTGTGAGGGAGGCTGGCGGTTCCGCCGGCCTCTTTTGAGTTTGGCGAAGGGCCGCAGCGCCCTGCGCCGGTGTAGCCGCTGGCATTACGGCGGTGCAGAGATCCACGAAAGGGACTATTATGGGCAAGGAAGCCGTCCGCATTCGCCGTCGCGAACGCAAGAACATCTCGTCTGGCGTTGCACACGTCAACTCGACGTTCAACAACACGATGATCACCATCACAGACGCACAGGGCAACGCCATTGCCTGGTCGTCCGCTGGCGCCAAGGGCTTCAAGGGCTCGCGCAAGTCGACGCCGTTCGCAGCGCAGATCGCCGCTGAAGATGCTGCCAAGAAGGCGCAGGAACATGGCATGAAGTCGCTCGAAGTCGAAGTCTGCGGTCCGGGTTCCGGCCGTGAGTCGGCTCTGCGCGCGCTCCAGGCTGCCGGTTTCATGATCACCTCGATCCGCGATGTGACCCCGATCCCGCACAATGGTTGCCGCCCGCGCAAGAAGCGTCGCGTATAATCATCGCCAATCACACACCGGTGAGCGCCCCAAAGGCGAACGCCGGTGCTTCTCAAGCTCGGTTGCCACGATTGGATGGTGGTAACGAACGGAAGGCAAGAATATGATTCAGAAGAATTGGCAGGAACTGATCAAGCCGAACAAGGTCGAGTTTTCCTCGGGCGGCCGCACGAAGGTCAACCTTGTCGCCGAACCGCTCGAGCGGGGCTTTGGCCTCACGCTCGGCAACGCGCTCCGTCGCGTGCTTCTGTCCTCGCTGCGCGGCGCCGCCGTCACAGCCGTACAGATCGACGGTGTACTGCATGAGTTCTCCTCGATCCCGGGCGTTCGCGAAGATGTCACCGACATCGTGCTGAACATCAAGGAAATCGCCATCAAGATGGACGGCGACGATGCCAAGCGCATGGTTGTCCGCAAGCAGGGCCCAGGCGTTGTCACGGCCGGCGACATCCAGACGGTTGGCGACATTGAGATCCTCAATCCGGATCACGTTATCTGCACGCTCGACGAAGGCGCTGAAATCCGCATGGAATTCACCGTCAACAACGGCAAGGGCTACGTTCCGGCCGAGCGCAATCGTGCGGAAGACGCACCGATTGGTCTCATCCCGGTCGACAGCCTCTACTCGCCGGTCAAGAAAGTGTCCTACAAGGTGGAAAACACCCGCGAAGGCCAGGTTCTCGACTACGACAAGTTGCTGATGGCTATCGAAACGGACGGCTCGATCTCCGGTGAAGATGCAGTCGCTTTCGCGGCCCGCATCCTGCAGGACCAGCTCGGCGTTTTCGTCAACTTCGACGAGCCGCAGAAGGATGTCGAGGAAGAAGCCGTTACGGAACTGGCCTTCAACCCGGCGCTCCTCAAGAAGGTGGACGAACTCGAACTTTCCGTTCGCTCGGCCAACTGCCTGAAGAACGACAACATCGTCTACATTGGCGACCTCATTCAGAAGACCGAAGCCGAAATGCTTCGTACTCCGAATTTCGGCCGCAAGTCGCTCAACGAAATCAAGGAAGTTCTCGCTTCCATGGGTCTGCATCTCGGCATGGAAGTGCCTGCCTGGCCCCCAGAGAACATCGAAGATCTCGCCAAGCGCTACGAAGACCAGTACTGAGCGGCGTGAGGTCATGTGTGACGCGGTTTTCCGCCAGCACGCCGATCGCAGAGAACAATAAGTAAAGGCAGGATGACTGCCTTTCCCCGTCAAACAGCAGGCATATCGCCTGCATGTGCCAGGAAACGGCAGGCCCCAAATCAGAGGGCACCTGCGATTTAAGGAGAATAGCAATGCGCCATGGTATGGTAGGCCGCAAGCTGAATAGAACTGCAAGTCACCGCAAGGCAATGTTTGCCAACATGGCGGCTTCGCTCATCCTGCATGAGCAGATCACCACCACCTTGCCGAAGGCAAAGGAAATCCGCCCGATCGTCGAAAAGCTTGTCACGCTCGGCAAGCGCGGCGACCTGCATGCTCGTCGTCAGGCCATCTCGCAGATCCGCGACGTAGCTGTCGTATCGAAGCTGTTCGATGCCATCGCAACGCGTTACGCCACCCGCAACGGCGGCTACCTGCGCATCATGAAGGCCGGCTTTCGCATGGGCGACAACGCTGCCATGGCTGTTGTCGAATTCGTTGATCGCGACATCAACGCCAAGGGCGCTGGCGACAAGGCCCGCGTTGCAGCCGAAGAAGCTGCCGAAGCTGCTGCCGCTTAATCTGCGGAAGCTTCATCAATCAAAAGGCCGGACGAGCAATCGTCCGGCCTTTTTGCGTTTGCTGGTTGCTACAGATCGACCACATGAAGCACCTTATCAGGCCTGCTTGCGCGGCCTTCCGCCCTTGGCGCCATTGGCGCGGCTGGCGGCAATCTTCGCGGGCGATCGGGACTTCCCCCCGCGACTTTGCGCCTCCATAAAAGCCTTGGAGCCGAAAACGCCGTTCATCAGTCCCGCTATGGTGTAATCAACGTCAAGGCTTTCCCAGTGGAGGCCGGTCTCGCCGAGAAGCTCGACCTCAGACAATTGGTCGTCGGTCGCCCCCTCCAGGCCTTCAAGCGCCCGAGCAGGCACCATGAAGGCCGCGTCGTTTGTGAACTCGACGAAAATGCGACCAGAGGTGCGGTCGAAGTGGACCGATGAGGGAATGGGGCGTTGTGCGCGCTCGATGTGCCAACGAAGCTTTGCTTCGTCCAGTTCGGCGTCGCTGATATCAACCATGGTACTTTCTCCAGGCATCCAGAAACAGATCGTGGTTGGCTTGGATGATCGTGACAGCCCGGCGGACGTCGCGATCCGAGAGCCCACCTTGGGTCATTACTTTCAAACTACCGATATCGATGCGCGCTTCGCCATCCGCGATCACGTGCACATGTGGTGGCTCGTGATCCGCGGTGTATATGACGAAACGCATTCCGTGCTGCTTGAGGATCGTAACCACGGGCCAAAATAACCCAACGTCTTCGGTATTTCAAGCGTGCCTGAATTCCCTCACGCCGCAGCCGCCGCCCTCGGCCGCGTGCCCCGTCGCCTCTGCATCATGATCGGCCGATAGGAGCGATAGAGGATCATCGCGATCAGCAGGCCGATATAGATATACTGCTCGAGCGACAGCACCTTGGTCGACAGGGCGAAGTGCAGGGCGCCGCAGGCGGCGACGATGTAGACGAGCCGGTGCAGCCAGATCCAGTTCTTGCCCATCTGGCGGATCGAGTAGCGGTTCGAGGTGACGGCGAGGGCGGTCAGCATCACCAGTCCTGCCATGCCGAACATGATGAAGGGTCGCTTCAGGATGTCGCCGAGGATGGCATCGAACATCAGCGCTTGGTCGAGGACCGCGTAGACCAGAAAATGCATCGCGACGTAATAGAAACACAGCAGCCCCAGGGCGCGGCGGTAGCGGAGCCAGTTCCAGCCGATGAGGTCGCGGAGCGGCGTGATGGCGAGCGACAGCAGCAGGAAGCGGATGGCCCACAGCCCGAGGAAAAGCTCGAATGTCTTGGTTGGATCGGCGCCGAGATTGCCTGTGGCGCCGAGGTAGAAGGTATAGGCGGCGGGAGCGAGGCCCACGATATAGAGCAGCCAGACGGAAGCTGGCTGGAAGCGTTTCGGCAGCGCCAGCGACATTGCCATCAGTAGTTCGCCTTCAGATCCATGCCGGTGTAGAGGCTGGCCACCTGGTCGGCGTAACCATTGAAGGGCAGGGTGGGGTGGCGGCTCGAGGAGAAGAAACCACCTTCTCCGATTCTCCGTTCGGTCGCCTGGCTCCAGCGGGGAT
>Ga0207650_10002145_pt1 | contig 13790 bp, 10 predicted proteins | sample KBSS63metaG_FD_184325 | JGI IMG/M metagenome (GOLD analysis project Ga0207650, IMG submission 184325) | Switchgrass rhizosphere microbial communities from Kellogg Biological Station, Michigan, USA - KBS S6-3 metaG (SPAdes) (version 2) | ecosystem: Host-associated > Plants > Roots > Rhizosphere...
CGGCGTCAACGTTGCACACAACAGCGCGAGCGTCAACGCACGGAGCGAAACAAGGATGACTCTACCTTGCATGATTGTCGTATCGCGTTAGCGGAACAGCAGCGGTGCGAATCCATAGAGACTTCGGCGCCAGGTTTGCCACTCGTGTGCAGTTCCTGGCGACTCGAAGTAAACGTGTTTGATGCCATGCTGATCGAGCTTCTGATGGAATGTGCGAGCACCCTGCACGTTTTCTTCTGTGCCGATGCTGATGTAGAGCACCTTCACGCGATTATTGAACGTCTTCGGGTTGGCCATGACGCCGTTATAGGCAGTCTCCGGCTCCCCGGTTGCGCCTCCGCTGAATCCGCCGATATAGGCGAACTTGTCCAGGTTGGCCGTGCCGATCTGCCAGGCTTGTCCTGCGCCCATCGACAAGCCGGCAATTGCACGGTTCGCACGATCGGTCAAAGCGCGATAATTCGACTCGACCATCGGGATGATTTCACGAACAAGAATGTCTGCAAACTGGGAGTTCGCCGCGTTCCCACGTCCGGCCCCGGGCGCTCCGGCGGTTGAAGGGCCTCCACGATTGACAAATAGTGCAGAGCCGCCACCATTGTCCATGACAACGATCATCGGCTTCGCCTTTCCTGCAGCGATCAGATTATCGAGGATGAAATTCGCGCGGCCCTGCATGGTCCAGCCGCGCTCGTCTTCGCCGGCGCCGTGTTGCAGATAGAGCACCGGATAACGCGCATTTGAATTGTCATAACCAGGCGGCGTGTAGATGTAAGCCTGCCGCCACGCATTACTGATCCTGGAGTAGTAAGGACGTACGCGCACCTCGCCGTGTGAAACATTCTTCGCGGCATAGAAATCGACACCAGGTTCAGGCACTTCGATGCCGCTCGACATCCAGCTGCTTCCAAAGTAGGCCTCGCTTCCGGGATCTGCAACATTCACGCCGTCGATGACGAACGAATAATAGTGAAAACCGACCACGAGCGGATCTGTCGTGATGGTCCACACGCCGTTTGAATCTTTCGTCATGAGATGACGCCCGGCAAGATTGAGTTCGACCTTCTCCGCCTGAGGCGCCGATACGCGAAAACGCGCGCGGCGATCCGCATTGATCTGGGGATATTCGGCGCCCGGAACGTTCGAAGTGGCCGCTTTGAAAGCCGCATCACCGGCTGCCTGAGAGAAAATAACGCCCGGCGTCGCAAAAAGAGAAAGTGCCAAAGCCATCGCGGCAGTTTTCATAGACCTCCTCCTGACCTTATTTGAACAGCTGCTGCGCGAATCCGTGCAAACTTCTCCGCCAGGTTTGGAACTCGTGTGCCGTGCCGGGAGACTCGTAGTAAACGTTCTTTATTCCGGCCTTATCCAGCTCTTCATGAATGCTGCGTCCCGTTGTCGCGCCTTCCTTCGATCCCATGCTCACGTAAAACAGGTGCACCTGCTTGTTGAACTCGGCCGGCTTTTTCAAGAGACCGCCGTATCCGGTTTCGACACCGGGAAATCCGAACGGGGCGCTGAAGATTCCGATGTACGAGAACTTGTCGAGATTGGTCTGCGTGATTTGATACGTCTGGGTGCCACCGAGGGAAAGGCCGGCCATTGCGCGGTGCTCGCGGTCTGGAATCGTGCGATACGTTTTGTCGATCATCGGCACGACGTCGTTGACGACGGCGGTGACGAATGGCATGGGCGCCAGTCCTCGCCCACCGCCGCTTCCACCTCCACCTCCAGCTGCTCCCGCGAGAGCGCCGGCTGCAGGTGCAGCGCCGCGTCCCGTACCGCCCTGCGCTCCGCCCATACCCGGTGTGATTCCGCCATCTTCCATGACGACAATCATCGGAACCGCTTTCTTTTCGGCGATCAGGTTGTCGAGTATAAAGTTCGTCCGGCCCTGGTTTGGCCACGCGCGCCGGTCCTCACCCATGCCGTGCTGAAGGTACAGAACAGGGTAGTGCGTCCTGGTGTTCTGGTCGTATCCGGGCGGCGTGTATACAAAGGCCTGACGCGTTTCCCCGCTCGCTGTCGTGTACCAGCGCGATCGGATTTCGCCGTGCGGCACATCCTTCATGTCGTAAAAGTCGACGCCAGGATCGGGAATTTCGATACCGCTGCGAACGTTGCCGGCTCCGAAGAAGCCCTGGCTATTTGGGTCCGCGACGGCCACGCCGTCAATCGTGACGGTGTAGTAATGGAAGCCCGGGTCGAGCGGTTGCGTGGTGCCAGTCCAGTAGCCGTCCGGTCCTTTCGTGAGGTTGGTGTTCAATACACGGACGCTTTTGGCGTCCGGTGCAAGAATGCGGAAAGTGGCACGACCTTGCGAATCCACCCTGGGGTAATCACGACCAGGAGCGTTCGTGGATGCCGGTTTGGCATCGCTCGGGTCCGGAGACACCGGATTCTGGGCCCAGCTGAAAGCGGCGGCAATCAAAATCGCCCCGGCACCAAGTATCATGCGCTTCATTGGAACCTCCATTCGGCGGGATGTTTTTGGAGTGACTGCGTCGATGACCACGCCAACCGCGTCGCTGCCGGAGATCGCATCATCGGTCGGAATGGTAGCCGTGGCCAATCTGAGTGTCAAGCAAGGCAGGTGCTCTACGGTGCTGGAACATTTGGCTGGACAGCCAAACCTCGCACCGGATTTTATCCGTGAAGCATTTTTTTGCGGACAGCGATCTCTGCCGTAGTATTAGGAACAACCCGCGCATCACAACGCGTCGAACATCCCGGCCTGGAGGAAAGATGCTCAACAAACCGAAGAACTGGGTGCATATGATAGCCGTCGTCGTCAGTATCACGGTGCTTGGGATTACTGCCGGACGGCAAGTCGCCACTGCGCAAGGAGACAAGACGATATCGGAGAGCGATTGCACCGTCACAAGAATTCAAACTGCAATTCCTGTGTCAGCGATTGGCGAGCCGGTTTCCGCAGTCACGCTCAATCCCCCGCGCTGGATCGCCGCGACAGGCAATGCCCCTGCTTACTGCAGCGTGGATGGATCGATGGCGCCCGTCGATCGAAGTCCGACGGCAAAACTCATTTTATTTCGCGTAGCTCTTCCCGCTGCGTGGACGCGGCGCGCCGCTCAACTCGGTGGTGGTGGAACCAATGGAGTTATTCCCGCCCTCACCGGCGAGCCATTACAACGGGGATTCGCGACCTATGGAAGCGATTCCGGCCACCAGAATCCGCCCGCAGCTCGCGGCGCCGGGCCAGCTCCAGCCGCATCGGACTGGTGGTCCAATGATGAGGCGATTCGCAACTTCGGCTACATGCAAATGAAGAAAACGCATGACGCAGCCATGGTCATCATCGAACGGATGTATGCCGAACGGCCCGCATTTAATTATTACATCGGCAATTCTCAGGGCGGACGCGAAGCGCTGACGGTGGCTCAACGCTATCCCGCCGACTATGACGGCATTGGCGCAACCGTTCCCGTCGTTTCACTTTCGTCTTTGCAGGTGGCGCCTGTCCTGATCCGGATTCAGGAAAAAGCCGCAGCCAATTGGGTCACTCCGGCCAAGGTGAACGCGATTCGCGGCGAATTCATGCGGCAGTGCGACAAGCTGGATGGATTGGCCGACGGCATCATGAATAACTACATGGCATGCCGGTCGATCTTCGACGTCCGCGAGGGCGCACGAAACCGGCAGCCGTGGGCGGCAAAGCGATGTCCGGGCAACATCGATCCGGATCCGACCGATACGAGCGCAAACGCGTGCCTCACGGACGGCCAGATTTCGACGCTTCAGCTCGTCTATAGCCGCTATCGCTTCAGTACCCCGTTGGCAAATGGTGTTCAGACCTTCGGGATGTGGCTTCCCAATACGGATCCGTCAGGCTCAAGTCTGATGTCCGCGGCCCGAGTCCGGGGACAGGAAGGCGCCGCTGCGGGCGCTCCGCTGTATTCGTTCATCGGTGCTCCCGCTATCACCGCAGGCGTGATGCGCGATCTCGAAGCCAATCCCCTCGACTACACCGAAAACGACGCGACCTTGCGCCGGCGGCGAGAACTTTCGGAAATACTCGATTCCACAAATCCGGACTTCACTGCGTTCCAACGTCGCGGGGGCAAAATGATCGTCACCATCGGTACCAACGATACGTTGGCTTCTCCCGGCGCTCAACTGGACTATTACCAGTCCGTGATCGACAAAATGGGTCAGGCCGCCGTCGATCAGTTCGCGCGGTTCTTCGTCGTTCCGCAGACAGGCCATAGCTTGACCGGTGTGAACTACGCTGTGAATGGTGATGGCAAGGCGATTCCATCTCGCCAAATTCCCAACACGATGGACCGGCTCAGCGTGCTCGTGGACTGGGTGGAGCGAAAGCGCGCACCGGAAAAATCCCTGATTGTGACCGCAGGCGAAAACAGTCTTCCCCTGTGTTCCTATCCCACGTATCCGAAGTACATCAGTGGACCGACGACTTCGTCGAGTTCTTATGCCTGTTCGTCGAATTAAATTCCGGCACGGCGCGCGGTCAAATCCAGGTGGACGCAGCGGATTCGTTATTCCGCGTTGGGATACTGCAGCTTCGCGTAAAACGTTCCTCGTCCCTGCCGTGTGAGATCCATGATGTTCCAGACGGGAATCAATTCATCGATTCCGCGCTCTTTAATGTCGGTGGCCAGCCATGGATGTCCAGTGTAGGAATGACGAATGGTACCGTCGTGGTCCTTCGTGAAAACGGATATTGCCGAATCCTGATTACCGTCTTTGTCTTCGCTTCCGAAGTCGTACTTGAACGTGCTCGATCCGGCGCTCAGAAGCCTCAGCCTGTTCCAGCCCCTGGCACGAGCATGGTTTCGCAGGCTTACGGGATCCGCTGCTGCAACGATTGCCAGGTCGAGACACGGAGTGAGGTGGTGCGCAACTCCGTTGAATCCGTCGATCCATGCCGTGCACATTGGACATGGATTCACCTGTCTCTTTCCAAACATGAACTGGTAGAGCACGACAGATCGATCCGGACCGGTAAAAAGCTGGCTGAGTCGTACGGTTTGAACGGGCGAGTCTTCCTCATCGAGGCTCGCCGGTATTTCTTCGAAGACGTAATCCTGAATGGCCGGACCTTGAGGAAGTTGGCGGCGCAACTCCGCCACCCGCTCGCGTTGATTCCGCAATTCGATTTCCGCGCGACCCAACTCATCTCGTTTGGAAAGATATTCGTCAGATTCATTCCGCAAATTCGTTTGTCGAAATGTGCCGTTGATCACTTCTCGAGTCATGGCGCCTCCCTTGTCATCGAGATTGAAATATCGAAATCACAGTATACTCGCGGCCGGTTTTTGACCGGTCGCTCTGCCGAACGCTCTCAAAAGGGATGCATCTGACGAGACACCACTACATTTCGAATTCGGTAATTGAAACCGCCCGCATCGAAGGACAGTTCACGAACTGTCACATTCCGGAAAACTCAACATCCCCACCTGCCTGTAACGTTCCCTCCAAAAGGAAACGCCGCGATGATGTCGGCAAGGAGATGGAACCATGTATCTGCAGCCTGGAAAACTGTGTAGATGGCTTATGATTCTCAGCGTCTGGTTTGTCCTCACCGCGTGCATTGGCCATGCCTCCCATTGGGAAGACAATTCGGAAGAAATGATAGTTGGCAGAAGGTGCGCACAAGATCGTTAAACATGCAGGAACGGTCATGGGTTCACCGCGCAAAATCGGAGAAAGTACCGAGGGTTGGCGGCAAATCATCGATACGAACTGTAAAGTACTCGTCGAAGTTGCGGAGAGCTGCTGCAGGAAACGACTCCAGCCTCTCCTTGTCATTTGTTCTGTCGAATTTCCACGTGGGCGCTTAAACTTCCCCTGTGTCGACCGCGAATTCTTTAGAACCTGGAACGACAATCGGCGCCCTGCGCAGGATCATTCTTGGCATTCTAATTTTCGGAGTGATTGGCACCGCGGCAGAGCTATTACTTCTCAGTCACGACGAAGGGGTTTTGCAACTGGTGCCGTTGGTGTTGATCGCCGTGGGGCTGTTTGTTATCTGCTGGCATCTTCTATCTGCATCGCCGACGAGCCTGCGCGCCTTGCGTGTTAGTATGCTGGCGTTCATCCTTGCAGGAGCGGTCGGCGTTGGATTGCACTACCGGGGAAGTGCGGAGTTCCAAACGGAAGTCGATCCGGCCCTTGGCGGTTTTGCTTTGTTCAAAAAGGTAATGACGTCGAAGGCGCCCCCGGCTCTGGCGCCTGGTGTCATGGCGCAATTGGGACTGCTGGGGCTGGCCTACACCTATCGACACCCAGCGTATTCCAGAGACAAATAGACGTAACTTCGACAGGAGATAAACAATGGCGAGACGAATCTTATTCCATGTTCTTGTATTGACGTTGGTGGTATCTGCCGGTGCCTATGCTCAGGTCGGCAAATCCCTGGGTGTAGTCGACGCCAATACCGTTGCGGAGAAGGATCTGCTGACATTCCCGAACATGACGCCGGCGATTGTGAAGGGTCTGATCGAGAAGCGGCCCTTTGCAAGCATCACCGAACTACAGGCATATCTTCTCAGCCAGAATCTCACGGCGGCTCAGGCGATGGAGTTCTATACAAAAGCATTCATCCACATCAATCTCAATACCGCGACGAGCGAAGAGATTCTTCTGGTACCTGGCGCGGGACGCCGAATGACCATTGAGTTTCCCGAATACCGTCCCTGGAAGACATGGGCACAGTTCGACAAGGAAATCTCAAAGTACGTCGGGCAGGAAGCGACGGATAAGCTCAAACAATATGTATTCATTCCAGTAAAACTCAACACGGCGACCGACGAGGACATTCTCAGTATTCCCGGCGCCGGCACCCGCATGGTGCGGGAGTTCAAGGAATACCGTCCCTGGAAGACTAAGGAACAGTTCGATCGTGAAATCGGGAAGTATGTCGGCCCGAAGGAAACGGCCCGGCTCTGGCGATATGTCGTGATTGATTAGGCCGCCTCAGCGAGTGAGCAAACGATTTTAGGAGAGTACAACCCCGCCAGTCGTATCGCTTCAGTAGTTGAGATTTTGCGGATGACGACGGCTGGTTCTTCCCAATCGTCGCGGCGGATGTGCGATATAACGTTGACCGACGTTCGTTGGTACAAGCCGAGTGGCCGACGGTCGATCCTGCGCGGCTTCGGACGGTGAAATCGGAGGTTCTTATGATCCGCATCGGCTCGGCAGCGCGAATTTTCAGTGATACACAGATGTCGCGTTCGATACGTCGCCGTGATTTCCTGATCGCCGCCGCTGCCGCGTCTGGCACCGCATACCTGAATATGTCTTCGGCACGAGCGTTTGGCCTTGGGCAGGCCGTCAGCCTCGATCCGAACTTCCATGTCTTCCTCGCGTTCGGGCAGTCCAACATGGAGGGTTTTCCTGGAATCGAAGCTCAGGATAAAACCGGCGTGGACCCTCGATTCCGGATGTTGGCGGCCGTGGACTTTGCAGATCTCGGACGGCAAAAAGGCGAGTGGTACACGGCGAGTCCGCCTCTCTGCCGAAGCACAACCGGCCTCTGTCCGGCCGACTACTTTGGCCGCACCATGGTGGCGCGACTGCCGGAGACGATCACGGTGGGCGTTATCAATGTTGCCGTCGCCGGTTGCAGGATCGAACTGTTCGACAAGGATGCCTACCAGTCCTACGCGGCTTCCGCGGCGTCGTGGATGAAGGACATCATCACGCAATACGGCGGGAATCCGTATCAACGTCTGATCGACATGGCAAAGCTGGCTCAACAGAAGGGAGTCATTAAGGGGATTTTGCTGCATCAGGGGGAATCCAACGCGAATGACACGAAATGGCCGGCCAAGGTTGGGAAAATCTATCGCGACCTCATCACGGATTTGAATCTCGAGGCCGGGAAGGTGCCGCTCCTCGCGGGTGAAACCGTCAATGCCGATCAACAGGGAGCCACCGCCAGCATGAATACGATCATCGCCGATCTGCCGAAGGTCGTTCCCAACTCGTACGTGATTTCGTCGAAGGGCTGCGAGAGCAGGAACGACCATCTGCACTTCACGCCGGCGGGCTACCGCGAGTTCGGGAAACGCTACGCCGAAGCGATGCTCCGATTCGTATAGGCGTGGGAGAAAAGTTTAGAGATTCCCTGCGGACGCGTTTGTTTGGAATTCTCTTCTCAGGGAATCGCGAAACGCATGACATTCGAATTACCGAGACCGTTGTTCAACGTCACCGTTATCCGAAGTTAGCGAGCTGAAAAGTTTCGCTTCACACCATCAGGGTTGCTGTGCAAGCTGTCGTGGTCCGTAGGTCGGCAGAGGCACGCCAAACTCCACAGCACCTAAATCGGGGGCTCTGCCGGTATAGCCATCGGTGACGCCCGGCAATGCAGTTCCTGCATCGATGGCTGCGGAGCTTGCCCTTAGCGAAAAATCAAAGTCGTCCGGGCGATAGACGTGCGTCGGATCACCGGGCGATGGCGGACTCGCCTTTTGAAATATAGCCCAGTCCACCATTCGGCTATGGGTGTCCTGCCCGGTGCGTGCCGCATATGCCTGCAGGGTTGCGAACGACTGCACCGGGCGTTCTGCTCGCGTGGAATAGTCGGCCGGGCCCGCAGGTCCTGCCCAGGCGAACAGCGACGGACCCGGGGCCGCCGCCGAAAATCCATTGAAGTCCGAACTGGTCCACGGCGTAAATGTTTCAACGGAGAACGCTTCGGGCCATGCGCCCTGGCCCAGGATCAGGTTGTTGCGAAAGTGCAAATTCGAGGCGGGCCCCATTTGATGGGCCTCGGTCAGCAGCGTGTTGTTGTACACCAGCACACCTGTAGAGTTTGCCGTGATCTTCAACGCGCCACCCTCCGGCGCGTTATAAACGACATTGCGAATGAAGTAGATCGGTCCGCCGAGGGCCGGCTGGGTGGACAGGGCGCGATGGGCCATGTTGAAACAGCGATTGGCGATGACTCGAATGTTCTGGGCACTGCCGTCGGCTTCGATGCAATTGTCGTCAACATTGCGGATGTCGTTGCCGATGATGTCGTCGGATACAGCCATGACCGGCTGGTCCGGCCAGCCGTCCGGGTCGCCATAAGTGGCGTGATCGATCCCGTCGTGGAAATTCTCGACGCGGTTATAGGCGATCACGTGGCCCGATCCGTAGATCTTCACTGCATATTCTGAGAGCAACGGCTGAGGGAAGCCGGGCAGATTCTGCCAGGTGCGGCCGATCCAACCCATCAGGCGCGTGGGATCGTTGCGTCCGATGAAGACGTTGTCGGCAATGTAGAAGTCTCGCGCCCCACCCCAGTCGGTGAAGACTCCGCGCCCGATGTTTTCCAGTCGCGAGTTCTTCAGCGTAAACCCGACAGCACCGAGAATGCGTTTACGTCCAAGTAGAAATGCCACGTCGGTGTTGCGGACGGTAATGCCCTCGACATAGTTGTAGTCAGCGGCCGTGAGGTCAAACAGGACGGCGTTGTCTGCCCCGTCGAAGATCACTTCGCCATCGCCGGCACCTTTGATGACGATCGGCTTGTCTGCCGTGCCGTCGGCAGTGAGATAAAACGTGCCATCGAAAAGTGTCGAATTCGGACCGGCGTACCGCCGGCGATCTTCGCGGTAGGTGCCGGCATGAACCAGAATCATATCGCCCGGCTTTACGCGCGGCTGGAAGGAGTTGACGAAATCCGCACCGTTCGCCCCGGTGTTGTAGGCAGCCATCAAGCTGGGAAAGTTCGGTTCCAGTTTTGATCCCGTATAGTCGCGCGGATATACATGGTACACCGCCCCGGCCGCTGCGGGCTTCGGCGTCGGCCGCGTGCGTGCGCTTACGATGCGTTCCACAGGCGGTGTTCCGGCCGGAGCATCGGGATCTGACAGACGGAGGCGAAGGCTATAGGAGGTATCCGGCTCGAGGCCAAACACGCTGCCCGCAAACATATTCGGCGCGACGTAATGAAAGGAAGCACCCTGCTGTACGGCCTCACCCTGCAGACGCAACAGCGGCAGGCCGTCCCGCCATACCGTTTCTCCGGCGCGCTGCCAGGCGATAGCAACCGATGCATTCCGGTTCGTGTCCCCCTCGATTCGCCATTCCACGCCCAATGCTCCGGTTGTCGGCGGTTCCACGATGACCACTCCGGCTCGCACTAACGTGTCCGGTGTCTGTGCGAAGACGCAGGCAAGGGGAAGCATCACAATCGCAAGTCTTACCGCCATCGGCATTTTCAGCATCACGATCCTCTCTTTTCGACACGTATCGGCGTTTCCGGCCGCAAGGATATCCAAGCCGCCACAGAAGTTCAATCGGGTGGGTCCCGAATCGAACAAAGGGGAGACAGGAGGACCGCGATCGGCTGCGTCGGATAGATTGCTTTTGAGGGTTACCGGATAATCCTCGCGATTGGCAATTCATATACACTCGTTCGTCGGAGGTTCAATCCGTGAAAGGAATTTTGAAGTGGCCGTTAATAGTTGCCGCAGTCGTCGTGGTTTTGCGGGTCGTTGTCGAACAGTATGGAGCGCCGGATTCTGTCGCCAATCTTTTCAGCGTTGTTGCACTGCATTTCGCGATTGCCCCGATTTACTTTGCAATCATGCTCGCTAGATCCGGGGTGCCGCGACCCTATGGCGAGCTCATCAAGGTCATCGCGCTGTACGTGGTTTTAACGCGCGCCATGGTGCTGCCCACCTATTGGCTCGCACGAATTTACCACTGGCCGCAGCAACGATTCAGCGGTCTGGCAGACGCGACACCATTCACGGGTTTCATCGCCATACCCTTCCAAACTGCAGCTATCTGGATCGTTGTTTCCGTTGTGTTCGGCGGGATATGCGGTTCGATCATCATGATGGTCATCCGCCAGTTCGGCCGCAAGTCGGTGTCGGCGGGAATCACAGAATAGAATCGAAAACGGTGGGCCGGATAATCGGCAATCCGCGATGCCACGGTGCTACCTCCTTTGAGTGTGGATTCATCTCATCTATAGCCGCCTCGTGACCGTCCGAGGACTTTTGTGCTTTACGCGAGACGGCGAATCCTGATTTGATGAGTTCACCGTTCCATTGCGAAGGGGGTTCTGATGCGTTTCTCATCCCACGTTCCAGCGATACTGCTTCTGATTGCCGGCGTTTCGTCGATTGCGGAGGCACAGATTGTTCAGGCCCGCTCGGCCTGTAATCTGCCGCATGCTTCTGGAGTCGCGCAGCAGGCGATTACTTCCCTGCAGCGCGAACGCTCCTACCGGTTGTTTGTTCCCGCCGGCTACGACGGTCGAACGGCCATTCCTCTTGTTCTCGATCTCCACCCCAGTGGAGGCACATCGGAAGGTCAGGCGCGAACCAGCGGATTCGAGGCTCTTGCCGCACGTGAGAATTTTGCGGTCGCGAGTCCGCAGGCAGAAAACGGCCGATGGAATGTTCCGGTTCAGGAAGGCCGGGCGGATGACGTTGCCTATATTAAAGATGTCCTGGATCACGTGGAATCCCAGGTGTGTATCGATGCATCGCGAATCTATGCCACCGGGTTCTCGGGCGGCGGACGCATGGCATCACTCCTTGCCTGCACACTGAACTCGCGAATCGCCGCCTTTGCGCCGGTAGCCTCGCTTCGCTGGCCCGCTCCTTGCAGCGGACGGCCCATTCCCGTTCTAACGTTTCACGGACTTGCCGACACACAGAATCCCTACGCCGGACACGTCGAAGGCCGCAACGGCGAGTGGGTTGAAAGCATTCCGGATGCCCTTGCAGGATGGGCGCAACACAACGGTTGTCGACTCAGCGTCATCATGGAAGATCCGGCCGGACCGTTGTCGACTATGCGCTACGAAGGTTGCCATGACTCCGCGGAGGTGCGGTTGATTCGCATCGATGGCCTCGGTCACGCATGGCCGAAAGCCGAGATCGACGCGACGACCGTGATGTGGCAGTTCTTCAAGAATCAGCGCCTGCCGAGTGTCTCGCGAAACTGAATCCGGCAGATATTCATGGAACCTGGTGTCGAGACCGACGCATGCCGCAATCAGCGGAGAGGCGCCAAGCCGTCCGAGATAAGACTTTTTCGAAAGCCCGTCTTTTTAGAGAAGCCTAAAATCGTTAAATGTTAAACGCAGCCTTCAGGATCGTTTCGTGGCCCGAGTCATCAGGAAGGACTGATGCAGCAGATTCTCCTTGTGATAAGTCTCGATCAACTTTTTGAACGCTGCTCGAAATTCGGCGAGACGTGGGGGATCCTCTTTTAATGTCTGCACCAGTTTCACGACCGGGCCTGAGATTCGCTCGAAATCCGCGACGAGGTGACTCGAGCTCAAGCCGGGCGTAAAAACCAGATCCCGATCAAACGTGAGATCCGAAACCGCATTTGCCAGACGTTCACGCACAATATTCGGATCGCCCCACTGCTGCGGAGGCGCCGCACCGGACGATGGTGGGGGCATGTAGCTACTGACGAGCTTGAACATGAGCCCCATGAAGAGTTCGGGAGGCCATGTCGAGAAGGCAATACGGCCGCCCGACCGAAGAACACGCAGCATTTCCCTGGTGGCTAGTGGCGGACGTGGAGCAAATATATGGCCGAACTGACTCAGCACGACGTCGAAGGCCTCATCGTCGAAGGGTAGTGACTCTACGTCGCCTTCGCGAAATTCAATCGACATCTCCGCAATCCGTGCGCTTTCCTTAGCTGCCGCCAGCAACTCAGGCGTAAGGTCGAGACCGGTTACCTGTGCTCCCGATCGCGCGGCTGTTATCGCTACGACGCCCGTTCCGCAAGCGACATCGAGAACTCTTTCTCCGGAACGCACTTCGGCAAAACGAACGAGTTTCGCGGCAGCGACTATGGTATGCACTTCGAATGGAGCAAACAATTTCCATCCTTCCCGCTGGACCGCTTTGAATTGAGCAAAGGGATCAGGCGACGTACTCGTGGACTCCATGTTGTTCTCCGATATTATTGAGAAAATTTGAACTTATCGTGCTGTGAATCCGCGATCACTTTCCGGACATTTCATGAACTCGCAACTGTGATTTTAGACCATTCCCACCTGTCAACAATTGCTGACGACCGCGATGTGAACGGCACCGCAGTAGCGCCGTCATTCTTTCGCGCGTTATCCGACCTTGTAATCGCTCTGATCGGCGCGCTGGAAAACTTCGCGCGCCGGATTGAAAACGCTGTTCAGCACAAGCCCGAAGAACAGCAGTGCGGCGAATCCTGTGGCGAGCATGAATCCGTAGATGGGGCCGCCCATGGCATCGCTGATGGCGCCCATTGACAGCGGAGCCAGCACTGCAGACAAGCATGTAAAGAACAGGAGTACGCCGGCAGCGGCGCCATGTTCCGATTTCGAAACGCTGCTGATTCCCTTCGAATTGATGGTGGGATAGATCACCGACATGAACAACCCGGACAGCGGGAGTGAATATATCCCCCACGCCACCCCGCCGGCGATGCTGATGGCGAAGCACGCGAGAATCGCGCCGCTGCAGATCGCGAGCACCGCGCTCCACGAAAGCCGATTCAACATCCATGCGCCCAGGAATCGCCCTCCCGCGCGCAACAAAAAGAAGATGGAAATCGCGTAGACGGCAAGCCATTTTCCCGTGCCCTCGTAGCCGGTCAGCAGCGTCGGCATCCAGACATAGATCGCGGCTTCTACTGCAACATACAGAAACAGGCCCAACGAAAACAGCAGCACAAAGCGATTTTTCATGACTGCAAAAACCGATTTCAAGTCGGCCTGCTCGGTCGCGACCGATACGCGGTTGGGATACCGAACGCTGAAGGCGATGAGAATCAACACAACGCACATCCCTCCAGCG
>Ga0207650_10002148_pt1 | contig 13775 bp, 10 predicted proteins | sample KBSS63metaG_FD_184325 | JGI IMG/M metagenome (GOLD analysis project Ga0207650, IMG submission 184325) | Switchgrass rhizosphere microbial communities from Kellogg Biological Station, Michigan, USA - KBS S6-3 metaG (SPAdes) (version 2) | ecosystem: Host-associated > Plants > Roots > Rhizosphere...
CCGACAATGCGTGCCCGGGCGGTCCTGGCTTTTCCCATACGTTCGCATCCTAGTCAGTTCACTACACTTTTTCCGCACAGTACGCATCAGGACCTGATCGCAGAGAAGCGGAACGATTCGGACTTCATGGCGGCACATTTTATTCCGGCCGCGTTTGTGGTCTCGGACGAAAAGCCAAAAGTCCCCACGTTCTACAACTGCTCGATCTGTCATCAAAATTTAGTTCAGATCCCTAAAAACGTTCCCCGAAAGCTGACACTTTTTAAGCCCTTGTCAGAACCGGCGGCAGACACATTCACGAGGCCTGTTACTGCGGAGTTTTTCAAGGACTCGCCGGATGGGCACGAGTCGTGTTTTAATTGCCACTATCAATTTAAGAATCTGCCGGAGGAAAAAAAAGGATGTAACGCGTGTCACGAACTTTCACCTCCGTACCTGGAGAAGAAGGTCATTCAGCGATATTCCTTAAAGTTTGATCATCAGCGTCCGGGACACGTTGAAAAGGATTGCACGGCCTGCCACTTGAGAATAACTCAGAATAAGGACGTCCGGGCCATGAAGGATGCAGATGTACCCATACTCTCGTGTAAGGCATGCCATGCAACGCAGGAGGACGATGAATGGAAGCATATACTTACGACTGAGATCGAGAAGCGCGAAACAAGTATTGCCAATAAGCAGCCGGCCTTTCAATGCACGTATTGCCACACATCAGCCATAGGGAGATACGAGATCCCGCCGAGTCACCGATGACGCCGACCGACTGAATGCCGGAACGTTTGGAGAAAAAGTCTATGTTAAAGGCCGCACTTATCTTTGCGGCCATGGTTTTGTTTGCGGCGAGTTGTATACAGCAGGGCAAAAAAGCAGAGGTAACGCTCACGTCTGCTGAGACGCCGGAGGCACCACCCGTTCGCACGTCGGACTCCAATTTCAAGGCGTTTGCTCATGATGTTCCTGAACATAAACAATTTAATTGTGTTTCCTGCCATAGACGAGAGGGCAAATCGAGGGAACTAGCTTACACCGGCCATGAATCGTGCGTGGGATGTCACATGAACCAATTCATCTCAAACGAGGTAACGGATCAAAACCGCGCTTTCTGTTCTATCTGTCATTCAAAGCTCGACACCGACGATCCTCCGATGAAGGCTTTTCCGGCAACTTTCCTTGAGGGATTTAACATGAAGTTTGATCATGAGGCTCACACCCGCGGAAAAGGCCGCCCCGGCAATGGCTGTGCAGCATGCCATAGCCCAAGAGACCCTGGACAAACTATCCCGTCGGGTATCGGTGCCCACGCCAATTGTTATGGCTGCCACACGGCTGAGAGCAAGATCGGCAGCTGCAATGTCTGCCACCAACTGGCGCCGTATCGGCGGACACTGCCGTCGCAATACGGGTTTAAGGCCATCTTTAGACATAGCGACCATAGCCGGGGCATTAGCTGCGACGAATGTCACTCAGTGCGAAGCGGCGTATCACAGTCCCAGCAGGTAACCAACATCTCCATACTGCAACACCGGACATCGCCGGGAAATAACTGCCTGCAATGCCACAACGGAAGGCGTGCATTCACCGGAAACAATCCATTTGATGTCGGCAGCTGCACGCGATGTCATAAGGGAGCGGGATTCGCTAAATTACCCCCAGATACGGCTCCGGCTGAGGCCGCTCCTGCCCCATAATAGTTCTTGAACACTTTTTGCATTGCGATCTGCAAAACATTGACAACATTGCCGAAAAGAGGTTCTAATAGGTTCAAAGCAAATAAAAAAAAGCGGGGGCGTTATGAAGAATTCGGTTAAGTATACTGCGATCGCCGTCTTCGGTGTTCTGGTTTTGGGTCTATTCTTAAGAGCCGTGAGTGCGTCTGTAGCAAGTTCCGGGTCTTTGTCATCCGTTATGCCATCGCCGACGCCTATGGCGGCAAACGCCGCAAAACCGCCGACAGCACCACCAGCGGCGGCGGGCGGCGACAAGTCAATCCCCAAGACATTTACGCTCGGAGTAGACAGTCAGTCTGAATATGGTGAGGCCGCTTTCAATCACGATAACCATGCCTTTCTCAAATATAATCCTGACGGAACGGCCGTTATGGGTTGTGTTGAATGTCATCACACGGACCAGCCAAAATCCGCGCTCAAGCCGCCCCTACTGACATCTGAGCGCGAGGTTACGATGACACTCGAGACATGGAAAGCGTCATCTCAAAAAGTTACCGATTGTCGTGCATGCCATTTTCAGGACGGAAATGTACCTGAGGGAAAAGAGATGCCAAAGGCAACTTACACGGACACCGGTAAATCCGTCACCAAGGCCCTTAACAACCAGCTCGCATATCATATTAACTGCAACACATGTCACGACGCCGCTGTCAAAGTTCGTCCTGATCTAAAGAAAAAACCTGGTTTCGCGACCGGTAAGGACTGCGCCATTTGTCATAAAACAACAACTTAACGAATGGGCCTGAGACAATGTGAGAAGTGCAGTGAAATGGTCGATGAGGCCAAGGCCTTTTGTCCAGGTTGCGGTCATGCGTTCGTCGAGGAACAGAAACGGCAAAAAGCATCTGAGTTTGAGCGGCAAGACAACACCGTCCAGCTTGGCCAGACGATGTATAACCAGATGCTGTCCGATCTGGGACTGAATCTGTCTAAAACAGGTGTCCCGGAAAAACGCGTCGAAGTGATCGCTCCTGTGGTGCCTGAACCCCCGGGTCAGAAGGTCCCGGCCGCAACTGCACCCGTGCGAGAGGCTGTGTCGACACCGCCGTCACCCGAACCGGATGAAGTAAAAAAAACGGGCCGCGCGAAATGGATAATTCTGGCGGTCATCGGATTTATTCTGCTATTTCCTCCGGCATTGGCGTCAACCATTGCTCTGGTTCTGCAGCTGCTTTCGCGTTATCAATAGCTTTCACTTTCCCTAGATGAATTCATAAATGCCGCGAGTAATAGAAAATCACGAAAAGATAATCGAGGCATTTCAAAACGTTGATATCGTCGCGGAGCTCGTCGAGAAACTGCCGAACGGCGAGTTCAAGAATGAGCTCGACATGGACATAATCTTGTTCGGCCGCAGCTACCGCGGTAAACAGGTCGGTCCATATACGCGGCTGCTCGAATTTCAACCGGGCGAGGTCATTGTAAAAGAGGACACCTGGGAGAGCAGCATTTTTTACATCCTGGTTAGCGGCCGCCTGGACGCCTCGGTCACAGAACAGGCAGGCGAGATCAGGGGTATTGTGCAAAAGGTCGGCGAGATCCCCGCCGGCAACTCGTTCGGCGAGATGGCCCTGCTCTCGGGTACACCTCGCACGGCTACCGTCTCGGTGACCCCGGGCAGCGGCGCGGCCCTGGTGCTTGAGTTTACCCGGCCCGCTATCCGCCTGCTCCGTAAACTGCCGCGGTTCGGACGTGCCCTCGACCGCAACTATCGTGCTTATGGCCTCTCACTAACACTCAACGAACTCAAAGATTTCACGGACCTCGATCTCGATCCAGCTGTACTGCAGCGCTTAAATGACGCCGCACGCTTTGCTGTATACGAAAAAGACCACGTACTTTTTCGCGAAGGCGATCCTATCAACCGCGTGGTCTTTGTGAGAAATGGCTGGGTACAACGGGTAAGCGGTGTCGCGTTTAATCCTAAAGCGGCGGATCTGCTGCTCGAATCAGATGAATCCGTCGGACTCGACTTTTTAGGCCCTGGAACCTGCGTCGGGCTCGAGGCTATCGATAAGCCCGGGACGTGGCCTTACACAGCGACCGTTAAAGGCCGCACCGAGGTTATTGAGGCCGCGATCACACGACTTCGCGATGACAAAGAATTGAACGCGGCGGTTGTCCCTTTCCTAAGGACGTCCGCAGGAGCAGAAACTCCGATCCCTTCACATCCTGACGACACACGGGTACTTACAGCCGTAAGCCGCGAGATAGAGACGGGAGTTGTCGACGGCGAAAATCTGCTGGTCATGGACATGGCCAAATGCATTCGCTGCGGCAATTGTTCCCTCGCGTGCCATAAGGTCCACGGACAAACTCGCCTTGTCAGGCGTGGAATTCATATTGAAAGGCCTTTTCGTCCAAATAAGCCTGCCATCCAGAGCGTCCTCGTACCATCGGTCTGTATGCACTGTCAGGACCCTGAATGCCTGACAGGCTGCCCAACCGGTGCGATCGCCCGTTTCCCTGACGGCCAGATCGACATCAATCCGGCCACCTGTATTGGCTGCGGTGACTGTGCTACACAATGCCCATATAACGCCATTTCGATGATCGCCAAGCCGGATGGCAAGAACGGCCACAAGAAGGGCTTTTTCTCCCGGCTAGTGTCCCCGTTCTCGCTGCGGCAGGCTCCGCTGCCCGAACCGGTTACCCAGACCGAGAATCTGCTGGCCGTTAAGTGCAACCTTTGTAACAACACCCCGTTGAATCCGGCAGGGGCAAAGCGTGCGGCCTATTCCTGCGAGGAGAACTGTCCGACCGGTGCTCTTGTCCGGGTCAATCCGCGTGTTTACTTTGACGAGGTAAACAAGACCATCGGCCTCATTCGCCAAAGTGAAACACACGCCATCGGCGTGAACATTCATAAGTCCGACATAAAAGCTACCCTTTGGCATATCCTTGGCACATTGCTCGTTATTGCTGGCGGAGTGTTGGCAGTCTGGGCCACCCGAAAATTTGCCCAGGACATACCGCTTAAACCAGACAGTTGGGTAACGATGCGGTGGCTGACCGGCCTGACCGGCCTCGTCAGCATTGTCTGGGTTATGGTCTATCCGATGCGTAAACAGATCTACCGGCGCCGGGCAGGTGCCCTGCGGTACTGGATGCTGTCGCATATATATCTCGGGGTTTTGGCCGGTGTGCTGCTGTTGGTGCACGGGGGGACTAGCTCGGGTGGCCTGTTGACCACTCTGCTGATGATATCGTTCGACCTTGTGATCGCCACGGGAATTTTCGGTGCTGCCTGCTATTTGATCGTTCCACGATTTATGACGCGCATAGAGCGCGAGCCGCTGCTTATAGAGGACCTCGAGACCCGCCGTGAGGAGCTGCGGGCAGAGCTTGTCCGGACAGCCGACGAGACCGCCAATCCCGAACTCAAAGGACTGATCCAGCGAAAGGTGCGTCGCCGTTTTCTCGGACTTGGCTATTTGTTACGGCAGTATCTACGGCGAGAAGATCTGCCGACCATGCTTGCCAAAGCCCGCGAAGAGTTTCGTTCAGCCGCCGAAAATATGAGCCTTGGCGACGACGCAAGGCTCATCGGAGCGGTAGAGAACGCGGCAACGCTTCGGCGCGTCGATGCGCTGTGCTACCTGCACCAACTCCTGAAGCTTTGGCTCGCTCCGCATGTTTTGTTTACTTCGCTCATGCTGGTACTGATGATCATACATATAGCGCAGGTAGTTTATTTCAACGTTAGATAAGCCGTCGAATGGCAGCGAAAACCGGAAAATTCACGATCAAATTTGCCGACGGCAGGGCGGCTGCGAAGACCTATGAGAAGGACAGCATTTTCATTGGCCGGCTCATATCGTCCGAGATCGTACTTGACCATAAGACTGTTTCCAGGATCCATGCAGGAATAAACTTTCGCGACGGCCGATACGAGATCGCGAACCTCTCTTCTTCTAGCAAGATCACAATAAACGGCCGGGTGTTGCCGCCGCAAAAAGAGGACGTGCTTGCCGATGGCGACAATATTCAGATCGGGCCATTTTTGATAGTGGTCGATCTCAACCGCGGTGAGCTGTCGCTGAATATTCAGGGCCAGGTTGCCGACCGCGTTCCCGAGAAACCACTCGACATCCCCCCACCGCCGGAGATCGGAGAATCCACTAACCAAAGCATGGCGGATGTCCTGCAGGTCTTTTGGGAAAAGCGTTCACGAGAAAAAGAGGACTGGGGCACACGCCTGCGGCCGACGGAAAAACCGAAGCCTGGCAAGGCAATGTTCAATTGGCGGCCTACCCGCGACCTTCGCCGGCCTTGGCGGTTCGGTTTATTTGTCTGGGCTTTCCTGTTGATAGGCGCAATGGGAGCATATGCATACTTTCATTATCCAACAGTTTACGAACCCAAGCCGCTTGCCAATCCTCACGCCTCAAAGATAGAAGGCAGCGCCATAGCTGTGAGCGAAAACGGCAACCGATGTACGACCTGTCATACGGTGGATCAGCCTATAGAGAACGCGTGCATCCGATGCCATTCGGCGCAGGAATTCCATTCTTCCAATACCAAGGCGCACGAGCAGGCGGGAATAACCTGTTTGATGTGCCACAAGGAACATCAGGGTTCGGACTTTCCGATCAAAGCGAGCGCCGTTACGTCATGTGCCGAGTGTCATAATGACAACAACACAAAGACTTACAACGGCAAGAGCGTACGGACGCCGCATGGCGGTTCTTACGGATACCCCGTAACCGACGGTGAGTGGAAATGGAAAGGACTATATCGCGAGGTTGCTGACGGCATTCCCGAGCTGAAAAATTCGGCCACCGGCGACAGAGACGAGCAGGCCAAGCTCAGCCGCGAGTTTCATACCGTCCACTCTTACCGGTTGACCGCACCCGAGGGCGTAAAGGCCAACAAGAATGGACTGATCTCGTGTTCAAGCTGTCACAAAGCATTTAAGCCGCTCGACGTGACAACTCCGCGGGAGACGTGTGCGGCGTGCCATACAACACCTGCTGGGGCCAGCGGCCGCGATGCCCGTTTTGCGTCGAGCGGGGTAAACTGCATTTCGTGCCATGTCCAGCACCCGTATAGCACACGACGCTGGAGCGAATTTTTGTCCGAGGACGCACTCGACCGCCGTAGAGAGGCGGTTACAAACAAGATCACTCAATTGACCGGCCAATGAAATTTTTTCACCTGATCATTTGTATTGCTCTCATCGGCTTGCTCATATGGCTTAATCATATGTTCGCGCCCGCCGATACCGCTGTATATGGCGGTTTGTCATGGATCGGCTGGGCAACAATACTATTTGCCGGCGTCGGCATCGGATTCTTGGTGATCGTCAATGATTCTGCGAGGGCATTTGGCTTCTTTCGCAAACGTGATGAAAATGCCGCACCGCCGACCAACATCCGAACTCTTTCAAGCGCCGAACTATCGGAACTTGGGCTGGACAAATACCGCGGCCCGAGCTATCCCCACCCGATAATCTTCCCCGAACGCTGCATCGGCTGCCAGGCGTGTGTCGATGCATGCCCGCACGATGTTCTGGCGATAGTCGACGGCACCGCAAAGGCCATCGCTCCGGACCTGTGCATGGAGGACACGGCCTGCCAGGCTGAGTGTCCGGTAAATCCCAAGGCCTGCATTATCATAAACACCGCTAAAGAGGTGCGGTCGATGCCGACGCCGACGCGTGACGGTTCTACCTTCCAGACCAACGTTACGGGGTGTTTTATTATCGGCGATGTCTCGGGTGTTCCTTTGATCAAAAATGCAGTTAAAGAAGGTGCGGATGTAATTGCTCACATTGCCTCTGAATTAAAAGGTGCTCCGCCGGAACCGCGAGCAGAATATGATGTGGCGATCATAGGCATAGGCCCCGGCGGAGCGTCCGCTGCGGCAGCTGCGAGTGAGGCCGGCCTGCGATATGTCGGCATCGAGCAGGACAAGGTCCTCTCGACAATAGATCTATATCCAAAGGGTAAATACATCTTTTTCAAACCTGATACCAAGGACTGGTTTGGCGGAATTTCGGTCACCGGGCTTGGGTTAGCAAAGGCAAAATATGGCGGCGGCGACGGAGCCGATAATACCGATGAGATCATCGATGCGATCGGGAACCAGGTTGTCGATCTAGTTCATCAGCAAGCCCCCGTTCTCGAGGCTGAATTGATAAATAAGATCCCGCGCTCGCTGCAGCCCAAGCTCGCGGAGCAGCTTGCAACCAAGATCGAAAAGGAGATGAAAAAGCGGATCGCCGGTTTCGTCCGCTCAAAAGGTACCGGTGATTGGCAAAGGGTGTTTCAGGCCCACTTCCTGCCTGAACGTGAAAGCCTGCTTGCCGCTTATCGTTCCGAGATCGCCGACCAACTGCAGACGAAGATTCCCGGCGACCAGCGCGAGAATATCCTTGCCATCTGGATGGGTAACCTGGCCGACCGCGGTGTGAAGATAAAAGAAAAGGAAAGCTGCAAGACGGTCAACCGAGCAGAGGATGGCGATTATTTTATTATCAAGACCGAGCAGGGCGCGGACAAGGTGCCGCAAACATATAAAGCGCGCCGGGTGATAATCGCAATAGGCCTGCGGGGCGCTCCTAACAAGCTGAGGCTGCCGAATGAAGATCTGAAATTTAAGTGGGAGGGCCGTGAAGAACAAAAGGTCATTTACGGGCTTTCGAATCCTCAGGATTTCTGGGGTTCCCGCATTGTAGTCGTGGGCGGCGGAAACGTCGCCGTCGAGGCGGCTGTTGATCTGGTCGCCACGCGGGACGGCGCAACCATAAAGCCGCGCACGCCCGATATGATGAATAAGGTCACGATGCTTGTTCGCGATTATCTCGCTCCGACCGTTAAATTTGGTAACAAATTTCAGTTGTATCAATGTGCGGACAACGGCATCATCAATCTGAGATTCGGCGTCGGTATCAAGGAAATGCGCGAGCAAGAGCTGGTATTGGAAGACGTTAAGACCAAGAACGTATTGGATACCATTCCAAACGATTTTGTTTTTGCTCTCATAGGCGGCGAAAGGCCTAACCGCTTTTTGGAATCGATCGGAATTACGATCAAATAACTGCGATGAAAGAGAATGTGATGTCAACGGTATTGGGCCTGGCCGTCGGGCTGGTTATCGGATTTGTCTTTGCGAATAACTTTAACCGGTCGGCCGGCATGGTGGCACCGCCATCCAACAAGACGGCCGAGGCACCGGCAAAAAATCCCAACCTACCTGCTGATCATCCGCCGATCGGAACAACTTCGGAGGACGAAGATCAGTCAAAAGGCCCACGGCCGGAGGTTGCCGCAGCTATCGAAAAGGCAAAAGCCAAGCCCGACGATTACGAAGCTCAGATGACGGCCGCCGATCTTTATTATCAGATCGGTAGGTTCGACGACTCGTCTAAATTTTATTTGGCTGCGGCTAAACTCAAACCCGGTGAGGTCGAACCCATGATCAAGGCCGGCAACGCCTTGTTCGACAGTGAAAAATACGAAGAAGCCCAGAAATGGTATGAAATGGCCCTGCAAAAAGATCCGAAGAACACTGACGTACGGACAGATCTTGGCCTTACCTTTTTCCTGCGCCAACCGAAGGACGTCGACCGGGCAATAAAAGAATACACGACCGTTCTAAGCCAAACCCCCGACCATGTAAACGCCTTGCAAGACCTCGCACTCGCTTATAAAGAAAAAGGCGATCAGGACAACTATCAAAGCACGCTCGAGCGGCTGAGAAAAGTAGATCCGCAGAACCCCGTTTTCACTAAACAGGACGCTCCTTAAGCACTTTAACTGTTATTGATCATTTACAACTGCCTCCGCGATCTCAGTGTCTGAATTAATCTAGGCCAGGATCGGGACTATTCTACCGCCGGTTCATTTATCACATACCGGCCGCCGCATTTTTGCCAATACGAGTGAAAAATGGCGGCGGGGCCGAGCAGGTATTGATAATTACGTAATCCGGTCCGGTGGATAAGGGCCGCGGCTTTAAGGCCGCGCTTATTCAGAAGTTCGTGAGGGAAATCATCTGCCCGCAGCATTTCGGCTGCAACCCGCGATTCACGGCGGCGCTGCGTCGAACGTTCCGCGGCCTGGTGAGCCGATTCCCATTGATAGTCAAGATCGTACGGAATCGGAACTGGGCAAGGTTCATGGTCGGGATATACCTGCCATGGCACTGAAGTCACGGACGGGTCAAACAGGGAGAGCCACTTCACATAGAACCGGTGTCGCAAACAAATGTCGAGTGGTAAAGCAATTATCGACTGTAGCAGATCGCTGTCAAAGAACGGCAGCTGAAACTCAAGACGGTGGAGATCAACATTCTCAAAATGGCGGGCGAGTTTACGGTGCTGGTCATTCAACAGCAGGAACAAGTAAAACTTACGTGCCGGATCTGATGAACTAAACCGGGCAAGCTCCGCCTTTATGCCATTCTCGGTTAGGCCGGCCAGTGTTCCCGAGACCTCGGGTCTAAACAGCCGCATGGAGACGGCTGCCGACTCGCGGCGGATGTATTCGGCGATGACGCGATCGATCTCGCCGCCGCGCATCCACGCGACCATTTCTTCAGTCAGGTGGACATGGCCGAGAGCTACGCTGCCGCCCTCACCGCTCCATATCAGGCCGGGGTGTTCGGGCTGTTTCCCATTCTTTCCTTCGGCCGAGATCGCATCGGCCATCAGCTGTGAATAATCGGGCACCATATCGCCCGAACACTTGGGGACCTCTAAGTGAATAGTGCCGATCTCGCGGGCAAATTCCCTTCCGAATATCAGGTCCTGCGTACCGGGCCGTGCAAAATTATAGGTGCGGACCTCGACGCCCCTTGCCCTCAACGCCGCAACGATACACCGCGAATCAAGTCCACCGCTAAGATAGGCCGACGTTGCCTTGTCATTTCCGATCCGCCACGCGACGGCCGACTCGAAGCGCTGATAAACGTCCGTTAACAACTCACTCTCAGGCTTTGAGGACGCCTCGATCGTGTCCCATCGATAATAGGTTTCACTCGAGACACCACCTGCATCGAATTTTATTATTTGTGCCGGCCGCAGGGCTTTAATATCCGCGTAGGGCGTTCGATCGGCGAGGGTATAGCCGAGACCGACTATCTCGGTGACCGCCCGCACGTTCATGACCTTGGGCACATCGGCCAGCTCCTCGAGTATCCGCAATGCCCCGGCAAAGATCACGTACTCATCGCAGGCCCAATAATATATGGGCCGGATTCCCAGCTTATCGGAAATTAGTGTGAGCTCACCCGCGGCGGGGTTGTAATGGACAGCACAGAAAACACCATTGGCATTCTGCAAAACTGCCGATACCTTGTTTTCTATAAGAGCTTGGTGGATCTGTTCCGTGTCAGCCTGGCGGCTTTCCGATGCCAAGCCTAGTAATGGCTCGCCGGCGACGACCGTCAGGCGGCCGTGCCCATCCCGGACCATCGCAGGCTCTCGGAATACGCCTATATCCAAATGTACGAAAAAGGCATTCTTGTATTCTGTAAATGCGGCCTTGTCCTGTTCGTTGCGCGAGATCAGGCGCCGAAGTGCAGCGCATGCGGAGGCAGATACCGGAACGTCCAACTTTCGGCTAACTATTCCGGCGATCAGTGTCATTCGCTATTCCCTGGCGATGTGTGATCTGGCAAACCGATCAGTGACCGATTTCGGTCACTTCTTTTTCGGGAAGTTTTTTGAGGAGCCGAGAATATTCGTAAGCAATGTACTCGTCCTGTGGCGTAAAGCTATGTGCGGTCTCGAGCTGTGAATGCTTGTTGATCTCGGCCACGCTCATCGTATTAAAATTAGCGTGTATCCAATGCAGCGTAACTATCTCGAGGAGGGAAAGCTCCTCTATCGAATGCTCGTTCCCGAGAGCCAGTTCATTGAGATCACCCGGGCGTTCTTTTACCGTCAAGACGCCGGTATAAATAAGGGTCTTCAGGATCGAATCGAACTTCTCGAGCAGCGGGCCGCCCTGATGGCGGACATACCGGGCGCCTGAGATCGATCGCCCAAAACTGACATAATTTACAAAATCGCTGTAAAAAAACAGTTGATTCAGCTTGGTTTTGCAAACGTGCTCGCGACTGGCGAAAAACGACGCCATCGCGGACACCCTCGCAAATGAGAATTTCCTACCGCCGTTAAACACATTTACATCGAGATCGCCCCGCGTCGGGTCGTCCGGCACCTTTAGTTCAGCGGTAAGCGAGGCGATGACATAACGCGACATCAGCCCCGGAGGCTGGATAGATGACGGGGCTACCAGTTGATGACACAGTTCCTGGGGCGACGCACTCGGACGCAGTTTCATCAAGTCGCGGATGGCCGGAATTAATATCCAATCAGCCGAATACTTTTCGCTGCCGGGAAAGTAATGTTCCCGTACCAGGCGTGCAGTTACCAGCACCCGGTTCTCAATGGAAATATTGGTCGTTTTTGAAACCATTTTTGACCGTACAAGTTTCGGGAATCGATGATATCAGAGGGTCACGGACCAGGGATAGCCAGCATTACTAAATTACTGTACTATAATTGACTTTCTCACGGCGATGTTCAATCATTCTGGGGAATTCATTAAAAGGCGAGGATGTACTGGTGCATATGAATATGACTGTGACAACAATCCCACACCAGACGATTCTGCACGTGGTAGGACAGGGCGATTTTACGCTCGATGCAGCAATGCGAACCTTTCTCGAGATCGTGAGCGCCGTGGACGAGCATAAAAGCGAAAAGGTGCTGTTTGATGGCCGGCACATAATTGGTGAACCCACTATCATTGAGCGTTTTTACTACGGTGAATTTGCTGCGGACGCCGTTACCCAACTTACTGAGAGTCATGGATATCTAAACAATCCACCGTTCGCATATGTGCTGTTGCCCCCAGTACTCGACCCCGCCAAACTGGGTGAGACCGTAGCTACAAATCGTGGTATGAACGTGAAGGTTTTTGACAACATGCAAGAGGCTATAAAATGGCTCAAACTGGCACCGGCCGATGTCGAATACTTCTCGCGAATTGCCTAACGATCCACCTCGGTTTTAAATCACCTTTTTGAAACTGAAAAAGGCGGGGGCCGAGTCCCCGCCCGATTAGCAAATCTATTATTAATGGTTATGCAGTGACCAGCTCCCCTACCTCGAGAGGTATGTCGGCCGTCTTCGGCTTACGCAGAATGAGGTCGAGTGTGAACCATACAAATGCCACTGCCCCGATGGCAAATAACGTATCGCCTACAACCCGCATCCACCTGAATGATTGCATCACCGGCGTCTGCAGAAACTCGGAGCTGCGTGCAGACCAATAACCGTTCGTCACCGATTCATACGTCTGCATCAGGCCGATAGGCAGCAGGCTCAGCAGGAGCATAGCGATCAAGCCGCCGTTGATGGCCCAGAACGAGAACTTTATAAGCCGTTCATTCCAGATACGTTCGGGCTGCATCGCGCGCAGCACGAACAGGGTTAGGCCTAGTCCGAGCGTTCCGTACACGCCGTAGAGTGCGCCATGGGCGTGCAGCGGGGTGGTGTTCAATCCCTGCATGTAATAGAGGGCGATGGGCGGGTTGATCATAAATCCGAAGATGCCCGCACCCACCAGGTTCCAGAAAGCGACTGCGACAAAAAAGTTGATGACCCATTTATATTGGGCCAGCCATGGCCGGACCGATTTCCGATGGATATTCTCCCACGCCTCAAACCCGACCATTACTAGCGGTACGATCTCGAGTGCACTAAACACAGAACCGAATGCCAGCGTTACCGTCGGCGTACCCGAAAAATAGAGGTGATGGCAGGTGCCGATAATGCCCCCGGACAGATAGATGGCCGATGACAGTATCGATGCCTTTGCCGCCGACTCTGCCCTGATGATGCCGAGCCGCGAGAACATAAAAGCGACCACCACTGTAGCAAACACCTCAAAGAACCCCTCGACCCACAGGTGAACGACCCACCAACGCCAATACTCGACAACGGCAAGGTTGGAACGCATGCCCCAGAACAATCCGGGTATATAAAAGAGTGCGATGCCGGCCGTCGCGAACATATACAGCGAGATCAATGAA
>Ga0207650_10002150_pt1 | contig 13773 bp, 8 predicted proteins | sample KBSS63metaG_FD_184325 | JGI IMG/M metagenome (GOLD analysis project Ga0207650, IMG submission 184325) | Switchgrass rhizosphere microbial communities from Kellogg Biological Station, Michigan, USA - KBS S6-3 metaG (SPAdes) (version 2) | ecosystem: Host-associated > Plants > Roots > Rhizosphere >...
CAGCTCCTCGGCGAGGCGGACGACGTGCGCACCGACGTCTACGCGTTCGGCGTGCTGCTGTTCGAGATGGCGACCGCGCGCCGGCCGTTCGTGCACGAGCGCAACGAGGCGCTCATGTTCGAGATCCTGCGCAACACGCCCCCGCGCCTGCGCACGCTGCGGGCCGACGCGCCGGGTGCGCTCGACCTCCTGGTCGCCGCCTGCCTTGCGAAGGACCCGAAGCAGCGGCCCGACTCGGCCGCCGCCGTCGTCGCCGAGCTGCGCCGCATCGCGGCCGGGGCGAAGGGCGACACCGGCAAGCCCGAGGCGCGCGAGTCGCTGCGCTCGATCGCGGTGCTGCCGCTCGAGAACGTGTCGAAGGATCCCGCACAGGAGTACTTCGCCGACGGCATGACCGAGGCGCTCATCGGCGACCTCGCGCGCATCAAGGCGCTGCGCGTGATCTCGCGCACTTCGGCGATGAAGTACAAGGGCTCGTCCAAGTCGCTGCCCGAGATCGCCCGCGAGCTCGACGTCGACGCGATCCTCGAGGGCTCGGCCCTGCTGCTCGGCAACCGCGTGCGCATCAGGGTCCAGCTCGTGTCGGCGCGCGGCGACGAGACGCTGTGGTCCGACCGCTACGACCGGGACCTCGAGGACGTGCTGACGCTGCAGAGCGACGTCGCCGAGACCGTGGCCAAGGAGATCGCGCTCCAGCTCACGCCGAAGGAGACGGCGCAGCTCGCGCAGCGCCCCGCCGTCAATGCCGAGGCGCACGTCGAGTACCTGAAGGGCCGGCACCTGCTCGCCGACGCGTCGCCGCAGGCGATCGGCCTGGCGCTCAAGCATCTCGAGCACGCGCTCGCGGTCGATCCCAACTTCGCGCCCGCGTGGGCCGCGCTTGCCGACCTCCACCTCGTGCGTGCGGGCCGCGGCATGGCGCCCCCCGCCGAGGCCAACGCCGAGGCCGAGTCCGCGGCAAAGCGGGCGCTCGCGCTCGACCCGAACTCGGCAGAGGCGCATGCGGCGCTCGGCCAGCTGCACGTCCATCGCCGCGACCTGCCCGGCGCGATCCGGCTGTTCGAGCGCGCGATCGAGCTCAATCCCGGCCTGCCGTCGGCACACTTCTGGCTCGGCCGGGCGTACTACTGCTCGGAGCGCCATCCCGAAGCGCAGGCCGCGATGCTGCACGCCCTGAGCCTCGATCCGCGCTCGATGATCATCCACACCACGGTCGGCGACGCGTACTACTACGCGCGCGAGTTCGAGAAGTCGCTCGTCTACTACCGGATGGCGATCGAGCTCGACCCGAGATTCGACGGCGCGCACACCGACCTCGCGCGCTCGCTCGAGGCGCTCGGCCAGTTCGACGAGGCGTTCGCGCAGTACGAGGAAGGCCGCAAGCTCGCGGGCGGCGTCGCCGGGCCGTCGTTCGGGCTGGCGCACCTGGCCGCGAGCCGCGGAGACACGGCCGAGGCGCGCCGCATGCTCGAGGCGCTGACCGCGGCGCGCGCGACGAAGGTGGTGTCGGCGTGGGGCATCGCCGCGCTGCACGCGAGCCTGGGCGATGTCGACGACGCGTTCCGCTGGCTCGACGTCGCTGTCGAAGAAGGCGCGACCGGGCTCATCTTCCTGCGCGTCCACCCGCGGATCGATACGCTGCGCAAGGATCCCCGCTTCCCGGAATTGCTGCGCCGCGTGGGTCTCGCCTAGCGGCGCGTCACCAAAGACCGGAAGTCCGAGACGATCTCGATCGATCCGCGTGCCGCCTGGTTCGCGGGCACGGTCACGTAGAAGGTCTCCCCGCCGGCGTCGCAGTCCCAGCTCACCGCGTTGTTCCCCGGCGATCCCATCGGCAGCGTGAAGAGCCGCCGCGGGGCACCCGCCCGGAATCCGTCCTTCGTGTCGACGTCGACCGCCCAGATCTGCCGGTCCGCCGACTCGAACACGATTTCGCGCCCACCCTTCGTCCAGCGCGGACGGAACGAGGTTGCACCCGTGAGCTGCCAGCGGCCCGGGACGTCACCCAGTCCGTACACAAACGCGCTGTACGTGGGAGGCGTGCCCGAGGTGGCGGCCAGCCACCGTCCGTCCGGGGAGATGCGGCCCTGGACGATGAAGAGCGTCGGCTCGAACATCGGCGTGACGTTCCGTGCCGCGCCCTCGGTCGGCACCTGCCACGTACGTGCGTTGCCGAATGCCAGGATGCGACCGGGCGACCAGTCGGAGATCCCGAGGATGCCCACCGTGGACGGGACGGGAATGGAATCCTGTCCGCCCAGGCCGTCGGCCGACGCAAGGCGGATCGTCGCGCCGCCCGGCCCTTCGGCCTGGTAGGCGATGCGGCGGCCGTCGGGCGACCACAGGGGGCAGGAAGCGAGGTTGCCGGTGAAGGTGAGCCGCGTGTCCGTCTTGCGTTCGAGGTCCAGGACATACATTTCGCCGCGCGCGAGGATGGCCGAGGCGATCCGCTCGTAGAGCAGGCGCCGGCCGTCGGGCGAGACCGCCGGGTTCGTGATCGTGCCGGTGGCCAGCACCGCAGGCGAGAGCACGCCCGCGCGGCTCATCGCCTGCAGCTTGATCGTCCCGCCCGGGTCGCGGGCGAACGCCAGGATGCCGCTGGGGGAGACCGAGAAATGCCCCGCCGACGAGCCGATCCGCAGCTGGTCGGTGATCTGGATGGGCGGCCCCACCAGCTTTCCGGCGCCGGCGTCGAGCTTCTGCGCCATGAGCAGTGAACCCTGGACGAACAGCACCCAGTCCCCCGGCGCCCACTCGACGCGGCCGTCGCTGCGGCCGAGGACTTTCGCGTCGAGCGAGCCCAGCTTGCCCAGGCGGATGGTGCCGCCATTGCCGGACGGGTCCGTCCCGATGAACAGGAAGCGCTCGCCGTCGGGCAGGAAGCTCGGCCACGACGATCCCACCTCGCCGCGCGCGCGGTCGACGCGGGTCGCGGGCTCGAGCGCGCCGCCCCCCGCGGGCACGACCAGCAGCGAGTCGGTCGCGCGGCCATCGACCAGGATCTTCCCCTTTGCCCCCCACGACAGGTCCGAGCCGAATGGCGCATCGCAGATCACGATCGGCGACCCGCCGGCGAGCGCCACGCGCTGCAGCTTGCCGTTCGCCACGAACGCGACTTCGCGGCCGTCGGGCGACCAGTACGGCCGCTGCAGGTCCCGCGTGCCCGGGATCTCGTGCACCTCCACCTGGTCCATGCGCCGCACGCCTGCCATCGCCGTACCCGTCGAGTCGACCATGCGCAACAGGAGGAACCGCCCGTCGGAAGAGACGCGGGGCCACGTGACCTCGCTGACGTTTTCGACGGGCGGAATCGTGAAACGCAGCACGGGCGGCGTGCGGTGTGCCGCGGGCCAGAGGAGGGCGAGGGTGGTCGCGGCCGCAACGACGGAGAGAGCGGCGACGCCCCACGCCAGCCGCGTCGACCGCGCCGCGGCGGTGTGGGCCTCGGCGAGCGCCGCGGAAGTCGCCCCCGCGCCCGCGATGCTCGAGGAGCCGGGCGGCACGCCCGTGAGCTCCATGCCTGCGCCCTCGGCGATGCCGCGGAGCTGGAGCTTGACGTCATGCGCCGTCTGGATGCGCTCCTCGGGATCCTTCGCCAGGCAGTTGCGGATCAGCCGGTCGATGCCGGACGGCGGCACGATCTGCGACGAGGCAGGCGGCGGCGCGCCCGAAGGCGGCTCGCCCACCGGCGGCGGCTGGCGCTCGAGGATCGCCGCGATCAAGGACGCCTGGCTGCGGCCTTCGAACGCCCGCCGGCCCGAGAACAATTCGTAGAGCACGCAGCCGAGCGCCCAGATGTCGCTGCGCGCATCGGCCTCGCGGCCCTCGAGCTGCTCCGGCGCCATGTACTGGAACGTGCCGAGCAGCGTGCCCTCGGCGGTGAGCGCGCGCGCCATCGTCGGCGATTGCGTGAGGGTGGCCGCGGCGCCATCGCTGACCATGCCCACGGCGCGCGCCAGCCCGAAGTCCATGAGCTTGGCGCTCCCACGCGCCAGCATGACGTTCGAGGGCTTGAGGTCCCGATGCACCACGCCCGCGCGGTGCGCGCGGTCGAGCGCATCGGCGATCTGCGCCCCCAGGCGAAGCGCCTCGGCCGTGGGCACGCGTCCGCGCGCGAGCCGCTGCTCGAGCGTCTCGCCCTCGACCAGCTCCAGCACGAGGTAGTCGACGTCGCCTTCCTTGCCGACGTCGTAGAGCGCGCAGATGTTCGGGTGGTTGAGGCTCGAGACCGTCCGCGCTTCGCGTTCGAAGCGGGCGCGAACCTCGGGCTGGGACGACAGGTGCTCGGGCAGGACCTTGACGGCGACGTCGCGGCCGAGGCGCGTGTCGCGCGCCCGGTAGACCTCTCCCATGCCGCCCTGGCCGAGCGGGGAAACGATTTCGTAGGGTCCGAGCCGGGTTCCCGGCGCCAGTGGCATCGCGGGAATCTACCGGGTACGCCGCGATCAGTCCACGACGGCGTGCGTCGCCTGCTTCCCCCAGATTTCATCCAGCGTGCGGTCGCGGCCGCAGGCCATGCTGTAGGCGTGATAGTGCGCGGCGCTCTTCCTGTAGAAGTCCTGGTGATATTCCTCGGCGCGCCAGAACGGCCCGGCCTTGCGCAGGTACGTTGCCACCGGCTTGCCGAGCTGCTTCTCGATCGCCGTCCGCGACGCCTCGGCGGCGATGCGCTGGCGCTCGCTCCGCCAGAAGATCGCGGGATGGTACGACGCGCCGTGATCGCAGAACTGGCCGTCGGCCTGCAGCGGATTCGTGCGATGCCAGTAGAGGCCGAGCAGCGTTTCGTAGGAGATCGTCTTCGGGTCGAACACGACCTGCACCGTCTCCATGTGCCCGGTCGTCTCGGTGTTGACGTCGTCGTAGGTCGGATGCGCCATCTTTCCGCCGCTGTAACCCGAGCTGACGTCGAGGATGCCTTTCCGCCCCTCGAACCCGTACTCCATGCTCCAGAAGCAGCCACCCGCGAACAGGGCGGTGTCCGCACCGGCCAACGCCGCGGCGGTCGCCTTGTGCGGGGCCTGGGCGGAGCAGGCGGACGCGGACAGGAGGAGCAGTGCGGCGAGCAGCGGGCGAACCATGGAAGCACTCCCGGGTCAGGGTGGGCGGTCCGGCGGTCGGACCTGACAAGCGTACGTGCGACCGGGGGCGGCGTGAACCCGGCGGCGGAAAATTCCATGTCACGAGGAGGCGCGCCGGAGGACATTGGGGACAAGGGCATGGCATCGCCCGGGACATGGGACGGGAAAGGCTGCCGCGACGATTCGGGGGGAGAGTCCGGACGTCTTCCGTCCTGTGTGCGTTCACGAGCCGCGTGTCTCTCCTCGCGGTTCATCGTTTCGGATCGACTCATGCAAGTCGAAAGCGACGATCGTTTCTACGCCGGGGTGTGGCCCCGGCTGCGGACGTTCCTGAAGCGCCGGTATCCGGGGTTCTCGCGCGAGCAGGTCGAGGATTGCATCCAGATCACGTTCCTGCGGTCCATCCGCTACCGGCGGGATCATGAAGTGGCGAAGCCGCTCGCGTTGCTCTATCGCATCGCGGGTCGTGTCGCAGCGTCGGAGTCCAGGAGCCGGGGTCGCCTGATCCTGGTCGGGTGCGGGGACGAGGAGGAGCCGAATGGCCTCCTCGACCGATTGCCCTCGCCCGAACCGGCCTGCGAGTGGGACGTGGCCGAGACCGGGGCGTCGCTCGTCGTCGAGTGGCTGCGCCGCAATCGCCGCGCGGATGCGCTGCTCGTGATGGATCGAATGCGCGGGTTGTCGTACGACGAGATCGCGCGCGCTGCCGGCCTCAAGCCCGAGGCGGTGCGCAAGCGCTTCTCACGCCTCAGAAGCGTGCTGCGCCAGGCGGAAGTCGATGGTCTCGACGAATGCCTGAGCGCGTGGCAGCAGCAACAGGCGCGGGCCTGACGGCCGACCTGCCGGGCGCTCCTTCACGGGCGCCCGTTTTACTTCGATCCAAGCTCGAAGTCGTACTCCGCGCCTTCGAAACTTCCCGGGGCGTGCGGGTCCCTGACGTCGCTGACGACCACGACGCGATAGTGGCCTGTCGGCAGCGGCCCCTCCGCCGCGTGCGCTTCGAGCGCGGGCGGCGCCGCCTCGCCGAAGAGGTCCTTGTGCGCGAGTTCGGAGTGCCCGAAGGACAGGCCGCCCGGGCCGTCGATGCGGATGCGGACGCGCGCGTCGGGCCCGACCCCCAGGAGCGCCGGCACCCGGATGGGCAGGATGCTCGCGCCGCGGGGTACCCGCACGATCGGCGCCAGGCCGCCGCGCGAGGGGCTCGCGAGCGCGAGGATGTCGGCCCGCACCGGAGCCGGCGCGACATCGGGCGATGTTTTTCGTGCGGACGGCTCCACCGGGACCGCCGTCCGCGGCGCCGGCCTCTCGCGCAGCACCGCGATGGCCGCCACCACCGTCAGTGCCGCGATGGCCGCGGTGCCGAAGCCGAACCAGCCGGGGCGCGACCGCGGGCGCTCGGGCCGGCGGGCGGCGCGCAGCGAGCGTCCGAACTCGCGGCTCGTGCGGCAGCGCTCGCAGGCCGCGAAGTGGCCCTCGAGCAGGGCGCGCTCGGCGTCGGCCAGGCGGGGCGCGAACACGTCCCAGCGCGAGATCAGCGCGATCGGCACGTGGCCGGGCCGAGTCTCCTCGTCTTCCGTCGAATCGCGGAAGGGCTCGAACGTCGCGCGGCAATCCGCGCATTCCCTGAGGTGAGCGCGCACTTCCTGCGTTCCCTCGGCCTCGAGCAGGCCCTGGCGATAGGCCGGAATGCGCTTGAGCACGCTGGCATGCACGTCAGCCATTCCTCCCGTCCTCCCCCAGCACCCAGCCGAACCCGCAGGAGCGCAGGTGGGCGACCAGGCCGGCGCGGCAGCGGGTCCACTGCTGGATCACGGTGTTGACGCGCAGGTCCTTCTCAGCGGCGAGGTCCTTCCACGCGGCGCCCTCGAAATAGGTCCGCGCATGCGGCAAGCACTCCGGATGATGCGTTTCGAAGTAGGTCTGCGCAATGGCAGGCAGGGAGTCGAGCAGCCCCGAGCGCAGCGCGCGGCTCAGGGTGCTGTCGGGATCCGCCGCATCGTGCAGCGCGGGATCCGAACCGTCGATCAGGCGGCGCCAGCGGGCCCGCGCGCGAAAGTGATCCACGGCCTTGCGGTGAACGATCGTGCGCAGGAGACCCTCCGGGTTGTGCGGCCTCTCGGACCGCGACCGTTCGAAGAGATCGACGAGCGCTTCCTGCGCCAGCTCCTCGCGGTCCTCGGCCGTCAGCTCGTACTGCGAGCTCGACAGCACGCGACGGACGAACGCGAGGCGCTTCGCCCACTCCGGGCTTCGGGTGTCCCAAGAATCGCCTTCGCTCATGCTCCGCCCGAAGACGAGCGACGGAGCGGCGCGCCCTGGAAGCACTCTCGGTTCTCGATCATGGGTCGCGTGAACCCCGTCCCGGTGACGTGAACAAGTGATCGAACACGTGGGGGGGTGCCGAAAATGCTATGTCACTTCGGTCGCAAGCAGATATCGAAATGTTTTTGTATCGATAGTTCGTCACGAATGATGGACCGGATCGACATCCGAACGGGGCCGCTACGGCCCTGATGGGCGGAACGGGAACGGCTCCGGTCGACTCGGGGGGAGCCGCCGGATGCCTTCCCGTGCCCGCACGTCCGGATTCCGGAAAGGACTCGAATGACGCACCTGAAGCCCGGCAAGTCGCACGACGAGGAGCTGATCGCGCAGGTCCTGCGCGAGGCCCACCAGCCCGGGGTCGACCGCGAGAAGTGCCTGGAGAACAGCGGCGTCCCGCTGCGGACCTATCATCGCTGGGTCAAGCGTTTCGGCCGTCTCGACGGCGAAACGATCCGGCGCATCGTCGCGCTCGAGAATGAACGCGCCGCCATGGACCGGCGCATGCGGCAGCTGGAACACGAGATGGAAATGTTGCGGATGGTCGTGGGAAAACCCTGGAAACGGCGGCCGCCCGGCGGGCCGCCGTCCGATACGCCGTAACCCACGCCGGGGTGAGCGAACGCAGGGCCTGCGAGCTGCTCGAGGTGGTCCGGTCCGTGTACCGCTACCGGCCGGAGTCGCGGAAGGGCGAAACCGCCCCGCAGGAGGAAGAGAGCCTCGCCTGAATACGGACGCGGCGGCGTCCCGATCGGAACGCCGCCGCCTTGCTTCCGAAATCCGGATCCCGCCTAGAACACGACGATCCCGAGCGTCACCGGAACGGTCTGGACCGACTCGAAGTCGATCACTTCGCCGTCGTTCACCACGTTGGCGAGGCGGCCCTCGACGAAGGCCTTGATCGGTCCCACCTTGACCAGCACACCCGCACCGCCGTCGACCGTCACCTGCGTCGAGCTGCGGGTCGTCGTCCCGCCGCCCTCCTCGTCGAGCGTGGTCTCGAGGTTCGACATGCCCACGCCCACGATCAGGTACGGCGTGATCGGTCCCGCGTGCAGGATGTTGAACTGCGCATGAGCCAGGCCGCTCATGATCTGCTGACTGCCGCCCGTGAAGTCTCCCGGCCCGAAGTCCGGGGACACGATGCTGGCGTCGTTGATGTCCATGTCCTGGAACACGAAGTCGAGGCGCGGCGTGATGATGAACGGAATGTTGAACTTGACGAAACCCTGCCCGGCGACACCTTCGTCGAACGCGGACCCGACATCGCTCACCGGAACGGAGACGCCCCCGGCCAGGCCGATGCTGACCAGGCTCCCGGCGGCCGCCGGGCGGTAGCCGGACGCGAGCAGGGCGAGCACCCCCGCCGCGATCATCCCTGTACGAAGATTCATGGATCGCTCCCTCCTTGAGTGGAACAACGGGCACACCCTGCGTCAATCGCGGCCCGGACGCAAGTCCGATGCCTTTCGTGCAACCTCATTGCGCGATTCCCGAATCGACGAACGCGGCCCAGAGCCGCGGGCGATCCGCAACCCGCAGGTCGCGAAGTTCCTGCCGGACGCGGCGCATGGCGAGCCGGTTCGCCGTCGCGGGCGACAACCCGCGCCGCCACAACCCGTCATAGAAGGCGAGCGCCCAGCGCGCCGCCGCCTGGTCGTCCACCGGCCAGAGCGCGAGCGTGAGCGAGCCGACGCCCCCGCGCTCGAGCGCACGCCGCAGGCCGTACACGCCCTCGCCCGTGACGTAGTCGCCGAGGCCGGTGTCGCAGCCCGTGACCACGATGCCGCGCACGCGCGAGAGATCCAGGCGCGCGAATTCGTCGGCGGTGACGATGCCGTCCTCGCTCGCGGCGCCCGCTTCGGCCCGGCGGTTCGCGCCCGCCAGCGCGATGCCCGAGTACAGCATGGGCTCGAGCGCCGCGCTCGCGGCGATCTCCTCGTCCTTGTCCCATCCCGCGTTGCGGCACGCGCGGTCGACGTAGAAGCCGTGCGTCGCGGCATGGATCCACGACGCGCCCGCCGCATCGCGGACGAACGCCTTCTCCCCCGCGGCCCGTCCCTCGAGCTCGATCACGGGACCCCGGGCGCGCGCGAGAGCGGCGACCCCCTGCGCTTCGCGCGCGGAGAACGGCAGGCGCCCGAATTTCCTGCGCGCGAATTCCTCGCAGCGCCGGTCGCCGCGGAGCGCCACGATTCCCGAGTCGGGCGCGCTGCCGACCGGCCGGAGATCGAAGTCCGCGCCGCCGAGGACGAGCACCGGGCCGTCCCGTGGCGGGCTCGTGCGACGTCTCACGAGGTCCCGTCCGCCCGAGAGAAGGTGGATCTCCAGGTCCGAGTCGAGGATGCGCCCGTCGTGATCCGGCAGCGCATACCAGGCGACGTCATTGAGGCTTGCGTCGGGCACGAGCCAGAGCCGTCGCGCCGGCGCGACGCCCGACGCGACCGGCTGCCAGGCCGCCTTGGCGAGGCGCGCGCCGGCGGAGCGTTCGGCGCGCACGTCGTCCTTCGCCAGCGCCGCCCGCCACGCGCGGACGAGCTCGTCGATGGGCTCCGCCGCTCCCAGGTCGACGATCGCGGGCGCGGCGCCGGCCGCCGCGGTGAACGCGGCGTACGCGAGCTCGCTGCGGTCGCTGAACGTGGACGCGCGGTTCCAGCGCACGTAGGCCAGCAGCGCATCCCCCGCGGGGAGCGCTTCGAGCACGTCGCCCAGGCCCGCGTCGAATCCCGGAATGACCGCATGCCGGGCCAGCTCGATTTCCGCTTCCTCGGCCTCGCGCGCGGCGCTCGCCAGCGCGTTGCGCGCCGCGCGATCCGGGTTGCCGTCCTTCTGCCCGAAGACCAGGTTCGCCATGCGCCGCCGCGCGTTCTCGACGCGCGCTTCGAGCCGGACGACCGAGCTGTCCCGCGCGCCGCCGTGCAGGCCCGCCTGCCGCGCGGCGAACTCGTCGAGCACGATTCCGCGCGAGCGGGTGAGGCAATCCCACGCCCGCCGCGTCGTGGCGGTGTCGGGATGCGCGGCCGCGAGCGAGAGCACGAGGTTGAGCGCGCGCGGACGCGCCTGCGCGAACATGCGCGCCTGGCGTTCGGAGAGGTAGCGCAGGGTCTGGCGCACGCGCGCGCGTGCCGTGGCCTCGGCGGCGAGCGCGCGGTCGAAGGCCTGCGCGCTGTCGCCGGCCTCGGCCTCGAGCTGCGCGAGGTCGAGTTCGAGCTGCGCGGTGAACATCGCCGCCGGCCCGATCGTGCGCTGCGCAATCGCGCGGGCGCGCTCGAGGTCGGCGCGCGCCGAATCGGGACGCCCGGCGTGGTGCCACGCCGTGGCGCGGGCGGAGAGCACGCTCGCGAGGCCGTCCTCCCCGGTGCGCGTGGCCTTGAGCGTCAGCGCCCGGGTCAGGTGGGCGACGGCCTCGTCGGCGCGCCCTTCCTGGTCGAGGACCAGTCCGAGGTCGTGCTCGAGCGCGATCTCCGCCTCGCGCGAGGCGAGCGCGAGTCCCCGGTCCAGCGCGAGCGCGTGCTCGAACTCGGTGCGGGCAGGCGCGAGATCGCCCTTCGCCCGCAGCGTCTCGCCGTGGTTGGTCGCCATGTTGCGCAGGACCAGGCTGTCGGGATGCGCCGTCGCCTCGACGAGCCCGCGCGCCTTGCGGTGCGAGGCGAGCGCCTGGTCGTAGTCGCCGAGGTCCTTGTACGCGAGGCCGAGTTCGTCGTAGACGATCGCCACGCCCGTCGTGTCGACCGGGGTGGCGGCCTCGTAGCCCGTGATCGCCTTGCGATAGCCCTCGATGCCCCGAAGCGGCTCGCCGAGGAACATCGCCGATGTCGCGGTGTTCTTGCAGGCGAGGATCCGGTTGAGATGGGTGGGCGGCAGCTTCAGTTCGTAGATCGCGACCGCCGCCACGCCGTCGGCGTAGGCGCCCGCGTAATCGCCGCGCAGCCGCCGCGCGATCGCGCGGTTGTTGAGCGCGGCGGCGAGGTCGAGGTGGTCGGGTGGCAGCGTGCGCGCGCGGATCGCGTAGACCTCGTCGGCGCAGCGCTCGGACGCGTCGGGATCGTCGGTCTCGCGCGCGGCCCGGCCGGCGATCACCAGCGCCGCGGCGAGGTCGGGCGCGTCCGGCCCGAGCAAGGCGCGCCGCAACGCGACCGCGCTGTCGGCAAAGGCGCGACCCTCACGCGCCTGCTTCTGCTGGAGGCGGAATCTCCCGAGGTTGACCAGCGCGGTCGCGGCCTCGAGCGACCGCTCGCCGTGCCGTGCGATTGCCAGGTCGAGCGCGGCGCGCGGGCGCTTGAGCGCGGCCTCGTCGCGCGGCGGCGCCACGCGGCCGAGCGCCTCGACGTAGAGCGCGAGCAACGCCTCGTGCTGTGCGAGCTGGCCGTCGGATTCTGCCGCCTCGACGTGCGGCGTGAGCTGCGCGAGCGCCTTGCCCGCCTGGCCGGCGGTGATCTGCGCGCGCGCGGCGGCGAGCAGGCCGGCGTCGGTCGTGTCGGCGGATCCTTGTGCGAACGAAGGAGGAACGCATGCAATGAGGAGTACGAAGGCAAGCCGGGGCAGGTGCGCGAGGTGTGCGGGTCTCATGGCGGGCGACCGATCATAGGACGCGGACGGGAGCGGGTAAACCCCTGTCGCGCTGCCGCTCCCACCGCACCTGGACTGCGAATGTCATTGCTGCTGCTACGGGGCACGATGGCTTCGCCATCGAGGCCCCTAATCAGCGCGACAGGGGTTTACCCGCTCCCGTCAGTTCAAGGGCCTTCCGACGAAGTGACAGCCGTGCCACGCGCAGTGGACCGGGCAGTTCCTACGCGATTTGTTTCGGCAACCGATCGAATCCCAGGCGCCGCAGGACTTCCGGCCAGCGCGGATCGCCATGCAGGCCCTTGAAGATGGGTTCGCTCGGCACCAGCGCGGCTCCGGCGTCGCGCGTTGCGAGCGCGTGATCGATCCAGCGGAAGGACTCGTCGACCTCGCCCCGCATCGCGTAGACGGCGGCGATCTGGAACGCCGACTCGTCGGCATGCTCGGCCAGCAGCCGGTCGAGTGCGGCCTGCGACTCGGCCTTCCGGCCGGCGTAGTGATGCACGGCGGCGAGGCCCGTCAGCTTCGCCCAGGGCGCGGGCTCCGCCTCGGCCTCCGCCAAGGCTTCGTCGTGGTGGCCCTGCGAAGCCAGCAGGTAGCCGAGGACGTGGTGCGTGGAAATCCGGTCGGGCGCCAAGGCAAGGACCTTGCGCCCGCAGGCGATGGCCTCTTCGTCGCGTCCGGTCACCCGGTAGTACTGCATGAGCGCGCTCCAGCTGCGCACGCTCAGGGGATCCTGCTCGAGCGCGCGCTGCAGCAGGACCTCGCCTTCCTCGGGCCGGCCGGTCCGCACGAGGAAAAGCCCCACGGCCTCGAGCACGATCGCGTTGCCGGGTTCCGCGGCGAGGGCCTTGCGATAGTTCGCCTCCGCGGCAACCAGGTCCCATTCGTAGACGCCCTTGATCAGTGCGAGCACGAGCAGCGCGTCGGGCAGGTCGGGCACCAGCGCGATAGCCCGGTCGACCGCCTTGCGCGCCCGGGCATGGCCCTCGACGATCGGCACGTAACCGAACGCGCCCTGCTGCCAGTAGCCGCGCGCCAGTTCCGCCCACGCCTTCGCATAGCCGGGGTCGAGCGCGGTCGCCTGCTCGAGCAGCGCGACGCCGCGGGCGATCCCGTCGTTCGACATGCGCTCGAGGAAGAAGCGGCCTTCGAGCAGCAGGCGATGCGCCTCGGCGTTCTGGCCGCGCCCCTCGGCGGCCGCGGCGACCTCGGCCCTGGCCGCGCCACTGGCGTCGGAGTCGGGCGACCCGCCCAGGAGCGTGGTGCGCAGCTCCTTGACCACCGACTGCGCGATGTCGTCCTGCACGGCGAAGATGTCGTCGAGCGTGCGGTCGTAGGTCTCCGACCACAGCGCGTCGCCGTTCTCGACCTTGACGAGCTGGACCGAGATGCGCACGCGGTTGCCGGCCTTGCGCACGCTGCCCTCGAGCACGGACTTCACGTTCAGCGCGTGCCCCACCTCGGCGATCGTCGCGTTCTTGCCCTTGAACGAGGCCGACGAGGTGCGCGCCGCGACGCGCAGGCCGCGGATCTTGACCAGCACGCTGATGAGCTCGTCGGCGAGGCCGTCGGAGAAGTACTCGTCCTCGGGCCCGGCGCTGCGGTTGGCGAACGGCAGCACCGCGATCGACGGCGCCTCGCTTTCGGCCGACGGCGCCGCACGGCGCTCGCGTTTCGGCGTCGCCGCGTCCGGCGCGGCGACGCGCCGCAGGTGCTCGAGCTCGTTGCGCACGTCCTTCGCTGTCTGGATTCGGCGCTCGGGATCCTTCGCCAGGCAGCGCTCGATGATCCGGTCGAGGTC
>Ga0207650_10002152_pt1 | contig 13765 bp, 11 predicted proteins | sample KBSS63metaG_FD_184325 | JGI IMG/M metagenome (GOLD analysis project Ga0207650, IMG submission 184325) | Switchgrass rhizosphere microbial communities from Kellogg Biological Station, Michigan, USA - KBS S6-3 metaG (SPAdes) (version 2) | ecosystem: Host-associated > Plants > Roots > Rhizosphere...
CTACGACCGCCAGGGCAACCTCCTCAGCGTCGACGACGGCCACTGGGCGCTGGCGTACGAGTACGACTCGCAAAACCGCCTCACCGGCGAGCATCAGGGCTGGGGCACTTTGCGCTATGGCTATGACGCCTGCGGTCAGCTTCAACATTTACGCCTGCCAGACAACAACCGCCTGGTTTTTAGCCACGGTAAAGGCGGCGACCTCGCTACCGTCGAACTCAACGGCGCATTACTGACCTCGCATCTCTTCAAATCCGGCCAGGAACACCAGCGCCAACAAGGCCAACTCCTCAGCCACTACCACTACGACGACCAACACCGCCTGCACGCCCACACCGTCACCCAACAGGAAAACCACCTCTACCAACGCCATTACGATTACGACAAATCCGGCAACCTCACCCGCCTCAACGACACCCGCAAAGGCGAACACCACTACCGCTACGACCCACTAGCCCGCCTCACCCGCGCCGACCATTCGCAAGACCTGCACGAACGCTTCGGCCACACCCCAGCCGGCAATCTACTGATGCACGACCGCCCCGGCCCGGACATTGTGGCGGGCAATCGGTTGATGATTCAGGGCGACCGGCACTACGACTATGACGCCTTCGGCAACCTGATCCGTGAACGGCGTGGCAAGGGCCATCAACTCGTTACCGAGTACCGCTACGACTGCCAGCATCGCTTGATCGGTATTACACAACCCAACGGCCAGACCGCGAGTTACCGCTACGACCCGTTTGGGCGGCGCATCAGCAAAACCGTTGATGGCATAACGACCGAGTTTTTCTGGCAAGGCGAAAAGCTGATCGCCGAGCACCATGCGGATCGGCATCGCAGCTACCTCTACGAACCGGACAGCTTCCGTCCGTTGGCCTTACTGGAAGGGTTTGGTCCCAAAGAAACCAAGCCCTACCACTACCAACTCGACCACCTCGGCACGCCCCAGGAACTCACCGCTCCAGACGGAGAAATCGTCTGGTCCGCCCACTACCGCGCCTACGGCCAAATCAGCCGACTCGACATCGGAAAAATCGACAACCCGCTGCGCTTCCAAGGCCAATACTTCGACCCAGAAAGCGGGCTGCACTACAACCGCCATCGCTACTACAATCCGGATGTTGGTCGTTACCTGACGCCGGATCCGGTGAAGCTGGCGGGTGGGATCAACGCCTACCAGTACGTGCCCAACCCGACTGGATGGATTGACCCGCTAGGGCTAAATGCAAATTGTCCAGCAACAGGCAGAAAAAGCGCCGAATGTGAAAAACAAGCGGAACTAACTGCACCGGAAGTTTCTAGGAACGGGGCGTTTAAGCAAGCAAAGTCCGATGCCGGAATACCGAGAACACAACATCCGGAGCCGGTGTTTGATCCTAGATTGGGGAAAACCAGGCAATACTCAATGGTCACGATGAGAGACAGACAAAAAAATGAAGTTTTGGACGAACACGGCAAACCGATAATGACTCGGGAATACCTATTCACTCGTGGTGACCGCTTTCCAGTCTTGATTCAAGATCACGGAGCCGGACACAAATACTCAGATCCCGACGGTAAAGGAAATCAAACCGCGCATTTCAATCTTCGACCGAAAGAAAGACCTCGAACTGGCAAACTAGATGAAGCCAAAACCCATTACTACTTCAAGGATAAAAAATGAAGCACTGGAACGAGTTAAACGACACGATCTTTTTCAATAAAGTATTTACTTTCCCCGTGGAAATTGGAGAAATCACCCTCTACTCACTAACCATCGATAATGACAGACCCAATATCGGAATGGGTTTTGACATCAAAGAGTTACCGGACGCCCCACCAGAAAAATGGATCAAAGAAGGATATAACACTTGCAGGATAGGCTTGGATTTCGGAGGGGTAAGCGATGTAAAAATCGAAAATATCCCTACTCGCGAACCTCTGAGAATGAAAATAACCAAGCTTGAAGATCATTATGCAATCCACGCTAAATCCGGTACATCTACAATCGAATTAAAAGCCAAATACGTTTCTCTGTGCGGACCTTCCGTTTATATCTGCGATCCAGATTCCGCTGGTTATTAGCTTTTATAGCTTACGGACTTTGCTTTTTCTATGCCTCCCATAGCCAACCCCAATTCGCCGCCCCGCCCTCTCCCACCTAGACTCCATCCAAGCCATTTCAACGGACAGAGGATTCACCATCATGGGCAAACGTCATCCCAATCTCCCCGCCTGGCAATGGCGTAACTACCCGCAGAACCATCAGCACCCGACCAATCTGGCGCTGCATATGATTGCCGTGCCGCTGTTCATCATTGGTTTTCTGTTGATCGTGTCGGGTGTGTTCAGCCTGAGCCTGGCCAGTTTCGCGGTAGGCATCGTCGGTCTCCTCGCGGGCCTGGCGCTGCAGCGTCACGGCCATAGCCTGGAAGCCGAGGCGAGTGAGCCGTTCAGTGATCGTAAAGATGCGGTGCAGCGCCTGGTGGTCGAGCAGTTTGTGACGTTCCCGCGGTTTGTGTTAAGCGGTGGTTGGTGGCGCGCCTGGCGGCAGCGCCATCGCCACTGAGGCTCAGGCGAAGACCACCACGGTCTGACGGCTGATGGCGATCAACTCGCCGGTGGGGCTCCATAGCGCGGCGGCGGCGTGGCCGTAACCGTCGCGGGCGTGTTCGATCGTGACGTGGTATTGGCACCAATCGAGGGTCGTCAAGTTTTGTAAGGGCTGGATGAACTCGATGGTCCAGGTCAGGGTGCTGCCCGGCGCCGGTTTTTTCAGGTGCGGGAGCAAGGCCGGGGGCCAGGCATCGACCAGGGCGAGGATATGCGCTTCGGTCAGGGGTTCTTCTTTTACGTCACCACGCAAGCGTACCCAGCCGCCCATATCGCGGGATTTATTGCCGGTAAATGGCAGCCCGCCGACACTCCAACGCATTGCCATATGCCGCATGAATTCAGGGGTTACGCCCTTGATATAGGGCAGTTCCTGGCACTCGTCCCAATGTTTGAACACTGGCGGCGCTTCACTTGCCACATCAATTTCTGACTCACGGGACGCACCGAAGCTGGCCTGCACCAGCGTCGCCGTTTCACCGTTCTGCACCACGCGCCCGAGCAGTTGGCTGACCGCTTTGCCCTCGCGCAACACCTCGACGTGGTAACTGGCGGGCACGTCAGGCGCCACCGGGCCGACGAAGGTCACCGCCAGCGAGCGCAATGGACGATCGGCAGGCACCTGGGCGCGCAATGCTTCATATTGCAAAGCGGCGACCAGGCCACCAAAGGTCGCGCGGCCCTGGGCCCATTCGGCGGGGATGGTCACATCCAACGGGTTGCTACGGGCGGCGTCGAGCAAATCACTGAAGCGCATGGCGACCTCACGTCAAAAGAACAGATGGGGGATCTTAACCATCGGGCCGGCGAGGTACAGCGCTCATTCCGGCCAAAAGCCGGACCGATTCAGAAACATTCGGCGCTGAGTTTGTCCAGCACACGATCCGCCTTCCCTTCGGCCTTGACCATGGTTTTATGCCATATCGCCACGCAGGGTTGCAGGTCGGCTTGCTGTTCGGCCTGGGCCAGCCACTGCCAGCAGTCGTGCCAATCGCCCAGGGCTGCCTGGGCTTTCTTCAGGCGCGACATGGCGTTGGCAGGCAATCTGTCCAGTTCGGGATAGGCCTCGGCGGCGTAGCGCACACGCTTGATCAACAAGCGCAGGCGGTGGCGATCATGGTCGGGATCCTTCAGGGCCTCGTCGAGTGCCTGCCATTGCTTGGCCAGACGTTTCTCGACGCGCGAACGCAAGCCCTTGAGGAGTTTCTGATGTTCTGAGGCGCGAATAAAACGCGGGAAGGCATCCAGGATCAGCAGCAAATGCGCAAGTTGAGCACTTTGCGCCACCTGGCGATACGCATCGGGTTGCAGGCGCAAGCGCCGATCCGCCGCTGCGTGATGACCATGCTGATGCAGATAGGCCGCCAACACTTCACGGTCACGCAGCGGCGTGGTCAATTGGCCGACCGCGGCGGCGGCCATTTCAAGCTGTTCGACGCCTGGCAACCCACGCAAGGGGCGCAACAGGCTGCGCAGGCGCCGCACGGTGGTGCGCAAATCATGCAAGGCTTCATCGTCGGTGACGGCAGCAAGGCGAGCCTGGCAGCTCAGTAACCCTACTTCCAGGCCAATGACCTGAGCGACTAACTGATCGACCAACGCTGACATCCTGCCCTCACTTTCCGATGAAAAATCCTACTTGCTATACCTCAACGCCCGGCGCGCGACTCACGGATATAGAACCGCGCCTTCTCAGCCTTGTTGGAGCAACCTTCAAACGCTTCAAACTGTTGCTGGGTCTTGGCGCCCGTCAACAGGGATAAAGCCTTGGAGTAACTGACGGTGCCGGCAAACCCTTCTGCCTTGGCCAGGTCGAGCTCTTTCCAGGCGGCGTCCAATTGCGAGCCGCAGCTGTCGCGGTAGGCAGTCTTCCCGGCACAACCGGCCAGGGCCAGCATGATCACAGGCACACACATCCAGGCTTTCATCGATGACACCTCAAAAATAGAAAAACAGTCGTAGCGTGTAGACGTTACCTACGACAAAAAGTGCCTTGTCCATAGCCTGAAATCGGTAGTACCTATTGCCAGAGCATACCCGAGCCTAGTGGTTTTTCTGGAAAAATATTGCGCAGCTCAGCGAAGATTGAAGCCGCCCCCTCAATAGGTGCATTGTGGGCACCTGCCGATAAAGGACATGGACCATGAAGAAACGTGTTGCCTTGGTGCTGGGCTCCGGCGGCGCCCGGGGCTACGCCCATATCGGAGTGATCGAAGAGATCGAACGGCGCGGCTACGACATCGCCTGTATCGCCGGTTGTTCCATGGGCGCCGTGGTAGGCGGGATTTACGCCGCCGGCAAGCTGGATGAATACCGCCGCTGGATTGAAAGCCTCGATTACCTGGACGTACTGCGCCTGGTGGACGTGAGTTTTCGCCTGGGCGCAATTCGCGGCGAGAAAGTCTTCGGGCAGATCCGCAAGATCGTCGGCGATATCAATATCGAAGAGCTGCGCATTCCCTACACTGCCGTGGCCACCGACCTCACCAACCAGCAGGAGATCTGGTTCCAGGAAGGCTGCCTGCATCAGGCCATGCGCGCTTCGGCGGCGATCCCCAGCCTGTTCACCCCGGTAATGCAGGGCAACCGCATGCTGGTGGACGGCGGCCTGCTCAACCCGTTGCCGATCGTGCCGGTGGTGTCGAGCCACTGCGACTTGATCATTGCGGTCAACCTCAACGCCACTAACCAGAAGCACTACCAGTTGCCGGTGATCCAACGCCCGCCCGCGTTCAAGAGTCGCTTTAACAGCCTGGCCAAGTCATTGGGTTCGCACCTGCCGTTTCGTCGCAAGCAAGCCGAGCAGTTGATGAAACTCGAGCAGGAAGCCCTGCACGCCCAGGCCGCCGAGATCAACCCGTGGCTGGAATCGGCCGAACCCGAATCCCAGCAACCCGCCGCCGCGCCGGAAAAACCCGGCGCGCCGAAGTCGGCCACCGGGTCGTTCATCATCGACAACGTGGGGCCGGCGTCGCTGCTGGACCTGATCAACCAGAGTTTCGAAGTGATGCAAACGTCGCTGGCCCAGTACAAGATCGCGGGCTACCCGCCCGATGTGTTGATCAACGTGCCGAAGCGGGTGTGCCGGTTCTTCGAGTTCTACAAGGCGCCGGAATTGATCGCCCTGGGGCGGGAGATTGCCAGTGACACATTGGATCGATATGAGAGTGAGCAGCCTTGAACGCGATAGCGGCGGTTCAGACAACGAAATGCATCAGGCTCAAGCACTGAGCAACCGATACCCCACCCCCGCCTCGGTCACGATAAACCGTGGCTGAGTGGGGTCATCCGCCAGCTTCTGGCGTAGATGGCCCACCACGATACGCAAGTAGTGGCTGTCTTCGGTATGGGTAGGGCCCCAGATATCCTTGAGCAGTTGCTGCTGCGTAATCACCCGTCCCGCATGCCGCGCCAGCTGCGCCAGCACTGCATATTCCTTGCGGGTCAGCGCCACTTCGGCACCGTCCAGCAACACGCGGCGATAGGCCAGGTCCACCGTCAACGGGCCAAAATTCAACGCCGCTTCCTGCGCCTCCCCCGCTGGCGCCTGGCGCAGCAATGCGCGCACCCGAGCGAGGAACTCCTGGATACCAAACGGTTTGGTCACGTAATCGTTGGCGCCACCGTCGAGGGCTTCGACTTTCTGCCCTTCGCTGGCGCGCACCGACAATACCAGCACCGGCACCGTCGACCATTCGCGAAACTCACGTAGCACCTGCTGGCCGTCCATGTCCGGCAGCCCGAGGTCGAGCACCAGCAGGTCCGGTTTGTTCAATGCTGCCTGGGCCAGGCCTTCGTTACCGGTACCGGCCTCGATCACTTTGTAGCCCTGGGAGGCCAGGCTGATGCGCAAGAATTTGCGGATCTGCGGTTCGTCATCAATGACCAAAATCGTCGCGGTCTGGCTCATGGTGTCCAATCAAAATACGAGGTGCAAAGAGGGTAGCTCACGAGTCGCGCTCCAGGCCAGGCTGTGTCGGTAACGGCAGGAACAGCGTGATGCAGGTACCGCGCCCTTCGATGCCATCGGCCACGCTGATGTGCCCACCGTGTGCGCCGACCATGCCCTGGCAAATCGCCAGGCCCAGGCCCGTGCCCTGCCCGCCTCGATCGCCGCGCGCAGCGGTGTAAAACATATCGAAAATCTTCACGCGCTCGTCCTCGGGAATCCCAGGCCCCTCATCGGCCACGGCGAAAAACAGCTGGTTATCCAACACCCCCGCGCTCAATTGCAAACGGCCCTGGGGCGGCGAAAAACGCGCGGCGTTTTCCAGCACATTCACCAGGGCCTGCTCGATCAGCGCCGCATGCACGTACAACAACGGCAACTCGGGCGGCACGTCGGTGCTTACCTGCAACGGCGCCAGCACCGCGCGCAAGCGGCCGAGGGCGCTGCCGACGATATCGCCGGGCGACACCCAATCGCGCGCCAGCTTCAGCGCGCCGTGCCCCAGGCGGGTCATGTCCAGCAAGTTCTGGATATAGCGGTCGAGGCGCTCGGCCTCGTCGCGGGTGCCTTCGAGCAACTCGCGGCGATCCTCCAAGGGGATGGCCTCCCCCAGCGCCAGCAGGCTGTCGATGCTGCCGCGCATGGACGTCAACGGCGTGCGTAAATCATGGGACACAGAGGCGAGCAAGGCGCTGCGCAGCTGCTCGGTTTCGCCGTGCAAGCGCGCGGACTCCAGTTCCTGCGCCAATTGAGCCCGGGCCAGCGCCTGAGCCAGCGGCTGGCTCAAGGCCGTGAGCAAACGCCGACGTTGGCCGCTCAGCTCCAGCCCTGGTTTGGCGCTGACACCGAGCAAGCCCAACGGGCCTTCTTCACCCGACAACGGCCACCACCACCAGCGCCCAAACGGCAAGGTGCCAGTGCCCATGCCGGCGGGTTGATCATGCTGCCAGGCCCAGTCGGCGGCAGCGCGTTCAGATTCGCTGAGGGTCAGCGGGCCGCCCGTCTCGATCTTCCAGCCACCCTGACCATCGCGATTGAGCAGGCACAGGTCCAGGTCGCTCCAGCCCTCCAGGTGATGGGCCGCAGCGCTGACCACCGCCTGACGATCGGTGGCGGCGGTGAGTTTGCGCGACAGGTCGAGCAGTTCGCTGGTTTCTTCCTGTGTGTCTCGCAAGGCTTGCAGTTGTCGGCGCTGGCGGGCGGCGAGGTTGCCGGTGAGCGCCGCCATCAGCAGGAAAAACAGCAGGGTCAGCACATCTTCTTCGCGCTGGATGGCGAAGGAAAAATTCGGCGGAATAAACAGAAAATCGTACGTGAGAAATGACAACGCCGCACACACCAGGGACGGTCCCAGGCTGCTGCGCACCGCGACCAGCAGCACGGCGGCGAGAAACACCAGCGAGATATTCGGCAGCGGCAACACACTGGACACCGCCCACGCCATCGCGGCGGCCACGACGGTGGCAACCACCGCCAGGGCGTAATCGAACCACACCAACCCACGCACCTCGGGCAAGCGTGGCGATGCCGGCGTGTCGTCGCTGTCGAGCACGTTGATTTCCAGGCTTCGGGCATTGCGCAGCAGGCGCGACGCCAGGCCGCCACCAAACAGGCGACGATGCCAACGCATTCGCGACTGCCCCACCAACAACAGGCTGGCGCGACGTTCGAGGGCGTGCTGGATAAGCGTCTTGGCCACCTCCCCCGCCCGTAGCAACACCACCTCCCCCCCCAGGCGCTCGGCCAGCTGCTGAGCGTTTTGCAAGCGCAGGCGCGACTGCTCATCCCGCGCACGGCCGTTATCGATGTGCACCAGGCTCCACGGCAGGTGCCGACGCTGCGCCACACGGCTGGCATGCCGCACCAGGCGTTCGGCCTGCGCGTCGCCATCCACGCCCACCAGTAAACGGCCGCGCACCGCCGGGGCGGCCTGGCCAAGTTGGCGATAACCCTGGGCCAAGTCGTCGTCGACATGGGCCGCGGCGGTCTGCATCGCCAGCTCGCGCAAGGCCATCAGGTTGGTCTGGGTGAAAAACGCGTCGATAGCGGCACGCGCCTGTTCCGGCACATACACCTTGCCATCACGCAGGCGCTCCAGCAGCTCGCGCGAAGGCAGATCGATCAGCAGCAGTTCATCGGCCTCTTGCAGCACCCAGTCGGGCAAGGTTTCACGCACTTGCACGCCGGTGATGCCACGCACCTGGTCGTTGAGGCTTTCCAGATGCTGAACGTTGACCGTGGTGAACACGTTGATACCGGCGGCGAGCAGTTCCTGAATGTCTTGCCAGCGCTTTTCATGGCGGCTGCCGGGAGCATTGCTGTGGGCCAGTTCATCCACCAGTACCAGCTTGGGCTTGGCGGCGAGCAGGCCGTCGAGATCCATTTCTTCGAGCATCACGCCACGGTACTCGCTGCGCAGCAACGGTTGTTGCGGCAGACCGCTGAGCAGGGCCTCGGTCTCGGCGCGGCCGTGGGTTTCGACGACGCCGGCGATCAGCTTCACGCCCTGGCGCAGTTGAGTGTGGGCGGCCTGAAGCATGGCGTAGGTCTTGCCCACGCCGGGCGCGGCGCCGAGGAAGACCTTGAGCCGGCCACGGCCGTTGCGGGGTAAGTCGGCTAACAGGGCGTCGGCGCGGCCGGAGTCGCTCATGCGTGGGGTTCCTTCAGGTGTTGATATCGTCAGTTCAATCACGTTCAAAATGTGGGAGCAAGTCGAATCGTCGCACCGCCCCTCCCACAAGGGTTCAGAGTTTTTCCAGGGCCATGTTCAGTGCCAGTACATTCACCACCGGCGGGCCCACCAACGGGCTTTCGGTGTGCTCATCCAACAGCCGTTGCAAGGTCGACACCGGCAGATTCCGCGCCGCCGCCACCCGCGCCAGTTGATAGGCAATCGCCTCGGGTGGCAAGTGTGGATCAAGACCGCTGCCGGAGGTAGTCAGCGAGGCTAAAGGCACCGGGCCCTGGCCGGGCACCTGCTGTTTGTTGGCGTCGTCGAACACGCGGGTGGCCAGCGCCGGGTTGCTCGGGCCGAGGTTACTGGCGCTGCTGGAAACCGTCGCAAAGGCGCCGGCCGAAGGACGCGGGTGGAACCAGCTGTCACCGCTAAAGTCCTGGGCGATCAGGCTGGAGCCGCGCACTTTGCCACTGGCATCGCGCACCAGGCTGCCATTGGCCTGGTCGGGAAAAGCGACCTGAGCGACGCCGGTCACCACCAGAGGGTAGGCGACGCCGGTGACCAGGGTCATGAGCACCAGCAGGCTCAGGGCCGGACGGATGATGTTGGACATATTCAAATCCTCAATTGAGTCGAGAAACCCTGTGGCGAGCGAGTGTGCTCCCTCGCCACATAAGCACCGTTCGGGTTACACCAGGTGCAACGCGGTCAACAGCATGTCGATGGCCTTGATGCCCACGAACGGCACCAGCAGCCCGCCCAGGCCGTAGATCAGCAGGTTGCGCCGCAGCAACGCCGCCGCACTCGCCGCCTGCACCCGCACGCCACGCAGCGCCAGGGGAATCAGCACCACGATGATCAGCGCGTTGAACACGATGGCCGAAAGGATCGCGCTTTGCGGGCTCTGCAGATGCATCACGTTGAGCACGCCCAACTGCGGGTAGATCGCGGCAAACAGCGCCGGCAGGATCGCGAAGTATTTGGCCACGTCGTTAGCGATGGAAAACGTGGTCAGCGCGCCACGGGTCACCAGCAACTCCTTGCCGATCTGCACCACATCCAAGAGCTTGGTGGGATCGCTGTCGAGGTCGACCATGTTGGCGGCTTCGCGGGCGGCCTGGGTGCCATCGTTCATCGCCATGCCCACGTCGGCCTGGGCCAGCGCCGGCGCGTCGTTGGCGCCGTCACCGCACATGGCGACCAGGCGACCGTCGTTCTGCTCATGGCGAATACGCGCGAGTTTTTTCTCTGGGGTGGCTTCGGCCAGTACGTCATCCACGCCTGCTTCTGCGGCAATCGCGGCGGCGGTCAAGGGGTTGTCGCCGGTCACCATCACGGTGCGGATGCCCAGTTTGCGCAACTCGGCGAAACGTTCGCGGATGCCGGGCTTGACCACGTCCTTCAGGTGGATCGCACCGAGCAGTTTGCCATCGGCGCAGACCAGCAACGGCGTGCCGCCGCTTTGGGCGATTTTGTCGATTTCCCGCGACAACGCCGGTGGCAAATCACCGCGTGGCTGGCCGATGAATGCGAGCAGCGAGTCCACCGCGCCTTTGCGGAATATGCGGCCCTGGTAGTCGACACCGGACAAACGGGTTTCGGCACTGAACGGCACGGCGGTCAACTCATCCAGGGACGGCTCGGCCTGGGGATGCAGGGCGCGCAGGTACTCGACAATGGATTTGCCTTCCGCCGTGTCGTCCGCCAGGGAGGCGAACAGCGCGCCTTCGGCCACCTCACGCCCGCTGACGCCAGGCGCCGCGACCACCGCCGCGCAACGCCGGTTACCAAAGGTGATGGTGCCGGTTTTGTCCAGCAGCAGCACATGCACGTCCCCCGCCGCTTCCACCGCCCGGCCGGACTTGGCGATCACATTGAGGCGCACCAGGCGGTCCATACCGGCGATGCCGATGGCCGACAACAAGCCGCCGATGGTGGTAGGAATCAGCGTCACCAGCAGTGCGACCAGAAACACCAGCGGCAAACTGCCATTGGCGAAGTGGGCGAACGGCTGCAGGGTCACCACCACCAACAGGAAGATCAGCGTCAGGCCGATCAGCAGGATATCCAGCGCCACTTCGTTGGGGGTTTTCTGGCGTTTGGCGCCTTCGACCAACGCGATCATGCGGTCCAGGGTCGACTCGCCGGGGTTGGCGGTGATGCGGATCAGCAGCCAGTCCGAGACCAGGCGTGTATTGCCGGTAACGGCCGAACGGTCACCGCCGGACTCGCGGATTACCGGGGCGGACTCGCCGGTGATCGCCGCTTCGTTGACCGCCGCGATGCCTTCGATGACCTCGCCGTCACCGGGGATCATCTCCCCAGCGGCAACACGCACCACATCGCCTTTGCGCAGGCTGGTGGCCGGCACCACCTTGAAACTGCCGTCGGCCTCCTTGCGCCGTGCACTGAGGCCCTCGCTGCCGGCCTTGAGGCTGTCGGCGCGGGCCTTGCCACGGCCTTCGGCCAAGGCTTCGGCGAAGTTGGCGAACAGCACGGTGAACCACAGCCACACGGCGATTTGTACGGCGACAAACGTGGGCACGGCGGTATCAGGCACAAAGCACAGCACGGTCGTGAGGATCGCGGTCAGCTCAACCACCAGCATCACCGGTGAGCGTTGCAACTGGCGCGGGTCCAGTTTGACGAACGCCTGGATCAGCGCCGGGCGCCACAGCGCGGAAATGGCGGTTTTGGCAGGCGCCTGAGTATTGGTCGGGGCCGCGTTTTTTGCAGGCATATTCATCTTCATATCCCCTCTTAGAAGCCCATGCTCAGGTGTTCAGCAATAGGGCCCAACGCCAGCGTCGGCAGGAAAGTCAGGCCGCCCACCAGCAAAATGGTCACGGTCAACAGGGTCACGAACAGCGGTCCGTGGGTGGGGAAGCTGTTCTGGCCAATCGGTGCGCTCTTTTTCATCGCCAGGCTGCCGGCCAGGGCCAGTACCGGGAGGATGTAGCCGAAGCGCCCGATCAACATGCCCAGGCCAAGCATCAGGTTGTGAAACGGCGTATTGGCGCTGAAGCCCGCGAACGCCGACCCGTTGTTGGCACTGGCTGAGGTGTAGGCGTAGAGCAGTTGGCTGAAGCCATGGGGGCCAGGGTTGCTGATGGCACTGGCCGGGCCTGGCAGGCTGGCGGCAATAGCACCGAGCACAAGCACGCCCACCGGCATCACCAACAGCGTCACGACGAGTAACTGCACTTCTTTGGCCTGGAGTTTTTTGCCGAGGTATTCCGGGGTTCGACCGATCATCAGGCCGGCCAGGAACACCGCAATCAACACGTTGAGCAACATGCCGTACATACCCGCGCCGACGCCGCCGAAGATCACTTCGCCGACCATCATGTTGACCAGCGCCACCATCCCACTCAGAGGGCTGAGGCTGTCTTGCATGCCATTGACCGAACCGTTGGACGCCGCCGTGGTGGTCACCGACCACAGCACCGTGCCGGTGGTGCCGAAGCGCGCTTCCTTACCTTCCAGCGGCGCGGTCTGCTCCACGGCCGGGTTGTTCAGGGTTGGGTTGGGCTGGTACTCGGACCACAGCGACGTCGCGCCGCCGATCAGGAACAGCGCCAGCATGCAGCCAAGAATCGCGCGGCTCTGACGCAGGTCTTTGACGTAATGGCCAAAGGTAAACACCAGCGCCACCGGGATCAGGATGATCGAGGCCACTTCGAACAGGTTGGCCCACGCAGTCGGGTCTTCAAACGGATGCGCCGAGTTGACCCCGAAGAAGCCACCACCGTTGGTACCCAATTGCTTGATCGCGATCTGACTGGCCGCCGGGCCCAGCGGGATCACCTGATCCACGCCTTGCATCGTCACGGCATCGACGTAATGGGCGAAGGTCTGCGGTACGCCCTGCCACACCAGGAACAGTGCCAGCACCAGGCACAACGGCAACAGCCCGTAGAGGGTGGCGCGGGTCATATCGACCCAGAAGTTACCGAGAGTCTGAGAAGATTTGCGACCAATCCCACGGCATAACGCGACCAGGACTGCCAGACCAGTGGCTGCACTGACGAAGTTCTGCACGGTCAGGCCGGCCATCTGGCTGAGGTAACTCAGGGACGCTTCGCCGCTGTAGTTCTGCCAGTTAGTGTTGGTCATGAAACTGACTGCGGTGTTGAAGGCCAGCGTCCATTCCTGGCCCGGCAATTTCTGCGGGTTCAGTGGGAGAGATCCCTGGAACAGCAAAATCGCGAACAGCAGCAAAAAGCCCGCAAGGTTGAACGCGAGCAACGCCAACATGTATTTGCGCCAGCTTTGTTCCTGCTGCGCGTCCACGCCGGCCAGGCGATAACAGGCCCGCTCGACAGGCCCCAGCAGCGGGCTGAGCCACGTGCGCTGGCCTTCCATCACCTTGTAATAGAACCGCCCCAGGAACGGCGCCGGCACCAGCACCACGGCAAAGAAGGCGATGATCAGCCAATAGTCATAACTGTGCATAGCCCGCTCCTAGTTCCGATCCGCGCGTAACAGCGCAACCAGCAGATAAATGAACAGCGCCACGGCCAATAGCAGTGACACCCCGTCCA
>Ga0207650_10002159_pt1 | contig 13745 bp, 8 predicted proteins | sample KBSS63metaG_FD_184325 | JGI IMG/M metagenome (GOLD analysis project Ga0207650, IMG submission 184325) | Switchgrass rhizosphere microbial communities from Kellogg Biological Station, Michigan, USA - KBS S6-3 metaG (SPAdes) (version 2) | ecosystem: Host-associated > Plants > Roots > Rhizosphere >...
AATCGCGAGCCGCGATCGAGCAGATGCTGATTAGAAACCTGGACGAGCAGGTGACGCCGGCGGAGATGCATGCGACCGAAGTGTCCCTCAAAAAGTTTGGACTCGCGCCGAATGACTTTCAGTACCGGCCCTTTATCATCAAATTACTGACGGAGCAGGTGGCGGGCTACTACGATCCCAAGGTGCAGAAATTCAACCTGGCTGATTGGCTGGAGGTGGAAGGACAGAAACCGGTGATGGCGCACGAGCTGACGCACGCGCTGCAGGATCAGCACTTCAACCTGCGCCGGTTTGAGAACTGGCCACACGGCGACTCTGACGCGCAACTCGCCGCTCACTCCCTCGTTGAGGGCGACGCTACGCTCGCGATGACGATCTACATGGCGAGAAATCCGCTCGTGGCGCTCGCCTTCAGCCGCTCACTGTTGACCGGCGTTGCCACCGAACAATACAACCAGGCGCCGCGAGCAATTCGCGAATCGCTGATCTTTCCGTACCTGCAGGGCTCGGAGTGGTCGACCCAACTTTTCAAACGCGGCGGCTGGACGATGGTCTCAAACGCGTTCACGAAGCTGCCGCTATCGACCGAGCAGATTCTTCATCCGGAGAAATATTTCGAGTATGAACGTCCGGTGAAGGTCGTGTTGCCGGATCTGACGAGTGTGCTGAACGGAAGTCGAAAGCAAACAGAGAACAGCAAACAGCAAACAGCAGGCAGCCTCGATCGTCGCAGCAGCGGTCAACGCCCTATTGGGACCGCAGGCGTCTCGCCTGCCTCAACTCACGCCAGCGGTTCGTCAGAAGGAATTTCTCGTCCTTCGCTGCCCACTGCCCACCGCCCACTGCCGACTTCCTCCTGGCGCCGCATCGACTCCGACGTCAATGGCGAATGGACTTACTACCTAATCCTCGATCAGTTCTTGAAGGCGCCGGCTGAATCGAAACGCGCGGCTGCCGGTTGGGCCGGCGATCGTTACGCGGTTTACGAAGGACCAAACAACCAGGTCTTCATCGCGCAACTTTCGGTTTGGGAAACAGAGAACGACGCCCGCGAATTCTTCGACGCTTATGTGAAGCGTACGGACCTGCGCTATCCCGGCGCGAAAAAATTGGATGGCCTTCAAGAGTCTGTTTCCTGGCAGACAAATGAAGGCACAGTAATAATAGAGCGCCGTAATCTTCGCGTATTAATCCTCGAAGGAATTCCTGCGAGTTCCCTTAGTGATAAGTTACTCAACACACTTTGGCAGTAGGCGGATTTCTCTTTGGGCGAACGACCAGCTGTGCGGTGATGCGTCACGGTTGACTTTGGTAATTGTTCGCGGGCGGGACTCCAGGCAGTTCAGTTATTCTTCTTTTCCAGGTGGGATGCGGCCTCGAGCAAATCAGAATTATCGAATCCCTCGGTAAATGAGCCGAATATGTTTTCCAGCAGTACCCTCGACTCATCAGTCTTCCCCTGTGCTTGCAAAACTCGAAACAAACTTAGCGAACTTCTTAGTTCCAAAGATTTAGCTTCCTGAGAGCGAGCCACTCCCAAAGCCAATCTGAGATCTGATTCGCCTTTAGCTTCCGTAGCCTTGTCTCTCAAGAGCATTTCGCTTTTTTGTCGATATATTTCTGCCATCCACCAATGTTCGTTAAATCGGTCCGCAAAAGTTTGGGCTTTGTCCAGCAGCGATATCGCTTCGGTCGTTCTTCCCAGATTTCCCATGATCTCGGCTTGCAGCGCGAGAAAATAGGCGACGCTTAATCCTGCGCCCGCATCGGTCCAGTTGCGCATTCCCTGGTTCATTAGGGCCAAACCGTTGTCCACTGCACCGCTGTCAGCCAAAGCCCACCCCTTTAGGACGCGACCGTTGGCTAGCCATAAGGCAAATCCTTGCCTGGAACAAAGCTCGATTAGTTCATTCGTATTAGCAAGGACGTCTTGCGTGCGGCGGCAGAATTGATTGAGATAGCTGTTTAAAAACAGGCCAACAGCCAGCGCAGTCAAATCGCCAAGTTGGCGGGCTACTGCAACGGCTTCTTCTACTTGTTTGCGTGCCGAATCAGCGTTGCCAAGTTGCCACTGTGCTAACCCGTCGATAGCCAGGCAGGTTACGATTGGGGCGTAGTACTCTTCCACTGTCGATGCAGATTTTGGGTCCCAAAGATCGATGGCATTTTTTGCATATTCGCGAGCGACTCGGAAGTTACCTCGAAAAAAAACAGTCGTCGTGAGGGCGCGATAGGCGCCGAGCAGTAACGCAGAGTCGTCCTGACCCTTGGCCAACGCGTAGAGTTTTTTGGCCAATTCCAAAGTGGTTGTCAAATTGTTAGCCACGAGAGAATAACGCCACTGGCTAATCAACACGGAATACAGCAGTGAGGTTTTCCCCAGAGTCTTGCAGAGCTCCTGCACCTGGCCATAACAGGCCATGACGGCATCTGAAGCGAAACCTTTGGTCGCCGTCAAATAAAGGCCCGCCTGCGACAAAACGGTTAGTTGATCGTTTGGGTCAAGGCCCTGGCTTTGCGGCGGCTTAGGCGCGATCGGCTTACTCCAATCGCCATCCTCGACGAAAGAAACCAGAACTGACAGCAGCGCACCATGGGCTCCTAACTTGCGGGCCGCGAAAGATTGCTCGCCGCGCATGATGCGAGTCAAATATATTTCGTGCAGAGCATCACGATGGCGACCTGCGCGACAGCCATAGGTTACGGCCCTGAAGAGCGGCTCCATTTCCTGAATAGTATCGGGGAGCTCTTTTGTACTGAGCTTGAAATACTCGTACAGCCGATCGTTGCCTTCGCGCCAGGCGTCTGGCGTTTTCATACGGACCTGGCGTCCAAAATGCTCTCTGACTAATGGATGGGTATCCAATTCGTCTACATCGCGCGGCACGTCCGAAAGCAGCTTTGTTCGTCGAAGTTTTGAAAGAACTTGCCGCCACTCATTTCGATTGAGAGACTCTAATTTATCAGTTAGTCCCGGAATCGCTGGATACCGCAGCGCGGCGACGGCTTGCTCATTTGCGGGTCGATCGAAAAAACCCAGAAGGCGCAAAATCGCGATCTCGGGCCCATCGCCAAACCACTTCTCATAAGCGGCCATCACCCGCTCAGCATGAGCCCCATACCGAGCGTCCGCTTCGAGCTCGCTAATTTCATCCAGGTGATGAATATTTCCATCCCAGACGTCCTTAAGGTAATTACCTAACAGAGTCAAAGCTAACGAATGGCCCCCATATTCCTCGGCCACAAGTTCCAACTCAGTTTGAACGCCATTTACGCCGCAGGCCATAAGCAATTCTGCGCCGGCTTGGGAAGAAAGATGTTCCAGATTAATTGGCCTGACAGTGCTGTCTTCGAAATCTGTCAGGTCCGCGATCGAGATGCGCGTAGTGATCAAACAAAGACCGGGGTTGTCCATCGCCAACTCGCGCAGCAAAGCCTTCAAGGCGTGATCCTTCAGCTTGCCCTCCTCCTGACCGGGAGGGAACTGAAGCGGCTCTAACCCATCCAGTAAGAGCAACGTTCGATGCTTTCTGATTAACGAGGCAAGTCGTTCACCTTTGTCCCAGGGCGTACCTTTGCTGGGATCGGGATCATCAAACCATGTGAGCGCTGAGGCAATAAATTCATCTGCTGAAATCGCCTGTTCGCTGGTCCCTTGCCGGTAGAAAGACCAGGCGTAAACGCGGTCAGCGTTTCGATACTCGTGGCTTCCCATTCTGCGCAGCCAGTGATTCACGAGAGCCGATTTTCCGACCCCTCCCCAGGCGATTACGCTGACTATGTTAACTTTTGGATCCTGCCAATATTGGTCCAGCAGATCCAATTCGTTGTCGCGACCAAAAAGCTTTTGACTCGTAACAGGGAGGCGGCTGGTGGAAATCTTCGCTGGGGCGGTTGGCGGAGACTGAACGACGGGAGATGTCGCGTCCTTTTGTTGTGTTACCTGGTAGATTTCATCGGCGATGGCGGCGAGATCGGTGTCAATTTGATTCTCACTGCCCGCGGACAGAGGGCGCGCATCCACTGGCCGCAGTTGCATCTGACTCAACCATTTCACTCGGTGCCAGGCACAGGGTCTCGTTACCACTGGAAAGATGTACAGGTTTTCTTCGGCCCGCCGCTCTAGTAAGCGGGGAATTTCCTCATCCAGTATGAATTTGGATGTAAGGAAATTAGCCGAGATCAACAAAACGGCAACGCTAGCCTCATTGAGAGCGGCATGGATCTTTTCGTTCCAATCATCTCCAGCGTTGATGCGACGGTCGTCCCACAGATCAAGAAGTCCCTCATAGTGCAGAACTCTGAGGTGGGATACCAACCGGTCTTTCCACTCTTCATCTCTATGGCTATAACTGATAAAGAGGCTGGGTCTTTTTTCCGCATCGGGTGGCATGCAGAGTACAGTCCTTTAGATAGGTCGCGAGGCCGGTCTGAGCCTCCCTCGTTCAAAACATTCCGAGCATGGATTAGGAAGTCGTGCCGCGGCGCGGTCGTCGCTCGGATGCGGGGATGAAATGCCTTCCAGCGGTTTAGGCATATTTAATGGACAGTCGAGATCGGGGCAGATATTACCATAGACCGAGATTAGCGGTCAGTTTACCGAAAACTCAGCCGTTCATAGAGATGAAAAATCGTGGCGTCTTGGAGGGCTTTATTCACCGGTTATCTATTGACGGCAAGTGCACCGGGGCGTATGTTGTGCCATATTTTTTCACCTGAGAGAAGGTTAATTACCAAAGTTAATTAAATCTAGCGTTCGATCTTTTCCTCGCACTTCACTGAGACAAAGCATGCCCACGCTGCGTCGAAATCGTGGAGTACACCGACACTAAACTCATTGCGAACCGCTGCCGCCTAACGCGCCACGCCCAGGAGACTTTGCCATGAACGCCTTGCTGGTCTATCCCGAATTTCCCGATACCTATTGGAGCTTTAAACACGCGTTGCCTTTTGGAGGTAAGAGGTCTTCCTATCCTCCACTGGGTCTGATGACCATATCATCCATGTTCCCGGCACATTGGAATCAGCGTCTGGTGGACATGAATATTTGCCCTTTGAAGGATAGCGATCTCAAGTGGGCAGACATTGTTTTTGCCAGCGCGATGATTGTGCAGCAACACTCATTGCGCAGCGTGATCGATCGCTGCAAAAAGTTTGGGTGCAAGGTAGCGGTTGGCGGACCATATATTTCGACGGGCTCGCAGTATGTAGACGACGCAGATTTTGTTTTCATTGGCGAAGCGGAGACTACCTTGCCGGAGTTTATCCACGACCTTGAATTGGGTATCCCTCAGCATATCTACCGCAGCGATCAAAGGCCGGATCTAACACTGAGTCCGATACCAAATTTCAAGATAATAGACGGCCGCTATTACTCGTCGATGTCCGTGCAGTTTTCGCGTGGTTGTCCCTTTAATTGCGAGTTTTGCGACATTATCGAGATTTACGGTCGGGTGCCCCGCACAAAATCGAATAAGCAGATGCTCGACGAATTCGATGCTCTGAGACAGGCGGGCTGGCGCGGTGGAGTTTTTATAGCGGACGATAATTTTATCGGTAACAAGAAAAACGTGAAAAAACTGATGCCTGAACTTTGCGAATGGATGGAGCGCAATGAGTATCCCTTCAGGCTGATTACCGAGGCGTCAATCAACCTCGCCGACGACGACGACTTGCTGGAGTTAATGAAGCGCGCGAGATTTCAGCAAGTGTTTATTGGACTGGAAACACCAGTGGAGGAGAGTTTGAAAGAAGCCAGGAAGGGACAGAACGCGCGCCGCAGTTTGATTGACGGCGTTCGGAAAATCCAAAGTTACGGCATGGAAGTAATGGCCGGTTTTATCGTTGGATTTGACAGCGACCCGCGAGATATTTTTGAGCGGCAGATAGAATTCATTAGACTCAGTGCGATACCGATGGCTGTAGTCGGGCTTCTCACGGCTATGCCGGATACGCAACTGTGGCGTAGGTTGGAAAAGGAGGGACGACTGCTGGCGGAGAGTACCAGCAATCATACCGATTGCACGCTGAATTTCGTAACGAAGATGGAGCCGGACGTCCTGCTTGAAGGGTACAAGACGATTTTGCGCACCATTAATGCACCGGTGGAATTCTATGCGCGCGCTTGCGAATCACTAAAGAATACATCTTCCGGCTACGGTTTGAGCGAACTGGTAACCATAGACCGAGTCGTATCTTGCGTCCGCATTCTTTTCAAGTTGGGAATTTTGGATTCTTGGCGTCGGGAGTTCTGGGGTTTTCTACGGACGGTTTATTCTGAAAGTCGCAGCTTGCTTCCCGAAGCCATGGTGTTGGCTGCGAAAGGCTACCATGTCAGGAAGATAACCGAGCAGTACTGTGGACCCTTTGTGCGGCACTCTTTCCGGGAGCCCGGGTCGAATGATGCGCTGGCGTCGCCGTAGCGCAGCACCGATGGGGAACTTTGAGAGTCGGAACTATTTGATGAATGTCTGGAATTGAAAAGGACGAGTCCAAGGCGCTCGTTACACGATTACACATTCTTGCCCTCGACCAGACGCCTCTGGCCGGGACCCTCTACAGACCAGGCTCCGCAACTCCCACGTTGCCGATCTCAGTTATCATAGGTTCCGCAACTGGCGTTCGCCGCCACTTCTATGATGCCTACGCACGATACCTGGCGGAGAATGGTTTCAGCGTAGTCACCTTTGATTATCGCGGTGTCGGTGATTCCTGTCCCGGAAACTTGCGCGGGTATAAGGCGTGTGCCCGTCAATGGGGCGAGGACTTTGAAGCGGTGATCGATTGGACCGCTCGACAGTACCCACAGAATGAACTGGCCGCTGTGGGTCACAGCATTGGCGGCATTCTATTGGGAACAACTCGGAATGTGAATCTGATTGGCCGCATAGTATTAGTCGGTTCTCAGAGTGGTTACTGGCGGCTGTACAAAATGCCCCAAAAGCAAGCATGGGCGCTACTCTGGTATGTCGGAGCACCCGTCCTCACCCGTTTGTTTGGATATTTTCCTGCGCGAATGCTGGGATTTGGAGAAAATCTTCCGGCTGGAGTAATAGGCGAGTTTGGCAGGTGGTGCCGCCACCCATCATATATTGTCGGGTGTGACCAGGGTGCCGTCAAAGAACGATTTTCACAACTCAGAGGACCCGTCCTTGCATACAGTGTCGATGACGATACGACAGCGCCTCTTCAAACTGTCGAAGCCCTTCTAAAATGGATTAGCAATGCTCCCATAAAACACCGGCATGTGAGTCCTGCGGACGTCGGGAGAAAGAAACTCGGACATTTCGGTTTCTTTCGTCGCGATATGTGTGATTCTCTTTGGGCGGAAACAATCGACTGGTTAGGTCGGTATTAATCAGCCACGATTGAGTTTTTACACAGGGCTGCATCCCATGATAGTTTCTTGACTATCTTAAACGTGCGAACAGCTCCTCTTAGCCTCATGCTATTTCAGTTCCCAGATTGGGCAGTCATGAATCATGAAAATTTCTGAAGTTCCACCGGCCACATCCCCGCTGACCACACGTCTGCAGGAATTGGCGGCCGAGCTGCTCGAACTCGAGGCCCGACTGCGCCTTGGCGGCGGTCCGGAAAAGATCGAGCGGCAACACAGCCAGGGAAAACTCACTGCTCGCGAGCGAGTCGATCTGCTCCTCGATAAGGGTTCGTTCTCTCAGGAGATTGGGTTGCTGGTCGCTTACGATCAATACAATGAACCTGAAGGCAGGAAGCAGAAGGCAGAAGGCAGAAGTAACGAAGCAGAAGTTGGCGGCGCGCCGGCGGCAGGCGTGGTGACGGTCGTCGGGCGTGTGAACGATCGCGAGATTGTCGTTGTTGCCAACGATGCGACAGTCAAGGCCGGTTCATGGTGGCCTGAGACGATCAAGAAAATTCTGCGCGCGCAGGAAATCGCGATGCGTTCGCACGTGCCAATCATTTATCTGGTCGACTCCGCGGGCGTGAACCTGCCGTACCAGGGCGGCGTTTTCCCGGGTCAATACGGGGCCTCGAGAATTTTTTATTACAACTCGATCATGCGGCGCTATTTGAAGGTCCCGCAAATCGCAGCGGTGATGGGTCCGTGCATCGCGGGTGGCGCCTACCTGCCGGCACTCTCCGATGTCATTGTGATGGTGGAGGGAACTTCCTTCATGGGCCTGGGCGGCGCCAACCTCGTCAAAGGTGCGACCGGTCAAACTATCGACAACGAAACACTGGGCGGCGCACGAACGCACAATGAAATTTCCGGTGTTGCACATTACCGCGTGAAGAACGACGAGGAGTGCATCGAGCGCATTCGCGAGTTTGTTTCCGAGCTGCCGGTGAAGCCCGCGTGCGCTGTTCCTATTCTTCCGGCCGTTGAAGCAGCGCGACCCGCCGCGGAGTTGTACGAAATCCTGCCTGCCGATCATAAGCAACCCTACAATGTGCGACACTTGCTCGAGTGTCTTTTTGATGGCGGACATCTCGACGAGTTTCAGGCGGACTACGCGAAGGAAGTAATCACCGGGCATGCGCGCGTTCGCGGCATTCAGGTAGGTGTGATTGCGAATAGTCGCGGCTTGAATCGCGCGGCCGGCGGTGGTCCACCGCGCTTCGGTGGCATTATCTATACCGAATCTGCAGAGAAGGTCGCTTACTTCATCGAAACCTGTAATCGACGGCAGACGCCGCTCTTGTTTGTTCAGGACGTCTCCGGGTTCATGGTTGGACCGGAAGCTGAACACTCCGGCATCATCCGTGCGGGCGCTCGCTTTGTCGAAGCGATGGCGACGGCGGCTGTGCCGAAGATTGTTTTGACTGTGAATCACGCGTCGGGCGCCGGTTATTACGCGATGGCCGGACAGGGTTTCGATCCGGATTTTATTTTCACCTGGCCCACCGGGCGCATGGGCGTGATGGAAGGCGACTCGGCGGTGCAGGCTGTGTTTGGCAGTCAACTCGAAAAATTGAAGCGCAACGATCTCAAGCCGGATGAACAACTCGAGGCGGAGATGGCGGCGGTGAGGGAAACATACGATACCGAGTTGGACGCGCGGTATGCCGCGGCGCGCGGGTTTGTCGACGCTGTGATTCTTCCCGAAACAACCCGCGATGCGCTCGAGTTATGTTTGTTGACGAGTCTAAATAATCCCGGCCCGCACCTCGGGCAATTCGTCCTCCCGGCCACGCTGGTTTAGATTTGCCCCGGCAGGTTTGGCCGCGGATTTACGCGGACGAACGCGGATCAGAAAGCGCAGATAAGAATGACGAACTGGTGTGTTCTGTCGTCTTCATATCCTTCTTTGATCCGCGTCCATCCGCGGCTGCTTATTCTTCGTGTCATCATTTGCGATTTGGACCAGATGGTGATAGAAAGTGCCCACCGACCTAATCATCCCCTAAGCTAATGTTCCCCCGAAAAGTCGTTCTTGCTTTTCGCGCCGACGAGGGCGCCGGGCGACTGCTTACATAGGAGGGTAATTCATGAGCATGAAGATCGTTCGTTTGAGTAGTTTACTGTTTGCGCTTGTGCTCGCAGCTGCTGCGTTTTGTTTTGACTTCCCAGTTCTGGCCGGTAGCTCAGGGCAAAACGCTAACTCTGCAACCACTGCCCCGGAGAATACAAACGCCACCACCCCGACTCGGAGGAGATCGCGACGCAATCGTCGGCGCCCAGCGGCGACTAACACAGAACCTTCCGCGACCTCCACGCCTACGGACACGGCCGCGCCGGCCATGGCATCCGCGCCGACCGAGCAGACGGATTTGTCGGGCACCTACACCGGCTCTTTCGATTGTGCCGACGCCGGCCTAAGCGGCGATACGACGCTCACCATCACCGGAAACCAATTCACTTTGGCGGACGGGAAGACCGGCAGGATCGTCGCGTCAACCACACGCGGTTACACAGGAGTCGCCATGCAGTTTGGAGAATCAACTGCATCGACGCCAACTCACCCGGGCACTGTGCCAACCATCATTTCGATGCGTGCTAAGAAATCGGGTGACCGTCTGACGTTGATGCCGGTTGCCGATTCGGGGCGAGTTTGTTCGTTCACGCCTGCGGGCACATCGCGTGTCACGCGCGCACGACGTACCCGGACCAAAGCAACTCCCGCGACGCCGGCGATGCCCGCGTCTCCAGCGGAACCGCCGGCCACCCCGGCAATGCCCGCAGAACCGGCCACGCCGGCTACCGATGCTGGCCCAACGCCTCCGGGTACCCCGGCCACGCCAACGCGGCGAGGCAGAAGGGGTCGGCGCGGCACACAGAACGCAAACACCAACACCAATATGAACTCGAACACCAGCACCAACGACAACACCGGCGAAGGCAATGCCAACGCGCGGCCGACGCCGACGCCGCCTGTCCCGCGTCATTGAAATTTCGCGGTGGCACGGCATGCTGCTCCTGCGTTAGGCAAAAGACGACCAATAGCTTAAGCAATACGCGGGCGGTTTGATTTATTAATCAGGCCGCCCGCATTGCATGTCTGAATTAAACCAATTACATTCGCTTTCAAATAGTCGCCGACATTAGATTGGGCAGAGGCTCGGAGTTCAGAGTTCAGCCTTAGGCTGTGGGTCAAAGTGCTCAATAAAGATGCAAGCTGGAGCTTGAACTCTGAACTTCTGCCAATAGGTCTAGTGGCTTAGTTACCAATGAAACAAAAAGTTCGCATTGCCGCCGGCCAGGGTTTCTGGGGGGATCTTCCTGAAGCACCCGTTAGGCAAGTTGAAGGTGGTCCAATCGATTACCTGATGCTCGACTATCTCGCGGAAGTGACGATGTCGATCATGCAAAAACAGCGCTCGCGCGATCCGTCTGCCGGTTACGCTAAGGATTTCGTTCCCCTAATGAAACAGATTCTTCCGACCTGCGTCGAGCGCAATATTCGCGTGACTGCGAATGCCGGTGGCGTCAATGTCGAAGGTTGCGCGGCGGCGGTTCAGGATGTAGCTCGCGAACTTGGTCTCGCGGGCAAACTGCGCGTCGGGATCGTTACCGGCGACGACATCATGGGAAAGCTGGACGAGTTGTTGGATCGGGGAATCGAGCTGCGCAACATGGATACAGGCGACGCGTTGGCGTCGGTGCGCGATCGGATTCAAAGCGCCAACGTTTATCTCGGCGCCGGGCCGATGTTGGAGGCACTGAATCGTGGCGCTCAGATCGTCATTACAGGCCGAGCCACTGATACTGGTCTAACGCTCGCGCCATTGATGCACGAGTTTGGCTGGGCCGCCGACGATTGGAACAGAATCGCCGCCGGCACTATCGCCGGTCACATTATCGAATGCGGCGCGCAGTGTTCCGGTGGCAACTGTCAATTTGAGTGGCGTAGCATTCCGAATCTTGCAGACGTGGGCTTTCCGATCGTCGAAGCTTCAGCCGACGGCACTTTCGTCGTCACCAAGCATGAGCGCACGGGTGGCTGGGTCACGATTCCCTCGGTCAAGGAACAGCTGGTTTACGAGATGGGCGATCCCCATGCCTACATCACGCCCGACTGCGTTGCCGATTTCACTACGGTCCGTCTCGAGTACGAGGGTCGCGACCGCGTGCGCGTCTTCGGCATCGAAGGCAAACCGGCAACTGACACTTACAAAGTTTCGATTAGTTATTCAGCCGGCTTCAAAGCTGTGGGCACGCTCGTCTATTCCTGGCCCGATGCTTACGACAAGGCAAAGGCGGCAGACAAAATACTCCGGTCGCGTTTGGATCGGTTGGGATTGAAGTTTGACCAGGTTCTGACCGAGTTCGTTGGGGCGAATGCGACACATGGACCTCTCGCCGGCGAGCCGTCGCCGGATTTGCCGGAGGTGCAGTTGCGGGTTGGCGTGCGCAGCGAAGATCGGCGCGCGGTCGAGCAGTTTACCAAACAGATCGCGCCGTTAGTTTTGACTGGACCACCGGGCGTGACTGGCTTTGCCGGCGGCAGACCGAAAGTTGAAGAGATTGTTGCCTACTGGCCGGCGCTGATCGGCAAGAGTGAGATCAGTCCTGCCGTTAGTGTTATCGAGGTTTAAGTTTATTCAGGCTCAATCACCGCTTTCTCTAGTTTCGTTTTGCTTCCGTGTTTTTTGGTGGTTCTGATTGTGGAAAACCTGACCACGAAAAGGCACGAACGGACATACGAAATACACGAAAGGCATAGTTGTTAATTTGAATGAAGGTTCAACTCGTAAAACTTGCGCATGCTCGCTCCGGTGATAAAGGCGACACCGCGAATATCGGTTTGATTGCTTTGAGCGATGAGATCTATCCGATCCTCGTTCGCGAAGTTACCGCCGAACGCGTCAAGCAACACTTCAAGGGAATTTGCCAGGGCGACGTCGATCGCTTTGAGCTGCCTAATCTGGGAGCGCTGAATTTTCTGTTGCACGAAAGCCTCGACGGCGGCGGAACGCTCTCGCTGATGACTGACGCGCAAGGGAAGACCTTCTCAACCGCGCTGCTGAGAATGGAGATTGAATTGTCCGCGCAAGAAGCCGAAAGCCTTGAGCTATAACAATCAACCGCACGTTGATACTGGCATCCAACCGCACTACGCCGAAGGCGTTAAATAATTTAGCCCGGCGTAACACGCCGGGATTGAAGTCAGAACATGGCATCACCCTGAAAGGGTTCCATAGAGACGATCTAGTTAGCCAACGCTTTCAGCGTGGGAAACAGCAGCGTCACTTTCCGTCCCAGGGTGCTACCCTGGGCTAAGTTATTGGAACACCTTCGGCGTTCAACCCTTGCTCGCAAGGTTCGTAAAAAGCATGACGGAAGAAAACGTAGTTCTTGATCAGATGGACGGCGCTGTGGCCCGCATCAAGCTCAACCGGCCGGAGAAGCGAAACGCTCTCAATCAGTCGCTAATCGCCGCACTGAAAGATTCACTGAAGAAAGCGAATGAGAATGTCGCCGTGCGCGTCATCGTTATCTCGGGCGAGGGAAGCGACTTTTGTTCCGGCGCTGACCTTGCATCGTTGCAGCAAATCGCTGAAGGCTCGCTCGCGGAAAATACCGAAGATGCGCGTTCGTTGCTGGAGTTGTTTACCCTGATTCGTCGCGTGAGCGTTCCGGTCGTTGCTGCGGTCCGCGGGAAAGCTCTGGCGGGTGGCTGCGGGCTGGCGACCGCGTGCGACATTGTGCTGGCGTCGGCAAACGCACGGTTTGGCTATCCGGAAGTTAACCTGGGATTCGTGCCGGCGATGGTGATGGCCATTCTCCGGCGCAACGTTTCCGAGAAGCGCGCGTTTGAATTAACCACGCGAGGCGCACAAATCAGCGCGGAAGAAGCCAGAGAGTACGGACTTGTGAATAAGGTTTTTGCAGACGACGATTTTGAAACAGAAGTTACTAACTACGTTCGCGCGTTTGAAAAATTGAGCAAGTCGGCAATCGCGCTGACGAAGACGCTGCTTTATCAAATCGATGGCCTATCGTTTCAGGAAGCGCTGGAAACCGGAGCGGATGTAAACGTAATCGCCAGGATGACTGAAGACTGCAAGCAGGGAATCGCGAAGTTTCTCAAGAAGGATTAGAGAGTCTATCTGCGGCAGCAGCCACTTCCATCGCGCACTCAATGACCGGATCAGCCACTCGACTAATCAACCGCATTTGAAGTGCCTCATCGCTGGAGTAGCGTCGGGCAGTAGCAAAAAACTCCAACGCGCGAGCTCGTCCAATAATCCGCGGCAGCCGCTGCGTTCCTCCCCAGCCGGTGATGATTCCGAGTCTTGCCCCTGGGTGAACGCAGCGGCTGCCG
>Ga0207650_10002160_pt1 | contig 13740 bp, 8 predicted proteins | sample KBSS63metaG_FD_184325 | JGI IMG/M metagenome (GOLD analysis project Ga0207650, IMG submission 184325) | Switchgrass rhizosphere microbial communities from Kellogg Biological Station, Michigan, USA - KBS S6-3 metaG (SPAdes) (version 2) | ecosystem: Host-associated > Plants > Roots > Rhizosphere >...
CGGTGCCAAGGGCGTCGTGACTGAGCTTGAATGGTGCCGGTACGTGAATGGCTAGCTGCCAAGAACTGTTGGCGGCATGGAGAAAACTTTTTTCTTGACAGCCCTTTCATAGAACCGCTCCCTGTACTGACCCGAGGCAAAGCTAACGCACACTACAAAATCCAAACCGGCTCGAAGAGCTGAAAGGAGTTACGCAATGAAATTAGCGTTGACTATCGTAACCATGGTAATCGTCGCGTGGTCGACAAGCGCGGCGGCTGCCACTGGTCAGGAGCGCAAGGAAATCAAGGTCGATCCAAAAATCTATGACACCTATACCGGCGAGTACGAGCTCGAGTTTAGCCCCAACGACTCCATTACGATTGCGATCAGTAGGGATGGGGATAAATTAATGGGTCAGGCCAGCGGCAAACCTAAAATTCAATTGTTTCCGGAAACGGAAAAGCGGTTCTTCGCAAAAGCCGCTGACTTGCAGATTGAGTTTGTTGCGGAGAAAGACGGAAAGGTGTCGCATTTGATTCTTACCGATTCGGGTAAGACCCATCAGGCGAAGAAGGTGAAGTAACACAAAGCGCAAAAAGGAGACGACAATGGATAGAGACGACACTGAAGACACTACCATCTACAAAGTAGTTATGAACCATGAAGAGCAATACTCAATCTGGCCCGAATACAGGGAAAACGCCCTGGGCTGGAATGATGTTGGCAAGAGCGGCACCAAGGCCGAGTGTCTGGCTTACATAAAAGAGGTGTGGACCGACATGCGTCCGCTAAGCCTCAGAAAAAAGATGGAAGCCGCGGGACTCTAGCGCGCCACGTCCGGTTTAACTCTCCCGCCAGGCGCGGAACTATTGAGATAGCATGGTTATGCGACACAAAGGCACGATGAGATTGTTGCTGGCTCTACTGCTCACTTTGAGCTTTTGTCAGAGCGTTGTACGAACTCAGACCACTTCAACGATGGACGAGATTGAGAGTCTGACGGCGGCCGAATTCGGCAAAGAGCCGCTCGGGAGTCTCAACATCGCGATCGTCTCGGGCGGTCAACTGGCGTGGACCAAGAGTTACGGTTACGCGAACATCGAAGAAAAGACGCCCGCAACAGCAGACACTGTTTATCGCATTGGCTCTGTGACCACACAATTCACAGCCTTGATGTTGTTGCAACTCGTTGCCGAGGGAAAAGTGCATCTTGCAGATCCCGTTGAGAAATACTTTCCGGAGGTCAACAAGATTCAAAGCACCTTCGGTTATGCTCCACCCATTACCCTCGTTCAACTGGCAACTCACACCTCCGGCATTGCTAATGAGCCTGACGATGTGGCGCTTTATACGAAGGGCGCGGTTAAGGAATGGGAGAAGATTTTGATTGCAGCGTTGCCTAACACGCGCTACGTTTACGAGCCGGGCACACAGGTAAGCTATTCGAACATTGGCTATGCGATTTTGGGCGCCGCCTTAAGCCGTGCGGCACAAAGGCCATATGTCGATTACGTTCAGGAGCGAATCTTTCGTCCGCTGGGGATGACTCACACAACCTTCGAACCTGATTCTCGAGCAAACCTCGCCAGAGGTTACGAGGAGAAAGCGGGAAAGGCAGATGCTGAGGCTTCTGAAAAGGAGCATCAGGGTCGAGGCTATAAAGTTCCAAATGGCGCTGTGTACACCACCATTACTGACCTGGCGCGGTTCGTGGCATTCGAAATGGGACAAGGTCCTGCCGGGGTTTTGCCGCCTAAATCTTTGGAAGAAAATTTCAAGCGGCTGATCGCGTTAACTGACGAACGGCCAACCTTTCTTGCTTCCGGTTATGGAATTGGCTTTCGTTTTCGAACGTATAATGAGGCCATCATTTACGGCCATGCCGGCGGTGTGACGGGCTACGAAGCGAGAGCTGACTTTGAAAGAACGTCACGGTCCGGCGTCATCGTATTGCGGAACGTTGGGGGGCGGAAAATTCACCTTTCAACCACGAAGTTGGCAAGCACAGTTCTGGAAAAGCTGATTAAGGCCTCGAAAACGACTGCCAAATGAGAACCATGAACAAAAGCCCACTATGGGTCTTGCTCGCATCGCTCGTACTTGTCTTCTGCACCGGCGACTCATCCAAAAGCGTTGGTCCAAAGCGCATTCTCGACGCGCCGCAGGAGCCGCCCGCGGAGAAGACAGTCGAACAAGTCTTCAAGAACATTCAAGTGCTGAAGGGCATGCCTGCTTCGCAGATCTACGCCACGATGAATTTCATGAGATCTTCACTCGGTGTGGAATGCCAGTACTGCCATCTCAAGAACGCTCAGGGCAACTGGAATTTTGCCAGTGACGACAAGCCCACGAAGGACGCGGCCCGGCGAATGATTCGCATGGTGCTGGAAGTAAACAAGGCCAGCTTTGGAGGCTTGAATGAGGTTACTTGCTTTACCTGTCACCATGGACAATCGAAACCCGAAAAGATTCCCGTGGCCCTTCAGAGCAAGGCGGAAGTAAAAGCAAAAACCACGGCCAGCGAGACACAACTACCTGATGTCGACCAGGTACTGAACAAATATGTAGAGGCTCTCGGCGGCAAGACTGCAATTGAAAAAATAAAAACGCGAACGATGAAGGGCACGATAACCCAACATTTGCTGCCAACCTCGCCAATTGAAATCCTGAAGCAAGCGCCCAACAAAATCTCGATGGTTATCACTACACCAAAGGGAGTGATCACTCAAAGCTACGATGGCACAGCCGGATGGGTGTCCGATCCTCGTGGACCTCGGCCGTTGGACGGCGACGCGTTGGCTATGCTGAAAGTGGAGGCGGATTTTTATCGTGATCTGTTTCTGGCAGAGCGTTACTCACGACTGATGGTTACAGGCCGCGAAAAGGTTCGAGAGCACGAGGCCTTTGTGGTCCGGGCCACAACTCCGGAGCGTAAAACCGAGCTGCTGTACTTCGATGCGCAGACCGGCTTGTTGCTGCGCCGCGTAACGTTTATTCAGACGATGATTGGTGAGATTCCCGAGACCACAGACTATGACGACTATCGGGAAATAGATGGAGTAAAGATCGCATTCAGCAGGCATCGGGAACAGTTGCAGGGATTCGAATCATCGAGCCTGACTGTCACAGAGGTTAAGTCGAACACGGGAATAGATCCGACCAAATTTGAAAAGCCCGCCGCTAAGCAATAACAAAATTGAGTAGTGTCTCTGTGCAGTCTCTGTGTCCTCTGTGTCTCTGTGGTTAATATTGCTGGCAAACACTCACCACAGAGACACAGAGGACACAGAGACTGCACAGAGAAATCCAATTAAGACACTCTGCCCGCTAATCCAATATTCCGACATTTCAATCAAGAGGGAGGCTCCGATGGCTAGACTAAGAAATGTAGTCACGGTTTTTCTGCTTACCAGCGCCTGCCTTATTGGCGCTGTTCCGCCGACGAACGCGATAGCCCAAACTAAGCCTGTTGCGGCGGTCGATGCTGGAGAGGCAGACGCGGTGGCGGCATGGGTGAGCCGGCATGCCATTGTTCTGAAAACTCTGGATGCCAGCCGGGGTCTCGATGATTTGAAACCGTTGAAGCAGGTTCTACGCAATACACGTGTGGTTGGTCTCGGTGAGGAGAGTCACGGCGCCCGCGAAATCTTTCAGTTTAAGCATCGGATGATCGAGTTCCTCGTGCGTGAGTTGGGATTCAGGGTTCTGGCAATGGAGGTCAGCTATCCGGCCAGTCTCAGTATTAACGACTATGTGCTCAATGGGCGCGGTGATCGCGATAAGGCTCTCGCGGATCAGGAACTGTGGGCCTGGGACACGGAGGAGGTGACGTCCGTCATCGAGTGGATGCGGCAGTACAACCGCACTGCGCCTGAAGAGAAAAAAGTAAAGTTTGCCGGCTTTGATATGCACAACAGCGCACAGGCGATTGATGTGATTCTTGACTACCTGAGAAAAGTTGCGCCACAGCGAGTCGAAGCCACTGCCGCCGGGCTCAAGGCGCTGCGCCCCGGTGGTCCAGGCCGGCAGCATTTTGACTACATACTCGTGCCAGCGGCTGCGAAGGCGCAGACGCAAACAGCAATTAACGAGTTAATGGGTTTTCTGAGCTTGAACCAGGCACGTTTTAGCCGCTTGACCTCTGCTCAGGAGTTTAATGCCACTTTCGAACACGCGCGAATACTCGCGCAGTTTGCTGATGTTTATGGACGTCCGGACGTTGATAAAGAACATCCGGAAAATTCGCGCGGCGCGGCCCGCGACTTTTACATGGCGGAAAATATTGAGCGCGCTATCTCGGCCGATGGGCCAAATGCTCGAGCGATCGTCTGGGCGCACAACGAGCATATCGCGACCTCCAAACAGGGGATGGGTTCCCACTTGCGCCAAATGTACGGCCCGGCTTATTACGCCATTGGATCGAGCTTCAACCAGGGCTCTTTTCAGGCGCGGGAGATGACGAAGGAAGCGACGATCGGAGCCCTCGCGGAGTTTAAAGTGGGACCAGCTCAACAAGGTTCGATCGATTGGTATCTGGCTCGCACCGGCATGAAGACTTTTATGGTCGACTTCCGGCAAGCTGCGACTGATCCGTTGATGAGCCGTTGGTTGAAGACGACGCATCGGATGCGCATGATCGGTTTGGGTTTCTCATATCAGTGGCGCGACAGCATGACATCAATTTCGATCGACGGTTCGTTCGATGGTATAGCGTTCATCGATCAGGTAACGCGAGCGCGACCCAATGCGACGGGAATGCGTGGTCCCTGGGTTATCGGGGAAAAGACGCAGAACAGTCCGCAATGATTTAAGGATTTTTGAAGCTTTGCCTCAAAGTCAAAATCATGGTTGGATCGGGTCAGTACAGGGAGCGGTAGCGACCTGGTCACACCATGGGAGTCAAGAATGCTGATCAGTGACCAGGTCGCTACCGCTCCCTGTACAGACCCGATCCAAGTACGATTCTGACTTTTGAGGCAAAGCCGAGTGTTGAAAAACGAAATCAACTAATCAAAGGAGACACAACCAATGAGCAAGATGGGAACTTACTGTAAGGCTTATTACCTGGACGCGTTAGAGAGTTTTCCCGGTTGGAAAGAGTCGGCGAAGAATATCGAGCGCGAAAGCAAACCCGCAACTGAGGGCGAGTCTGAAACTGAGGGCGAGACTGCGCCGCGCCCGTTTGCGTACCTACAGGAGAACTACACGGTCACTGGCGGAATTTTCCTCGATGAAGACATCGTTTTTGACGCGGTCAACGATGAATGGATCAGCTTTTGTAAAGACACGTTGAAGTTTGAAGTGCCTAACTACGCAAATACATCCAACAATGGCGGCGTGAAAGAACAAGGACAGGCAGCGCAGGCCTGAGTCCCTGGCCAATCCCACGGCACTGACCTGTTAGAGTAACGGCTCTCCTTCCTCAATTAAATCAAATCTTTCCTGAATGAAGTCCTCGCGCCCGCGGGTGTGTGAAAGATTGCTCCCTATTCAGCGAGTCAACGAAGAGAGGATCGCAAAATGAAAAAAGAGAACGCAATAATTGTCGGCGGCGGCTTAGTGGGTTGTCTACTTGCAGTTTACCTGTCAAAGCGTGGATACCGGGTCGATGTTTTTGACCGGAATCCGGACCCTCGTGGTGCTCAAGCCAAACCGGGACGAGCGATAAACCTGACGATCTGTGATCGCGGCTTCAAAGCCCTCGATGCAGTTAACGCGGGCGATATCGTGCGACGAATTTCGGTGCCGGCCTACGGGAGAATGATCCACTCTTTGAATGGCGATCTGAGTTATCAACCTTACGGGAACAACGGTGAAGCCATTTATTCGGTCCTGCGGACGGATTTGGGGAACGTCTTACTGGAGTTTGCCGAGCAGCACCCGAACGTCGAGTTTCACTTTAACGAGAAGTGCGTGAGTCTCGAATTGGAACCATTGAAAGTCGAATTCGAAGAAATTGGTTCGGGGCGTAGCCGGCGTTGGGAAGCTGGCCGCGTGTTTGGCGCCGATGGAACCTTCTCAGCAGTGCGCACGCTGATGCAGCGTTTGAGCCGCTTCAATTATTCACAGGAGTATCTGGACCAGGGTTACAAGGAGTTACCGTTGCCTGCATCCTCGCCGGTAGCATGGGCCGGAGAAAAGAAAGTGCTCCACATGTGGCCGCGAGGTCGCTACGTTTTGCTGGGATTCCCTAATACTGACGGTAGTTTCACCTGTTCCTTGCACATGCCATACGAAGGAACTCCATCCTATTCGGCGATGAAAACCAAGACGGATGTTCGCGAATTCTTTCGTGCGGAGTTTCCCGATGTTGTTGATGAAATTCCTAACCTCGCAGAGGAATTCTTTGTGCATCCGCCGAACCCAATGCTTACCATTCGCTGTGCGCCCTGGACGTTCGAAGGTAAGGTGGCGCTCATCGGCGATGCGGCTCATGTGCTGTTTCCTTATTACGGGCAGGGGGCGAATGCGGGATTTGAGGACTGTGAGCTGTTGACGAAATGCCTGGAAAAACATGACGACAATTGGCAGGCAGCGTTCCAGGATTACGAGCAGGCTCGTAAACCTAACATGGATGCTATCGCTGCTATGTGTGCCGAGCATTATGTTGAGTTGCGCGATCTGGTAGGTGATTCCCAATTTCTCCTGCGAAAGTCAGTTGAGAGAAAAGTCAATCAGATGTATCCGGAGAAATACGTGCCGCTGTATTCGATGATCGCGTTCAGTTATATGCCTTACTGTGAAGCGCTGCGGCGTGATCAGGAACAACGGCGCATCATCGATCAACTCATGACGCTCGATGACTTGCCGAACAAAATAGAGAACGGAGAGATTGAAGAATTCATCCATCGCTTGATGTCCGACGCGACCTCGATTGGTGTTGAAAGCGTGGCGGCGCGCGAAGCCAAGTCGTTCGCTGCCTGAGTAAAACTAAGTTCGTTGAGGATGCTATGAATTCTACCTTCCAAACCGCTCCCTGGCTGGCCTACTCACGGATAAGTCAGACTGCGCGGCTGCGTTTGTTTTGCTTTCCTTATGCTGGTGGGGGAGCGTTGATTTACCGCGGCTGGCCGTCGCAGTTTCCCGCGACGATTGACGTTTGTCCGGTGCAATTGCCCGGTCGTGGAACGCGTTTGACTGAGCCGCTATTTAAGCGCATAGGGCCGGCGGTCAGCGCCATTGCAGAGGCGATCAAGCCATTGCTGGACCGGCCGTTTGCTCTGTTCGGTCACAGCATGGGCGCTTTGATCAGTTTCGAGTTGGCGCGCTTGTTACGGCGGGAGCAAGGTATTTCGCCGGTCCATGTGATGTTGTCAGGACGCCATGCTCCGCAAGTTGAAAAAGAGGAATCGGTCCCGTACAACCTGCCGGAGCCGGAGTTTTTGGAGAAGGTTAGTTGTCTGAACGGGACACCGCCCGATATTTTGAAACAGCCGGAACTGCTGCAATTGATCGTTCCTTTACTGCGCGCTGATTTTGAGCTTTGCCAATCGTATAAACCCAGCGCTGAGGCGCCGTTGGATTGCAACGTCACCGCATTCGGCGGCTTACAGGATTGCGAGGTCAAACGTCCCGACCTTGAAGCCTGGAAGGAACATACCAGTGGGGCGTTCTCTCTGCGAATGCTTCCTGGCGATCATTTTTTCCTCAATACATCACAACAGTTGTTGAGTCGCGTCGTCGTTCAAGAGTTGAATCAATATGTGCGAACCCCAGCCGCGGGTTCCGCCCGTGCGGCACTCTACTAACCGCTTGTCACCTAAAGTCTGGATCGAGCTTCTCTGTGCAACCTCTGTGTCTCTGTGGTTGATGAATTCCGAGTAAAACCACACCACAGAGACACAGAGGACACAGAGGTTGCACAGAGAAATCCCAGAACAACTTTCTTCCTCGCTGGTTCAGCAACTTGTTGAGAGATGCATAACGATAGTTCGCAAAATATCGAAGCAATTTATCCATTGACTTCGACTCAGGAAGGCATGCTCTTTCACTCGCTGTATGCGACCAGCTCCGGCGTTTACTTTCAGCAGACGAAGTGCACATTTGAGGGCCGTCTTGAGGCGCCGGCCTTCAGACGTGCGTGGCGCCAGGTGATCGATCGGCATGCCGTGTTGCGCACCGGGTTTAACTGGCAACTCAAACGCAAGCCACTACAGATCGTTCACCATCAGGTCGAGTTGCCCTGGGAAGAACTCGATTGGCGCACGCTAAGCAGTATTGAGCAAGATGCCGCATTGCAGCAGCGTCTAAGGACCGATCGCCAACGAGGCTTCGATTTGCAGCAGCCGCCCCTGATGCATTGCGTGCTGATCCGGTTGGGTCCTGAACGCTACGATTTCATTTGGAACTATCACCACATAATTCTCGATGGCTGGTCCGTATCGCTGCTACTCAAAGAAGTCTTTACACTTTATGAAGCGTTTAGCCGTAACGCCAATCCGACGCTGGAATCACCGCGTCCGTTTCAGGATCACGTTGCGTGGCTCAAGCAGCGCGACCCGTCCGCAGTAGAGAACTTTTGGCGCGACTATCTCGACGGGTTTGCGATCGCTACTCCGCTCGACAGCAAGATCAGTCAGGTAACGGTTGTTGATGATGAGGAGACAGAGTACGGCGTACAGCAACTTCACTTGCCGGCGTCGTCGTCCGAGATCCTCGAGGAGTTCGCGCGGCGTCGAGGAGTTACGCTGAGTGTTCTGGTCGAAGGAGTTTGGGCGCTCTTGCTAAGCCGTTACAGCGGCGAAGAGGACGTCGTTTTTGGACTTGCTGTTTCCGGACGGCCGCCGGAATTGCCTGGCAGCCAGACTATGGTCGGACTGTTCATCAACACTCTACCGTTGCGAGTGCGGATCAGGAATGAGCAGCCAGTGGCCGAGTGGTTGGAGCATCTGCAAGCGCAGCAAGTCGAGTTACAGCAATACGAGCACAGCGCGCTGCTTGACGTGCAGGGATGGACCAATGTGCCACGAGGCAAGCCGTTATTCGAGAGCATTTTTGCTTTCGAGAACTATCCGGTTGAAGACTTTCTGGCCACACTTAATGGAAACCTCAGAGTTGGCAACATCACCTCAAATGAAAAGACTAACTACCCGCTCAATGTACTAACCTGGCGCCACCAAGGTCTGCTGTTGAGAATTACTTACGACCGCAGCCGCTTCGCAGACACGACCATCAAACAGATGTTGGACCACCTGCGCACCTTGTTTGAAGGGCTCGCTGCCAATCCGGAAATGCGCGTTGGTGAGTGGAGCCTGGTAAACCGGAAAGAGCAGCAACAAATAGAGGAATGGAATACGACCGCGGCGAACTATGGGACGGGGGGAAATTTTGCGAGTTTATTTGAAGCGCAGGTCCAGTTGACTCCCGCCGCGAAGGCAGTGGCAGACGAGCACGAAGAGATCACGTTTGCGGAGTTGAATGAACGAGCGAATGCCGTCGCAGAGACACTACGAGAGCTGGGAGTGGGTGCCGAAGGGCTGGTTGGTGTGTGTGTCGAGCGGTCGGTGTCAATGGTGGTGGCGCTTCTCGGTGTGCTGAAAGCTGGCGGCGCATATGTACTACTCGATCCACGCTATCCAGTAGAGCGGCTACGCTACATGCTGGCCGATTCGAGAGTGGCCGTAGTCCTGGCCGGTGCGGGGATCGAGGAGTTGGTGAGTGGCGAAGGGCGAATAATTGTAAGTGTTACGAGCGAACGGCGCCGACAAAATCCGGAACGGGTGATCGATGGAGATAACCTGGCATATGTGGTTTACACATCAGGATCGACGGGAAAACCAAAAGGGATCCTGGGTCCACACAAACCAATGCTCAATCGCTTTCAGTGGATGTGGAATACTTACCCCTTTGCACCCGGAGAAGTTTGTGTTCAGAAGACCAGCGTAAGTTTTGTCGACGCAGTATGGGAAATATTTGGCCCGTTATTGAAGGGTGTTCCTCTGATCGTGCTTGCCGACGATACCGTCAAGGATACGGCTCGTCTCATTGATGCTCTCGCTGAAAATAAGATCACGCGGATTGTTTTGGTCCCCTCGCTCTTGCGTTCGATCCTGGATAGCCCACCCGAATCGCTTCACAAACTAAGTCGTCTGAAATATTGGGTCACCAGCGGAGAGGCCATCTCGGTTGAACTGAGCGAACGTTTCTATGAATACCTGCCGGCGTGCAAACTGATCAATCTTTACGGTTCGTCAGAAGTAAGCGCGGATGTCACGAGCTATACCATAACGGCAAATGAAAACCGGCTGAGCATCCCGTTAGGAAAACCTATTGCCAACACAAGAGCCTATGTCCTCGATGAGAGTCTGCAGTTTGCGCCAATCGGAATGAGAGGCGAGTTGTACATCGGGGGCGCGGGTTTGGCACGCGGCTATCAGGGGCGTGCGGAATTAACGGCGGAGCGGTTTATCCCGGATGAGTACAGCGGTGAAGCCGGGGCACGGTTGTATCGAACGGGAGACATGGCGCGTTACCTTGCGGATGGCAACATTGAATATCTCGGGCGTGTTGATGCCCAGGTGAAGCTGCGCGGCTATCGGATCGAGCTGGGTGAGATCGAGACCGCGCTGCGGCAACACGAGACGGTGCAGCAGGCGGTGGTAGTAATAAAGGAGAGCCCAAAGGAGAGCATCGGGGGCGACCAGCGGCTGGTGGCGTACGTGGTGAGCGCTGCAGAGTTGCCGGTAGGTGAGTTGCGGCGGCATCTGGCGGTGCAGTTACCGGAGTACATGATACCGGCGACGTGGGTGGCACTGGCGGAGTTGCCGCTGACGCCAAGCGGGAAGGTGGATCGGCTGGCGCTGCAGCAACTGGAAGTGGGCGCAGGGGCGCGTCGCGAATATGTTGGACCACGCACGCCTACGGAAGAGATCTTGAGCGGGATCTGGGCAGCGGTACTGGAAGTGGAGCAGGTCGGCGTGGATGACAACTTTTTCGAGTTAGGCGGTCATTCACTGCTGGCGACGCAGGTGATATCGCGGGTGCGGGAAGCGTTCGGCATCGAGCTGCAGTTGCGGAGTTTGTTTGAGCAGGCCAGTGTGCGCGGGTTGGCAGCGATAGTGGACAGCGCAGTGCACAGCGGCAAGGTCATTGAGAGAGGACAAATCGGGCGCGTGAGCCGGGAGGAGCCGTTGCCGTTGTCGTACGCGCAACAGCGGTTGTGGTTCCTGGACCAGTTGGAGCCGGGGAATCCGTTCTACAACATTCCAGTGGCGGTGCGGCTGCGTGGTGAGTTGCAGCCAGAGGTGCTGGAGCAGAGCCTGAACGAGATCGTGCGGCGACATGAAGTGCTGCGCACGAGTTTCGTGAATGAAGGCGGACGAGCGGTGCAGGTAATTGCGGCGTCGCAGCAGTTGCGGTGGGGATTGACGGAGTTGAGCGGATTAAGCGCGGCGGAACAGCAGGTGGCGCTGGAGCAAGTGAGCCGGGCGGAAGGGACTGCGCCGTTTGATTTGAGTGCGGGACCGTTGCTGCGCGCACGCTTGCTGCGGTTGGGAGAAAAAGATCATGTGGCGTTGCTGACGCTGCACCACATCATTAGTGACGGTTGGTCCATGGGAGTGTTGGTGCGAGAAGTGGCGAGTCTGTATGAGAGCTACAGCCGTGGTGTGACAGCGCAGTTGCCGGAGTTGGGAATTCAATACGGTGATTATGCGGTGTGGCAACGAGAGTGGTTGGCGAGCGGTGTACTGGAAGAGCAGTTGGAGTATTGGAAAGAACAGTTGCGAGACGCACCGCCAGTGTTGGAGTTACCGACAGACCGGGCGCGGCCGGCAGTGCAGAGTTACCGCGGCGGGCGGGAAGAGTTGCAGTTGAGTGCAGAGTTGAGTGCAGGACTGCGAGCGTTGAGCCGGCGCGAAGGAGTGACGCTGTTCATGACTTTGCTGGCAGCGTTTCAGACCTTGCTGTACCGCTACACGGGCCAGCGTGACATCGTGGTGGGGTCACCGATCGCAGGACGCACGCGAGTGGAGACAGAAGATCTGATCGGCTTTTTCGTGAACACGCTGGCGTTGCGGAGCGAGGTAGATGGCGGGGCGCGGTTTGTGGACTTGCTGCGGCAAGTGCGGGAAGTGACGTTGGGAGCGCATGCGCATCAGGATCTGCCGTTTGAGAGATTGGTGGAAGAGTTGGAGCCGGAGCGAGCGCTGAGTCATGCGCCGCTGTTTCAGGTTGTATTTTCTCTGCAGAATGCGCCACAGCGGGAATTGGAATTTCGGGCGCTGGAAGCAGAGCTGATGGCTGTGGGAAGTGTCACGGCGAAATTCGATCTCGTGCTTAGCTTTGGAGAAACGAACGGCCAGTTAGCTGGGGTAATGGAATACGCCATCGACCTGTTCGAGCCGGGTACTATCCGCCGGATGATGGAGCATTTCAAGGTTCTTTTGACAGCGATCATTTCCGATCCGGGCCAACGACTCGCAGCGTTTCGCCTAATCACAGCGCAGGAAGAAACGAATCTGTCGATAAGCAAATGCGAACCGCGCGCTTACTGTAAAACCGCATTCATACACGATCTAATTGAACAGCAGGTATCAAAGATTCCCGACGCCACGGCGCTCATCTACGAAGGTAAACAAGTGAATTACCGCGCCCTCAATGCAGGTGCGAATCAGATCGGGCGGTACCTGCGGAAGTTGGGAGTGGGCCGGGAAGATGTAGTGGGGATTTGCATGGAGCGCACACCGGAACTGGTGATGGCGTTGTTAGGGACGATGAAGGCCGGGGCCGCCTATCTGCCGTTGGAGCCAGGCTATCCAGCGGAGCGGTTGGGTTACATGATCGCGGATGCCGGAGTAAAGGTTTTGCTGACGGCCGGAGATTTGTTGAGTGAGGTGCCGCGTGGGGCCGAGCGCCGGATCAGTTTGGAGCAGGAGTGGAAAGAGATCAGCCAGGAGAGTAGTGCGGATTTGGGTGTTGAGATCGAGCCGGAGCAAGTGGCGTATGTGATTTACACGTCGGGATCAACGGGGCGGCCGAAGGGCGTGATGATCACGCATGGGAATCTGGTGAATTACATCAGTTGGGCTGGGGAGCGCTACTTAAGCGCTGAGGGTGTTGAGCGACCAGACTTTGCGCTGTACACGTCGCTGGCGTTTGATCTGACAGTGACGTCGTTATTTCTGCCCCTGGTGAACGGGCTGCGCCTGGTGTTGTATGAGGGCGAGGATGGCGTGGAGACGTTGCGCGGCATTGTCGGGAGTGCGGGCGAATGGATCCTGAAAGCGACGCCGAGTCATTTAGGGATGTTGGGCGGAGGCGACTACGAACGCAGTCGGGTGCGGAAGTTGATCGTGGGCGGGGAAGCGCTGCGGACGAAGCTGGCGGCGACGATGCAGGAGAGTTTTGGGGCGGCGACGGAGATTATCAACGAGTATGGCCCAACGGAAGCGACGGTTGGGTGCATGCACTACGGTTATGTGGGAGCAGAGGGCAGGGCTGAGGTCTCGATCGGGCGCGGGATCAGCAACGTGCAGGCCTACGTGCTGGATGAGCGCCAGGAGTTAGTGGGTGAACAGGTGCGCGGTGAGTTGTACATCGGTGGCGCGGGAGTGGGGCGCGGGTATCTGGGGCGAGCGGAGCTGACGGCGGAGCGGTTTATCCCGGATGAGTACAGCGGTGAGGCCGGAGCGCGGTTGTATCGAACTGGAGACATGGCGCGCTACCTTGCGGATGGCAACATTGAATACCTGGGTCGTGTCGATGAGCAGGTGAAGTTTCTGGGCCATCGCGTGGAGTTGGGCGAGATTCGCCATTTGC
>Ga0207650_10002161_pt1 | contig 13739 bp, 8 predicted proteins | sample KBSS63metaG_FD_184325 | JGI IMG/M metagenome (GOLD analysis project Ga0207650, IMG submission 184325) | Switchgrass rhizosphere microbial communities from Kellogg Biological Station, Michigan, USA - KBS S6-3 metaG (SPAdes) (version 2) | ecosystem: Host-associated > Plants > Roots > Rhizosphere >...
CAACAACATGCGCGACCCGGTGCTGGGCACGTTCGAGAAAAGCGACCGCGACGCGGTCGGCGACGGCCGCTGGTGGGGCGGCGAGCCGATCTGGGTCGGCGCCGAGAAGGCCGGCCTGCCCGCGGCGAGCTGGGCCTGGCCGGGCAGCGAGGCGGCGATCCAGGGCGTGCGCCCGAGCCGCCAGCAGCCCTTCGACGAAACCGTCGCCCCGAACGCGCGGATCGACCAGGCGCTGGGTTGGCTCGACGACCGCAGCGTCCCGCCGCCGCGGTTGCTGGCGCTGTACTTCGAGCAGGTCGACCAGGCCGGCCACGATTTCGGCCCGCAATCGGCGCAGTACGCGCGCGCGATCGAACAGGTCGACGCGGCGATCGGCCGCCTGCTCGACGGCCTGGCCCGGCGCGGACAGTTGGAGCGCACCAACCTGGTCGTCGTCTCCGACCACGGCATGGCCACGGTCCCGGCGGGGCACGTGGTGACGGTCGAGGACATGGTGCCGACGCAGGACGCCGAGGTGATCAGCTATGGCCAGGTGGTCGGCATCGCGCCGCGCCCCGGCCAACAGGCGCGGGTCGAGGCCAGGCTGCTCGGCGCGCATCCGCAATACGACTGCTGGCGCAAGGCCGAACTGCCGGCGCGCTGGCACTACGGCAGCCATCCGCGCATTCCGCCGATCGTGTGCCAGATGCACGAAGGCTGGGACGCACTGCCGGCCGCGCGCGCCGCGGAACGCCCGCCCACCGGCCTGCGCGGCTCGCACGGCTACGACCCGGCGCTGCCGTCGATGCGCGCGGTGTTCGTCGCGCGCGGCCCGGCGTTCCGCCAGGGCGCGACGCTGGCGCCGATCGACAACGTCGACGTGTATCCGCTGCTGGCGCGCCTGCTCGGCATCCCCGCCGCGCCCAACGACGGCGATCCGCAGGCGCTGCTGCCGGCCTTGCGCCATTGACGGCCGGGATTGGGGATTCGGGATTCGGGATTCGTAGAGGCGGCATTGCGGTGGTCTGATCGGCCGCGCGTGGGAGCGGCTTCAGGGCATCACTAACAACGTCGGAAAGCGTCCTGTAGGAGCGGCTTCAGCCGCGACGACGTACTCATGGTAGATCCTGTCGCGGCTGAAGCCGCTCCCATCAGGCAAGCTGCATCCGGATCGATTGTCGCGAAAGCAGGTCGTCACAGGTGCCCTTCCTTCGCGACGCGCCTTATCGGCAGCGCCCGTCGCGCCAGGGTTCCCACATCCGCTTACGGCACGCATGCGCTGCAACGCCCCGCGCTTAGCGGCAACGGCCTGCCAGAGCGCTGCCAGGCCTTTCGTGCGCTGCGGCGCTTCCTGATGCAGCGATGCGCAAGGCCGTGGTGCGAAGCGCGCCGGAGCACGCGTCAGACCCGGTGACGCGGCGGCACCGCCTGTCGCACGAAACGCTTCCCGCCCTGCGCGGCGCATGAATGCCCGCGCCGCGGACCAGGCCCGCGCATGGCACGCGTGCGACAATTGGCGCATGACCTCGCCCGAATCCGCGCCGCGCCGCATGCGCCATCGTCTGCGCCCGCTGCTCTCGCACGACGGCTGGAAACAACGCGCCGTGCTGTGGGGCGGCGCGGTGGCCGTGGCGCTGGTGGCGATCGTGTTCGCCAAGGCCAGCGACGCGGCCTTCCACCTGTTCCAGCGCATCGTCGCGCACTCGCCGTGGTGGGCGCTGCTGCTCACCCCGAGCGTGTTCGCGCTGCTCGCCTGGCTGACCAACGGCGTGCTGCGCCCCACCCGCGGCAGCGGCATCCCGCAGGTGATCGCCGCCCTGGAGCGGCCCGACGACGGATTCCGGCAGACCAACCTGTCGCTGCGCGTCTCCGCCGGCAAGCTGCTGCTGACCACCATGGCCCTGTTCGGCGGCGCCTCGGTCGGCCGCGAAGGCCCGACCGTGCACGTCGGCGCCAGCCTGATGTACGTGCTCGGGCGCTGGTTCGGCTTCCGCGATGCGCGCCAGGCCTCGCATTTCCTGCTCGCCGGCGGTGCCGCCGGCATCGCCGCCGCGTTCAACACGCCGCTGGCCGGGGTGGTGTTCGCGATCGAGGAACTGAGCGGACGCTTCGAGCACCGCTTCTCCGGCACGCTGCTGACCGCGGTGATCGTCGGCGGCGTGGTCTCGCTGGGCCTGCTCGGCAACTACACCTATTTCGGCAAGGTCTCCGCGGCGCTGCCGCTGGGCCGGGCGTGGCTGGCGATCGCGCTGTGCGGCGCGGTCGCCGGCCTGCTCGGCGGCGTGTTCAGCCGCATGGTGCTGGCCACCGTCGCCGGCCGGCCGCGCTGGCTGGGCACGCTGCGCGGCCGCCATCCGGTCCTGCTGGCCGCGCTGTGCGGCGTGGCGCTGGTCGCGCTGGGCCTGGTGTTCGGCGCCGGCGCGTTCGGTACCGGCTACGAGCAGGCGCGCAGCCTGGTGCAGGGCCAGGCCAGCGTCGGCCACGAGTTCGGGTTGATGAAGCTGCTGGCGAACCTGGTGTCGTACGTGGCCGGCATCCCCGGCGGCCTGTTCTCGCCCGCGCTGGCGGTGGGCGCCGGTCTCGGCCACAACCTGTCGGTGCTGATGCCGGACGTGGATCCGCGCACCTTCGTGCTGCTGGGCATGTGCGCCTACCTGACCGGCGTGACCCAGGCCCCGCTGACCTCGGCGGTGATCTCGCTGGAACTCACCGACACCAGCGACATGCTGCTGCCGATCCTGGCCACCGTGCTGATCGCGCGCGGCGCCTCGGCGCTGGTGTGCCGCACGCCGATCTATCGCGGCCTGGCGGAACAGCTGCTGCCGGCCACTGCCGTCGCCGCGCCCGAACCGGAAACGACCTCGCTGGCCGCCGACCTGGCCGGCGACAGCGGCGCGGACGATCCGCCGCGCTGAGCGCCGAACTCCGCGGGTCGCTTCGCGCCGGACCCTCGCCCCAACCCCTCTCCCGATGGGAGAGGGGCTTACGCGGTTCCTTCTCCCATCGGGAGAAGGTGCCCCGCAGGGGCGGATGAGGGGACGGGCGTAGCCTCATGCCCCCAAACTTCGCGCGTCGCTCTTGTGCCGGACCCTCACCCCGACCCTCTCCCGGGAGAGAGGGGCTGAATCGCGGCCCTGCGGGTGGCTGCACTTCTCCGGTCAAAAAAAACGCGGCGCAAGCGCCGCGTTCTTCGTTATCGCCGGAAGCCAGGCTCAGCCGGCCTTGGCGACCGTCTTCTTGGCCACGGCCTTCTTCGCCGCCGGGCTCTTGACCACCGACTTCTTGGCGGCCGGCGCAGCGGCGCCCACGGCTACCTTGCTCACGTTGTGCAAGCGCGAATTGCCATAGCTGGCGTTGTAGCGCTTGCCCTTGGCGGTCTTGCGGTCACCCTTACCCATGCTCATCGACTCCTGAATGTGTGTGCGAAATCCCCGCGCGGTGCACGGGTTTGGCGAGGCAACGCGGTCGGCGCCCTCGCGCAAGGCCGGCAAGCCTACCACGTGCGCTCAGTGGGCGCAGCTTGCGTCGTGCACGTGGCCGTGGTTGAGCCGCAGGTTGAGCAGGTGCGCGAGCCCGACCAGGGTCCCGCCGAAGGTCATGATCGCCGCGTGCGGCGCGACCGCGTGGTGCAGCGCCGGCACCAGCATGCCGGCCCACAGCGAGAGCAGGCCGACCAGCAGCACGCCCAGCGCCTGCCAGGCGCGATGGCGGCGGTAGCCCAGGACCAGGCTGAACAGGCCCAGGCAGGTCACGAACAGCACCAGCGAGCGCTCCACCCCATCGCCCAGCCAGATCGACAGGCCCAGCGACGGCAATACCGCCAGCGCCAGCGGCAGCAGCGCGCAATGCACCGCGCACAGCAGCGAGCCGGTGGCGCCGAGGCGGTCGAGCAATGCGCGCAGATCGGAGGGTGGCGACATGACTTCCAGCACAGTGGTGGTTGCGTTATGGAATAATATAACATCACTTGGCCGGCGACCAGTGTCGCCTCGCCTCCCCCACGTCCATGTCCATGTCCGTCCGCCGCCCGCGCGGCGAACGCGAGCGCCCGCGCTCGCCTGGATGCCTTTTCCTCTCACCCGGTATGCCTATGTCCCCCTCCCGCTCCCGTTCGCTCCATCGCACCGCGCTGTTCCTGGCGCTGGGCGCCCTGCTCGGCCCCGCCCTGGCCCTGGCCGCCGACGCTCCCACCGACGCCGACGCCACCCCGCCGGCCAGCGACAGCCGCCACAACGACGGCCATCGCCAGGGCCGCCACGTGAAGGACCTGGACGCGGTGGTGGTGACCGCCAGCCCGCTGCGCGACGCCGCCGGCGACCTGAGCCAGCCGGTCGACGTGCTGGCCGGCGAGCGCCTGGACGAGGAGCGCGGCGCCAGCATCGGCGAGACCGTGGCCAGCCTGCCGGGCGTGCAGAGTTCCAACTTCGGCCCCGGCGTCGGCCGCCCGATCATCCGCGGCCTGGACGGCCCGCGCGTGGCGGTCCTCAGCGACGGCCTGGCCACGCAGGACGTGTCCACCGTCAGCCAGGACCATTCGCCGGCGGTGGAATCGTTCCTGGCCGACCAGATCGAGGTGCTCAAGGGCCCGTCCACCCTGCTGTACGGCTCCGGCGCGATCGGCGGCGTGGTCAACGTGGTCGACGGGCGCATCGCCGAGACCCCGGTGGACGGCGTGCACGGCCGCGCCGAAGTGCGCTTGGACGGCGGCGACAAGGACGGCAACACCGACATGTTCCGGGTCGATGCCGGCAATGGCAGCGGGCTGTCGATCCACGCCGACGGCGTGTACCGCAACCAGAAGGACTACGACACCCCGCAGGGACGCCAGGCCAACTCCTTCCTCGATACCAAGACCGGTTCGGTCGGCGCCTCGCTGGCCGGCGACTGGGGCTTCGTCGGCGTGTCGGCCTCGCGCTACCGCGACAACTACGGCAACCCGGGCGAACCCGGCGATCCGGCCGCCGGCGAGCGCGGCGTGTCGCTGCGCCTGCACCAGGACCGCTACGAGCTCAAGGGCGGCCTGACCGATCCGTGGGGCGACGGCAGCGCGCTGCGCTACAGCTTCGGCCACACCGCGTACACCCACACCGAGTTCGAGGGCGAGGAAGTGGGCACGGTGTTCAACAAGCGCGCCAACGAGGGCCGCGTGGAAGCCTCCTTCAGCTTCGGCGGCGGCTGGCAGACCGCGTTCGGCGTGCAGGGCAGCGACAGCACCTTCCAGGCGATCGGCGAGGAAGCCTTCGTGCCCAAGACCGACACCCGCGCGATCGGCGTGTTCGCGGTGGCGCGCAACAACTGGGAGCGCGTCAGCGCCGAGGTCGGCGCGCGCGTGGACAAGACCAAGTACCGCACCGACAGCGGCGTGGACCGCGACTTCACCCCGAACAGCCTGTCGCTCAGCGGCGGCTTCCGCTTCAACGAACAGTGGCGCCTGACCGCCAACCTCGACCACGCCGAGCGCGCGCCGGCCGAGGAAGAGCTGTTCGCCGACGGCCCGCACATCGCCACCCTCGCCTACGAGATCGGCAACCCCGACCTCAAGACCGAGAAGGCGAACCAGGCCGAGCTCGGGCTGAACTTCAAGAACGACTGGGTCGATGCCAAGGTCTCGGCGTACTACAACCGCTACGACGACTTCATCTACATCGTCGATACCGGCGCGCAGTGGTTCCACGAGGAGGACAACGACTTCCTGCCGATCCGCCAGTGGACCCAGGCCGACGCGATCTTCCACGGCTTCGAGGGCGAGGCCACCTTCCACCTGGCCGACAACGACAGCGGCGCGTGGGACCTGCGCGTGTTCGGCGACACGGTGCGCGCGCGGCTGAAGGATGGCGGCAACCTGCCGCGCATCGCGCCGGCGCGCTATGGCGCGCAACTGCGCTGGGACGCGAACAACTGGCGCGCCGCGCTCGGCGCCACGCGCTACCAGAAGCAGGACAAGGTCGCGGCCGAGGAGACCCCGACCGCCGGCTACACCATGGTCGATGCGCACCTGGCCTACCACGTCGATGCCGGCGCCACCGCCTGGGAAGTGTTTCTGGACGGCAACAACCTGACCAACCAGGACGCGCGCGTGCACACCTCGTTCCTCAAGGACGACGTGATGCTGCCCGGTCGCAACGCCTCCTTCGGCGTGCGCCTGTTCTTCTGACGCCGCGCTCTCCCGCACGTCGGCGAGGCCGCCTTCGGGCGGCCTTTTTTTTGCGGCGGCGGCCTGCAACGGCTGACGCGCCGCATGCAGCGCAACGCCGCGCGGGCAAGCGAATCGCGCATCGACAGTGCACGCCGCTTGGCCGCGAGCAGCCGACGCCGCGCATCACGACCAGAGCGCGATGCGCAATCCGCGATGCAAGGGCACCTCAAGCGACCTGCCCGCGCCGAATGCAGTTCTGCACTGTAGGAGCGGCTTCAGCCGCGACAGATATCTTCCGCAATCAAGGCGCTCCCAGCGCCGATGTCGCGGCTGAAGCCGCTCCTACAGGATGCGCTCCGTCGGGTGGGCAACGCTGCAAATCGGCGATACCGCTGCATTGCACCTGCGCAATGCAATGCGCGGAGGCGCCTCGCGTTGAGGGCGCCATACACACGTCGCACCGCGCCATCGGCGACAAGCGCGCAACCGGCATCAGGCGCGACCTCGCGGATCTTGCCGCAGGCCTATGCCCATGACAGCGCGAGCCTGCGCATCCCATCACGCAATCGCGGCCTCTACCGCGGCGCACAACAGCGTTGCCGCGCAACGGCGTTACAAAGGGCGCGGCGCACCGCCCCCGCTGCGCGCCACGCCGGACGCGTCCCTGCGCATGCGCGTACGACACGCGCGACGCGCCACCGCCGGCGTACCGATTCCGGATGAAGAAAGGAGAGATTCTTCATGAAGCCCACCGTGTCCCTGCGTTTGCTGCCCCTGTCCGTCGCCGCCATCCTGCTCGCGCCACCGGCGCTGGCGCAGACCGAACCCACCAGCGCCGATGCGCCGACCGCGCCGGCGGACGCGACCACGCTGGATACGGTGGTGGTCAGCGGCACCGCGCGCTTCAAGGGCCTGCGCAAGCGCGACGCCAGCTTCTCGATCACCACCGCCACGCCCGAACAGATCCAGCAGGCGGTGCCGCAGAGCAGCGCCGACCTGCTGAAGATCGTGCCCGGCGTGTGGGCCGAGCCCAGCGGCGGCGGCACCGGCGCCAACATCTTCGTGCGCGGCATGCCCTCCGAAGGCGACGCGCCGTTCGTCACCTTCCAGCTCGACGGCTCGCCGCTGTTCCCGCCGCCGACCCTGTCGTTCCTGGAAAACTCCACGCTGTTCCGCACCGACGACACCATCGAGCGCATGGAGGTGCTGCGCGGCGGCTCCAGCCCGATCTTCTCCAACGGCCAGGCCGGCATCACCGCCAACTTCATCCAGAAGCAGGGCCAGGACGAACCGGAAGGCAGCGTGCGCCTGACCGGCGGCAGCGACGCGCTGCGCCGCATCGACCTGTTCAACAGCGGGCCGATGGGCAACGGCTGGTACTACAGCATCGGCGGCTTCTTCCGCGAGACCGACGGCGTGCGCGACCCGCAGTTCTCCGCCGACAAGGGCGGCCAGTTCAGCGCCACCCTGAGCAAGCGCTGGGACAGCGGCGACCTGACGTTCTACGCGCGCCACACCGACGACAACAACGCCTTCTACACCGCGATCCCGCTGCTGTCGCGCAACAACGGCAGCGACCTGTCCAGCTTCCCCGGACTCAACGCGCAACGCGGCACCCTGCTCAGCAACGACTTCCGCAACGTCACCCTGCCGGTGGGCCCGAACGGGCAGACCATCCAGCGCGACCTGGCCGACGGCCGCGGCGTCGACATCGACGTGTTCGGCGGCGAACTGAACTGGCAGGCCGGCGACTGGACCCTGGCCGACCGCTTCAGCGTGATGGGCGGCGACGCGCCGACCTACGCGCTGTTCACCGGCGATGCGCCGCAGCGCCTGGGCGATTTCATCGCCGGCTACGGCAGCGCCGGCAGCGGCCGCTACACCAACGGCGGCGGCGCGGTGGATCCGGACCAGCAGGTGCTGGAGGCCGGCTGGTGGTCGGTGGACAAGCGCCTCAACGCCTTCACCAACGACCTGCGCCTGAGCCGCGAACTGTTCGCCGGCAATACCCTGACGGTGGGCAGCTATTACGCCAGGTACACCTCCAACGACACCTGGTATCTCGGCAACAGCATGCTGCTGACCGCGCAGAACCATGCGCGGCGCATCGACGTGGACCTGGCCGACGGCCGCCGGCCGACCCGCGACGGCTTCACCAGCACCGCCTTCCTCGCCCTGCGCGCGCACTACAAGGGCGAGAACAGCGCGGTGTTCGTGGCCGACGAATGGGAACTGGACGAGCGCCTGCGCCTGGACCTGGGCGTGCGCTACGAGCGCCAGCGCGTCACCGGCACCGTGCACGACACCGCCAGCGTGGACCTGGACGGCGATCCGGCCACGCTGTACGACAACGCCACCTCGATCTCGCTGCCGAGCACGCGCCGCATCGACCAGGACGACGACGCGCTGTCGTGGACCGCGGGCCTGAACTTCAAGCTCGACGCGCACAACAGCCTGTTCGCGCGGGTCAATTCCGGGGTCAAGTTCCCCGGCTTCGACAACCTGCGCGACGGGCAGACCAAGGTGCAGGACATCGACCAGTACGAACTGGGCCTGAAATCCGGCGGCGCCGCCTACGACCTGTACCTGACCGCGTTCTACAACACCTTCAAGAACTCGCCGTTCCAGGCGTTCCTGGCCAACGGCGAGAACTTCACCACGGTCGGCGATTCGCGCGCCTACGGCCTGGAGGTGGAAGGCGCGATCCGTCCGTTCGGCGGCTTCGAACTGGCCGGCACCGGCGTGTGGCTGGATGCCAAGTACCGCAACTACCGCGAATTCACCGGCAACCAGGTGATGCGCCAGCCCAAGCGCCAGTTCCGGCTGACCCCGAGCTACTACTGGATGCTGCCGTTCGGCGACCTGCGCGTGTTCGCCACCTATTCCTACATCGGCGAGCGCTACGCGGATCTGGCCAACAGCCAGCGCCTGCCGTCCTACGACATGCTCGACGTCGGCGCCAGCCTGCATGCCGGCGATCACTGGGAATTCACCGCCAGCGGCAGCAACGTGACCGACGCGCTGGGCCTGACCGAAGGCAACGTGCGCGTGCCCGGCGCGGCCACCGGCGGCGTGTTCATGGGCCGCCCGATCGCCGGCCGCCAGTACCAGGTGTCGGTGGCGTACCGCTGGTAGCGATGCGCGGGCAATAGCGCAATGCCCCTGTAGGAGCGGCTTCAGCCGCGACAGACACCCCAGACAGGTCCTGTCGCGGCTGAAGCCGCTCCTACAGAAGGCGCGCGCGGCCCTTCTTCGCACATCCTTCGCGGCGGCGCTGCAATCCTCGGGCAGGTCGCCATCGCGCGTCCGTTGCCGGCTTCGACGGCGGCGCCGCTACCCAGGTCGTACCGCCTGCCTCCGCCGCGCCACGCGCGGCGGCGCGGCGGTCCCCCCAGGCAGGAGAGACCGATGCAGCACGATCCCCATCCTTCCCAGGCAACGCCCGGCGGCGCCGAAGCGCCGCAGGACGCGCCGCTCAGCGCCGACGAGGCCGCGCTGGCGCGCCGGCTCGGCATCAACGGCCTGTCCCGACGCGAATTCCTCGCCCTGCTCTCGGCCGCCGGGCTGAGCGGCGCGGGCGGCCAGATCGCCTTCAGCGACGCCGCCTTCGCCGCGCCGGCGAGCGCGCCGACGCCGCCGCAGAACGCGATGCCGGTGACGCTGCAGGTCAACGGTCAGCGTCACGCGCTGCGGCTGGATCCGCGCACCACGCTGCTGGACGCGCTGCGCGAACACCTGGCCCTGACCGGCACCAAGAAGGGCTGCGACCACGGCCAGTGCGGCGCGTGCACGGTGATCGTGGACGGCGAGCGGCGGCTGTCCTGCCTGACCCTGGCCGCGCAGGCCGAGGACACGCGGATCACCACCATCGAAGGCCTGGCCGACGGCGAACGGCTGCATCCGATGCAGGCCGCGTTCGTGCAGCACGACAGTTTCCAGTGCGGCTACTGCACCCCCGGCCAGATCTGCTCGGCGGTGGCGCTACTGGAGGAGATCAAGCGCGGCGACGCCAGCCATGTCAGCGCCGACGTGCGCCAGCCGGTGACCGCGCTCAGCGACGCCGAGGTGCGCGAACGCATGAGCGGCAACATCTGCCGCTGCGGCGCCTATCCCAAGATCGTCGCCGCGATCCAGGACGTGCACAGCGGTGGCGCGCCGCGGCCGCTGACCTGGCGTTACGTCGACCAATCGGAGCTGACCGCGCTGAAGATGGCGAAGGAGGTGGCCGATGACGCCGTTTAAGTACCAACGCGCCAGTTCCGCCGAGGACGCGGTGCGCCGCGTCGCCGCCAATCCGCAGGCGCGCTTCCTCGGCGGCGGCACCAACCTGCTCGACCTGATGAAGGAAGGCGTGACCGGCGCCGACGAGATCGTCGACCTGACCCGGCTGCAGGACCTGGCCGAGATCGCCGAAACCGCCGAGGGCGGCCTGCGTCTGGGCGCGCTGGCCAACAACACCCGCACCGCCAACCATCCGCTGGTGCGCGCGCGCTATCCGCTGCTGAGCCAGGCGATTCTGGCCGGGGCGACGATGCAGCTGCGCAACATGGCCACCAACGGCGGCAACCTGCTGCAGCGCACGCGCTGCGGCTATTTCTACGACACCGCCCTGCCCTGCAACAAGCGCAGTCCCGGCAGCGGCTGCGGCGCGCGCGAGGGGCTCAACCGCACCCATGCGATCTTCGGCCACAGCGAACACTGCGTGGCGGTGCACCCCTCCGACATGTGCGTGGCGCTGGCCGCGCTGGACGCCACGGTGCAGGTGCGCACGCCGGCCGGCACGCGTCGCGAGATCGCCTTCGCCGACTTCCACCTGCTGCCCGATGCGCGCGCCGACCTGGACAATCAACTGGCGCATGGCGAACTGATCGAGGCGATCGTGCTGCCGGCGCCGCGCTTCGCCGCGCACAGCCATTATCTGAAGGTGCGCGACCGCGCCAGCTATGCCTTCGCCCTGGTCTCGGTGGCCGCGGCGCTGGCGCTGGAGCCGGACGGGCGCATCGGCGAGGCGCGTATCGCGATGGGCGGCGTGGCGCACAAGCCGTGGCGCGCGCACGCCGCCGAACGCGCCTTGCGCGGGCAGCGCGTGGGCGAGGCCGCCTTCGCCGCCGCCGCGCAGGCCGAGATGGCCGCGGCGCGCCCGCTGGCGCACAACGCCTACAAGGTACCGATGGGCACGCACGCGATGATCCGCGCCCTGCATCGCGCCAGCGGCGACGACGCCGCGTGAGCGCCGAACCGGAGACTGCGCAATGAACTACATCGGCAAGGAAATGCGCCGCGTCGACGGCTACGCCAAGGTCACCGGCAAGGCGCGCTACGCCGCGGAATTCCAGATCCCGCACCTGGTCCACGGCTACATCCTCGCCAGCACCATCGCCAAGGGCCGCATCGTGCGCATGGACACCCGCGCCGCCGAGTCCGCGCCGGGCGTGATCAAGGTGCTGACCCACCTCAATGCGATCAAGCCGGTGTCCGACGCGGTCAAGAAGAAGGGCGAGGACCTGTCGTTCCGCGCCCTGGTCGACGATCGCATCCATTTCAGCGCGCAACCGATCGCGGTGGTGGTCGCCGCCAGCTTCGAGCAGGCGCGGCACGCGGCGCGGCTGATCCAGGTCGAGTACGCGCAGGAAACGCCGCAGACCGATTTCGTCGCGCTGCTCGACCAGGCCTACGACCCGACGCCGGAGCAGTCGCCGAAGCCGCGCGGCACGCCGGCCGCGGCGTTCGCGGGCGCGCCGGTCAAGGTGCAGGCCGCCTACACCATGCCGATCGAGCACCACAACCCGATGGAGCCGCACGGCATCGGCTACTGGATCGGCGACACGCTGACCGTGGTCAACAAGAGCCAGAACGTCCACCAGGACCGCGAGCAGCTGGCCGGCTATTTCGGCATCCCGATCGAGCGGGTCAACGTGGTGTCGCTGTTCGTCGGCGGCGCGTTCGGTTCGTGCCTGCGCCCGAACTACTACACCTTCCTGCTCGGCGCGGTGTCCAAGGCGATCGGGCGTCCGGTCAAGATCGTCTACACCCGCCGGCAGATGTTCAGCGGCCACGGCTACCGTCCCTACTACCGCGTGGAGCTGGCGCTGGGCGCCGACGCCGCCGGCAAGCTGCAGGCGATCCGCTACCGGCACGTGCTGAACACCTCGCGCATCGAGGCGTTCAACGAGGCGTTCCTGCGCAACGCGCGCGGACTGTACGCCTGCCCCAACGTCGAGGATCGCTTCGAAGTGGTCGACACCGACCTGCCGACGCCGCAGGCGATGCGCGCGCCCGGCGCGATCAGCCAGATGTTCGGCATCGAGTGCGCGATGGACGAACTGGCCTACGCGCTGAAGATGGATCCCTTGCAGCTGCGCCTGGCCAACTATGCCGAAACCGACCCGGAGACCGGCAAGCCATTCTCCAGCAAGGCGCTGCGCGAGTGCTACCAGTTGGGCGCGGAGACCTTCGGCTGGAGCAAGCGCACCCCCGAGCCGCGCTCGATGCGCGACGGCCGCCTGCTGGTCGGCTGGGGCATGGCCACCGGTACCTGGCCGGCGATGCAGATGCCGGCGCTGGCGCGGGTGCTGCTCAAGGCCGACGGCAGCGCCGTGGTCGGCAGCGCCACCGCCGACATCGGCCCCGGCACCTACACGGTGATGACCCTGATCGCCGCCGAGTACCTGGGCCTGGACGCCAAGCGCGTGCAGTTCGAACTCGGCGACACGCGCCTGCCCAAGGCGCCGTCGCAGGGCGGTTCGTGGACCACCGCCAGCGTCGGCAGCGCCATCCACGGCGCCGCGCGGGAGATCCGCGGCAAGCTGCTGGAACTGGCGCGGCAGGACGGCCAGGCCGCCTTCGCCGGGCTGGACGTGGACAAGGTGGAACTGGCCGACGGCCGCCTGCGGCCGATCGGCAGGCCCGAGGCGGGCCTGGAGGTGGCCAGGTTGATGCGCCAGCACGGCTTGCAGGAGCTGGAAGTGGTGCACGAATCCAAGCCCTCCGCCGAGCGCAAGCAGTACGCCACCGCCGCGCACGGCGCGCAGTTCATCGAGGTCAAGGTCGATCCGGACACCGGCATGGTGCAGGTGACCCGGGTCATCGAGGCCACCGCCTGCGGCAAGATCATGAACCCGCTGACCTCGCACAGCCAGGAGATCGGCGCGGTGGTGATGGGCATCGGCATGGCGCTCAGCGAGGGCACCGAGGTCGATCATCGCTACGGGCGCATGCTCAACGCCTCGCTGGCCGACTACCACGTGCCGGTCAACGCCGACGTGCAGCAGATCGAGACCATGTTCGTCGAAGAGCAGGACAGCGTCGTCAACGCGCTCGGGGTCAAGGGCATGGGCGAACTGGGCATGGTCGGCATTCCCGCGGCGATCGCCAACGCCGTGTTCCATGCCACCGGCAAGCGGATCCGCGAACTGCCGATCACCCCGGACAAGCTGATCGGTTGAGGCCAAGCCATCGATGCAACGCGCGATGGCCGCGATGAGGTTCGGGGGTGCGACAGCCTCGCCATCGGAGCGAAAGCCACTCTTCAACCTCCCTGCCCTGCAGGAGCGGCTTCAGCCGCGACGAACGAAGCGGCCCGCAGTCCGATGCCGGCCGCAGTCGGGACTGAAGCCCCTCCCAC
>Ga0207650_10002166_pt1 | contig 13711 bp, 15 predicted proteins | sample KBSS63metaG_FD_184325 | JGI IMG/M metagenome (GOLD analysis project Ga0207650, IMG submission 184325) | Switchgrass rhizosphere microbial communities from Kellogg Biological Station, Michigan, USA - KBS S6-3 metaG (SPAdes) (version 2) | ecosystem: Host-associated > Plants > Roots > Rhizosphere...
GCGCCGTCGTCGTCAGCGCGAGCACGGCGAGCGCGGGAACGAGCAACGCGAGCGCGAAGCGGCGCTCCTGCTGCTCGAGCGAGCGGGCGCCGGTCACGCCGGCGTCACCCCTTCAGGATCTGCGTGATGCGCGCCTGCGCTTCGTCGAGCGCTTCCTTCGGCTTCTTCTGGCCGACCAGCGCGGCCTGGATCGCCGTCGCCATCGTCTCTCCGATGGCCGGCCACTGCGGCACGCGCGGGCGCCAGTCGACATCGGTATCGTGCTCGAGCGATTCGAGCGCGGCCGGGATGAAGTTGTCGCCGGCGTCCTTCATCGCCGCGGCGAACTCGGGCGAGCGCCACTGCGACATGCGGTTGATCCCCGAGCGCTTGGCCGGGCCGGCGAACTTCCACGAGGTGCGGGCCTGCGTCTCTGCGCTCGCCGCCCACTCGATGAACAGCCACGTCGCCTTCTTCTGCTTGTCGGTGAGCGCGGCGTTGATCGGGAAGCCCCAGTTCCAGATCGACGTGACGCGCTTCCCATTCGGGCCCTTCGGCCAGCGCGCGTAGGCGATCTTGCCGACGACCTTCGATTTCTCCGGGTTGTTGATCACTGCTGCCGACGAGTGCGCGTCGATGTAGGTCGCGACCGTGCCCTGCGAGAACGCGTCGGCGATGTCGGGCCAGTTCCAGTTGCGGACGGCCGGCGGCGAGTACGCCGTCAGCGTCTCGACGTACCAGGTGAGCGCCTTCACCGCCTCGGGCGAGTTGACGACGACGGCGTTGCCGCTGCCCCAGCCGCCGCCGAAGCCGCGCAGCAGCGACGGGTAGATGTACATATTCTGGCCGGCGCCGGAGAAGCCGCGCAGCGCCAGGCCGTAGGTGCGCGCGTTGGCGTCGGTGAGCGCCTTCGCGTTGCTGACCAGCTCGTCGTACGTGTCGGCGGGCTTCAGTCCCTTGGCCGCGTACAGGTCCTTGCGGTAGACCTGCACCGTCACTTCGCCGTCGTAGGGGATCCCGTACGGCACGCCGCCTATCGAGTCGGCGTCGCGCCAGGCCTTGATGATGTCGTCGTAGGCGAACCAGGCCTTGTCGGTGAGCGTCGCGTCGTTGAGGTACTTGTCGAGCGGCTCGACCCAGTGGTTGGCGACGTACAGCGGGTAGTACATCGGGTCGGCCGAGTGCGTCGCATAGGTCGCCGTCTTCGACGACAGGTCGAGCAGCGCCTTCTGGCGGATCTGCCCGGGCGGCACCTTCTCGAAGCGCAGCTTGATGCCGGTCAGCGCCTCGAACTGCGGCTGCAGCGAGATCAGGTTCTCGAAGTAGCTCGCCGGGATGACGGCGACGGTGATCGTCTCGCCCTCCACCTGCTTCCAGTTGATCTTCGCGGTGCGGTACGGCGCGAGCTCGTCGCCCTGCGCGAAGGCGGTGCCGCTCAGCACGGTCGACGATGCCGCCGCGGCGCCGAGCGCCGCTCCCTGCAGCAGGACGTCGCGGCGCGTGGGATGGTGATTCAAGGGCGTCTCCGGATTTATTCGACGCCGGGACGATAGCAGCGGCGACCCGCCCAGGCCCGGCGCGGCGACCGCGGCCCGGCCCGACGAACGGCGGCAGGCCTCGCGTAGGACGACGCCGCGCCACGCGTTTCGGGGCTTGAAAGGCATGCGATTTGCCGTCATGCTGCACCACAGCAAAAATCCCTCTCCAAGGAGCTCGATCCGATGGACCTGGAAGAGTTGACCGGCAGGTATCGCCACCTGCGCACCGAACTGGACGCCGCTTACGCGGCGCCGGTGTGGGACAGCAACCGCATCAACCGCATCACGGAGGAAATGATGCCGGTGGAGCTGGCGCTGGCATCGTTCGAGTGCGAGCGTTCAATTGAAAGCGGGGGCTCACATGTCTGATCAGAGCGACGACGGTTACCAGTTCACGCCGATCGTCGAGGCCTGGGGTGATTCCGGCTGGAAGGCCGGGGTGCTCCTCAGCGCCGGCGACGCACGCGGCGACCGCCCTGCGAAAAGCCTCGGCGAGCGCCTGTTCGCCTCGCGCGAAGACGCCTGGCAGTTCGCCGAGTCGGAGTACGGGTCGCTGCGCAGCGAAACCTAGCGGCCCAGCCGGCTCAGCGCCGACCCTCCCGACGCGCCTGCGCGGCGCGCCACTGGGGAAAGACGAACCAGAGCGCGACGAACAGCCCGAAGACGGCGATGCCCAGCGTTGCGGCGAGCGCCGGCATGCCGGTAATGACGCGGGCAATGAGGTGCACGTCGATCGCCAGGCCCGCCGCCAGCGGCAGCATCGCCGAGCTGACGAGGCGCGAGGCGAGGACGACGAAGGCGTCGGTCGCGCGGCGCGGCTCGACCTGGCGGTGGTAGGCCGCCGGCGTCATCACCAGCGCGATCGCGATCGTGACGAGAACGATCGCGGCGAGGTGAAGCGACTGCTCGGCTTCGCTCAGATGCCGCTCGAATCCATCGCTGAAGACGGCGATCAGCTGGAAGCCGAACAGCGCCTGCACGCCGGGCATCACCATGCGCGCTTCCTCGAGCGTGTGCTGCAGCGCGTCCTTGACCGACTCGCCCGCCTCGCCGGGGCCGGGTGCGCCCTGGACGCCGGCGTCGTGGCGCGTCGGCAAGGCGGTAAGCGAGGAGAGGTCGGCCATCGGTCGGATGCAGTGCGCAATCCTTCCTTCGGGGCAAGCCCCGTGCCCCGGCGCGTCAGCCTGCCGCGGTCCTCGGCCAGAGGCGAGACGAGACGAGGAACACGACCGCGCCCACGACGAGCGCGCCGGCGGCGATCGCCAGCGAGAGCGTGAACGCCGCGCCGACGGCGGTCGTGCGCCGCAGCAGCACGGCGACCATCGGCGGACCGGCCGTCTGGCCGATGCTCCAGATCGCGGTGACGAGCCCGGTCGTCGCCGCGACCTGGTGCGGCCGGAGGCGCCGCACCTCCTGCAGCGCGAAATAGGTGAGCGCGGTGAACGGCAGGCCGAGCAGGAAGCTGCCGAGGGCGAAGCCGGCGGCAGTCGGCAAGGCCAGGCCGATCGCGATCGCGACCGCCTGGACGAGATAGGCGCCGGCGAGAACGATGCGCAGGTCGCCGCTGACGCGCACGCGCGTCGCGAGCACCGCGCCGAGGATCACGCCGGCGCCGAAGATCGGCCAGAACAGGTCGAGCCAAGGCGAGTCGGCGGGCAGCGCGGCGCGTGCGATCACCGGCAGGAAGGTCGCGGTAACGATGTAGCCGAAGCCGGAGATGCCGTAGGCGAAGGCGAGCGTGGCGACCTCGGTGTGGGGGTGCGTGGTCGTGGGCTGCGGCAAAGGCTCCCGCGCCGGCGCAGCGTCGCCGGCCTTCGCTTCGCTCGGGTCGACAAGCGACGTGGCATCTCGCTCGGCCGCGCGCGTCTGGAAGACGCGCCAGATCGACGCCGTGAGCAGGCAGGCGAGCACGCCGAAGACCAGCCACGCCAGCGCCGACGTGCGACCCCAGGCGACCAGCGCACTCGCCAACAGGCCGCTCGCGACGATGCCGGCGCCCGGCCCGGCGAACATGGCGCCGCCGAGCGCGGCCCGACCGCGCAGCGCGAGCTGCGTCAGGCACCAGCCGGAGCCGAACACGAACACCATCGCGCTGGCGACACCGGCGAGGAAGCGCAGCACCGGCCAGGCCGCCGGCAACGGCAGCGCCATCGCGAGCGTGAGCACGCCCGTGCCGGCGAGGCCGGTGCGAACCAGCGCCGGTCCGTCGATCGGTTTCCTGCCTGGCAAGCGCGACCAGAGCAGCGGCACGAACGTGCACAGCAGCGCGCCGCTGAGGTAACCGAGGTAGTTCGCGCTCGCGAGCCAGCTCGCCGCGTGCAGGTCGACGGCGCCGTCGTGCAGCATCATCGGCAGGATCGGCGTGAACGCGAAGCGGCCGATGCCCATCGCGACGGCGAGCGCGACACAGCCGGCGACAGCGATCGCGACCGCGCTGGGGCGCTCCGACGGATGGCTCAACGCGACAGCTCGACGATCTCGACCCAGTTCGGATTGCGGCCGACGGGCTGGCTGGCGACGAGGCTGAGCTTGCCGCTCGCAGCGTCGATCTCGTAGCGGCTGAGACGATGCGACGCCTGGCCGACGGCGATCAGGAAGCGGCCGTCGGGCGAGATCGCGAAGCCGCGCGGCTCCGCCTCGGTCACCACCGTCTCGATCGGCGCGAGCGTGCCGCGCTCGGCGTCGACGGCGAACGAGACGAGCGTGCTCGAGCGGCGCTCGCTGGCGTAGAGGAATCGGCCGTCGGGCGTCAGGTGAACGTCGGCGGCCCACGGCGCGCCACCGGCGAAGCGCGCGGGCAGCACGTGGGCGACAGAGACGCCGCGCAGCGTGCCCGTCGCACGATCGATCTCGAGGACATCGATCGTCGCGTCGAGCTCGTTGAGCAGGAAGACGAAGGGATCGGTCGGATGAAAGACGAAGTGGCGCGGTCCGGCGCCGGGGCGCGCGCGCCAGGCCGGCACGGCGTTGTCCTCGAGGCGACCGGTCGCGGCGTCGAAGCGCATCCGCCGCATGACGCCGCCGCCGAGGCAGGTCGCGAAGGCGAAGCGATTGCTCGGGTCGGCCTGGATCGCGTGCGCCTTCTCCTCGGTGGCGACGGCCTGCTGTGCCGGGCCGGCGACGCCTTCGTCGTCGATCGGGCTGACCGCGACGAGGCTCGAGCCGTACGACGCCGAGAGCAGGTAGCAGCCGCGCCGATCGGTCGAGATCCAGCACATGCTCGCCGGCAACGGCGCGCTGCCGATCTCCTCGAGTCGGCCGCTTGCCGGATCGATGGCCAGGCTCAGGACGCGAAAGGGCTCGTTCCGGATCGACGCGTAGAGGACGCGCTTGTCGGGGCGAACGGCGAGCGGCATGACGGCGCCACCGGTGGCGAAACGATCGATCTCGCGCAGCGTGCCGTCAGCGTCGCCGCCGTCGAGCACGAGGACGGCGATGTCGTGGCTGTCGGCGTTGGCGACATAGACCACGGTCTGCGCGGACGCCGACCCGTTGGCGTCCGTTGCGCTCATCGGCTCTCCCCTTCGGCCGGGCCCGAGTGCGTGACCGCGCCGAGGTGCGCCGGGCCGACCAGCTTCGCGTACTTCTCGAGCACGCCGCTCAGGACCTCGACCGCGCGCGGCCGCCATGCGGCGCGGCGGCGCGCGATCTCGGCGTCGTCGACGAGGAGCGACAAGGTGCAGCGCTCGCCGTCGACGCGGATGCGGTCGCCGTCGCGAACGAGCGCGATCGGCCCGCCGAGCGCCGCCTCGGGGCCGATGTAGCCGACCATCAGGCCGCGCGTCGCGCCCGAGAAGCGTCCGTCGGTGAGGAGCGCGACCTTCTCGCCCATGCCCTGGCCGTAGACCAGCGCCGTGACGCCGAGCATCTCGCGCATGCCGGGGCCGCCGCGCGGCCCTTCGTTGCGGATCACCAGGACATCGCCTTCGGCGTACGTGCGTTCGGTGACCGCCGCGAACGCATCCTCCTCGCACTCGAAGACGCGCGCCGGACCTTCGAACACGCTCGACTTCAAGCCGGCGATCTTGATCAGCGCGCCGTCGGGCGCGAGGTTGCCTTTCAGGACGACGACGCCGCCGGTCGCGTGCAGCGCATTCGCTGCCGCACAAACGACTTCGCCGTCGGGCGCAGGCGCGCTCGCGAGCTCGTCGGCAAGCGTCCGGCCCGAGAGCGCGAGCGTGTCGCCGTGCAGGTGGCCGGCGTCGAGGAGCGCCTTCAAGACGGGCGCGACGCCACCCACGCGATGCAGGTCCAGGGCGAGGAAGCGGCCTCCCGGCTGCAGGTCGGCGATCAGCGGCGTGCGCGCGAACACCGCGGCGACGTCGTCGAGCGTGAAACGCACGCCGGCCTCGTGCGCGATCGCCGGCAGATGCAGGCCGGCATTGGTCGAGCCGCCGGTCGCGGCGACCGCGGCGCAGGCGTTCTCGAGCGACTTCCTCGTGACGAGGTCACGCGGCAGCGGCCCCCCTTCGGTGACGATCTCGGTCGCGCGCCGGCCGGCGCGGCGCGCCAGCGCGAGGCGCTCGGTGTAGACCGCGGGCAGCATCGCCGAGCCCGGCAGCGCCAGGCCGAGCGTCTCGGCGACCATCGCCATCGTGTTGGCGGTGAACTGGCCCGGGCACGAGCCGAGGGTCGGCGCGCAGGCGTGGCCGAGCTCGTCGAGCTCGGCTTCAGTCATCTTGCCCGCGAGGACCGAGCCGACGCCTTCGTAGGTGGTGAGGATGGTCACGTCCTTGCCGCGCCAGTGGCCGGGCAGCATCGCGCCGCCGTAGACGAAGACGCTGGGCACATTCAGGCGCGCCATCGCCATCATCACGCCGGGCAGCGTCTTGTCGCAGCCGGCGAAGCCGACCAGGGCGTCGTAGGCGTGCGCCTTCATCACCGCCTCGATCGAATCGGCGATCAGCTCGCGCGAGACCAGGCTCATGCGCATGCCGCGGTGGTTCATCGAGACACCGTCGGAGACCGAGATCGTCGTGAACGGCACGGCGACGCCTTGCGCCGCGGCGACGCCGAGGCGCGCCGCATCGGCCTGCGGCCCGAGCGACATCGAGCACGGCGTGTTCTCGCCGTGCTGGCTGACGATGCCGACGATCGGCTTGGCCATGTCCTCGTCGGCCATGCCGGTCGCGCGCAGGAAGGCGCGGTGCGGCGCGCGGTCGAGGCCTTCCTTGATGACGGCGGAGACGAGCTTCTTCGCGGGCGAGGTCATGCAGTCGTTTCCCGATGATCGCGGATCAATGCGTCGATCGACGCTTCGCCGACCAGGCCGAGCGCCTCGGCGCGCGCGAACGAGCAGTCGAGCGGCCAGCGGCCGAACTGCGCTTCGATCGCCGGCCGCGGCGCGTAGCGGACGCGCGTCGGCGCTCCGCCATCGAAGCGGCCGAGCGCAGCGACGATGTCGGCGATCGAGAGGGCGAGCGCCGGCGCCGTGAGCGCGCGCTGCGCACCGATCGCAGCACCGTCGAGCGCGGCGAGGTGGAGCAGGTTGGCGACGGCGGCGCGCCGCGACGTCACCCAGATCGTCGCGGCGGCGCCGACCGGGCATTCGTAGTCGCGGCCGGCGAGCGGCTCGCGGATGACGTCGCTGTTGAAGGCCGAGAGGGCGCCGTTCAGCAGCGCGGGGCGGACGACGACACCCGACAGGCGCAGGGCGCGGCCGTCGAGCTCGCCGCGCCGGGTGGCATCGTCGATCAGCAGCTCGGCGACGCGCTTGTGTGTGCCGTAGCTGAGGCTCGGCTTCGCTTCGGTGGCGTCATCGATGCGCGCCGGCAGCGGCGTGCCGAAGACGGCGATCGAGCTGGTGTGGACAAGGCGCACCACCGGCCCGCCGCGGCGCGCCTGCGCACGGCAGTGATCAAGCAGGCCGATCGTCGCGTCGAGGTTGACGCGCCGGCCGGCATCGAAGTCGGCCTCGGCGGCGCCGCTGACGATCGCGGCGAGATGGAAGACGCGGTCGAACGGTCCGGCGGCGAACAGTCGGTCGAGGTGCGCGGGATCGGCGATGTCGCCATCGTTGCGGTCGGTCGCGACCACCTCGTGGCCGACGCGCAGGGCATGGACGAGGGCGCCGCCGACGAAGCCGTCGGCCCCGGTGACGAGGACGCGCATCGCTACGCGTCCGGCGCGCGGTGCGTCGCGCCGGAAGTGATCTCGGTGTGGGCGAGCCGCTCGATCCAGCGCGCGAGCTCGCTCACGCTGGCATCGGGCGCAGCGTCGGCGGCAGCCGCGCGCCAGAGTTCCTGGTTCAGCGCCGAGATCGGCGCCGGCACGTCGACGCTGCGCGCGAGCTGGGTCGCGATGCCGATCTCCTTCAGCATCAGCGCGAGCTTGAACGGATCGTCGAAGCTGCGGCTGAGGACGCGCTGGCGAATGTGCGTCTGCGAGATCCACGACATGCCGGTCGACTGGTCGAGGACGTCGACCATCGCCGCCGGATCGAGGCCGTAGCGCTTGCCGATCGCCAGGCCCTCGGTGACGCCGACAAAGTTGATCGCCGTGATCAGGTTGTTGAGGCACTTCATCGCGTGGCCGGCGCCGATCGGGCCGAGGTGGAACACCGCCTTGCCCATGACCTCGAGCAACGGCCGGACGCGCTCGACGCGGGCGCGGCGCCGCCGCACATGAAGACGAGCTCGGCCGCCTTGGCGCCCCACTCCGCGCCCGAGACAGGTGCGTCGACCATGGCCACGCCGGCGTCCACCAGGCGTCGCGCCGTCGCCTCCGTGAGCCACGGCTCGGACGACGACGTATCGAGCAGCAGCGTTCCCGGTTTGAGGCCCTGCAGCAGCCCATCGGCGCCATCGACGAGCGATTGAACGACCGTGCCGTTGGGCACCATCGTCACGACGATGTCGCTGCCGGCAGCGAGCTCGGCAGGCGTGCGCGCCGCCTTCGCACCGGCGAGCGTCGCGGCGACGTCGGCGGCCAGGCCGGGCGCGATGTCGTAGAGCGTGATCGCGTGGCCGGCGGCGGCGAGGTGCGACGCCATCGGCCGACCCATCACGCCGAGACCGACGAAGCCGAGCGGCGGTGGGCGCAATGTCATGTCGTTCAGGGTTTACGAGGGAGCCGAGGCACACGGGTCGGCAAGCCGCGCCGTCGATGCAGGCAAACACTGCATGACCGGCGTGCGGGGAACGATACACTTTTTGCCGGCCTCGCCCCGCACCGGAGACACCCATGCACGCCCTTCGCCCGTTCGCCCTGCTCGCCGCCACGCTTGCGCTCATCGCCGGCGCACCCGCCGCGTCGGCGCAGACCGTGCTCACCATGTCGAGCTGGGTTCCGCCCACGCACTCGCTCACGCGCGACGTGCTGGTCGCCTGGTCCAAGGAGGTCGAGAAGGCAACCAGCGGCCGGGTCAAGTTCGAGATGCTGCCCAAGCATCCGTCGGCGGCGCCAGGAACGTTCGATGCGGTGCGCGACGGCCTCGTCGACGTCTCGTTCGTGACCGCCAGCTACACGCCGGCGCGCCATCCCCTGCCGCTGATGGCCGAGCTGCCCGGCGCCGGCGCCACCGCGGAGATCAACTCGATCGCGTTCTCGCGCATCCACTGGAAGTACTTCCAGGCCGCCAACGAATACAAGGGCGTCAAGCTGCTCGGCGTGTTCACGCACGGTCCCGGCCAGATGTTCCTGGTCAAGAAGCCGGTAGCCTCGGTCGCCGACCTCGCCGGACTCAAGATCCGCACCGGTGGCGGCATCTCGGAGGCCTCGGCCAAGCTGCTCGGCGCATCGCCCTTCGTCAAGCCGGCGCCCGAGTCGTACGAGCTGCTCTCGTCCGGCGTCGCCGACGGCACCTTCTTCCCGTCCGAGTCGATCGTGTCCTTCAAGCTCGACAAGGTCGTGAAGTACGCGACCTTCTTCCCCGGCGGCTTCTATTCCTCGGCGTTCGGCTTCTTCATGAACGAGGAGAAGTGGAACAAGCTGTCGAAGCAGGACCAGGACGCGATCACGTCGGTCTCGGGCGAATCGCTCGCGCGCCTGGCCGGCCGCTCGTGGGATGCCGCCGACCGCGGCGGCCTCGAGGCGATGAAGGCCGCCGGCGTGCAGATCATGGAAGCCAGCCCGGCCTTCGTCGCCGACGTGCGCCAGCGCACCGCGCCGCTCGTCCAGGACTGGATCAAGTCGGCCACTGCCAAGGGCGTCGATGGCGCCAAGGCCTGGGCCGAGTACCAGGACGAGCTGAAGAAGGTCGCCGCCTCGGTCAAGTAGGCAGCGTGGCGATCAGCACGCTGCGCGAAGCGGCGCCCGCGCTTCGCAGCGACCCGCGCGCCGCGTTGACGCGCTGCGCCTGGATCCTCGCCGACGAAGGCCACGAGTCGGGGCTCGCCGGCCAGCTGACGGCGCGCGGCCCCGACGAGGGGACCTTCTGGACCCTGCCGCTCGGCCTCGCCTTCGACGAGGCCGACGATGCGTCGTGGCTGCTCATCGACGACGCCATGAAGGTGCTCGCCGGCGAAGGCTCGTACGGCATCCGCGAGCCGAATCCGGCGACGCGTTTTCATCTCTGGGTCTACCGCGCGCGACCCGAGGTCCAGGCGATCGTCCACACCCATCCGCCGGCGACCTCGGTGCTCGCCGCGGCCGAGCAGCCGCTGGTCGTCGCTCACATGGACGCCACGCCGCTGTTCGACGACATGGCGTTCCTGCCCGACTGGCCCGGACTTCCGACCGCCGATCGCGAAGGCGAGCTGATCGCCGGCGGCCTCGGCACGAAGCACGCGATGCTGCTCGCCCACCATGGGTTGCTCGCTGCCGGACGCAGCGTCGCCGAGGCTGCGTTTCTCGCCGTCTTCATCGAGCGCATGGCGCGCCTGCAGGTCGACGCCGCGCCGCTCGGCGGCGTCAAGCCGATCGATGCGGCAGAGGCGCGGCGCGCACGCGATTTCCTGCGCACCGACCGGATCATGGGCGCGACCTTCGCGGCCTGGTCGCGCCGCGCGGCGCGCCGGCGCGGCCGCGACGGCGTCGCCGCATGAGAGAGCGCTTCGGCAACGCGCTCGAGATCCTGCTCGGCGCGATCTCGGGCACCGTCCTGTTCGTGATGATGATGATCACGGCCGTCGACGTGGCGGGCCGCTATCTGTTCAGCAAGCCGCTCGCGGGCGGCTTCGAGCTCACCGAGATGATGCTGGCGGCGCTGATCTACTGCGGCCTACCCCTGGTCTCGAAGCGGCGCGAGCACATCGTCATCGACACTTTCGACCCGTTGATGTCGAAGCGCTTCAAGCGCGGCCTCGACATCCTCGCCGACATCGTCTGCACGGTCGCGCTCGCCGGCCTGAGCTGGCTCCTCTTTCGCCGCGCCGTTCGCGTCGCCGAATACGGCGACACGACCAGCGTGCTGACGCTGCCGCTCGCGCCCGTGGCCTACCTGATGGGCACGATGATCGTCGTCACCGCGGCGATCCACCTCTGGCTGATCTTCGTCCCGCACAAGGACGACGACGGCAAGAGCATCATTTGATGGTGTCCCCGCGCTCGCTGCGTTCGCTGCCCGCCGAGCGGGCCGCGGCCGGGCTTGGGGCCGCCCGGCGCCCGGCCGTTTGGCCAGTCAAACTTCTTTCTTGATGCCATGACCGAAGCCCTCGTCGGCCTGGGCGCGATGCTCCTGATCTCGTTCCTGCGCGTGCCGATCGCGATCTCGATGGGCCTGGTCGGCTTCCTGGGCCTGTGGTGGATGCGCGGCCTGAGCCCGTCGATGGCGTCGGCGACGACCGTGGTCTACGAGTCCGGCTTCCAGTACACGCTGTCGGTGGTGCCGCTCTTCATCCTGATGGGCAACTTCGTCACCCGCGCCGGCATGTCGAAGGAGCTCTACCGCGCCGGCCACACGTTCGTCGGCCACCTGCGCGGCGGCCTGGCGATGGCGACGGTGCTCGCCTGCGCCGGCTTCGGCGCGATCTGCGGCTCCTCGATCGCGACCGCGGCGACGATGACCAAGGTCGCCTATCCGTCGATGAGCGACCACCACTACTCCGACGAGCTCGCGGTCGGCACGATCGCCGCGGGCGGAACGCTCGGCATCCTGATCCCTCCGTCGACCATCATGGTCATCTACGGGATCATGACCAACACCAGCATCGGCAAGCTGTTCGCCGCCGGCATCCTGCCGGGGCTGGTGGCGGTGGTGCTGCTGTGCCTCGCCGTGCAGTACATCTGCTGGCGCGACCCGGCGAGCGGGCCGAGGGCCGAGCGCGCCACCTGGCGCGAGCGCTTCGGCGCGGTCAAGGATGTCTGGGCCGTCGCCGTGCTCTTCTGCGTCGTCATGGGCGGGATCTACGGCGGCGTGTTCACCGCGACCGAAGGCGCGGGCATCGGCGCGTTCGGCGCCTTCTGCTTCGCGCTGGCACGGCGCGTTCTCTCGCCCCGCGCGCTGCTCGGCGTGCTGATCGAAAGCTCGCGGACGACGGCGATGCTCTTCATGATCCTGGTCGGCGCGCTGATCTTCGCCAACTTCATCAACTACACAACGATGCCGGCCGACCTGCGCGCCTTCGTCACCAACTACCAGATCCATCCGATGACGGTGATCGTCGCGATCTGCATCATCTACGTCGTCCTCGGCACCGCGATGGAAGAGCTGTCGATGATCCTGCTCACAGTCCCGGTGTTCTTCCCGCTTGTCGTCGGCCTCGGCTTCGACCCGGTGTGGTTCGGCATCCTGATCGTCGTCGTCGTCCAGATCGGCCTGATCAGCCCGCCGGTCGGCATGAACATGTTCGTCGTCAAGAGCATGCTGCCGCGCATCGCCACGGCGACCATCTTCCGCGGCGTCACGCCGTTCGTCGTCGCCGAGGTCGTGCTGCTGGCGGTGCTGGTCGCGTTTCCGTCGATCAGCCTGGTGCTGCCGAAGCTGATGAAGTTGTGATCGGCGCCGAATCGGGGGCTGGAGCGCGGCTTGCTGGCGAGCAGGCGTGAAGCTATCCGCCCTTCAACTGACCGAGCTGCTGGAAGGCTACGACGGCGAGGCGCTCGCAGCGCAGCTCTCGTGTCCCGTCTGCGGATCCGAGTCCTCCGTCGATGACACTGTCTGCACGATCCATCCGGAGCGACCTCTGGCGGTCGACTTGCGCAAGTGCACTCGATGCCATCACGGCTGGATCGACCCCTTGCCGGCGCAAGCGTTCCTCAATCATCTCTACGGCGGTGGCTCGCGCTCGGTGATCGGCGCCGACTGGGTGAAGACGGAGTTCACGATTCCCGAGGCGATCGCGGTCAGCGAGGCAGCAACGCTGCCGGCGAATCGCTACCTGGAGATCGGCGTCGGCCAGGGACTGCTCTATCGCCATTTCGCCGATGCGGGCTGGAGCACGGCAGGCGTCGATCCGGGAGACTGGGCCGCTTCGCTTCCCGGCATCGTTCGATCGATCGACGACATCGACGTGGGCCGCAGATTCGACCTGATCGTGGCCATGGACGTGCTCGAACACGTGCGCGATCCGGTCGCGATGGTTCGCCGCCTGCGCGAGCTCGCCGCGCCGGGAGCCCGGCTGTTCATGGCCTTTCCGAATCGCGCTTCGCTGCGGGCGCGCGTCGGCAAGGGGAGCTGGCGCATGGTGCGCCCACTCGGGCATCTGCACTTCTTCTCTCCACGCTCCGCGCGGCTGATGCTGAAGGAGGCCGGCTGGGATGCGGAGCGAGTCCGGACGACCGACCTGATGCATCGGCACGAGGTGCGCAACGTCAGAGCGGCGCTGCTCTACCTCGGTCAGCTGCTCGGATTCGGCGACCAGCTGATCGTTTCCGCACGACCAACCCTCCGCGCTAGCGCTCGAACGGCCCCTGCTTGACGAAGGCGCCGCCCTGGAAGCGGGTCGCCGGATCGCTCGGGTCGAGGACCGGCTGGCGCGCCTCGGTCGCGGCGCGAAATTGCTCCGAGCTGTCCTGCGGCCGAAAGCCGAGGTGCGACGCCGAGGTGTTGTCCCACCAGGTCGCCGTGTTGTCGGAGACGCCGTAGACGATGCTGCAGCCGACGACCGGCGCGGTGAGGCCGGCGACGACGAGGCGCTCGAGGTCGTCGTAGCTGAGCCAGGTGGCGAGCATGCGGCGGTCCTTCGGTTCGGGGAACGACGAGCCGATGCGCAGGCACACCGACTCGATGCCGTAGCGGTCGAAGTAGAAGCGGGCGACGTTCTCGCCGAACGCCTTGCTGAGGCCGTAGTGGCCGTCGGGCCGCATCGGCGCGG